>PPFU01010614.1_pt1 | contig 12298 bp, 2 predicted proteins | sample 1535991 | NCBI WGS metagenome assembly PPFU01 (sample SAMN04901290, study PRJNA319586) | Hypolithon metagenome, whole genome shotgun sequencing project. | isolation source: Antarctic Hypolithon | place: Antarctica: Miers Valley | collected 2014 | reverse complement strand
CATATCTGAAGCAGAAATTACCCGCTTATATGGTGCCAACTGCATTCGTAGCGCTAGATCAATTGCCTTTGACCCCCAACGGCAAGATTGATCGACGGGCTTTACCCACTGCGATCGCAGAAAACTCTAGCCCAGATATCTCTCAAACCCCACCTCGCACCGCTACAGAGCAACAGCTGCATCAAATTTGGTGCCGTGTACTGACGCTGCCCCAGGCCAGTGTGACGGACAACTTCTTTGATTTAGGTGGACATTCCCTACTCGCCATGCAACTGATTACCCAAGTTCGGGAGCAGTTGCAATGGGAGGTATCCTTACATCGCTTGTTTGAGCATCCGACAATCGCGCAATTGGCTGCTTATATTGACCAGCAAAAACAACCTATCAGCCAGCCGGCATCGGCTCCAAAGTCAATTGCTCGTCAGTCTCGGCGGGGAGTGTCACTGGCAACGTTACCCAGCACAGCTTTAACAACAGAGTCATCCCAACAGGAGGCAGAACTATGACCCGTGCTATGACGAATTCTGCATCAGAGTTAGCGTCTCTGTCAGATGCTCCCATGCCTACAGAAGCGGCAGAGTCGGAAGTGTTTGTGTTTCCTGTGTCCTTTGCCCAACAACGGCTGTGGTTCTTAGAGCAGATGAACCCAGACAGCGGTCAGCACAACATGGCGACAGCTGTTTGCCTCCGAGGGATAGTCCAAACACCGGCTCTAGAGCAAAGTTTGGACTATTTAACGGCTCGGCATGAGTCCCTCCGCACCACGTTTCAGATAGTGGCCGATGACTTGATGCAAGTGGTTCATCCCCAGGGGCAAGTCCGCCTAGCGGTGGTGGATGGCGCTGGGATGCCGGCAGACCAATGGCAACAGTGGCTCGTCACAGCAGCACAACGACCTTTTGATTTAGCTCAAGGCCCTCTATTGCGGGTCACATTGCTGCAAATCACCCCGACTGAGCATGTCCTGTTGCTGGTAATGCACCACATTATCTCCGATGGGTGGTCATTGAATATTTTGGTGCAGGAGTTGGTAACAACCTATGCAGCCGTAACCGCAGGGCAGACGCCTACTTTCTCCGAATTGCCAATTCAATATGCCGACTTTGCTGTTTGGCAGCGGGATTGGCTAGAGCAAGGAGAACGAGATCGGCAGTTGCAATACTGGCAACAGCAATTACAGGACTTAGATTCCCTACCACTCGCTACAGATTTTCCGCGACCGGCGATTGCCACGGGTAATGGAGCCAGACAAACCTGGACGATATCAGCTGATCTCACATGTGGGTTAAAGCAACTCAGTCAACAGTCACAAGCCACGCTGTATATGACGTTATTGGCAGCTTGGCAAACGCTGCTATATCGCTATAGCGGGCAAGACGATATTGCTGTAGGTTCCCCTGTTGCCAATCGCAATCAAGCGGAAACCCAAGGGCTGATTGGCTGCTTTGTGAATACGTTGCTGCTGCGCTCTGGTCTCGAAGAGCAGCTAACATTCCGGCAGTTGCTCGCACAAGTAAAGGCAACGGTGTTAGCAGCCTATGAGCATCAAGATTTACCGTTTGAAACCTTGGTGGAGACATTGCAGCCAGAGCGGGACTTGAGCCGTAATTCGCTATTTCAAGTATGGTTTGCTCTGAACCATGCCCCGGCTGAGAACCTAGAAATCTCCGGCTTAACTTGGAATTCTCTTCCCTTGGCGCGATCAACCACTCAGTTCGACCTCAGCTTGGAGGTAGTGGACCAAGAGCAAACTTTAGTTGCCACCTTGGGGTACAGCGCAGATTTATTCCAAAACGAGACGATCACCCGCCTGTGGCATCACTTCCAAATTCTACTCACAGGTATTTTAGAAAAGCCAGACGCAGCGATCGCTCACTTGCCCCTGCTCACAGCCACTGAGCGCCACCAACTGTTGATTGATTGGAACTCAACTGAGGTTGAGTATCCAGAGGCTTGTCTACACCAGCTGTTGCAGCAACAAGCAACCCGCATACCCGCAGCCATTGCTGTGCGATTTGCCGATCAGATCTTGACCTATCAAGCCTTAGAGCAACAGGCAAATCAGTTGGCGCACACCCTGCAAACCCAAGGGGTACAGCCAGGCACACTGGTAGGGCTGTGTGTGGAGCGCTCCCCTGCTCTGCTTGTTGGCTTACTCGGCATCTTAAAAGCAGGAGCCGCTTATGTACCCCTAGACCCGATGTATCCGCCAGAGCGCTTGGCTGGTATGGTGAGTGATGCTCAAATTCTAGTATTGGTGACGCAACAGCGATGGTTGTCATTATTTGAAACAGGGGCACCCGGACAAATGGCTGCGATCTGCCTGGATCGAGACCAAGCATCGATTGCCCAAGCCCCTATCGAGCCTCCCCTGACTGTGGTCACACCCGATCATCTGGCTTATGTGATCTACACCTCCGGCTCTACGGGTAAACCTAAGGGGGTGCAGATTTCTCACCGGGCGATCGTCAACTTTCTCCACAGCATGGCCCAAACTCCAGGACTGACCGCAACGGATCGGTTATTGGCTGTGACCACGTTGGCCTTTGATATTGCTGGATTAGAGCTGTTTTTACCGCTATGGGTGGGGGCGCAGGTAGTCATTGCCCCTCAAGCGTTGATCACCGATGGGGAGCGGCTGGCAGCGTATCTCCATGAAGCGGCAATTACTGTCATGCAGGCAACTCCGGCAACGTGGCGACTGCTGTTGGCAGCGGGTTGGCAAGGCCAATCTGACTTGAAGTTGCTTTGTGGGGGGGAAGCCTTGACCGCTGATTTAGCAGAACAGCTCTTAAACCGGGGGGCAGAACTGTGGAATGTATACGGCCCAACAGAAACTACCGTTTGGTCAACGGTGCATCGGGTGGAAACGATCACACCGACCATTGCCATTGGACGGGCGATCGCCAATACCCAGCTGTATGTCTTAGATCAACAGCGTCAGCCTGTTCCGATCGGGGTTCCCGGTGAACTTTACATTGGCGGGGCTGGCTTGGCGCAGGGCTATCTGCATCGCCCTGACTTAACTGCTGAAAAGTTTGTCCCCCATCTGTTTGCTAATTCGCTTGAGGCCAAGCTGTATCGCACGGGCGATCTCGTTCGCTATCGTACTGATGGCACCCTAGAATGTTTAGGACGCTTGGATCATCAAGTGAAGCTGCGCGGCTTTCGGATCGAGCTAGGGGAAATTGAATCTCTGCTCAGCTGTCACCCCCAAGTACAAGCAGCGGTCGTGACCCTGCAGACTGCTGCTGAGCATAAGCGATTGGTGGCCTATATCGTGCCTGCCTCACAACCTGAAGACTGGACCGACGAAACGGGCGATCGCTGGCTGCAATCTCATTTACTAGCCCTGCAACAACATCTCAAAGCTCAGTTGCCCTATTACATGGTGCCCTCTGGCTTTGTGGCGTTGGCGCAATTACCGCTAACCCCCAACGGCAAAGTTGATCGGCGATCACTCCCGGCTCCCGGCTGTTTGGCAGCCCCCTCGGAAGCGGAGACAGCAGTTCCTCAAACACCGATTGAACAAATTTTGGTGCAAATTTGGGCGGAGGTGTTAGGGCTACCTCATGTGGGGATTCACGATAATTTCTTTGCCTTGGGGGGCGACTCGATCCTCAGCATTCAAATCGTTACCAGGGCCAATCAAGTTGGCTTGCCTCTGACGCCCAAGTTGTTGTTTCAGCATCAAACTATTGCGGAGCTGGCAACAGTCGCCACTGCTACTCCTAGCACACAGCCACAGCAAGGGTTGGGAGAAAACATCAAGATTGATCAGGCTGCCTTGGATCAGGCAATGGCGCGATCGCAGGCAGCGCAACGGCAAGCCCAGGATGCTGTATCAATCTACCCTCTCTCGCCAATGCAACAAGGCTTGTTGTTCCATTTGCTGTATCACCCCGGCTCAGAAGCTTACTTAAACCAAACTTGGGGAACCTTAGTGGGGCCCCTGAATATCACGGCGTTTCAACAGGCGTGGCAGCAAGTGGTAGATCCGCACGCCATCCTGCGTACGGCCTTTGTCTGGGAGCAGTTGGACGCGCCGTTGCAAGTCGTCTATCGCCAAGTAACCGTGCCATTTGAGCAGCAAGATTGGCGGCATTTATCAGCGGACGAGCAAAAGCAGCAGTGGCAGGCGTGGTTACAGCGCGATCGCCAACAAGGGTTTGATCCGGATCAAGCCCCACTGATGCGTGTCACGTTAATTCAATTGGCGGATAACCGCTATCAGTTTGTCTGGAGCCATCACCATTTATTGCTGGATGGCTGGTCTACGCCTTTGCTACTAAAGGATGTACTGCTGAGTTATGCAGCTTATAGTCAGCAACAAGTGCCTCAGTTGCCGCCCAGTCCTGACTATGGGGAGTACATTGCTTGGTTGCAAGAGCGATCGCTAGAACAAGCAGACAGCTTTTGGCGGCAGACACTACAGGATTTTGTGCAGCCCACCCCTTTACCAACCGGACAACCGCCAGCCACGCAAACTCAAAATTCAGCTTATGCAGAGTTTGAAGTGAAGCTTCCAGCCGAGACAACCGCAGCCCTGCAAGCATGGAGCCGGCAATATAAAATTACGCTGAACACGCTGATGCAAGGCTGTTGGGCCCTGTTGCTAGGGTACGGGAGCGATCGCCAAGATATTGTCTTCGGTGCCACAGTTTCCGGGCGTCCCCCGGACTTGCCGGGGGCAGACACCATGATTGGGCTGTTTATCAATACGCTGCCGGTACGCGTACAAATTTCAGCCGAGATGCCCTTATTAGAGTGGCTGCAAGCGCTGCAAGCTCAGCAAGTGGAAGCTCGCCAGTATGAGTACAGCCCTTTGGCGCAGATCCAACGGTGGAGCCAAGTGCCTCAAGGGAGGCCCTTGTTCAACAGCGTCTTGGTATTTGAAAACTTCCCAACGGGGAGCGATCGCCAACCCGACTTACTAGGTGTGCAGATTCAAGCGGTACAGTCTGCCATTCGCAATCATTACCCGCTGACGCTGCGGGTGGCTCCCCAGGATCCGATATCACTGCTGTGGATGTATGACCCGCATCAAATTTCTACGCCAATCGTGCAGCATCGGGCACAGCAGTTGGTGACCTTACTGCAAAGCATTGCCGAGCAACCCCAAACCTTAATTCAGAACTTGTTGCAAGTCTTGCAGCATAGCGATCAACAAGCGCAAACTGCCAAAGCACAAACCTTAGATCAAGTGAGCCGCACCACGTTCCAACAGACTCGCCGTAAAGCTATTTCTGCTTCGTGATCTTCCCGCTCTCACAGGCAGCAATTTCCTCAGTCCTCAGTAACAAAAACAAAAAACACAAAACAGCACGTATGACTTTGACTCCTTCCCCTGCGATCACAGGCTTTCGCCTTTCCCCCCAGCAACATCGCCTCTGGTCATTGCAACAAGGGGCAAGACAACTACCCTTTGCGGCCCAATCAGCCGTCTGCATTGCCGGCCCCCTACAACCGTCTCAGTTGCGCGATGCCCTCTTACAGGTGGTGCAATGCCATGAGATTTTGCGGACTCGTTTCCCTTGCTTGCCAGGAATGCAGGTGCCTTTGCAGGTGATTGATGAGGCGCAGGTAGATTGGCTACCCGATCAGAATTTGCAAACGCTGGAAGCTGCGACGCAAACAATCCGGTTAGAAGCAGCTTGGCGATCGCTCGGTTCAGGTCTGAATCCTGCTGAGGGGCCAGTGGTGCGATCACAACTGTTGCGGCTAGCTGAGCAGCAATGGGTGCTACATCTGGCATTACCAGCGCTATCTGCAGATGGCTACACGCTTCAGCAGCTTGTACAAGCCTTACGGGACGCTTATGCAGCCATTACAAACAGTCAGCTTGATCTTCTAGAGCAGCCAGAAGTACCGCAGTATGCTGATCTAGCAGAGTGGCAACATGAGTTACTCATAGCCGATAAAACAGCAGAGGGTCGGACGTATTGGCAGCAACAATCTTTCTGTGATCTGGTATCCCAACGTTTACCGGGAGAAGCAGTTGCGCCTGCACTCACCGGTTTTCACCCGCAGCGGATAGCGGTGACGCTAGGGGCTGATGCAGTGGCGCAGCTTCAAGCGTTGACAGACCAGCAGCAAACTTCTTTGGCAGCGGGATTTCTCACACTCTGGGCGCTGCTGCTCTGGCGGCAACTAAACCATAGTCCCCTGGTGGGAGTGATGGCTCACGGTCGCAAATATGATGAGTTAGCGGCAGCATTAGGACCCCTCACCCGATATTTGCCAGTGGCGATCGCGTTTATGCCTGAGCAATCTTTCATCGCGGCCTTACAAGCGGTTGAGCAGGACATCCAAGTGCTACACCAGTGGCAGGAATATTTTGACCCCGCCTTGCTACTTCAGGCCGGGAAAGTACAGACGGATTCCCAAACAGGTCAGTATTGTGCCTTTGGCTTTGCTTTTAAGCCTTTATCCCAACGGCATCAAGCGGGTGATGTGGAATTCTACCTGGAGCAAGGACAAGTTGATCTAGAACCGTTAAAACTGCAGTTAACGATTCGGCCTCAAGGGTCAACTTGTCTGGCAGAATTGCACTACGATGCCAACCTATTTTCACCTACTGCGGTCAGCTTGTTAGCCGAGCAATTGTCAACTTTGCTCCACAGTATTGTTCAAACCCCCACCGCGGCGATGGGGACGTTGAATTTAGTCAGCGATCGCCTGCGTCAGCGACTCCTAAGCGAGTGGAACCAAACGGCAGATCCATTCCCGGCAGCGTCCACCATTCATCAGCTGTTTGAGCAACAAGCGACCCAGATCCCGGATCAAACTGCTGTGGTGTTTGAAACGCGATCACTCACCTACGCCGAATTGAACGCCCAAGCCAATCAGTTAGCGCACTATCTGCGGGCGCAAGGGGTACAGCCAGATCAAGTGGTGGGGTTGGCGGTAGAGCGATCTCTTGAATTTGTAATTGGCTTACTCGCCATTCTCAAAGCAGGCGGTGCCTATCTGCCCTTAGACCCGACGCTGCCCTCCGAACGTCTAGCGGGAATGGTCCAAGAAGCGCAGGCTCAGATTGTACTCACCCAAGTCTCTGAGCAAACGAAATGGAAGGCTCATCCGGCACAGGTGATTGCATTAGGCCAATCGCAGCCGGATTGGAGCCACGCCTGTTGTGATAATCCCTCCACAACAGCTACAGCGGAAAATTTGATCTACGTGATCTACACCTCCGGTTCCACTGGCAGACCCAAAGGAGTGGCGGTAGAGCATCGCCATTTAGTGAACTACATCTATGGGGTGCGACCACAGCTACAGCTTCCCACCCCGGTTAACTTTGCCCTAGTCTCTACCATCGCCGCAGACTTGGGCCACACAATGATTTTTTCGTCCTTGTGCTTTGGCGGTTGCTTGCATCTGATTGCGGCTGAACGGGCAACTCATCCTGAGGCGATCGCCGATTACTTTACCCAACATCCCATTGACTGCCTCAAGATTGTGCCTTCCCACTTAGGCGCTTTGCTCACTGTTAGCAATCCAGAGCGGGTACTGCCTCGACATCAGTTGATTCTAGGGGGAGAAACAGCCAGCCCATCATTGATTGAACAAGTAGGGGCGATCGCCCCTACTTGCCACGTTCTCAACCACTACGGCCCAACAGAAACAACAGTTGGTGTTTTAACCTATGGGGTACTTGCAGGAGCGGCTGAACCACCCTTCACCCAGCCTCTCCCCTTGGGGCGGCCCCTCGCCAATACCCAAATTTATCTGCTGGATGCTCAGCAACAACTGGTTCCCCTAGGGTGTGTGGGTGAGTTGTATATCGGTGGCGTAGGGGTGGCGCGGGGCTATCTCTACCAACCCGAGCTCACCGCCGAGCGCTTTATTCCACTACCGCCTCATCTAGCTACTAGCACCGCCACGCATCAACGGCTCTACCGTACCGGAGATTTAGCCCGCTATCGACCCGATGGCAACTTAGAATTTTTGGGACGAGCCGACGATCAAGTTAAGATTCGCGGCTATCGGATTGAGTTAGGAGAAATTGCCGCTCTGCTCCAACAGCATCCAGCGGTACGGGAGCAAGCCGTGATTGTGCGGCAGGATGAGCGGGGAGCCAAGCAACTGATGGCCTATGTTGTGCCTCAGCCCCCGCAAACCTTGAACACTGAGCAATTGCGGCAGTTCTTAAGCGATCGCTTACCAGGCTACATGATACCTGCTGCAATTGTTGGGCTGAAGGCGTTGCCCCTGACTGCCAATGGCAAAATTGATCGCCAAGCGTTACCCGCACCGTCCCGTCAGCCTATCGGAGAATTGCCCTCTGACCATCAACCGCAAACCCCGGTTGAGCGACGTTTAGCTGCCATTTGGTCAGAATTGTTTGGCTTAGAAGCCATTGGTCGCCACGATAACTTTTTTGAGCTGGGCGGAGATTCCATCCTCAGTATGCAGATCATTGCCCGCGCTAGCCGAGGGGGAATTCACATTACACCCAAACAAGTGTTTGAGTGTCCGACGATCGCCCAATTGGCAACAGTGACCAGAACCACTACGACGTTACAAGCCGAGCAAGGCTTAGTGACGGGGACTGCGCCCCTCACACCAATTCAACAGTGGTTTTTCGCCCCAGCGTTACCCGAGCCGCATCACTGGAACCAATCTCTCTTGTTGGAACTGCGGCAACCGTTAGCAGCGACGCTCATTCAACAAACCTTGCACCACCTGCTGCACCACCATGATGCGCTGCGGTTACAGTTCACCCAGACGGCAACAGGATGGCAAGCCAGCCATAATTCAGAGGCACTGGCCGCTCCCTTTTGCGAGTTCGACTGGTCTGAACTATCAACCGCTGAGCAAGCTATCCGACTAGAAGTGATCGCATCAGAGCAACAAGCCAGCCTCAGCTTAGACCAAGCGCCCTTGATGCGGGTAGCCTTGCTACACCTAGGAGCAGGAGGACAGCGCTTGCTCTGGGTCGGGCATCACTTGATTGTAGATGGTGTCTCTTGGCGCATTTTGCTAGAGGACTTCCAAACGGTTTATCGCCAACTCAGTCAAGAGCAAGCGGTGCAACTTCCCGCAAAAACAACTTCCTGGCAGCAGTGGGCCAACCGCTTACAAGCCTTTGCTCAATCAGAGGCGTTGCCGCCGGAGCTACCTCACTGGCTCAGCACGACATCGACGGTGCCAACGGTATTACAGCGCGCCGGCGATCGCCGCCACAATACCGGAGCGACCACTCAAACCATTACCGTCGGCCTCTCCCCCAGCGAGACCCAAACGCTGTTACAGGATTTGCCCGCCCGTCATCGCACCCAGATTCAGGATGTCCTACTCACAGCTTTACTCCAAGCTTTTCAGCAGTGCAGCGGAGAATCATCGCTTTGCTTAGACCTAGAGGGGCATGGGCGCGAAGATTTATTCTCGGAGCTGGATGTATCGCGGACGGTGGGCTGGTTTACTACGCTGTTTCCAGTGCAGCTAATCGCGCCTGAGCAGGCACCGTTGATTGAGGTGTTGCAGTCGGTCAAAGCACAATTACAGCAGATTCCCCACCATGGGATTGGCTATGGCTTGCTGCGCTATCTCAACGGCGGTGAGGCAACGGCAGACTTGGGCGATCGCAACCCCGCAGCTTTACGGTTTAACTACCTAGGGCAGTTGGAGCGGGGTCTACAATCAACCACCACTGCATTATTCAACCTAGCCTCCGAGTCCCCTGGGGTTGAGCGCAGTCTGCGGAATCCCCGTCCTTATCTGTTAGACATCAATAGCTTTGTGGCCGCAGGGCAGTTGCAGATGCAGTGGAGCTACAGCAGCGCCATACATGAAGCAGCCACGATTCAAGCCTTAGCGGATACGTTCTTAGCGGCGTTGCGATCGCTCCTCGCCTCAACCTCTGAGTCACCCACTCCCCTCCTTAAGCCCACAGCCTTACTAGAACCCGTTCAGATCAACACCATTGAGGACTTAGCCGCTGAAGCCGTCCTTGATCCCAGCATCCAACCGATGGGCGCGCGTCCTATCACAACGGCTGAACCTCAAGCCATCCTGGTAACAGGTGCCACTGGCTTTTTGGGGGCGGCTCTCGTTGCAGAATTGCTCCAGCAAACCTCAGCCCAAATCTACTGCCTGATTCGCGCTCAGGATGCAGCCACAGCTCAGCAACGCTTGCAACAGAATTTAGAGGTTTATCAGCTCTGGAATTCAGACCAGGGCGATCGCCTGATCCCGGTCGTTGGCGATCTGGTCCAGCCATACCTCGGCCTGTCTGAGACAGCGTTCCAACGCTTAGCACAAACTGTAGATGTGATTTATCACAATGGTGCTTGGACCCATCTGGTCTATCCCTATGCAGCGCTGAAAGCCAGCAATGTTTTAGGGACGCAGGAAATCATACGATTGGCCTCTCAAGTCAAAGTCAAGCCGGTGCATCTGGTCTCAACGCTGAGCGTGATTGGCACGGCAGGCCGCACTGAAGAATGTTGGATTCAGGAGCAAGACAGCTTAGATCACGGCGGACTACCCGCGACAGGATACGCCCAGACTAAGTGGGTTGCTGAGCAGTTAACCCATATTGCCCAATCCCGGGGTTTACCCGTGAGCATTTACCGGGCAGGCCGAATTTCAGGGCATTGCCAAACAGGGATTTGCAATACTAGCGATCGCCTCTACCGCATGATCAAAGGCTGTATTCAACTAGGAGCGATCCCAGACGTAGATTTGACGTTGGACATGACGCCAGTGGACTACATGGCCCAAGTGATCGTGCATCTGTCGCAACGGCCATCTAGTACGGGGCAAGTGTTCCACATCAGCAACCCCAAACCCATTCAGTTGCGGGACTTAGCAACTTGGATTTGCAGCTTTGGTTATCCCCTGAAAACCTTGTCTTACGACGCTTGGCAAGCTCAATTAACGCAAGGCGATATTGATCCTCAGAATGCGCTGTATCCGTTGATTCCGTTCTTTGCGAAGCAAGCCGCACAAGCTGCACAAGCTGCGCTGAAGTTTGATGATCGCAATACCCGCACAGGCTTAGCCAACGCCGAGATCACCTGTCCTCCGATTGATGATCAGCTGCTAGAAACCTATTTTTCGTATCTGATCCGCAGCCAATTTCTACCCGCGCCCACCCCACCGTAACCGTTAGCGATCGCGCAATCCATGTGATTCCCCCAATCCAATTCATCAACCGACCTATGGCACCGCAACCAACCTATCTAACTGAATTTATCGATCTCTACACGCGCCGCACTGCCACCTCCAAGCACCTGACTCAAAAACATCGGTCTGTCTTAGCCGACCCCCGAGTTTCTGAAGGATTCATCCCACTCCTCAAAGAATTGGTGTATCCGATCGTCGCACAGCGATCGCAAGGCTCCCGACTCTGGGATGTCGATGGCAACGAGTATGTCGATCTGACCATGGGCCTAGGGGTGAATCTGTTCGGTCACAATCCAGAGTTTGTGCAAGAGGCGATCACAGCTCAACTCAGCCAGGGCATCCAAATTGGGCCACAATCTGCCTTAGCCGGAGAAGTCGCCCAATTGATTTGTGAGCTAACCGGGGCAGAGCGGGTGACCTTTAGCAATACGGGCACAGAAGCAGTGATGACAGCCATCCGGCTTGCCCGCGCTGTGACCGGACGATCCAAGATTGCTATGTTTGCAGGGTCCTATCATGGACACTCCGATGGCACCTTAGTCAAAGCCCCGAAAGGGGGGAATCAAGGACAGTCTGTCGCGATCGCCCCTGGCATTCCTGCAGTCTTGGCTCAAGAAACCCTGGTGCTGCCTTACGACAAACCAGAAGCCCTAGAGCAGATCAAGCTGCACGCGGCTGATTTAGCGGCAGTGCTGGTGGTCCCCGTGCAAACCATGCGCCCCGATCTGCAACCCCGCGAATTTCTCCATCAGTTGCGTCAGTTAACCGCCGAATACAACATCCCCCTGATCTTCGATGAAATGATCACAGGCTTTCGGATTCACCCAGGGGGAGCACAAGCTTGGTTCGGCGTACAGGCAGATCTGGTCACCTACGGCAAAATCATCGGAGGGGGCTTACCGATTGGGGTAATTGCGGGCAAAACCGCTTATTTAGACGCGATCGACGGGGGCTTCTGGCAATACGGCGATGACTCCTCGCCCCATGCAGAAAAGACTTTTTTTGCTGGCACCTTCTGCAAGCATCCGTTAGCCATGGCTGCTGCTTATGCTGTGTTACAACACTTAAAAGCAACAGGCCCCACCCTCCAAACAGAGCTAAATCAACGTACCACTCAGTTTGTCCACAGCCTTAACCAGTATTTTGAGGCCGATCAGGTACCGATTCG
>PPFU01037492.1_pt1 | contig 12307 bp, 11 predicted proteins | sample 1535991 | NCBI WGS metagenome assembly PPFU01 (sample SAMN04901290, study PRJNA319586) | Hypolithon metagenome, whole genome shotgun sequencing project. | isolation source: Antarctic Hypolithon | place: Antarctica: Miers Valley | collected 2014 | reverse complement strand
TCCGCCGGCCAGATACTCGGCTCTTACTTTGCCGGAGTTCTCGCCGGAACAAGTGGCCTACAAACTACGTTCGCCATCTTCGCTGGCGTAGCTATCCTCAGCATGTCCTTCGGCCCTCGTAGAGAAGATTCGTAGGATGGATATAGATACCCGCATCCTACCTTTGGCTCTCGATTCGAGGTCAAAAACTGCCGCCTTGGATGTTTCGAGACGGATTTTGGGGCCACCTACCGATCAAATATAGACTTTTTCAACAGGCTGCCTGAAATGGTACTGTTATTCCGGTTAGTGACAGACGGCGATTACGCTTGGCAAGAACTCTACAACGGGTAAACTTGTCGAGTGCTTAGAGGCAGCGCTGCGCTTGTAAACGAAAGCGACGCGCGGCGAAGCTGAAAGACCGATCTACCTAAAGACTGATTGAACCAGAAAGGAAAGTCCTGCTTTGATAAGCACGGATACACAACGCAGCGTCGTGTGGCCTGGAAACCCTTACCCTCTGGGCGCAACCTGGGATGGGGAAGGCGTTAACTTCGCCCTGTTCTCGGAAAACGCCGAGAAGGTGGAGCTTTGTCTCTTCGATCCTTCAGGGACGAATGAAGTCGAGCGGATAGAGCTGTGGGAACGCACGGATCAGGTCTGGCACTGCTACCTGCCCTACGGCCGACTCGGCCAACTCTACGGCTACCGGGTCTACGGTCGCTACGAGCCGGAGAACGGCCACCGGTTCAACCCAAACAAGCTCCTCCTCGACCCCTACGCCAAGTCAATCGTCGGGCCGCTCGATTGGAGTTATCCGCACTTCGGGTATGAGATGGGTGGCAAAGATGAGGACCTGGGCTTTGATCCCAAGGACAACGCGGCCGGGATGCCAAAGTGTCAGGTCGTGGACACCTCTTTTACCTGGGGGGACGACCGTCCGCCCAACGTCCCCTGGCACGACACCGTTATCTACGAGCTTCACGTAAAGGGCTTCACGAAGCAGCACCCGGAGATCCCCGAGCAACTGCGCGGCACCTACGCCGGTCTGGCTTCGGCCCCGGCCATAGAGCATCTAACCCGGCTGGGTGTAACAGCCGTGGAGCTTATGCCGGTTCACTCTTTCGTGCAGGATAAACATCTGGTCGAGCAGGGATTGGCCAACTATTGGGGCTACAACTCAATCGGCTTCTTCGCCCCGGAGATGCGGTACTCGGCGACCGGCGGCATCGACGAGTTCAAGACGATGGTCAAGCGCCTCCACTCGGCGGGTATAGAGGTGATCCTGGACGTCGTCTACAACCACACCGCGGAAGGCAACCGGATGGGTCCAACGCTTTCATTCCGCGGCATAGACAACGCCGCTTACTACCGGCTCGTCCCCGATGATGAGCGTTGTTACATGGATTTCACCGGTACGGGAAACACGTTGAACATGATGAACCCGCAGGTGTTGCGGCTTATCATGGACTCGCTCCGATATTGGATCACGGAGATGCACGTGGACGGGTTCCGGTTCGACCTGGCGAGCGCCCTGGCCCGAGAACTGTACGAGGTGGACCAGCTCTCCAGCTTCTTCACCATCATCCGCCAGGACCCGGTGATCTCCCAAACAAAACTTATAGCCGAGCCCTGGGACGTCGGCGAAGGCGGCTACCAGGTGGGCAACTTCCCCGTAGGCTGGACGGAATGGAACGGCAAATACCGCGACGAGGTTCGGTCTTACTGGAAGGGCGATGGCGGGTTAGTCGGGGACCTGGCTTATCGCCTGACCGGTTCCAGCGATCTCTACGAGCACGGCGGCCGCCGACCCTACGCCAGCATCAACTTCGTAACCGCCCACGACGGCTTCACCCTCCAGGATCTCGTCTCCTACAACGAGAAGCACAACGAGGCTAACGGTGAGGACAACAACGACGGTGAAAGCAACAACGAGAGCTGGAACCACGGCGAAGAAGGCCCAACCGACGACACCGGAGTCCGCCGCCTTCGCAACCGCCAGAAGCGTAACTTCCTCGCCACGCTGCTCCTCTCCCAGGGGGTGCCCATGATCGTCTACGGCGACGAATTGGGCCGTACCCAGGGCGGTAACAACAACGCATATTGTCAAGACAATGAGATAAGCTGGATAGATTGGGATCTCTCGGCGGCGGACAGGAATTTCCTGGCTTTCGCGCGGCGGATGATCCGTCTGCGCAAAGAGCACCCTGCGTTCCGGCGGCGGCGTTTTTTTCAGGGACGACGAATAAAAGGCGCCGACGTAAAGGACATAACCTGGCTCACCCCAGCCGGCACGGAGATGAGTGATGAGGAGTGGGACAACTCCTACGCTCGTTCGCTGGCGTTGCAGATGGCCGGGTACTCCGAGTACCAGTACGATTCAGAAGGACGCCCGGAGATAGACAACGATTTCCTGATGCTCTTCAACGCCCACCACGAAGAGATCCTCTTTACGATTCCCGAAGGTTCAGAGGATGACCGATGGGAGGCGATAGTAGATACCAGTTACGCATCCGGCCTCCGCCCGGACGGGTTCTTCAAGCCGGGGGGCGAGTACCCGCTGGCGGCCCGTTCGATGGCCGTGCTGGTTAGCCACCAGCCCGAAAGCGAGAATGAGGACGACGAGTGAGACGCCACCACCCACTGCCCTTCGGGGCTGAGATTCAAGGCAACGGCGAGACCAGGTTCACCATCTGGGCGCCCGCCGCCGACGGGGTAGAGGTAATCCTGGGTAGCGAAGAACCCATCTCCATGCAAAGGGGTAAGAAAGGCATCTTCAGCGTTACCGTCGACATCGGTCCCGGGGTCCGCTACAAATTCCGGATTGATGGCGAGCAAGACGTTCCCGACCCGGCCTCCCGTTACCAGCCCGAGGACGTTCATGGTCCAAGCCAGATCGTAGACCCGAAATCTTTCGAGTGGCGGGACGAGGACTGGCGGGGTCGTCCCTGGGAAGAGACGATACTTTACGAGCTTCACGTGGGCAGCTTCACGCCGGAGGGTACCTTCGCCGGTGTTAAAGAGAAGCTGGATTACCTCTTGGATCTGGGCGTAACGGCGATAGAACTCATGCCACTCTCGGACTTCCCCGGCGAGCGTAACTGGGGCTACGACGGCGTTCTGCCTTACGCCCCGGATAGCTCCTACGGAACGCCGGAGGGGTTGAAGGATCTGATCCAAACGGCCCACAAAAAGGGTTTTATGGTGTTTCTCGACGTAGTCTACAACCACTTCGGGCCGGAAGGTAACTACCTAAATGTTTACGCGCCGCAGTTCTTTACCGATCGTCACGAAACGCCCTGGGGAGCGGCGGTGAACTTCGACGGCGACGGCAGCGAGCAAGTACGAGAGTACGTCATCAACAACGCGTTGTACTGGATCCAGGAGTATCATATAGACGGCCTGCGCTTGGATGCCGTACACGCCATCGTTGATGATTCGGAGAAGCATCTACTCGAGGAACTTGCCGAGCGGGTGCAGGAAGGTCCCGGCGCGGAACGCCACGTACATCTCGTGCTGGAGAACGAATCGAACACAGCCTCATACATGCGGAGCGGACTCTACAGAGCGCAGTGGAACGACGATTTTCATAACTCTCTGCACGTGTCCCTGACAGGCGAGGAGAGTGGCTACTACGGTGGGTATTCAGACGCCCCGACGCGTCTTCTCGCCCGGTGTTTGGGTGAGGGATTCGCTTATCAGGGAGAACCGTCGCTATATCGGGGCGGGGAGAAGCGGGGAGAGCCGAGCGCCGATTTGGCGCCCACCTCGTTCGTTTCTTTTCTCCAGAACCATGACCAGATCGGTAACCGGGCGTTCGGGGAGAGGATCACGGATCTCGCACCACCCGAAGCCGTGCGGGCCGCAGCCGCGATATACCTGCTATCTCCCCAGATTCCGATGCTTTTTATGGGTGAAGAATGGGCGGCGGAAGAGCCGTTCCTATTCTTCTGTAATTTCGAGGAGGACCTCGCGCCGCTCGTTACTGAAGGCCGACGGGAAGAGTTCGCCAGTTTCCCCGAGTTCGCCGACCCGGAGACCCGCGGGCGCATCCCGGACCCCGGCGCGGGTGAGACCTTCGAGAAGTCGGTCCTGGATTGGACCGGCGCCGGGGAGCATGAGAACTGGTTCGGGTTCTACAAGGAACTGTTGAGATTGCGGCGGGAGGAGATCTTGCCGCGTCTCAGAGATATGCCCGGCGGCGAAACCGCACACCGGCTCGTCGGCGACCGGGGAGTCGGGGCGCAGTGGGCTCTGGGTGACGGGTCTCTACTAACGTTGACAGCGAACCTGAGTAGCGAGCCGCTGCCGGGCTTCGAACAGGCTACCGGTAAACTTCTCTATGCCACCGAAGGCGCGACTGAAGGCGAGCGGGAACTACCGCCCTGGTCCGTCGCGTGGTATTTGGAAGAGGCCAATTGAGAGTCCCGCGGGCCACCTACCGGCTCCAGTTGAACAAAGACTTCACCTTCGCCGACGCGACGGGGCTGGTGTCGTATCTGGCGGAGCTTGGGATAAGTGACCTGTACGCCTCGCCATACATGCAGGCCCGGCCCGGCAGCACCCACGGCTACGACATCACCGATCATAACGCGCTGAACCCCGAGATCGGGACCAAAGAAGACCACGAACGCCTAATAGATACTCTGCACAAGCATGGCATGGGCCATCTCCTGGACTGGGTGCCGAACCACATGGGCGTGGGGACGGACAACCGCTGGTGGCTCGACGTGCTGGAGAACGGTCCGGCATCCCCGTACTCCCACTTCTTCGACATAGACTGGTATCCAACGAATCGGGGCCGACTCAGCGGCAAAGTCCTTCTTCCCGTCCTCGGTGACCATTACCGGGTAGTCCTCGAAGATGGCAATTTGGAACTGAAGTTTGATCCCGACGAAGGCTCCTTCTCTGTCAACTACTACGAACATCACTGCCCGCTGGACCCGAAGACCTACCCGATGTTGTTCGAAGGCTTGTCGGAGCTACCGGAAGATATGCACACACTAGAGTTTAAGAGTCTTTTGACGGCGTTCGGCAACCTGCCGGATCAGTCCGTGGAAGATGAGGAGAGTGTGGCCGAACGGAGCCGAGATGCGGCGATCCACAAGAGCCGTCTCGCCCGGCTGTACGCTGAGTCTCCCGAAGTCGCCGATGCTATTGAGGAGTGCGTACGTCGGGTGAACGGTGAGGCCGGGGATGCTGAGAGCTTCGAGGCGTTGCATCTGGTTCTGGAGGAGCAGGCGTATCGGCTCGTGTATTGGCGGGTTGCGAGTGATGAGGTCAACTACCGCAGGTTCTTCTCCATCAACGATCTCGCCGGCATTCGGGTCGAGGACGAACGGATCTTCGAGGAGACGCACCGATTAGTTCTGGACCTCATCCGGGAAGGAAAGGTAAACGGCCTGCGCCTCGACCACCCCGACGGCCTCTACGATCCCGCAGGCTACTTCGACCGGCTGCAACGGGCCGCCGCCGAGGCGCTAGACAGCCGGGAAGACGAGCCGCTGTACGTGCTCGTCGAGAAGATACTCGCTTCCCACGAAGGACTGCCGGAGGACTGGCCGGTCTCCGGGACGACGGGCTACGAGTTTACCAACCTGGTCAACGGGCTCTTCGTGGACCCGGCGGGCGAGGCCGGCATGGAGCGGGCTTACCGGCGATTCATCGGACGGAGCGTGGACTTTGAGGAGCTGCTCTACGATTGTAAAAAGGCCGTAATGCGCTCCGAGCTTGCGAGCGAGCTAAACGTCCTCTCCCGCCGTCTGCTTCGTCTCTCGGAGTATGGTCGCCGCACCTTCGACTTCACAATAAACGTCCTGCGCGACGCGCTCACGGAAGTCGTCGCCCATTTCCCCGTCTACCGGACCTACATAACCAGCGAGGGTCTCTCAGAGACCGACCGGCGCTACGTGGACTGGGCTGTGTCAAGGGCAAAGAAACAGAGTACCGCCGCCGACACGACGGTATTCGACTTCATCCACGAGGTTTTGCTTCTCGAAGTAGACGGACCGCAAGACTACAAAGACCTGGCCGTCGCCTTCGTGATGAAGTTTCAGCAGTACACGGGGCCGGTGATGGCGAAGGGTATGGAAGATACGGCCCTGTACGACTACAACCGGCTCGTCTCGCTAAACGAGGTTGGTGGGGAGCCCGAGCGGTTCGGGGTCTCCGTGTCGGCGTTTCACCATCTGAACGCCGAGCGCGCGAAGCGGTGGCCCCATGCGATGCTGTCGAGCTCCACTCACGACACAAAGCGGAGCGAAGACGTGCGGGCGCGGATAAACGTTCTCTCGGAGATCCCGGGTGAGTGGCGCGGTCAGGTCGTCCGCTGGGCCCGCGCCAACCGCTCCCGACGCCGTGAGGTGGATGGGCGGGAAGCCCCGAGCCGCAACGACGAGTACCTGATCTACCAGACCTCAATCGGCGCATGGCCGCTGGAATCACTTGACGAAAAAGGTCTTGCTGAATTTCGGGAGCGGATCAAGGCGTACATGGAGAAGGCTATCCGGGAGGCACGAGTCCATACCTCATGGGTCAACGTGAACGAAGAGTACGAGGCGGCCGTTGCGGATTTCATAGACGGGATGCTCACCCCGTCGGAGACAAACCTCTTCCTCGAAGAATTCACGCCTTTCGCCCGGAGGATAGCCAGAGTCGGCGCGCTAAACAGTTTGTCGCAGACCCTGATCAAACTGACCGTGCCTGGCGTTCCGGACATCTACCAGGGCAACGAACTCTGGGACTTCAGCCTCGTGGACCCGGACAACCGCCGACCCGTAGACTACGGCCTCCGCGAAACGTTGCTCGCCGAGCTGGACGACCCCGGTATGGACACCGCCCGTCTGCTCGACGCCTGGCGGGACGGCCGCCCGAAGCTCCACCTGACCCGGCGAACGCTGAAGCTGCGGCAGGAGAACCCGGATCTCTTCGAGAAAGGCGAATACATACCGCTCGAAGTATCCGGGCCACGATCGGACCACATCATCGCTTTCGCCCGCCACCACGAAGACCTAATCGCCATAACCGTCGCGCCCCGACTCTACACGCGACTCACGAACGTCTCCGGCGCCCTGTTGCCGGGGCCGGACGTGTGGGCGGATACCAGGATAGACGTATCGGGACTCCCCGCTACTGTGTACCGTAACGTGCTGACGGACAAAAGCGTACGCGTCGTCGAGGGAGAGGGCGGCGCTTTCCTGCGCGCGGAGGATTTGCTAAAAAACTTCTCGGTAGCGTTGCTGGCCGGTGTACAGGAACAGTTCTAGCGATTGGCGTAGCTGTAGAGCCAGCCTACTTTTTAACCGGTTCGACGTAGAACAGGAGTCTTATAGATGCGCATGATAGCGGAGGAAGTTAGACGGGATTTCGAGGCTGCGGGCTGGGAAGCGGGAGAGCCCATTGGCGAGGAAGAAGCCAAGAAATTGGAGATGGTGGTTCGGGCCGAGGCCGGCAGATACGCCATAGTGGCCCACCGGTCGGTGTTGGTGCTGGAACACCCAAGATACGAACTCGTGGATACGGAGTCGGAGACCGTGATCTGGACTCGTAACATCCCGACTCCTCAGCGGACCGCGGATCTTCTTGCCAAGTACGGAGTTCCGGCGGCCGAGGCGGACACGACGGACCCGGCGACCGCCCCGTTCCCACCCATGGTGCCGGACGAAGAGGAATGATAACCGGCGGGGTCAGACCGAGCCTCCTGACGGCTCTCGAAAAGGTTTGACCCAGGGGAGATAGTGGCTATAATGACAATTAGAGACACGGAGGAGGTGATCCTATAATGAAGTCTTTCGATAAACTCAGGGAAAATGTATCCAAGCAACTGGCTCAAGGCGCGGCGTACTGTGGTATTCCAACCATAGGGTTCAGTTCAGGGAGTCTGACCGGTAGCTCGACTATCGACAGTATCTCCCCGGTGATCGCCTTGCTGGGAGCATTCCTGATGGCCGGAGTATGGATGTTCCGGCGGTGGGGAACAGCACCCGAGCCACAGGTTCTACCGGAGCCCTCTCCGGGAGTGACGGTATCGGCCCGGCAAGCGCACGAACCTACGAACTCCTGATTTCAGAGGACGACAAAGAAGGGCCGGGGGGTTTTGACCCCGGCCCTTTCGCTTGCCTTTCCAGGCGTCTCTAAGCGTGGCTGGCGCTAGACTCCTGGGATTCTTTCCGTTGCGTGGTTGCCTGTACTATTCCCACTACCACGATCACCACGGCCGCCGCTACCGCCAGATATGCGGAGGTATGGATCGTCACGGAACCGACCGCCGTATCGGTGGAGCCGCCGGCGGTATTGAAGGGTGGGTCGATGATCCGGTAGAGAACCCTCGCGCCGGAGGCGAAGCCCAGAACCGCTATCAATCCGCCTAGCGCCGCCGGAGCCAGCGGAGAACGCCCGCGTCCCGCAGCCACTACGACGCCGACTATCACGAGCGTAATCGCCAGTACGAGGCTGCTGGTGTGGGGAGTGGCGATCCAGCCTCCCCAACTCGTCGGACCTTCGTTGCCCACGAATCCCGTTACCGTGTAGAACGTGAAGAAAGTGTAGCCGAAGACAAACTGCGCCACGGCTGCCAGGGCCGCGATGCCGAGCCACGGGTTCATCCCGCCCTGCTCATCCGCCGACCAGGAATGGGCCTCGGTGTTCCGGGCTGTCGGAGTAAAGGCGTGAACGAACCCGCCAACCATGACGACTACGCAGCCGACCAGGCCGATCCAGATACCCGGCAAGAGCGTTACGTTAGCAGCATCTGATGGGCCGCAAGCGTACATCAGGCACCCGAAGGGAGGTATGATCATACGATAGCCGAGCTGCAGCGTGGCGAGTAATCCTACTATCCCAACGGCCAGCCCCACGTTGCGACCCTTGATCGGGTTGCGCCCGAGCGCCGTCAGGGTAAACGCCCCAACCGCCACGAGCGCGGATAGTAAGATCAGGTCCGAGGCGTGCGGTATGCCGAACCAGGCGTCCCGCACCTGATCGTTGACAACGTAGAAGTTCGAGCCCAATGCTATGAACTGGAGTACGGAACCTGCCAAAGCCACCCACAGCCACAAAGTAATCCTAGACATAAGTTCCGCAGCCTCGTGAACACCAAAATCCAGCGTCGAGGACTGCTTCACCCCCTTCTCATAATAGATTCTCTACTTTATTCCCTACATTCCAGTCTACTGGAAACTTACCTTATTGCAAGAATTTGCCTGATTTGCTGTACCTTCCCGCGACTGGAAGGTTTATAATGCACCATAGATTGCAGGGAGATCGGTGGAAAGGAGACTCCGCATACCTGAGATGGCCCTCAAGATAGGCGAGGTGGCGCGGTCGGTAGGCATTCCGGCCAAGACCCTACGCTACTACGAGGAGGTAGGTTTGATCTCCCCTGCCGGACGCACGGATTCCGGGTACCGGCTCTACGGTTGGCGGGAGCTGGAGCAGATCGAGTTCGTCCGGAGGGCCAAGATGATGGGGCTCTCACTGGAGGAGATCCGGGGCCTCGTGGAAACTGCCGGGGAGGGTATCTCAAACAAGGTCTTCCAACGTCTCGACGGTCTTTTGGAACACAGCCTGCAAGAGACGGAACGTAAGATCGGAGAGCTTAGAGCCTTCCGGGAGAGCCTGCTGGAGTATCGTGGCCAGGCGGTGGAATCCGAGGCGCAGGGTGCGTGCCGTTGCGGAGAGGGCGTGGAGACCGAGTTCTGCGGATGCGTTACGGCGGCCACCGACGGGGTAACGCCGCCTGACCTGCGGGTCATCCAGGAGAACACCAGGTTCGTAAAGAAAGCAGAGGAGAGCGAAGGGTGCCGGTGTGGCTGCTGCCAGCCCGTATCCGGCGGAGTCGTCTAGTAGCTAGGGAAGGGATAGGTACATGAAGGTAGCGGTTGCGGGCAAGGGCGGTTCGGGGAAGACGACCATCTCGGCGACGTTGTCGCGGCTTCTGGCGCGGCGAGGACATCCGGTGATGGCCGTGGATGGAGACCCGAATCCCAACCTTTCGGTTGCTCTGGGGATGAGTCAGGAGAACCGGAACAAGATGGTCCGGGTCCCGAAGGACGTAATGGAGACGAAGGAAGAAGGCGGTACGCGCCGGCTGGTCATGGCCCGTCCCATCGAGGAGGTGACGGCGGAGTACGCGATGCCCGCGCCTGACGGGGTGAACCTGATGGTGATGACGGGCGTGGACCACGCCGGAGCCGGGTGACTGTGCGCGGCGCACGCCCGGGTGCGCGGCCTGCTCGGTGAGCTGGCGACGGGGAACAACGGAGAGACCATGACCATAACCGACATGGAGGCATCCATAGAGCACATGAGCCGGGCCACCATCCGGCACGTCGACACGATGCTTATGGTGACCGAGCCCTACTTCCGGTCGTTGGAGACCGTTGGGCGGATGGTGCCGCTGGCCAAAGAGCTCGGGATCGGGAAAGTGTGGGCGGTTGCGAACAAAGTGCGTTCAGAGAGGGACGAGGAGATCATCCGTTCCTACTGCGCGGAGCACGGCGTCGAGCTCGGCGCGGTCGTACCGTGGGACGAAGCGATACAGGAGGCGGATCGGGAAGGCCGGGCGCTGATGGACTACGACCTGGAAGCTCCGGCAGTGGTCGCGGTAGAGAAGATCGCGGACCTGATCGAAGGTAAATCGGGGAGCAACGGTAGAGGAGGTCCGGCATGACGGTTCAAGCGCCGATGGGCGTAGAGGCGCCGGAGAGGGAACAACGGCGGGTGCCGGAGGGGCCGGTCAAAGTAGTCCACGCCTTCTGGATGGCGGGGATGAGCTGCGACGGGTGCAGCATCTCCGTGCTCGGGGCGACCAATCCGAAGGTGGAGGACTTGCTGGCCGGTATCATCCCCGGCCTTCCGAAGGTCGTCTTGCACCACCCGGTGCTCGCCGAGGACGTGGGAGAGGAATTTATCCACCCCTTCAAACTGGCGGAAGAAGGGAAGCTCGATGCCCCGTACGTGTGCATCTACGAGGGCTCCATCGCGGACGAGAGGATCGCCGCCGAGACCGGCGGATACTTCTCGGCGATGGGCATGCAGGCCATCGAAGACGGCGACGAGGAGGAAGGTGGGACTCCCCTATCGACCGCCGAGCGGATGGAGCGGATGGCGCCGGGGGCTGCGGCGGTCATCGCGATCGGGACCTGCGCGACCTGGGGCGGCATACCAGCCGCCGCCGGAAACCCGACCGGCGCGATGAGCATCATGGACTTTCTGGGCAAGGACTACCGGAGCGCCCTCGGATTGCCCGTCATCAACATCCCCGGCTGCGCTCCGATAGGGGACAACTTCACGGAGACGGTGGCGGCGATCCTGATGTTTCTTCAGGGCATCGGGCCTTTGCCGGAGTTCGACGAGCTTGGCCGTCCGGCCTGGCTCTTCGCGGAGACCGTACATCGCGGCTGCACGCGGGCCGGTTACTACGAGGAGGGCGTCTTCGCCGAGAACTACGGCGACAAGGAGTGCTTGGTCGAGGTCGGCTGCTGGGGCCCGGTCGTCAACTGCAACATCGTTTCGCGCGGCGCCCAGTCGCACATGGGCGGCTGCATGGCGGCGGGCGGACCGTGCATCGGATGCACCATGCCGGGCTTCCCGGACAAGTTCGCCCCGTTCTACCAGGCTCCGCCGGGCTCCGCCGTATCGAGCAACGCCTCGCGGACCGTTGGCTTCGGGATGCGACGGTTGCGTGCCCTGAGCAACCACAACGCCAACCGGGAAGTCCGCTGGGATGCGGTTGCCGGCGGCGAGGTACCTTCGGGGTGGGGTGAAATCGAGAAGCCGAGCCTTTTGGACAAGACGGTCCACTACTTCTACGAAAAGCTGCAGTTCTCCGGCGACAAGAGGAAGCCCGGACGGGAAGACTCGCGCAAATACTTCATGGACCTGCCACCCCGTACCGAAGGCATGCAGGCCCCCCGCGACGCCGACGAGCCGGCGGAGAGGGGGTAGGCCGTGACGGACGCGCAACTGTACGCGATCTGGGGCTGGAGTCTGGTCGTCGCGGCGGTCGTGGTGGTGCTCGCCGCGATCCTGCTTATAGCCATCATCCTCGTGGCCCGGCGCATCCTGGCTCACGCCCGGCAGGCGCTCGCCGCGGCGGAATCCATAGCGGAGGATACGAAAGTCATCTGGGAACTGGACGAGACGAACCGGGTCGCCGAGGAAGTCCTGGAAGCCGCCGAGAGCATCGAGGAGCGCGGAGGCTGGATCTCCGGAGCCTTGCAGGGCGACCGGGCTGCGAGTGGAGGAGGTTCGGCATGATGCTCGCCCAGGTCAGTTCGGGCGCGGCGCTCACCGTCTGGTGGGTCTCGCTCGGGATCGGGGTCGTGGT
>PPFU01018079.1_pt1 | contig 12309 bp, 6 predicted proteins | sample 1535991 | NCBI WGS metagenome assembly PPFU01 (sample SAMN04901290, study PRJNA319586) | Hypolithon metagenome, whole genome shotgun sequencing project. | isolation source: Antarctic Hypolithon | place: Antarctica: Miers Valley | collected 2014 | reverse complement strand
GCCTTGCTGCGCTTGTCGCAGCGGCGGCAGACGAGCCCTCGACGGGGAGCAGCGCCGCGCGCGACGAGCTTCGCCACGCCGTGTTCGCCCTCGTCGCCGCGCTGAAGGCGGACGGTCAGCCACCGGAGCGCGTCCTCGTCGCCGTGAAGTCGGCGGCGGAATTCGACAGTCCGGGCGGCGGGAGCCTCGCGCGGCGGGGTGACGTGCGCGGCACCGTCGTGCGCTGGTGCGTCGAGGCCTACTACGCGACAAGCTGACACACCGCGTCCGTTCGGCTCGACTCGCCCGGCTGCTCCCAGTTGCTACCGTTCGCGCCCGGTGCCCGCCACGCGATAGCCGCCGAGGCTCACACGCTGCGCCTGCATGACGAGCTGCTCCACGACGCGACGCGCACGCGCCAGGGTGTCCGGCCGCTCGCCCGTCGCGACCCGATCGACGCCTTCGCCCAGGAGCTCGCCGAGCGAGACGAGGCTCCGGGACACCGCGGACTCGCTCCAGCCGAGCCGTGCACGCTGGGCCCCGTGGCGCTCGGCGATCAACGCCAGAATCGCCGTGGTATCGCGCATGAGCTCTGCCGGCTCGTTGCCGGCCGTGGCGAAGACCCGCAGCGCCAGACCGACGTCCGTCACGAACGTCGCCGCATGATCCTCGAGGTCGGCAGTGCGTGCGTCTGCGGCCAGCGGCACGCGGGCGTCACCGCGTAGGCGCTCGATCCACTGTGCGATGATCGATGGCGCGGCTGCGACCAGGGCGGCGCCAATACGGGCAAGCCCCTCGTCAGGCGCGAAAGGGGCCGCGTCGCCCGCGGAGATGACTCCCGGCTCGATCTGCGACGGAGCGAGCCCGATCGAGGGCGCCCGGGGCGTGTCCCCGGGCTTCGTCTGATCACCGACGGCGGCTGGCGCGTCGGTGTCGACCGCGACGGGCAGCCAGAGCGTGAATACGGAGCCCGCATCCACGGTACTCTGGACGGTCAGGGCGCCGCCCATCAGACGCGCCAGCCGCTGGCTGATCGTCAGGCCGAGCCCGGTGCCCTCCGCCTCACGCGTGTACCGGCTCCGCCCTCCGGACGAGGCCTGGGTGAATGGCTCGAAGATGCGCCCAAGCTGGTCGGGCGGGATGCCGACGCCGGTGTCGGCGACGCGGACGGCGATGTACTCGCCGTCGGGCAGCGTCGTATCCGCGGGCGGCGGCGAGGTCCGGCTCCACGCGACGGCGATCCGCCCGCCCGGGCGCGTGAACTTCACGGCATTCGAGAGCAGGTTGATGAGGATCTGCCGCACGCGCGGCTCGTCGCCGACGTACCGGGAGCCACCCGTGGCTGACGGCACGGTTGCGAGGGTGAGATTCTTACTTGCCGCCTGCGGCCGTACCTGCGAGAGCCCCGCGTCGACCGCATGATGAATCGACGCCCTTTCGCGTGCGACACGCAGCGCGCCGGACTCGACGCGCGCCAGATCGAGGATCTCGTTCACGAGCCCGAGCAGATGTTGCGTGCTCCCGCGCACGCGCCCGAGCTGGCTCCGCTGCTCGTCGGTGAGCGGGCCCGACAGGCCGAGCGCGACAAGCTCCGTGTAGCCGAGGATCGCATTGATCGGCGTCCGCAGCTCGTGCGACATCGTCGCCAGGAAGTCGGACTTGGCAGCGTTCGCCGATTCGGCCGCGGCCCTCGCCTCGTCAGCCGCAGCGTGCGCGACGCGCTCCGCCTCGAACAGCCGGGCGCGATCCAGTGCCTGCGCGGCCTGCGCGGCGACAGCCATCAAGAAGGCCTGTTCCTCGGCCGAGAGTGGCCGGGGCGCATCGAAGCTGAGGCCGATCGCCCCGAGAGGTTGTTGATTGACAATGAGCGGCACCGCGACGAGCGCCTGCGTCTCGGCCCGCGGCGAGGCTGCGGCGGCCTCAGGGAATCGGGTGTTGTAGCTCTGGCGGGTGGGGAGCCAGCAGGGCTCGCCCGTTCGGATCGCTTCGGAGAGCGGCGTGTCGCGCTCGAGTGCCAGGTGCTCGAACGGCGCGAGACGGTCGGCGCTGAATCCGGTGGCGCGGACCAGATCGAGCGTGGCACCGTCCGGGCTCAGCAGGCCGAGCACGGCCGCGGACGCCCCAACGACTTCCACCCCCTGAGCGAGCACCACGTCCGCGACCTGATCGGCAGTGACCGATTCGGCCAGCGCCGACGTGATGGCTTGAAGCCTGGCCGTGCGGTTGGCGGCGGCCTCCGCTCGACGCTGCGCCGCGACTGCGGCCTGATGGAGCCGGGCGTTGTCGAGCGCGGTGCCGGCGCGGCGCCCCAGCTCTTCGGCGAGCGCGAGATCGTCATCAGTGTACGGCGCGACCGTTTCAGCGGCGACGAGCGAGATCGCCCCCACGACACGGCCGCGCGCGAGCATCGGCACGACGATGGCCGAGCGGAGTTGCAGCTCGCGGAGAAGCGCGAGGTGCTCGCCGTCCGTGGCCATTGCGACGAGCGTCGCATCCGACAGGTCAGGGTAGAACGCCGCGCGGCCGGTCCGGAGGACGCCCGGTACGCCTGACGTGCCGTGCGGATCGGGGGGATACCGTTCACGAAGCCGGTGCGCCAGGGCGATGCGGGCCGGATCCTGATGCGCAATGGCGATGCGGCGCGTGAGGATCGCGCGCGGCGCCTCCTGGTCGGCCTCGCCTGGCGACGCGCCGTCGCCGGATGCGTCGTGCGCCGGGTCGGCGAGACTATCCACCACCGCCGCGCTGGCGGGGTCATCGACCACGTCCACGGTACACCAGTCCGCGAGGGCGGGAACGGCGAGCGCGGCGATGCTGGCCAACGTTGGTTCGATGTCGAGCGAGGCTGAGAGCCGCGCACTCGCGGTGGCGAGAAAGGCGCTCCGGCGGGCGTCCGCTTCGGCGGCCTGATAGCGATACGCCGTGTCGATCGCCGCGGCGATGCGGCGGGCGAGCTCCGACGCCACCTGCAGACTGTGCTCGTCGTAGCGGCGCCCACTCTCCGCATACACCAACGACAGCGCGCCTAACGTGCGATCGCGCGCGACGAGCGGCACGCACAGGTACGATTTCGGATCCAGGCGCGCCAGCAGCGCCGCGTGCTCCGCGTCGCGGGCGAACTGGTCGATCAGCTGCGTCGGGAACTCCGCCACGAGTTGCGCGCGACCGGTGCGGAGCACCTCGGGCACGCCCACCCGTTCGTCCACCCGATAGGGATAGCGCCGCCACGTCTCGAGGACGAGCTGAACCTTGTCCGGGTCGACATGCGCCGATGCGGCACGCCGGATCTCGCCCTCGGGCGTGAGGAGATCCACGCTGCAGTAGTCGGCGAGGCCGGGGACCGCGACTTCAGCGACTCGCTCGACGGTCGCCTCCAGGTCGAGGGAGCCGACGAACGCGGCACTCGCGCTGGAGAGCAGCAGCCGATCCTCGTCGGCCTGCTTCCGCTCGCTCACATCGAAGCAGGAGCCGATGAACCCGACGAACGCGCCGTAGGGATCGACGCGCGGAATGCCGGTGTCCGCCAGCCATCGGTATGCGCCATCGTGGCGGCGCAACCGATAGTCCATCTCGAACCGCTGCCGTGCAGCGAAGGCAGTCCGGTAGATCTGCACACACCGGTCGACGTCGTCCGGATGCACCCCTTGCGCCCAGCCGTCGCCGAGCTCCTCGTCCCTCGTGCGGCCGGTGAAGTCGAGCCACGGCTGGTTGAACCAGTCACAGCCCCCGTCGATGCCTGACGTCCAGATCAGGACCGGTGCGGCATCGGCGATTGCGCGGAAGCGCTGCTCCGATTCCTCCGCGAGCACACGCGCCTCCTCGGCTTCGGCCGCGGCCTCGTGGGCGTGCTGCGTGGCGAGCTCCGCCTCTTCCGCGAGCGACTGCGCCTCCTCGATCTGGTGCTCGAGCTCCACCGCCTGTTCCTGGAGCCGATGCGCCAGCACGATGTTCTCTGCTGCCTCACGAGCTGCGGCGTCGCGCGCGTCCCGCACCGCAGCCTCGATGACCTTGTGCTCCTCGATGTCGATCGTGGAGCCGACCCAGCCCACGACCTCACCGGCGGCGTCCCGTCGCGCGACCGCCTGCACGAGATGCCAGCGATACTGGTCGTGGGCGGCCGACCAGAGCCGGAACTCCGTCTCATACCGATCCCCGCTGGCGAGCGCTATCGACCAGCGCTCCAGCGTGCGGGCGAGATCATCCGCGTGCAGCACCGCGCCCCACCCGGCGCCGACCACCTCCTCCGCCGGACGCCCGACGTAGGCGGCCGCCTGCGCGCTCACGTAGTCCAGCGCGCCATCAGGCGTCGCGGTCCACACGGGCACCGGCACGGCATCGGCCAGGAACCGCGTGCGCGCGTCGCTCTCTCGGAGCGCCGCTTCGGCGGCCGTGGGGCCGGTGTCGTCACGGATCGTGAGCATGGCGCCGACCTGACTTCCGCTCGCATCGCGAATCGGCCGCGCGCTCCCGACCGCACGAACTTCGACGCCATCCGGCCGTCGCATGCTCCAGCGCACCTCGGTCACGGTCTCGCCGCGCAATACGGCGCGAGCGAGCGGGAACTCGGCGCGTGGGAACGGAACGCCCTCATCGGTGAGCAGCTCGTACGCCTCCGCGTACGCATCGGCGCGTAGCTCGAGAACGTCGACCGCGTGAAGGGCATGAAGGCGCCGCGCCTCGTCGTTGGCGAAGGTGATGCGGCCATCCACGTCGGTCAGGATCACACCGTCCGTCAGCTGGGAGAGCGCCGCGAGCGCCGCGAGCGCCGCTGTCACGCCAGGGCCATCCGATGCGCCATGCTCCGGCCGCAGCTCGAGCGAGTCGCGCGCCTGATCGGGTCGATCCATCATGAAGTCATCGGACGGCATGGCGCAGATGGGCGAGCCGGCGCACGGTGCGGGACGCTCGGGACGCTCGGGACGCTCGGGACGCTCGGGACGCTCGGGACGCTCGGGACGTCGGCAGGGGCCGCGGACGTCGCATCCACGCCGTGCAACTGGACGATACCGACTGAGAAAGGTACACGAACAGTATCCGCGGCACAGCGGTGAATCTCGCAGGGCGGATCCCTGCGGCAGCCGCCGAGGGAAGGGCGGCACGAACGACCTCGCGTCCGGCAACATCTGCCGGATCGGGCGCCGGACAACAGCGCGGACAAAATGCAACTGACTACCTAGCAACTACTTGCGGTGTGGCACCGCGGTTGCTTTTGATGCTCGCTTCACGGTCGTGCCGCTGACCCCCGCGAGTGGGCTGGGTGCGGCTCGGATGACCACACGGACGGCCCCCATGCGCCCTCTTCGCGTCTGTTTCCTTGCGCAGCTTCCCGCACTGTTCGCGCCGATCGAATCGGTGTGGCGCGCCTGCGCGGCCGATCCGCGGTTCGACGCGCGGATCCTGAGCATCCCCGCCATCTACGAGTGGTCGGCGAATCCGTCGCGGATCCCGGCGGACCTGGTGATGGGGTTTCTGCGCGAGCGAGGCATTCCCTTCGTGAACGAGGGGCGGGCGTGGCTGGACGCGTGGGCGCCGGACGTGATCTTCGTCGGGTCGCCATTCGAGTTGCAACGCACCGCTGAGTTCCAGGTCGAGGATCTCGCGGAGATCGCATTGCTGGCGTATGTGCCCTACGGATTCGAGATCGGCGGAGGTGGGTGGCAGTCGCAGCAATTCGGGGCGCCGCTCCACAACCTGGCCTGGCGCATCTTCGCCCGATCCGAGCGCGTGCGGCGGCTGTACGAACAGTACGGCACGCGTGGCGCGGACAACGTCGTGGTCTGCGGGCATCCCAAGCTCGATGTCCTGTCAGCGGCGCTGGCCGACTCGGTGCGGCCGCCGGATGCGCCACGGACGGTGCTCTGGAATCCGCACTTCGATATCCGTCCCAACGGTGACGGATGGTCGACCTTCAAGCGCTACTGGTACTCCTTCCCCGAGTTGTTCGCGCGGTGCTTTCCGGACATGCACCTCATCATCCGTCCGCACCCGCTGATGCGTCAGGCAGGCGGGGGCACCGGGCTCTATACCGAGGTGGACGACACGGCATGGCGGCGATGGGTGTCGCGGCTGCCGAACGTCACGATCGACGACGCGGTGAGCTCGATCGAGACGTTCGTGCGCGCCGACGCGCTGGTCTCCGACACGTCGTCGTTCCTTTTCGAATTCCTGCTGACGAAGCGCCCGATCTGCTATCTCCAGCATCCCGACGGTCCCGGACTGAACGAGGAGGGCTCGATCGTCGACAGCTTCTATCAGGCAGGCACTCTCGAGGAGATCGCCGAGTTCCTCGGTCAGGTCCAGCGCGGCGACGACCCGATGCGCGACGTACGAATCGCCGCGGAACAGGAGTATCTGCACAGCACCGATGGCCGAGCGGGCGAACGGATCCGCGATCACATCTTCGAATCGCTCGCGGCCCTGGTCGCGGCGGACAACACGGAGGAACTGGCGCTCACGGCACGCTAGCCGTCGCGCATGAAGTGGCAGCTGTAGCCGCCCGGATTCTTGCGCAGGTAGTCCTGGTGATACGACTCCGCGCTGTACCAGGTCGAGGGGGGCTCGATGCTGGTCGTGACCGGACGCGGCCAGCGGCCGGACGCGTCGACGCGTGCCTTCACGCGCTCCGCCGTGGCCCGCTGCTCGGACGTGTGCGGAAAGATCGCGGACCGGTACTGCGTCCCGATGTCGTTGCCCTGCCGATTGAGTGTAGTCGGGTCGTGCAGCCGGAAGAACCAGCGCTCGAGCAACTCTTCGTACCCAAGCACCAACGGATCGAAGGTCACGCGGATCGACTCCGCGTGCCCTGACTTGCTGTCGTGCGTGTCATGGTAGGTGGGGTTCTCGAGCCAGCCGCCAGTGTAGCCGACCTCGGTCTCGATGACGCCGGGCACGTCGCGCAGGATCTCCTCGACGCCCCAGAAGCAGCCGCCCGCGAGCACGGCGACCTCCCTCTGCTGACCAGCGGCGGTTGTCGGTCCCTTCGTGCTGTCCTGTTCGTTCATATCGTGCTCTCCAGTCGATACTGCGATCGTTCGGCCCTGCGTCCGCCGACGCGCCGTCGGCGACGCGGCGTTCCCAGAGCGGGTTTCCTTGCACGAGTCCGTGCCGGCGAGTTCACGCGTCGCTTGTTGCACAGCATGGGCCGACGCGCCGTCGCACGCCGCGAGTGACGCCGCCGCGGCTGCATGCCGAGTACCATTGCCCGCGACTCAATCCCCCCGGGGCGAGTAGTCGTTCCTGGCGAACTCGGGCGCGTCGTCGCGGCTTATCGCTGCGCCCCGGGACCCTTCGGTGGGCCGTCGCGACGTTCTGGACGATCTGGCGCGTTTCGCCGCTTTCTCCGCGGTCGTACCGCAGTGAGCATCCGGGCGGCGGCGGCACGCAGCTGGTGCCCGGCGGCGACGAGTGGGCGGACCCGTCACGCGCGACGCGGTTACGTGCGGCGCACGGTCGCACCCGAGACGTGGACGACGGACAACCGCGTGGTGCCGTTCGTCAGCCGCCCGGGCGCTGGAGTCGAGACGGCGTCGCCTGCCGGCTGGTCAACGGGCAGGGTGGAACGGGGCGCGTCTAGCTGGCGCTGCGGGGAGTTGTTGCCAGCTCGAGGCAACCCCCGCCTGCGATCGCCGTGGCCGAGACCCCCCGGCAACACAGCGTCTGCGGCCATCACCACAAGCACTGTCGCCGGTGCGTCGGCCTCACGCCGCGGCCAGTGAGAGCGCGAGTCGGGCGACGAAGGCTTCAGCGTCGGCGAAGTCACGTTCGGTGTCGAACTCGCAGCAGTTGATCACGCGTGCGGCGAGCGGCAGCACGGTGCTCAGCCGCGAGAACACGTCGCCGCCGTGCGCCTCGAGGAGGTGCGGCGGCAGGTAGGCGAGGTTCGCCCATTCCCACACGCTCACCGTCTCACGACTGAAGCCGGTCACCGTCGCAGTACCGCCCGTCGTCGTGCTGCCCGTTGCCGCGCGCCCCGTGGCGACGAACACGGCCTGCTCCGTGCGAGCGCGAGTGATCGCGATGATCGGCGCCTCGCCGGATGCGTGACGCAGAAAAGCGTGGAAGCTCGCCGGCTCGAAGATGATGTCGGCATCCATGTACAGGCAGGGGGCGGTGAGATAGCGCGCTCCCAGCCAGTAGCTGTGCTGCGTCGTAGTCGTCCGGAACTCGGGGTTCCGGACGACCGTGATGTCTGGCCGCAGCCGCAGGGCGACGTCGATCACCTCATGCTCCATGTAGCCCACGACGATGCGCACGTCAGGCACGCCGCGCAGCAACTCGAGCTGGCGATCGAGCATGGTGCGGCCACCGACCTCGACGAGACACTTCGGGCGACCCCGGCCGAGGCGTGATCCGAGTCCGGCAGCGGCTATTACAGCGTGTTGAGAAGTCGACATAGCGCGGGTCCCTGGGCAACGACATAGCTCGCGGCGTCGATCACTTCACGCGCGGGCGGATGGACGCCGGCATAGGCGATGCCGATGTCGGAGGCTTCGAACATGGGGAGATCATTGAATCCTTCACCCACACAGACCACCCGTTCGTAGTCGGTGCGGAGCGTGCGAATCGGCGTCTGTTTTGAGAGAACACTCGTCAGGCTGCCGAGCCGGCCGTCGGGCGCGACCTCTGCCGTGGACGTGAAGGCGCGGCAGCCGAGCCGGGCGATGAGGCGGTTCACCCAGACATCGAGATTGCCCGTCACGACGTAGCTGTGCTCACGATGGTCGGCTATGAAGTCGACGATCGCGAGGTCGAGCGGGATGGAGTCGACGATCTCCGCAACGGTCGCGACGGGGATGCTGGCGAGCAGGCGGCAGCGAAGCCGGAACGACATCTCGAACGGGATCTGCCCGCGGATCGTCATCTGCGTCAGCAGTCCGATCTCCTCGGCAAGCCCCAGCTCGGCGGCGATCACCGGCAGCACTTCGAGGCGCGTGATGGTACCGTCGAGGTCGAAGCAGAAGGCGGGGCTGGCAATCACGACGTGCGGCTCCAGAGCTGGATGTGCTGCTCGGTCTCCGTGCGATTGCACAGCTCCGGCGGATAGAGCGACTGACTCACACTCAGCGAGAACCCGGCGGGTCGGAGTTCGGGATCGAGCAGCGCGATGCACTCCGCCTCGGTGCGATAGATCGCGCTGTACTCCTGCTGCAGCTCCGCCGATGGGAACCGGTCAAGCGTGAGGCGCTGGCCGAGCGCCATGGGCTCGCGCAGGTAGAGCCGCGCGTCAGGCGCGGTCACGGCTGCGATCCCGCGGGCGAGGCGAACCACGTCGGCGTCGTTGAGATAGATCAGGATCCCAGAGCAGATCACGAGATCGTACGGACCGGCGTGGCTCAGCGTCTCCGGCGCGACGTCCTGCGCGGCCAATTGTTGAAACACGCATCCGGGGAGCCCGGCCTCGGCGGCCAGCCGTAACATTTCGGCGCTGAAATCGACGCCGAGGTAGGGTCCGATGGACTCGTGCAGCGCTGCGGCCCAGCGTCCGGTCCCGCAGCCGATGTCGAGCACGCGCTCGTTGCCGCGAAGGGCGAGGAGCGGGCGCACGGTCTCCCTCTCCCACTGATCGCGGCGCGTGGCCAGTTCGGCGTCCTGATACATCGTCGCCGTCAACGCCGCGCCTGCGGTCGGGGAAGCGCCGCGGCCGCGCGACTCGAAGAACTCGAGGGTCGCGGTGTAGTCAATCGTGCGGGCAGTGCCGTGGTGGCGCATGTCGAGCGTTCGGTCCGGAGGTGCGCGAGCGGTAGGGGCGAGCCATCCGCGCGACCGTACCGAGTCTTCAGAGCAGGACGGTTGGCATTGCCCGCACGCAACAGTCGCGCGCCTTCGCGGGCGCACGCAAAGTGGGGGCGAAACGCCGATGCGTTTCGCCCCCACTTCTGTCCCGCTGCACGTGTGCGTGGGACCGGTCGTGCTGCTTCCGGTCGCGCCCTTCCGACGGTGCTACTTCGGATCGAGCATCATGCGGATCTGGTCGCGCGCGTCGGCGAGGTGCGCCCGCGACGCGCGGTCGCTCGTGCGGGCGATCGCCGCGGCCAGCTCGCGGTCGAGCGTGCGCATCTCGTCCTTGAGCATCGGGCGGAAGTCGCGCGTGTTGAGCGTCTGGATACCGAACTGCGCGGCCTGAGCCGCCTGAGCGGCAGAGGGCGTCGGCGGGTTGATCTTGGCCGCCATCGCCTCGAGGTAGACCGTCTGCAGACGACGGCGGTAGGCGTCGATCGGACGCCCAGCGTACATCTCGCTCCAGAGCCCGCGACGGAGGTCGGTGAGCATCTCGCCCAGCGAGTAGACGCTCGCCTTGTTCGTGGCGATCGCCTCGTACTCCACCATTCGCTGCAGACGGGTGTTCGTCACCAGCGAGTTCAGTGCGCGGCTCTGCGCACCGGCGACGCGGTTGATGTTGCCATCAGCCTCGATGCGGCGCAGGATCGTTGGTTCGATCAGATAGGCGGGCGTGCTGAACACCTCGTCGTTGAGGAACTTCATCGCCTCCTTCTGACGAGCCTCCGGGACGAGCGTCCAGACCGGGCCGCTCTGGCTGACGGCCTTCTCTTGCTTGTCCATGCCGCCGACGATGCGCGTGACATGGGTCGCTTCCGTGGCCCACTGGTTGACCACAGCGCCGTAGGTGGTGCGCAGGAGCGAGAAGTCGGCGGTCTGATCGTTCGTCGATGCGCCTTCCACGAGCTTCATGACCCGCGCGATGTTCTTGAAGCCGAGGGCCGTGGCGCGCACGGCATCGGCGTCACCGATCGCTTCGGACTGCTCGCCCGGATCGGCCCCACCAGCGCCGGCATCGCTCGCGAAGCGGAACCAGGGCACGGTGTCCTGCATGCGTGCCCACTGGTCGAGCGTGCTGCGCTCGGCGTCAGGCGTACTGGCGTTCGGGATGGGCTTGTAGCCCCACATCACGGCGAACTCGTCATACGGGCCGACCTTCGGCACCAGGCTGCCGAGCGAGACGCCGTCCTCCGGCTGCGCGACATAGTTGAACCGCGCATAGTCCATGATCGATGGCGAGTGCCCCATCGTCGCGGTCCAGGTCGGCGACCGCAGGGAATCGAGCGGGTACATCGAGCTGCTCTTGAAGTTGTGCGGGAAGCCCAGCGTGTGCCCGACTTCGTGCGCCACGACGAACTGGACGAGGCGCCCCATCAGCGAATCCGGGAACGGGAACTTCTGCGCGCGAGTGTCGAGGTGCCCGACCTGCGTGAAGTACCAGTTGCGCTGCAGATCCATGATGTTGTGGTACATCTGGACGTCGGCGTCGATGATCTCGCCCGTGCGCGGATCGACCGTGCTCGGTCCCACCGCGTTGGCGACGGGGCTGGGAAGCCAGCGCACCATCGCGACGGAGGCGTCCTCGCCGGAGAAGTCCGGATCGTTCGGCGCGTCGGCCGCGACGATGCCGCGCGAGAAGCCCGCCGTCTCGAACGCCGGCTGCCACTCCTCGATGCCAGCCTTCACCCACGGAATCAGCCACTGCGGCGTGGCGGGATCCACGTAGTACGTGATCGGCTTCTTTGGCGCACACAGGCCGTTCGCGGCCGGGGTGGCGCACTCCAGACGCCAGCGCGAAATGTAGCGGCGCGGCAGCACGCGCTGCTCGGCCGATCCGAAATCGGTGGCGGACGGACCGAAATAGCCGACGCGCGCATCCCAGAGGCGCGGTTCCATCGGATCGTCAGGCAGCCGCACGACGGAGAACGTGTACGCCTCGGTCGTCGCGCTCGGCGCGCCGCCCGTCTGAGGCGCGCCCGGCGTCGGGCTCGGCGTGAACGTCTGCACTGCGGTGACGTTGACGTTGCGCTCGAACGCCGCGAACCGATCGATGTACGACCGGGTGGCATCGACGGTGGCGCGACGGCCGTTGGCGGTCAGGTCGGGGATGGCGCCGGTGAACATGCGCGTCACCTCGACGACCGCCGAACTGTCCGGGCCATACGCCTCGACATTCAGCGCCGCCACGATCGGATAGAACTCGATCAGCGACATGGCGCGGCGCGTGGTGAGCGTCGTGTCCGTGGCGATGTTGCGGTAGTTGATCTCCCGCACATACACGCGGTTGTCCCGGCGCTCGAATCGCACCAGGAGATCGCCGCCCAGCGTGCCACTGATCCCGATCCCCGCCGGCGTTCCGGCGACGACCGTCGTGATCATGAAGTCGCGCCCCATCTGAGCGGCAGGCAGCTCGAAGAAGAGGCGGGAACCCACCTGGTGCACGCCGAACACGCCCTGCTTGGACACCGCGCGCGGCGTGATGACCGTCGCGTACGGACGAGGATTGGGCTCACCGGCACCAGCGCCGGGGCCGCCGGGAGTGGCGGGGGGTGG
>PPFU01010472.1_pt1 | contig 12316 bp, 12 predicted proteins | sample 1535991 | NCBI WGS metagenome assembly PPFU01 (sample SAMN04901290, study PRJNA319586) | Hypolithon metagenome, whole genome shotgun sequencing project. | isolation source: Antarctic Hypolithon | place: Antarctica: Miers Valley | collected 2014 | reverse complement strand
GCACCGCCGACGTCTTCGATCCGTCCACGGGCGAGGTGCGGGCCTGCGTGGCGCTGGCCTCGGCCGCCGAGGTGGACGCCGCCGTCGCCGCGGCTGCCCGGGCGCAGCCGGCCTGGGCCGCGACCAATCCGCAGCGTCGCGCGCGCGTGCTGATGGCGTTCGTAGGCCTGTTGAACCGCGACATGGATGCGCTAGCCGAGGCGCTCAGCCGCGAACACGGCAAGACACATCAGGACGCGAAAGGCGACATTCAGCGCGGGCTGGAGGTGGTGGAGTTCTGCATCGGCGCGCCACATCTGCTGAAGGGCGAATATACCGACGGCGCCGGTCCTGGCATCGACATGTATTCGATGCGTCAGGCACTGGGCGTCGTGGCGGGCATCACGCCCTTCAACTTTCCTGCGATGATCCCGCTGTGGAAGATGGCGCCGGCGCTGGCCTGCGGCAATGCCTTCATCCTCAAGCCCAGCGAGCGCGACCCCACCGTGCCGCTGATGCTGGCCGAACTGCTGTCCGAGGCCGGTCTTCCCGCCGGCATCCTTCAGGTCGTGAACGGCGACAAGGCCGCCGTGGACGCGCTGCTCGACAACGCCACGGTGCAGGCCATCGGCTTCGTCGGGTCGACCCCGATCGCAGAATACATCTACGCGCGGGGCTGCGCCGCGGGCAAGCGGGTGCAGTGCTTCGGCGGCGCCAAGAACCACATGATCGTCATGCCCGACGCCGACATCGACCAGGCCGCCGACGCGCTGGTCGGGGCCGGCTATGGGGCGGCCGGCGAACGATGCATGGCGATCAGCGTTGCGGTCCCGGTGGGCACGGCGACGGCCGACCGGCTGGTCGCCGCACTGGTACCGCGGATCGAGGCTTTGCAGGTCGGCCCTTGGTCCGACGAAGCGGCCGATTACGGCCCGGTGATTACCGCCGCCGCGAGGGCCAACATCGCCCGACTGGTGCAATCCGGCCTCGACGCGGGGGCGACGCTGGCGGTGGACGGACGCGGCATGACCGCGCCTCAGGGCTACGAGGGCGGTTTCTGGGTCCACCCGCACCTGTTCGACCACGTCACGCCGGAGATGGAAATCTACCGCCGCGAGATCTTCGGCCCGGTCCTGTCGGTCGTGCGCGCGTCCAGTTACGACGAGGCCCTGGGCCTCGCGATGGACCACGAATACGGCAACGGTACCGCCATCTACACCCGCGACGGCGATGCGGCGCGCGATTTCGCGTCGCGCGTGAACGTCGGCATGGTCGGCATCAACGTGCCGATCCCGGTGCCGCTGGCCTATCACACTTTCGGCGGCTGGAAGAAATCGGTGTTCGGCGACCTGAACCAGCACGGCCCCGACGCGTTCCGGTTCTACACCCGCACCAAGACCGTCACCGCCCGCTGGCCCTCCGGCATCAAGGAAGGCGGCGAGTTCGATTTTCGGGCGATGGAGTAGCGTCGCCGTGCCCGGCGTGCGGGCCGACGGTTTCGGCTGCGCCGCCTAGGGCCAGGTAAAATCGAACCGGTTCGTCAGCCCCAGGGCCGCGATGCGCGCCTCGACGGCGGCACGCGCGGCCGACAGCCCGGCAATCCGGTCGACATGACATTCGACCCGGACTTGCCGGATCTGCGCCATGGCCGGCGTTTCGATCAGGTCGGCGATGACGCGGTATTCGGCGCCCTCGATATCCATCTTGACCAGCGCGACCGGCCCGCCCAGCCCAAGCACGAAATCCGACAGTCTGACGATCTCCACCTCGACCGCGCTGTCGTAGATGACGCCGACCTTGTGCTTCATCAACGTGGCGCCTTCGTCGAGCTGGCCACCGGCCGTCGGACGAGAATACAGCGCCGCCCTGCCGGCACGGTCCGAGACGGCGGCATTCACCGGATGGATGCGCGGATAGTGCCGGACGTTGTGCGCCAGTTGCGCGAAGGTGGCCGGGTGCGGCTCGAAGGCATGGACGGCCCCGGCGCGATGGGCGAACTCGATGCTCGCGATGCCGACATGCGCGCCGAGGTCGATCACCACGTCGCTGCGGTCCAGCGATTCCGCCACGCCGCGCACGAAGCGCGCATCGTCGCCCAGCAACGCCCCCGGCACCGGCAGTCCCAGGTCCGACACCTGCCGCCGCAGGAAGGATCGCAGGCGCATGATCCGCCCTCCCCCCGCATCGCGCGGTCGCCGGTGTCGTGGTGGCGTAGCCCGGATATCCATCCGCCTGCAAGGCGCCGCACCGGCACGCGACCCTCTTGCCGGACGCAGCGCGGCGGACTAGCGACGCCGGCGAAGGCTCGGGGGATCCGGATGCGCACGCTCATCGTCACCGGTGATTACTGCAAGCCGGGTCAGACCTTCGTGAACCGCCATATCCTTGAGTTGTTCGGCGGAAACACCTGCGTTCTCGCAAACGGGTTCACCGGCCACGATCCCCATGCCGGCGTTGCCCGCTTGATCCGGCGCCAGGTCCCCCGCACGTTCGCCGACCGCGTGACGGCGCCTTTCACCCGTGCAGCCAACCACTTGCGGCGCGGCACATCGCGGATCCCCGTCGGTGCGCAGCGCCGTGCCATCCTGCGTTTTTTCGCCGAGCAACGCGTTGCTGCCGTGCTGGGCGAGTTCGGCACCGAAACGCTGGCCTTCGCCGATCTCGCGCAGGAGCTTGGCCTGCCGTGCTTCAGCTATTTCCGCGGCACGGATGCCAGCATGTCGTTGCGCCAGCGCAGCCGGGTGCGTGGCTACCTGCGGATGATGCCGAAGCTTGCCGGGGTGTTTGCGGTCAGCCGCTTCCTGCTCGACAACCTTGCGCGCCACGACATCGTCCATGCGAACGCCCACGTCATCCCCTCGGGTGTCGACACCGATCATTTCGTGCCGAGTTCAAAGGTGCCACACAGTTATCTCGCCGTCGGACGGATGATCGACAAGAAGGCGCCGCTGGCCACCTTGCGCGCCTTCGCGGCGGGCACCGCCGGTCCCGGCGGCAGCGCGGCGCGACTGCGCATCATCGGCGACGGACCATTGCTGGCGCCGGCCCGGGCGCTGGCCGCCGAACTGGGGATCGCCGAACGCGTGGCGTTCGACGGCGCCCAGCCGCACGACGCGGTGCAGCGGGCGATGGCTGCGGCACAGATGTTCCTGCAGCACTCGGTCACCGCCCCCGACGGCAATACCGAAGGCTTGCCGACCTCGATTCAGGAGGCGCTGGCGTCGGGCTGCATCGTCATTTCGACCCGCCATGCCGGCATCCCGGAGGCGATCGACGACGGCGTGAACGGCTGGTTGTGCGATGAGCACGACGCGGCGGCCTACGCCGATCTCGTCCGCCGAAGCTTGACCGCCGACACCGCCGCGATGGCGCGCGCCGCGCGCGACACCGCCTGCACGCGCTTCCACAGCGCCGTGTTGCTGGCGCGGGTCGAGGCGGTGATTCGCGCCGCCGCCTGAGACGGCAAGCGCTGCCGTTGCTGCGACGTCGCGTGCGGCCGTACCAGTCGCTGGCGGCCGACAGGCGATGGACCACGCGCCGGCGGTCTGTCACGATCCCGGTCATGCAGGCCCCCGCATTCACCATCGGCATCGAGGAGGAGTACCTGCTCGTCGACGCGCGCACGATGGAACTGGCCGAGGCACCGGAGGCGTTGATCGCGGCGGCGCAGGACGCGCTGGGCGACCAGGTCGCGCCGGAGTTCCTGCGGTGCCAGATCGAGGTCGGCACCGGCGTCTGCGCGACCGTCGGCGACGCGCGGCGCGACCTCGGCAACCTGCGCCGCACCGTGGCGCGCGTTGCCGCCGACCACGGCCTGGCCCCGATCGCCGCCGGCTGCCACCCGTCGGCGGCCTGGTCCGATCAGGCGCACCGCGATCGCGAGCGTTACAACCAGCTGGAGCGCGAACTGGCAGGCGTGGCCCGACGCATGCTGATCTGCGGCATGCACGTCCATGTCGGGCTGCCCGACGACGACCTGCGCATCGACCTGATGAATCAAGTCAGCTACTTCCTGCCGCATTTACTGGCGCTGTCGGTCTCGTCGCCCTACTGGCAGGGCCGCGATACCGGGCTGGCCAGCTATCGCACCTCGGTGTTCGGGAACATGCCGCGCACCGGCCTGCCGCCCCGCTTCGCGCGCTGGTCGGAATACGAGGTGTCGGTGCGCACCATCGTCGATGCCGGGCTGATCGAGGACAGCTCGAAGATCTGGTGGGACCTGCGGCCGTCGCACCGCTATCCCACTCTGGAATCGCGGATCTGCGACGTCACGCCTCGGATGGAGCACGCGCTGACGCTGGCCGCGCTGACGCAGTGCCTGATGCGAATGCTCTGGCGCCTGCGCACCGCGAACCAGCGCTGGCGGCTCTATGACAGTTTCCTGATCGGCGAGAATCGCTGGCGGGCGCAGCGCTACGGCATCGCCGAAGGACTGATCGATTTCGGTCGCGGCCGGATCGTGCCTTTCGCGCAACTTGTCGAGGAGATCATCGCGCTGATCGCCGAGGATGCCGAGGCGCTGGGCTGCGTCCCCGAAATCATGGCGGCACGCGACATCCTCGCCGAGGGGACCGGCGCCGATCGCCAGCGCACCGTGATGGCTGCCGCATCGGAAGCCGGCGAAAGCCATGAGGAGGCGATGCGGACGGTCACGCGCGATCTGGTCGCCACCTTCACGCGGGACCTCTGAGGCGGCACCGATGGCCTGCCGTTCCGGCCGCGGGCCGGTTGCCGGCGGCGCGGCGATCACACCTTGCCGCTGGCCGACAGCAACACGGCGATGGGCCGCGTCGTGTCGATCTCGGCCAGGACGAGCACCAGACTCGCGGTTAAGGGCACCGCCAGAAGCGCGCCGGGCAGCCCCCAGAGCGCGCTCCAGAACGCCAGCGCGAGCAGCACGACGAACGGGCTGAGATTGAAGGCGCGGCCCATCATTCGCGGCTCCAGATAGGCCCCGACCAGCACTTGCGCGGCCGTCAACGACACCAACACGACGCCCGCCATCCACAGCGTGCCGAATTGCGCAAGGCTCAGCAGGACCGGAAAAAGCACGCCGATCAGCGATCCGAAATACGGAATGTAGTTCAGGAACGCGATGAGAACCGCCCAGAACAGCGCGAACTCGATCCCCAGCAGCAGCATGATGGCAACTGACATCGCGCCAAGGATCAGGTTCAACACGGTCTTGACGAAGAGGTACTGCCCGATCCGTTCGTTGATTCGCGACAGCAGCGACATGGCGCGCCCGCCCGCCTCCTCGCCCCCCATCGCGATGACCACCTTGCGCGCCATCACCCCGCGCTCGGCAATGAAGAAGCTGGCGTAGAGCACGACAAGAAACAGGGTGAACCCGAAACCACGCAGCGACAAAAGCGCGGGCGCAACCCATGACCGAATATCGACCTGGTCGAGAGTTGCGCGCCGCACGTTCTCCCAGGTCGGCTCGTCCTCGATCCCCAACAGCCCGGCACTGCGCGTGATGAGAATCTCGAGGTTCGATTCGTACCGCGCCAGCGCCGCCGCAACCTGCGCAAGATTGTCGATCACCAGAATGAACAGCAGAACCACCGCCAGTGTGAAAACGCTCAAGATGACAGCCCGCCGGGCCCAGTCCGGCAGTCGGCCGACGATCGGCAGGCCCTTCATGCCCGCCGCGGCGGTCAGCAGGACATAGACCGAGATGACCGCGGCGAGCACCGGCAGCAGCACCGGCTTGCCGATCCAGAAGAGCCAGCCCAGCATCAGGGTCAGCGCCGTTCCGTAAGTCGCGTTCCGCATTCGTTATCCTGTATCGGCAAGGCAATGGGCCTGGGCTGTCGCATCCTCCTGCCCCTCGCCGTCGATTCGCGCACGGCCAAAAGCTCGATGCGCCTCACACGGGGCTGCCAGCGGCCCTCAGGCCCGGCTGCCCCGCCAGTCGATCTCCGGTTCGTAAATCCGGCCCTTGGCTCGCAGGCCCTCCCTCCGCTTCGCACCCCCCGCTTCGACCCGGACGCACGCCGCCACCATGTCCGACGCGTCCAGCTGCAGCAGGCAGGCGCCATCCGGCGCGGGCCGGCGTCGCCACCTGCACGCCAGGCCGCCGCGCGCGCCCTCGGACGCGCCGCCGACACCCCCTCATCGTGTCGGAAATACGCTCGCCGAAGGCACCGCACCCCGGGCCCGCGCCGCGGTTAAAGCGGCAGCATGGCGGTCGATTTCAGTTCCTCCATCGACAGCAGTGCCGTGACGTTGTGGATCCGCACCTCCGAGATCAACGCCTGATAGAACGCATCGTAGGCCCGCGCGTTCTGCACGCGGACCTTCAGGATGTAGTCGATGTCGCCGGCCAGCCGGTGCGCCTCCTGCACCTCGGGCCGGGCCCTCAGCGCGGCAAGGAACCGCGCTTGCCACTGCGCCTCGTGCTCGGCGGTGCGGATCAGCACGAAGAAGCAGGCCTCGAATCCCAGCGCCTCGGCGTTCAACTCGACCGTCTGCCGGCCCAGCACGCCCGCCGCCCGCAGTTTGCGGATCCGGTTCCACACCGGCGTCTTCGACGAGCCGACCGCGCGCGCGATCTCGTCGAGCGAGCGCGCAGCGTCCTGTTGCAGCGACCGGAGAATTTTCCGGTCAAGTTCGTCCACTTGAGCCGCCATTCGCGTTCCCTCCCCAGATGCGCAACACCGTCCGCGCAGGCAGCGTATGCCAGAACCATATTCCCTTTCGACCGCCATATCTACCCGCTTGCGGGACGATGTTCTATGTTTGGCAGGACGCCGCCGCCGAAGGAGCCGTGCCGATGGATCATTTCCCGATCTTCCTCGCCGTCGCGGGGCGCCGTGTCGTCGTCGCCGGCGGCGGCGCCGCGGCCGTCGCCAAGCTGCGCCTGTTGCTGAAGACGACCGCGCGACTGACCGTCGTCGCCGCCGATCCGGCGCCCGAGATCGCGGGCTGGGCCGACGCCGGCCGGCTGGTGCTGATCCGCCGCGCGGTGGCGCCCGGCGACGCGACCTGTGCCGCGCTGTTCTACGCGGCGCATGACGACGATGCACTGGACCGGCAGGCCGCGGCCATGGCACGGGCGGACGGCGCGCTGGTCAACATGGTCGACAACCTTGCGGGAAGCCAGTTCATCACGCCGGCCATCGTGGATCGCGATCCCGTCACCATCGCCATCGGCACCGAGGGTGCCGCGCCCGTCCTCGCGCGGCGCATCAAGGCGGATCTCGAGGCGCGACTGCCACCTGCGCTGGGCCTGCTGGCCCGCGCCGGACAGCGTTTTCGTCGCGCCGCCGCCGCGCTCCCGGCGGGTCCGCGCCGCCGCGCCTTCTGGGCGGACTGGTATGCGCGCCAGGGCTCGACCGGCGATCTCGACGCAGCGCTGGACGATCTGCTGGCGCGGCATCTGCGCCGCGATACGGCGCCCGGCCGGGTCAGCTTCGTCGGCGCCGGCCCGGGCGACCCCGAGCTGCTGACGCTGCGCGCGCGACGCGCGCTTGACGCGGCCGATGTCGTGATCCACGACCGCCTGGTGCCGCCGGCGATACTGGAACTGGCGCGGCGCGAGGCGGTGATCGTGGACGCCGGCAAGACCGGGTTCGGCCCCGCGATGCCGCAGGCCGAGATCGACGCCCTCATCGTCGCCCATGCGAGGGCGGGCGATTATGTCGTGCGCTTGAAGTCGGGCGATCCGTCGGTCTTCGGCCGGCTGGACGAGGAAATCGCCGCCGTCGCCGACGCCGACATCGCATATGACATCGTGCCCGGCATCACCGCCGCCAGCGCCGCCGTCGCCGCCATCGGGCAGAGCCTGACGCGGCGCGGTCGCAATGCCGAGGCACGGCTGATCACCGGCCACGACGTCGCCGGCTTCGCCGATCACGACTGGGCCGCGCTGGCCCGGCCCGGTGCCGTCGCCGCGATCTACATGGGCAAGCGGGCGGCGCGGTTCATCCAGGGCCGCCTGACGATGCACGGCGCCGCGCCCGACACGCCCGTCACCGTGGTCGAGAACGCATCGCGCCCCGACGAGCGCGTGCTGTCGGCCACGCTTGCCACGCTGGGGACCACGCTGAGCGCGGCGGCCCTTGCCGGCCCCGCCATTCTGCTATTGGGCCTCGCACCGCGCGACGCCGCGCCGAACGCCCAATCTGCCCAGCCCGATATGCTCGATATGCAGGTCGCGTCGTGACCCGCGCATCCGGCCCCAAGGTTGTCACCGCCAACGCGCTGCTGGAGGGCGACGCGATCTGGCAGACCGAAGCCGGCACCTGGACCCGCGACATTCGCGAGGCCGAATTGCTGACCGACGAGGCGCATGCCCAGATCCGGCTGATCGACGCGATGATGCAGGCCGACCGCGTCGTCGGCGCCTATCTGGCCGATGCGACCGCCGGTCCGGACGGCCCCGAGCCCGTGCATTTCCGCGAGGCGTTCCGCACCCGCGGCCCCTCCAACTACTCCCACGGCAAACAGAGCGAGCGCCGCGATGTATGACTATGACGCCTTCGACACCGCCTTTGTGCGCGACCGGGCGGCGCAGTTCCGGGCGCAGGTGCAGCGCCGCATCGACGGCAGCCTCACCGAGGAGGAGTTCAAGCCGCTTCGCCTGATGAACGGCCTCTACCTGCAACTGCACGCCTACATGCTGCGCGTGGCGATCCCCTACGGCACGCTGCGGTCGTCGCAGATGCGGCAGCTCGCGATGATCGCCGACCGCTGGGATCGCGGCTATGGCCACTTTACCACGCGCCAGAACGTCCAGTTCAACTGGCCGACGCTGGCCGATGTGCCCGACATGCTGGACGCGCTGGCCGATGTCGGGATGCACGCGATCCAGACCAGCGGCAACACGATCCGCAATGTCACCGCCGACCATTTTGCCGGCGCCGCCGCCGACGAGGTAGCCGACCCGCGCCCGGTGGCCGAATTGCTGCGGCAATGGTCTACCGACCATCCCGAGTTCCAGTTCCTGCCGCGCAAGTTCAAGATCGCCGTCACCGGCGCCGAACAGGACCGCGCCGTGATCCGTGCCCACGACATCGGCCTGCAACTGCGCCGGCAGGACGGGGCGGAGGGCGCGCTGGGCGTGCGGGTCGTCGTCGGCGGCGGCCTCGGCCGCACCCCGATGATCGGGCAGGTGCTGCGGGACTTCCTGCCGCTGGAGGACCTGCTGCCCTATGTCGAGGCGGTCGTCGGCGTCTACAACCTACTGGGGCGCCGCGACAACAAGTTCAAGGCACGCATCAAGATCACCCTGCACGAGAATGGCACGGAAGAGTTTTCGCGCTTGGTCGACGAGCGGTTCGCCGTCACCCGCGGCATCTTCGACGGCGCCGACCGGGCGATGCTGGACCGGATCGCGGCGCAGTTCGCGCCGCCCGTCCTGCCCCGCCGCGCGATGGGGCCCGAGCCGACGGGTGCCGTCTACCGGTCGTGGCGCGACACCAATATCGCCCCGCATCGCGACCCGGATTACGCCATCGTCCAGATCAGCCTGAAGGCGCATGGTGCAACGCCCGGCGACGCCACGTCGGACCAGATGCGGGTCATGGCCGACCTCGCGCAGCGCTATTCGCAGGACGAGTTGCGCATCAGCCACGAACAGAACGTCGTCCTGCCCCATGTCGCGCGCGCCGACCTGCCCGAGATCCACGCGGCGCTGCGCGCAGCCGGGCTCGCCACGGCGAATATCGGCCTGATCTCCGACATCATCGCCTGCCCCGGCATGGACTATTGCGCGCTGGCGACCGCCCGGTCGATCCCGATCGCCCAGGACATCGCGCTTCGGTTCGACGCGCTGAAGCTGGAACACGACATCGGGCCGCTGAAGCTGAAGATCTCGGGCTGCATCAATGCATGCGGGCACCACCATGTCGGCCATATCGGCATCCTCGGCCTCGACCGGGCGGGCGTGGAGAATTACCAGATCACCCTTGGCGGCGACCACACCGAGACGGCGGCCATCGGCACCCGCGCCGGCCCGGGCTTTGGCGCGGACGAGCTCTTGCCGGCGATTGAGCGTATGATCCTCGCCTATCTGGATCTGCGCACGGATCCGTCGGAGACGTTCCTCGAGGCTTACCGGCGGCTGGGCCTCGCGCCCTTCAAGGCGGCTCTCTACCCCGAGGTCCGGGCCGATGCCGCTTGAAGCGCCATTCCCGGCCGCGACCGCGCGCTCCGAGGGGCTGAACCGCGAGCTGGCGGGCCACGGCGCCATCGCCGTCATGACACGGGCGCTGCGCGACCCCGCCATCGGCCCCGCCGCCCTGGTCAGCGCCTTCGGCGCCGAATCGGTGGTGCTACTGCACATGCTGTCGCGCATCGACCGCAGCGTGCCGGTGATCTTTCTCGACACCGGCCTGCTGTTCGCCGCGACGCTCGACTATCAGCGTGCAGTCGCGGAACGGCTGCGGCTATCGGACGTCCGCGTCGTGCGCCCCGGCGACCTGGCGGAGGATCCCGCCCATACCCTGCACCGCGTCGACCCGGACGCCTGCTGCGCGCTGCGCAAGGCGCGGCCACTTGCGCGTGCCTTGGCCCCGTTCGACGCGTGGATCAACGGCCGCAAGCGGTTCCAGGGCGGCACGCGGGCGGCGCTGGAGTTCTTCGAGCCGGACCCGGTGCAGCCGCGGCGGCTGAAGGTGAACCCGCTGGCCCGCTGGGCGCCCGCCGACGTGCGCGACTACATGGTCGAGAACCGCCTTCCGCGCCATCCACTGGTGGCGCAGGGCTACGGCTCTATCGGGTGCGCACCCTGTACGGTGCCGGGCACGGACCGGGACGGCCGCTGGGCGGGACAGGACAAGGCGGAATGCGGAATCCACTTCGTCGACGGCCGCATGGTACGCGGCCCCGCGACGGCGGTGCCATGACCGCGCCCGACGCCCCCGCCCCCGCACGTGACCCCGCGGCAGCGCGATCCGCAAGCGCCGCGATTATCGTTACCGATGGCGGCTTCGCCGCCGAGGACTGGACCGGCCCGGTCGCCGATCTGCCGCCGGATACGGACCCGGCGCGGCTATCGCAGGTTATGAACGCGGCGCTGGTCCGGATCGCGTTTGCGTCCTTTGCCGACGGCCGCGGATTTTCGCTGGCGCGCCGGCTGCGCGACGCGGGCTATGCCGGCCGCCTGCGAGCGCAGGGCCATGTGCTGGCCGACCAGTATGCGATGGCGCGGCGGTCCGGCTTCGACGAGGTCGAGATCGACGCCGCGCTCGCCGCCCGCCAGCCCGAGGCGGACTGGCTGGCCCGGGCCGACTGGCGCCGCGGCGACTACCGCCGCCGGCTCGGCCGCACTTCCCCTCTCCCGACGATCACGCTAGACGCAAGGCCGCCCCGACCATGACCCAACTGAAGCCGATCCCCGCGCCCATGAACGCCCCCAGCCTGCCCGACGCCCAGACCGTCACGGCCGTTACCCACTGGACGGACAGCCTGTTCTCGTTCCGCATCACCCGGCCCCGCAGCCTGCGGTTCCGCTCGGGCGAGTTCGTGATGATCGGCCTGATGGGCGATCCCGACCCGGCGACCGGCCGACAGAAGCCACTGCTGCGCGCCTATTCCATCGCCTCGCCGGCCTGGGACGAGGAACTGGAGTTCTATTCGATCAAGGTGCCGGACGGCCCGCTGACATCGCGGCTGCAACACATCCGCGTCGGCGACCCGATCATCCTGCGCCCGAAACCAGTCGGCACGCTGGTCCACGACGCGCTGATCCCGGGCCGCCGGTTGTGGCTGTTCTCGACCGGCACCGGCATCGCGCCCTTCGCCTCGCTGCTGCGCGAGCCACAGACATGGGAAGATTACGCCCAGGTCATCCTGACCCACACGACGCGCGACCTGGCCGATCTGGGCTACGGGCGGCAGATCATCGCGTCGCTCCCCGACGACCCGCTGATCGGCGAGATGGTCGGGGACAAGCTGCGCTACTATCCGACCACGACGCGCGAGCGGTCGCCGGTGATGGGCCGGATCACCGACCTTCTGACCTCGGGGCGGGTGTTCGACGACCTGCGCCTGCCACCGCTCGACCCGGTGTTGGACCGGGCCATGGTCTGCGGATCCATCGGGTTGAACACCGACATGAAGGCAATCCTTCAATCCGCCGGTCTGCGCGAAGGCGCCAACAGCGAGCCGGCCGAGTATGTCGTCGAGAAGGCGTTCGTCGGCTGAGGACGCGGAACCTGCGATGCGGTTCTGCGCTTGTCACATGACGGCTTGCGATGCACCGGCGGCATGAGTAAAGCGTTTTCGAAAGGCGCGCTGACTTAGCACGGCACGCCGGACCTGCCCGACCTTTCAGCAATCACCCAAGGACGAACACCATCGCTCGCAGACCGCACAACGCCCCGCCGCA
>PPFU01020927.1_pt1 | contig 12328 bp, 16 predicted proteins | sample 1535991 | NCBI WGS metagenome assembly PPFU01 (sample SAMN04901290, study PRJNA319586) | Hypolithon metagenome, whole genome shotgun sequencing project. | isolation source: Antarctic Hypolithon | place: Antarctica: Miers Valley | collected 2014 | reverse complement strand
AGGTTCGGTTCTAGGAAAAGTTGAAAACTTTATAGTGGAATCTCTCATCATCCGCTCGTTTCGCCGAGGAGGAATTCTTTAACGCTGACGCTGTTTCTACGGACGCTGAAATTCTTGCGCCTTGAACCGCTCTCCCGTAACGCCTTTCGACTCATCTGAGGCAAGGTAGAGAAAGACGTCCGTGTTCTCTTCCGGGGTGATCCTGGTGCTCGGGTCTTCTTCGGGGTAGGCGGCGGCCCGCATGTCGGTTCGCATACCGCCGGGATCCACGGCGTTGGAACGGATGCCGCGCTCTTCCAACTCGGCGGCGAGTATCTGGCTTAGTCCCTCGATGCCGAACTTGCTGACCGAGTAGGCTCCCCATTCGGCCCGCCCCTCGACACTGACGCCGCTTACGAGGTTGATGATCGAAGCTCCTTCCGGCATGTACGGGATGGCCGCCTTCGCGACCAAATACGGTCCGGTCAGGTTCGCGTCTATGACCTTGCGCCACTCGTCTTCGGGAAACTCCTCGATCTCGACCCTCGGACCCAAAACCCCGGCGTTGTTTACGAGAACGTCTATCCGCCCAAACCTCTCGACCGCCTCGTCTACCAGCCGCCGCACGTCTTTACCATCAGAGACATCGGCCGCCACGGAGAGCACCTCCGCGCCCTTGCCTTCGACCTCCTGGGCGACCGGTTGGATCGAACCCTCGCTCCGGGAATTTATTACGATTTTCGCCCCAGCTTCAGCATAAGCGAGCGCCAGAGCCTTGCCGAGACCCTGGCTCGCGCCGGTTATGAGGGCTACTTTTCCGTCCAGCATGTAAGCTCCTTTGTGTTTGGTAGATCAACCCTTCAGCCCGTCAGCTTACCAGCCTTTATCTAGGCGAATCGCACCGGAGCACTCCGGCACGATCTTTGAGAGTTGTAGGGGGCACACCTATCTCGCAGCGATTTCGCCGCTCTTTTCTTTCAGTTTCACCGCCTGGAGTTTCCGATTACTACTCGACCTCGATGTCCAGGATCTCTGCGGCCGCATGCAGATCGGGGTCGTGCCGGCTTATCGTCTGGTAGAGTTCCTCGGGTTCATGGACCATCCTGTCGGCAAATACGGCCCACAGCTCCCAGCCGGGGTTCAATCGAGAAACATACCGGATCCCGTCGAAGACGGGCGCGCCGGCCTCTCCTGATGCTTCGTAGATACACCTGGCAACGTGCTGGGTTATCCGCCGCTCGCGCCCCACTAAATCGCCGAAGTCAAGGTCACCGAGCCCAAGTTCCTCCAGTAGCGGAGCCATCTCCCGGCGAAGCAACGCCGCAGAGCGGGGTTCCTCAAGGTCCGCGAACCTTAGAATCGAGTCCAGACGGCTAGAACCGATACGCCGGTTCAACCGCCATTCTTCGGGTAGCAAGCCGCCCTTGAGTTCCGGTTCGAGAGGCTCCCCGTCCTCGATCTCGCGAAGCTCGGAAAGTAAGCGAAGGCTCTTACGAAAGCGGGCGATGGTTTCATCGAATGCTCCCACTCGAGAGGAGGAGCAGTAGATTACCCGGAACAGACCAGGTTCGGACTCTCCTCTAACATGGCCCGGGTCGTCGAACCGGTTATCGCCGGCCCATTCCCACTGTGGCGCATCAAATACGTCGAGGCTCAGGGAGACCCGGTACACGGGATGCGTCGGTACACTAACCGAAGGCAGACCGGCGCAGCTAATATTGCTCCCAAGAATTGTTCGTAGTGTCCTCCGTGTGGCTCGGCCGCAGGGAACCTACTCGCCCGCGACGAACGCCCGAGCGGCGGACATGGCCGCCTTGAGGTCTCCGTCGTGGATGGCCTCTGCGGGTGATGTATCGTCGAGCTGCGGATTCAGTCCGATGAACCACGCTTTCACTACCCTCGGAGAGTCGAACCGGACCAGGAGCTGAGCAATCTCATAGGCCGTCCTCAGCCGTTTCTCGTTCTCATCGCGCACGTTCTCAACCTCGCCGCTCGCCCAGCGAGTTACCGTCTTCGCGTCCTTTACACCAGCTATGTAGGCTACCAGTCTCCGGCTGAGTAGCTCCCGGAGATAGCCGACCACCTCGGCCGTGGAAGCGTGTACCGACTGCCGGTGTGCCCTCTCGATGAGTTGACCTTCCACTCGCACTCCTCTCTCGGGTACGGGGTACTCCCTACTAATGTCCTTCTAATGCCTTGCAATTGTACAGGTTGTAGCCGCAAGCGGCAAAGTCTTACACTCGATGATCTATTAGCGTGCCTCCCTCAAAGAATTGTCGTGTAGTCGGAACGTGGAGGAGCTTTTCTCTGCAAAACGATCCCCGGTAGCGTATAAAGGGAGCATGATTCCAGGAATAGGAACCCTACATGTACGGTGAGAATGCACCGCCTTCCTGGGCGCGGCTTCCAGGGGCGCGCTGCCGGGCCGTTGAGCATCTGGCGAAGCTCGAAGGGTTGCGGGAGTTCGAGTTTCTGGAAGGCTTGGATGAGGAGTTCTTTCAGGCGCTCTCTATCTCTGCTGCGGTGTTGGAGATCGGGGACGATACGCCCCTGTACCGCGAAGGTGAGCCTTCGGGCGCCGTATATTTCATGCGCGAAGGCCGGGTAAAGCTCTACCGCTCTTCAGGTGGGCCGAAGGGGCGCGACCAGATCCTTGGCGTCGTTGGGGACGGCTCCGTACTGGGACTCTCCTCGGCCCTCGAAGGCCGGCCCCAGAGCCAGGGTGCCACAGCCCTGACCGACTGCGTGCTGTACGCTGTATTTCGGGACGACCTGACGGAGATCATGGGCCGCTTCCCGGAGGGTGCGATTCGTCTGGCCCGAAACCTGGCCACCCGCACCCGCGAACTCGAAGACCTCGTAGGCGACCTGGTCTTTCACAGCGCCCCCCAGCGGGTCGCCCGGATGCTCCTGAACCTCGCCACCGAAGAGGGCCGCGTTACCCGAAAGGGCGTGGTCTTCGAGCCTTCGCTCTCCCGCCAGGAGATGGCCGAGGCGACCGGCATCTCCCGTGAAGCACTCTCGCGGGCACTCTCCCGTCTCGCCCGCGACGGCATCCTCGACCTCGACAGCAAGACCATCACCATCACCAAACCCGCCGAGCTGCGGGCCCGCAGCTGAGAACGACTCGCAGTAAGAACTGTTTTTGATCTCGATCACACGTGAGTATGACCCCGGTCATAGACGCGGATGACTGTTGTCAACGGTGGACAGTCGACGTTCTGCAGGGCTGATATAAAGCGTCTTAGTAAGACAGAGAATTCGAGAGGAGGCAAGATGACTTACGTTATTACAGAGCCTTGCATCGGCACCAAGGATCAGAGTTGTGTCGAGGTGTGCCCCGTTGATTGCATCTACGACGCGGGGGATCATTTCATGATCAACCCGGAGGAGTGCATCGACTGCGGCGCCTGCGAGCCGGAGTGCCCGGTAGAGGCGATCTACCCGGAGGACGAAGTCCCCGAGGATCAGGAATCCTACACCACAAAAGCCGCCGACTACTTCGAATAGTCAAAGGTATATAGCGAGCAAGACGGGGAGGGACTTTGGTCTCTCCCTCTTTTGTGCTTATGGGTGATGGACGCTGGCGTACGCTCGGGCAGAACTACCTCTTCCGCAATCCTTGGTGCGCCTTCAGGGTGGATGAGGTGGAATTGCCCGACGGCGCGAACATCGAGTACGGGGTGCTCGAAAGCGGCGGGTTCGCGGCGATGGTCCCGGTTACGGATAATGGGAGCGTGGTTCTCGTGCGCCAGTGGCGACAGCCGCTCGGTGCTTTTACGCTGGAGCTACCAAGTGGCGGGGTGGATGACGGCGAAGATCCCCGGTTGGCGGCCGAGCGGGAGTTGCTGGAGGAGACCGGGCACCGGGCTGAAGGACTTGAGCACCTGGTCTCGGTCCATACCAGTACCGGGCGCAGCACCGAACTTTGCCATCTCTTCCGGTGTTGGGCTGTCAGGGATGTTGGTGGGCCACAACCGGAGCCCACGGAGTTTATAGAGATCGTGAAGCTGCCGTTCGAGGAGGCCATGAGTCTCATCGCTGAAGGAAGCATCGCCGACGCGGTTACGGTGTTGGGGCTGCTCTGGGAGAAGGGTTTCGCGCCGGGCGCTGGTCAGGTACACTAGACGATAGAAAAACAACCGGGGAGCCGAGAGGCTGAGAGGGCGTCCAGTAGACGCCGACCCGCTGAACCTGATCCGGGTAATTCCGGCGAAGGGAGATCAAAAGTCTTGTCGGCGCATCCCCGGGAAACCCGAAGGAGGATGCGTTGAACGTTTTTAAAGACACTAGGGTACTCGCGGAGGCGGCGCTCGCCATCGCGTTGGCGTTCGTGCTCGGCCTGATCACGGTCTTCAGGATGCCACTGGGAGGTTCGATCTCCCTCGAAATGGTCCCCCTAATACTGCTCGCCCTCCGCCAGGGATGGAAAGTCGGAATGCTCGCCGGGGCGGCCTACGGGCTCATCAACCTGGCGGTTAGCCCGGTCATCCTGCATCCCGTGCAGGTAATCTTCGACTACCCGCTGCCTTTCGCCGTCCTGGGACTCGCCGGATTGTTCAGCCCCACGGTACGAGGGGCGGTCATCGGCACAATAGTCGCCGTGCTGGCCCGTTTCGCTGCCCACTTCGTTTCGGGCGTCGTCTTCTTCGCGTCTTACGCGCCGGAGGGCTGGAACCCTTACGTCTACTCGGCGGCCTACAACGCGGCCTACCTCATCCCGAGCCTCGTCGTTACCCTAGTGGTCGTCGTGGTTCTGTTGCGGGCCCTCGAAAACGCCCAACCCTCCCGGCGGCAGCGCGAAACGCTCCGTCCACAGGTTGCCCGGTAGAAAGGGAGCGTCATGGATACAGCCAGGTTGATCGACCAACATCAGGCCGAGTGGCAAAAAGCCACCCACCATCCTTTTCTCGAAGCTGTAAGCGAAGGGACTTTCCCCGCCGGATCTTTCGAGGCCTGGCTGGCGCAAGACTACCTCTTTGCCTCGGATCTACTGGTGTTTCAGGCCCGGTTGCTCACCCGGACATCACGACCGGCCCAGGCCGTGATCGCCGGTGGACTCGTCGCCGTCGAAACCGAGCTTGGCTGGTTCGAAGAGAAGGCCGCCGAACGGAAGCTAACCCTCGAAACGAAACGCCACCCGACGACGGCGGCCTACCGGGATCTCATGGTGGCCCTCGAAGGCGAGCCCTATACCGTCGCCGCGACCGCGCTTTGGGCCATCGAGCAGGCGTATCTCGAAGCCTGGCAGGGTGCCGCGCCGGGACACCCGGATTACCGGGAGTTCGTGGAGCACTGGACCACGGAAGAGTTTGCCGGATACGTAGTCGGGTTGCGGGAGGCGGCCGATGCGGCCCTTCAAGCCGCCGGCGAAGGCGAGCAAAAACAAGCCGAAGCCGCTTTCCTAGAAGTGGCCCGCCTTGAGAAAGACTTCTGGGATATGGCCTGGACCGGGGGCGACAGGTGAGCCTCTCGGAGACGCTGTGGCAAGAGAACGCGGATCTCGCCCGGGCCACGCTGGAGCACCGCTTCGTGCACGGCATCGCCGACGGTACGCTGCCGCTGGAGAACTTCCAGAAGTACGTCGCCCAGGACGCCTTCTATCTGGAGAGCTTCGCCCGCGCCTACGCCCTGGCCCTGGCGCACAGCACCGACGCCGGGGGCCTGCACGACTTCGCGGAGCTACTCACCGGGACTTTAGAGGAACTGAAGCTGCACGAGGGCTACGCGGCCCGCTGGAACGTGGACCTCAACGAAACTGTGCCCGGGAAAGCCACGCTGGCTTACACGGATTTCCTGCTGGCGACCGCTTCTCTGGGGAGCGTGGGGGAGACCTGCGCCGCGATGACTCCTTGCATGAGGCTCTACGCTTTCCTGGGGCAATCGCTGGCGGAGGAGGGGATCGATGGAGATAACCTCTATGCGGAGTGGGTGGAGACTTACTCGGGCCCCGAGTTCGAGGCGCTCGCCGCCCGGCTGGAAGAGTTGCTGGATCGTTACGCGGAAGACACTCCCGCCGTGCGGAATGCTTACCGGCGGGCAATGGATCTGGAGATAGGCTTCTTCGAGGCCAGTTCTCCGAAGGAGGAGGGACGATGAGCAGTTGGGTGGCGGGTATGTTTGTGCTGCTGGCGTCGGTGGGGTTTGCGGGGGCTGGGGTGGCGTACTCTCGTGGGCGGAGCATCACCCTCGAAGATTACATCACCGCCCGGGGCAGCGTGGGAGCCGTGATGGCGGCGGTTACGCTGGTTGCGTCGGGGATGGGAGCCTGGATCCTCTTCGGCCCCGCAGAAGCGGCGACTTGGGGCGGACTGCCCGCCATCCTGGGCTATGCTTTGGGCTCCGCCGCGCCGCTGCTGGCTTTCATTTTGCTGGGCCGCCGCATACGCCAGGTCATGCCTGAAGGGCACACCCTGACCGAGTATGTGTTTCATCGCTACGGGAGGGGCATGTACGTCTTCACGCTCTTCGTGATGCTCTTCTACATGTTCATCTTCCTGGCGGCGGAGATCACCGGTATGTCGTTGGTGGCGAACCTGATCGCCGGCGTCCCGCTCTGGATCACGGCCCTCATCGTCATACTCAGCACCCTGGCCTACACCGCTTACGGCGGGCTTCGCGCCTCCATTTTCACCGACGCGGTGCAGACCGCCCTGATCCTACCGCTCCTCATCATCGTCGCCGTCGCGGGCTACTTCCTCCTGGGCGGCTTCGAGCCGACCACAGCGGGGATCGCGGAAGAGGCGCCGCAGCTCGTGCAGTGGGGCAACATCGCAGGCCTCGAAGGCGCACTGACGTTCCTCATCGCCCTCCTGGCGGCCAACCTCTTTCACCAGGGCTACTGGCAGCGGATCTACGCCGTGCGGGATCAGCAAGCTCTGCAGAAAGGGTTCCTGATCGCCGCCGTCGTCGTAGTCCCCATCGTCTTCGTGGCGGGCCTATTCGGCATCGCCGCCGTCGGCCTGGGGCGTTCGGAAACCCCCTCGGTAGCCTTGTTCGAGGTCCTGCTCGAAGTTATGCCCGCCTGGCTCGGGATAGGGCTCGTGCTCCTCGGTCTCGCCCTGGTCATGAGCAGCGCAGATACTCTTCTGAACGGCATCGCCAGCATCGTCGCCGTAGACCTGCGGCGGGCGATGCCCGGGAGCCGAGCCGACTTCCTACTCAGAGTCTCCCGCTTCTCCACCCTGATCCTCGCGGTGCCGCTGCTCTGGATCGCCGCGCAGGGCTACAGCGTCCTCTATCTGCTGTTGCTCGCGGACCTGGTCTGCGCCGCCGCCGTTTTCCCCGTCTTCTACGGGCTCTACAGCGAGCGCTACACCGGACGCGCCGCGATACTCGGCACCCTGGCGGGGCTGGTTGCCGGAGGCTTGCTTTTCCCGGACCCGGCGATGACCCGCGGCAGCCTGCTTGGTGCTTTCGTCGCGGCCGCCGCAGTTTCGGTGTTCGTCTCGCTCTTGTTAATGCCCCGCCGTAAAACTTTCGACCTGGGCTCTCTCGCCGGGTCGGTACGCAACCTGGACGAAGATAGACCTACCCGAGTGAGGTGAGTGTATGAAACGAGTTATGAGCATCGCGACCAGCGACTCCGGCGCAGGGGCCGGCATACAGGCCGACCTGAAGGCGTTTTTGCGCTGCGGCGTCTACGGAACCACCGCCATCGTAGCCGCCACGGCCCAGAATACCAGGGAGGTAACGGGTATCCACGCCTTCCCTCCGCAAGTGGCGGTGGACCAGATCGAGGCTATCGTCTCGGATATCGGGGCCGACGCCGTAAAGACCGGGATGTTGTTTAACGCGGAGATCATCTCCGCCGTGGCGGATTCCATCCGTCGCTTGGAGTTGCCGAACCTGGTCGTTGACCCGGTGATGGTCGCCGAGAGTGGCGCGACACTGCTCGAACCCGAAGCGGTCGAGACGTACAAGAACGAGCTGTTCCCGCTCGCGACCGTCATCACGCCGAACGTGAACGAGGCGTTCGCGCTGCTCGGCGAGGAGGTCGAGGAGGACCAGGTAGAGGAAGCCGCCCGGGCACTGTACGAACTCGGGCCGGATGCGGTCGTTGTAACCGGGGGCCACACCGCCTCGGGGGCCGACTTGCTCTACGACGGCAAGTACTTCGTGGGGATAGAAGGCCCGGTCCATTCGCACGCCAATACCCACGGGGCGGGCTGCACCCACTCTTCGTCCCTGGCAAGCTTCCTGGCGCTGGGCTTCGGGTTGGGAGAGGCCGCCCGTCAGGCGCGCGCCGTCGCCTCCGAGGCGGTCGAACATGGGCTTGGGGAGATCGGCTCCGGCGCGGGGCCGGTGAACGTGTTGGGCAAAGCCTTGAAAGGAGTTGCGCTGTGAGAGCGGAAGAAATTTTGCGTAAGATCGGTGAAGAGAAGCCCTTGATCCACCATCTCACCAACTACGTGACGGTGAATCTGGTGGCGAACGTTACCCTCTGCACGGGGGCGCTTCCGGTGATGGCCCACGCGGTCGAGGAAGTCGAGCAGATGGTCGTCTCGGCCGGGGCGCTCGTCATCAACATGGGCACCCTGGACCCACCGTGGATAGAGGCCATGGTCCGGGCCGGTAAAGAGGCGAACCGGCGCGACATCCCCGTAGTCTTCGACCCGGTCGGGGCGGGGGCCACCGAGTTTCGGAGCCGGATGCCGGAGAAGCTGATGGGGGAGATCGAGTTCGCCGCCGTGTGCGGTAACGCCGGGGAAGTTGCAACCCTCGCCGGGCTTGAAGCCGAGGTGCGTGGCGTTGAGAGCCTGGCCGGCGACGCCAGGGAAGCCGTCGTCGAGGCGGCCCGCGCCCTCGGCACGACCGTGGCCGCCACCGGTCCGACCGACTACGTGAGCGACGGAGAAAGCACGCTGGCGGTAAGCAACGGACACCCGCTCATGGGCCGTATCGTCGGGAGCGGCTGCGCTTCTACCGCCGTCGTGGGATGCTTCGCCGCTGTCGGCGGGGGAAACGCGGAGACCGTTGCCGCCGCCCTGGCGTACTTCGGACGCGCCGGGGAGTTAGCGGCCGAAAAGGCGGACGGTCCCGGGACCTTCGAGCCCCGGTTGCTAGACGTGCTCGCGGTCCTCTCCGACGATGTCTCCGCGCTCAACGGGGCCGTTCAAATCGAGGAGCTGACCCGTGACTAGGAATTCGAGGAACGTCTCGAACAACATGACGCGCAAGCTGGTTTTGGCGGCGATCTTCGCGGCTTTGGGCGTCTTTCTGTCGTCGTTTGCGGTCCCGGTCGTCGGGGCGCGGGTGTTCCCGTTCCAGCACGTCATCAACGCCCTCGCCGGGGTTCTGCTCGGTCCCTGGTGGGCCGTCGGCTCGGCGCTCGTTACGGCGACCATCCGGTTCTCCATAGGGACCGGGAGCATCTTCGCCTTCCCGGGGAGCCCGTTCGGGGCGCTCGCGGTCGGTTTTGCGTACCGGCTTTTGCGTCGCGACGAGGCGGCGCTATTCGAGCCTTTGGGTACTGTGCTCATCGGCGCCACACTGGGGGCGCTCTTGATCTCCCCATTCCTCGGGGAGTCCGCCGGCGGACTCTTCGCCCTCATGATCGCCTTTGCCCTCTCTAGCATCCCCGGTGCCATCATCGGCTACGTGGTGCTCAAGGCCCTCCGCAAAACCGGGGCGCTGTGAACGGATATCTAGACGGTGGTGCCCTGGTGGCCTAGGATTGTTTTCATGTCATCAACGGATAAAGTACTGGACCGCACGGAGCATCGCCCGTACCCGCTTCCTCGCGGGCCTTGGGCACTCGCCATGAGCTGGCATGACCTTCTCTTCATGCACTGGCCTGTTTCTGCGGAAGTTTTGCGGCCCTGGATCCCACCTTCCCTCCACCTCGATACCTTCGACGGCAACGCCTGGCTCGGCGTCGTCCCGTTCCGGATGAGCGGCGTCCGGCCCCATTTCCTGCCGGCGGTATCCCAGGTCTCCAACTTCCCGGAGCTGAATCTCCGGACCTACGTCAGCGCGGATGGCAAGCCCGGCATCTGGTTTTTTAGTCTCGACGCCCACAACAAAGTAGCCGTCCGCCTCGCCCGGGCAACCTTCAACCTACCCTACTACGACGCGGATATGTCCTACCAAATCTCCGGCGAAGAGGTACGCTACAGGAGCGTTCGCACCCACAAGGGCGAGCCCCCGGCCAGGTTCGAGGGTAGCTATCGTCCGACCGGCGAAGTCTTCGAGTCAGAGCCGGACACCCTGGAGAACTTCCTAACCGAACGCTACTGTCTCTATGCCGCAGACGGCGGCGGACGCGTGAAGCGCGGCGATATCCACCATCATATGTGGCCGCTTCAGGGCGCCGAGGCTGAGATGGAGACACTCGAAATGACCGGCCAGATCGGCGTGGACCTACCGCAAATCGACCCGATTCTGCACTACGCCCGACGCCTCGACGTGGTCGCCTGGCCTCCGAGACGTATAGAAGCATGAAGCTCCGGGACGCCCGACTGTTACTCGTCACCGACCCGAGGCCGGATCTGGTAGAGCGAGTCGAATCCGCCGTCCGTGGCGGCGTAGACGTCGTGCAACTCCGGGATAAACACACTTCACGGAAGGAATTACTGCCGCTGGCGGAAGAACTAAAGGAAGTCTGTGACCGGGGAGGCGCGATCTTCACCGTCAACGATGACCCGGAACTCGCCCGCCTCTCGGGGGCGGGGGGCGTCCACATCGGCCAGGAAGACGCTCCGCCTGAAGAAGTTCGGGAGACGCTCGGCCCGAACTCGGTGATCGGGGTTTCAGCCGGTAGCGTGCAGGAAGCCCGCGAAGCGATCAAAGGCGGGGCCGACTACCTCGGAATAGGAACGGTGTTCGCCACCCCGACGAAGACCGACACGGAGGTCTCAGGCCTCGCCCTCGTCGAGGCGCTTTCTCGCGAACGCCTCTCCATACCCTGGTTCGCCATCGGCGGAATAGACCTTGAGAACGCCCCAAAAGTGGCCGCCGCGGGTGCGCCGGGTTTTGCCGTCGTCCGGGCGGTCCTTGACGCCAAGTATCCGGAAGAGGCGGCCCGCGAACTGCGCGCAGTGTTGATGAACCGGCATGACCGTTAGCGCAGACCTCGTCTCCGGCATCCTGCCCGTCCGTGAGGATGGTCGCCTCCTTTTGCTCCGCCGCCCCACGGGCACCTGGGACCCCCCGGCGGGCCGGCTCTCTACCGGCGAAACCTTCGAGCAAGCAGCGATCCGGGAAGTCTATGAAGAAACGGGCTTGCTCGTAATTCCGCAACTCATACTCGCAACCTGGGTCGGAGAGGGTCCGGGCGGCAAGCCCCTGGCCGCCGTTACCTACATAGCACGCGCCGCCGAACATGAGGTCCGTATCTCCCACGAACACCTGGACTACCGTTGGGCTACCCTCGACGAGTGGCTAGAACTGCCGAGCTGGTGGAGCGAAGAGAACCGTCGCCGTGTTGACCCCTACCTACGCTCGCTACCTGGAGAACCCTCGCAGCCCCCGCAGCCGCCGGATAGCCAAAGGGACGATGCTGTTATCCACGCAAACCTGGGCTCCGGAACGGTGCTGGTAGACCTGGAAGGCGCCGAGCCCCGTGCCCTCCTCCTGCGCCGCCGCAAGCCTCCGGCCGGACTCTGGGAGAACCCCGGCGGCATGCTCGAAACGGGCGAAGACTTCGTAGCCTGCGCCCGTCGTGAAACCCTGGAAGAGACCGGCCTCGAAGTAGAGCCCGCCTCCCCGTGGTGGGCCAGGGTCGAGCCCTGGCGCGGCCCGAAAGACCGCGAGATGTACGCCGGAGTTGGTTTCATCGCCCGCCACCCCGGCGGCCCGGTTAAGATAGAAGACGCCGCCCACGACTCATATCTATGGGCCACCGAAGAGGAGTGGCGCTCCCTCGAAACCTGGTACACGAAGTTGGAGCTGGACGTCCTCTGGTCCGCAGTGTCCCGTATGTCCCGAGACAAGGGATAGATGAAAGAGTTCGATGTTATATGCAGGATCTCCGGTAGTTTGCCGGATGCCCCGACGGAGGTGTTGGTGCCCATCGGCGACGACTGCGCGGTGTTGCGGCTGGGTGAGAGCACCTGGGCCGCCGCCGCTGACATGCTTGTCTCCGGGCATCACTTCAAGGATTGGGCCACGCCCGAAGACGTCGGCTACAAAGCCGTCGCGGTGAATGTATCCGATGTGGCGGCGATGGGCGCCGAGCCGCGCTTTATTCTGACCTCGGGAGGCGCATCGGAGGCCGAGACCACGTTCCGGTGCTTTCAGGGAATATTGGAGGCTTGCGACGACTTCGGCGTATATCCGCTCGGCGGGGATACGACGCGGGCCGATGGGCTAACCGTGGACGTCTCTATACTCGGCCAATTCATACACC
>PPFU01013814.1_pt1 | contig 12330 bp, 15 predicted proteins | sample 1535991 | NCBI WGS metagenome assembly PPFU01 (sample SAMN04901290, study PRJNA319586) | Hypolithon metagenome, whole genome shotgun sequencing project. | isolation source: Antarctic Hypolithon | place: Antarctica: Miers Valley | collected 2014 | reverse complement strand
GTGCCCGTTCAGGGGACGCGCTATCCGGCACGAAAGCATCGACGGGTGCAGCGGCGGCGGTATCGGCGGGCGCGGTGCGTTCTTCCAGCGCCTGCAGGGCGGCCATCACACGCGTGGCCCGCAGGATGCCGTCCTGCGCCACGCCCAGCGCAGGCGCCAGCAGCGCGGCGCTCTGCCAGAGCTGGAGGGCGCGCGGCCACTGATGCAGCGCCTCGCTCGCCTGCGCATACAGCACGTACGCGGGCGCGTACCCGGGCGCGCTGCGCAGCACGTCGCCGAGCACCTCGGATGCCCGGGCGACCTCACCCTGCGCCATCAGCGCAAACGCCTCGTTGATGCGGGTAACCGCCATGTAGCCTGCAAGTAAGTCGCCCAAGGTACAACACAGTCGGCCAACCGGTCTACCGTCGCCTTCCAAACCGCTGCTGCACGTTCCAGAACGTGACAAGCGAGAATCCTGTCGCGAAAAGCAGCTGAAAAGGCACGGCCACCCATGCCTGCGCGTACACGACGAGCGCCAATCCGCCCCACGAGTACAGCGCGAGAGCCGCTTCTCCCCACACCACGCTCGAGAGCCGCCGGGCGGCATAGCCGCTTTTCCACCAGGCGGTAGGCTGCGCTTCCACGCAGTACTTGGGCGTGCGCTCGAAAGCCGTGCGCCGCCCCGCTATCGCCTGTGCGATGGCCAGGGTATTGTTAAAGGCCAGCGCGGTAGTGCCCGCCATGAACACCGGAAACAGCAGCATCCGCCAGGCCCAGTCTGCGTAGAGATGCCTTTGTGCGGCCACATGCGCCAGCAGCAGCCCTGCAAACCCCACCACGCCCAGGCTCACAAAAGCGAAATACACGTCGCCCGGCCCTTCTCCTACCCACCGCTGGTAGACCAGCAGCGGATGCAGCATCACCGCCAGCAGCACAAATGGAAACACCACGTGGGCGGTGAGATGCAGGCCGCCCTGCACCTTTACCCACAGCGGCAGGCGGGTGCGCAGAAAAGGCAGCAGCAGCTTGCGCACCGTTTCCGCCGCGCCTTTCGTCCACCTGAACTGCTGCTGCCGCAGCGCCTGCATCTCGACGGGTAGCTCGGCAGGGACTTCGAGCGTGTTGAGGTAGCGGAAGCGCCAGCCTTTCATCTGCGCGCGGTAGCTGAGGTCGAGGTCTTCGGTGAGCGTGTCTGCTTTCCATCCGCCTGCGTCGTCTATACAATCGCGCCGCCACACGCCGGCAGTGCCGTTGAAGTTCATGAACAGCCCCTCACCCGAGCGCACCTGCTGCTCGAGCGCAAAATGGGCGTCGAGTCCGAAAGCCTGCATCCGCGTGAGCAAGGAGTAGGTGGGGTTGAGGTGTCCCCAGCGCGCCTGCACGAGGCCAATACCGGGCGCGTCGAACGCGGGCAGCGCGCGCCGCAGAAAGTCGGGCGGTGGGATAAAGTCGGCGTCGAAGATGGCGATGTGACTACCACGCGCCAGGTGCAGTCCGTGCTGGAGCGCGCCCGCCTTGTAGCCTGTCCGGTTGCTGCGGTAGACGTGCTGGATGTCGTGCCCCATTTGTTGCAAGCGCTCAACATGCGCCGCCACAATGCCGAACGTGTCGTCGGTCGAGTCGTCGAGCACCTGAATTTCAAGCTTGTCGCGCGGATAGTCGAGCGCGGCGCAGGCGTCGATCAGGCGCGTCGCCACGTGGCGCTCGTTGTAAAGGGGCAGTTGCACCGTCACGCACGGCAGCGCGGCGGTCTCTGCCCCGTCGGGAGGCGGCAGCGCATCCGGTCTTTTCTGCTGCCGTGCGTGTTGCATTGCCATCCACAGCAGGTTGAGGCCGTATATGAGCAGCACGGCCATGCTGAGGGCGTAGAGAAGGGCAATCATACGATAGAACCAGGCGCAGACAGAATAGCCAAAGGTAGAGCCAGGCCCTGCCTGCTTCCATCCCGAAACCTTCACGCTCTGCTTACTCGCCGGTGCCGCTCCTCTCCGTCGCGTGCTGTGTATTTTCGGCCTTTTCTTGCATTACCTGCCATGCCCGACTTCCACCGCGGCGATTTCACCATCAGCACCGATCAGGCGCGGCTCGACCTCGACGTGATCCACGGCTATCTCACCCGCTCTTACTGGGCCGAAAACGTTTCCCGCGAGATTGTGCAGCAATCCATTGCCAATGCCCTTTCTTTCGGATTGTACACGGGCGCACAGCAGATCGGCTTTGCGCGTGTCATCACCGATTATACTACTTTCGCGTACCTCGCTGACGTGTTCGTGCTCGAACCGTGGCGCGCCCGTGGGCTCTCGAAATGGCTGGTTGAATGCATCCTTGCCCACCCCGATTTGCAGGGCCTGCGCCGCTGGATGCTCGCCACGAACGATGCGCACGGGCTGTACGCGCGGTTCGGCTTCGCGCCGCTCGCGTACCCGGAGCGCTTTATGGAACACCGCCCTTCTATTCCCTACGGATCTCCCCGATTCTGAAGCCCCATGGCAACTGATCTGCCCCGTTTGCTGCTGCGCCTCGAAGGCGCGGCCTTCTTGATTGCCGGCACCGCCCTGTACACGCAGTGGAGCCAGGGGTGGCTCTTTTTCACGCTCCTTTTCCTCGCTCCCGACCTCTCGATGCTGGGCTACCTGGCCGGGCCGCGTACCGGCGCGTACCTCTACAACGCCGCGCACACGTACGTACTACCCCTCGCGATAGGAGGCGCAGCAGCGGTATCGGGATGGACTGCCTGCCTTGCAGGAGCGTTTGTGTGGGTGGCCCATATCGGTTTCGACCGGATGCTGGGCTACGGACTCAAGTATCCCTCGGCTTTTCAGGACACGCACCTCGGGCGCATCGGGCGGGGATAGCGTTTACGGGTTCAGCATGTACTTACGCACCAGCCCCGTCATCTTTTCTTCGAGCAGCGCCGGCGCAAACGGCTTGATGATGTAATCAGTCGCCCCAGCTTTGAACGCTTCCAAGACATCGTCCTGCTCGTCGTTGGAGGTGATCATCACTACCGGCGTCTGCGCAAAGCGGCGCGAGGCGCGCACCATGCGCAGCATCTCCAGCCCGCTCATCTGCGGCAGCATCCAGTCGAGCATGATCAGGTCGAAGCCCCCGGCATCACGCAGACATTCGAGCGCGTCCTCTGCGCTCGCCGCCACCGTGGTGTCGGCGTAGCCCAACCGCGCGAGTTGCCGGGTGAGCGACTGTGCCATCACGCGGGCGTCTTCGACGATGAGGATTTTCATAGGATGGCTTGAAAGGCAAAAACTGCCTGCGTTGCCGGAAAATAGTGCGGAGATCCATCCATGTCCGCCTCTGTTGCGATAAAATGCCTGTTGGCAGCGGCTTTGCCTGTGCGGTACATGTCACCATGAACCCCGCCCATGCTGCTTCGCCTTCGCAACGCTGTCGCCTCGATGCACCAGATGAACCAGCATCAGGAGCGCACGGCCAACAACCTCGCGAACGCCAACACGGTTGGCTACAAACGTGATCGGCTGTTTGTGAGCGCACTTAACGAGCGCCTCACTATTGAAGACGCACCCGAGAGCGACCGCCTCCTCGAGCAGGGGGCCGACCTGTCAGCGGGCGCGCTTGAACAAACCGGCAACCCACTCGATGTGGCGCTGCGCGGCGAGGGCTTTTTCGAGGTGATGGACGAGGCTACGGGCGCCATGCGCTACACACGGGCAGGGCGCTTCGTGACAGATGCCGAGGGCACGCTGCGTACCCCCGCCGGCCTCGCCGTGCAAGGCGTAGACGGCCCCATCACGCTTCCGCTTACCGGCGAACGGGTCGAGATCGGCGCTGACGGCAAGGTGCGCGCGGGTGCCAACGCCGTCGGCCAGCTGCGCGTGGTCACCTTTACCGACCCTGCGCGCCTGCAGCGCCTCGACGGCGCCACGTTCGCGGCGGGCGAGGCGGTACCCGAGGACGCGCCAGAGACAACCGTGCTCCAGGGATTTACCGAGATGAGCAACGTCAACGCCGTGGCCGAGATGACCGACATGATCGCGCAGTTCCGCGTGTTCGAGTCGCAGCAGAAGTCTATCCAGACGCTCGACGGATTGCTCGGCCAGCTTGTCCGTGACACCGGCCGTTTTTGATTGACGGCACCCGCGCCGCGCTTTTCTCTCTGCTTCGCCCTTCCATTCACACACATTCCCTTTCCACGATATGCTCAGAGCCCTCCACACCGCCGCGCTCGGCATGAGCGCCCAGCAGGCCAACGTCGACAACACGGCCAACAACCTCGCCAACACCAACACGACAGGCTTCAAGCGCTCGAACATCGTGTTTCAGGATCTGCTCTACCAGACGGTGCAGGTGGCAGGCACCAACGAAGGGGGCGGCGTCACGCCGCCTGCATCGCTCCAGATAGGCCACGGCGCTGCGGCCATCGCCACCGTCCGCAACTTTACGCAGGGCAGCTTTCTGGAAACGGGCAACTCGTTTGACCTGGCCATCAGCGGCGAAGGGTTTTTCCAGCTTCGCCGCCCCGACGGCACGCTGGGCTACACGCGCGACGGCGTGTTCACCACCTCAGCCGACGGCCAGCTGGTGTCGCAGACGGGCATGATGCTCGAGCCCGAGATCTCGATTCCGCAGGATACCGTGGAAGTGCACATCTCACAGGACGGCGTCGTCAAAGCGCGCCTTCAGGGGCAGCCTGACATGGTGGAGTTGGGACAGATCGAACTCGCACGCTTTTTCAACCCTGCCGGACTGCGCGCGCTGGGTGGCAACCTGTACGAGCAGACCGAGGCCAGCGGTGAGCCCGCCCCTGCCACACCCGGCCAGGAAGGCCTCGGCCTCGTCAAGCAGGGCTACCTCGAAGCCTCTAACGTGGACGTGGTGCAGGAGATGGTCAACCTGATCTCCGCGCAGCGTGCCTACGAGATCAACTCCAAGATGGTGACCACGAGCGAGGACATGCTCCAGATCGCCAATAACCTGAAGCGGTAAACCGTGCGCCTGCACCTTTTCACTTTCACCCTCGCGCTGTTGTTGGCGCTGCCCGCACAGGCACAGCCCCTGGCCGACGCGGCGGCGGAAGCCCTCGCGCAGCGCTTTCCGGCGGTAGCGCACAAGCTGTCCGTGCAGGTAAGCCACGCCCCCGAAAACGTGCTGGCCCTCTCTGATCCTATCGTCGTCCTTTCCGCCGGCGCGCACGTGCCACGGGGACGCGTGCAGGTGCGCGTGCAGGATCGGCGCGGCGCGGCCGTCGGCCCGGCGATGCTGCACGTGGCCCACTTCGACACCGTGGTGGTTGCCACGGCCACACTTTCTGCAGGTACCGCGCTCGCGTCTGGCGATATCACGCTCGCGTGGCGCGAGACCACCCGCCTGCCCGGCGCTTTTCTGCGCGCCGCCGATCTCGCCACGCTGCCTGAAGTGCTTTTCGCCACGCGGCACGTGCGCACCGGCGCCGTACTGCGCTCCGGCGACCTGCGCGGCGCGTATGCCGCCGATATCGGCGCGCCGGTGGCGCTGCGGTACGCGCGCAACGGCGTCGTTTTTACGCTCCGCACGACAGCGCGCGAGGCCGGGCACGTGGGCGACGAGATCCGCCTCTACGCCGCCGACACACGCACTACCTACCGCGCACGCCTTGTCGCCCCCGGCGAGGCGCTGTGGACGGAAACCCTTTAAGCTGCTGCACACCATGCGTTTATCCGCATTTCTCCTCTTCTGCTGCCTTGCAGCACCCACGCTGCAGGGCCAGTCGCTCTATGCGGATCCCAAAGCGAGCCGCGCAGGCGATGTGCTCACCATCGTGCTCGTCGAGCGGGCCAGCGCCCAGCGCGCCAGCCAGTACGCCGACCAGTCGAGTGCCCAGTTTGGCGGCGCGGCCGGATCGGGCGGCCAGCGGTTCTCTGCTGACGCGCAGTTTGCGCAGCAGGCCGACGCCCGCAACCAGACCGCCCAGAGCGACCTGCTCACCGGCACCATGACCGTCCTGGTAACAGGCGTAGACGAGTCGGGCACCCTCACTGTTGCCGGGGAGCGCTCTATCAATGTCAACGGCGTCACGCACGTGATGAAGGTCACCGGCGCCGTCCGTGCCCGCGACATCCGCTACGACAACACGGTGCTCTCCTACCAGCTTGCCAACGCGCACATCGAGTACCGACAGGCCGGGCGTGCCGCGCGTTTTCTCAAGCCCGCCACGCTGGTCCGCGCCGGTGCGGTGGCGCTGCTGGGCGTGGCTGTTTTCCTCGTCGCCGGCTGACGCCATCCCTTTTAGCCGCATGCTGCTACCCCCGCTGCGACACCCCCTTTCTGCTTCTGCTCTAATGCCACGTTTTCTGCTCGCCGCTGTTGTTCTCCTCTTTACCACGCTGCCGCTCCAGGCGCAGTCGTCGGCGCAGGTGCGCATCAAAGAACTCGTCGTGCTCGAAGGAGCCGCGCCCGTCCAGCTCATCGGCTACGGCCTCATCGTCGGGCTGGACCGCACGGGCGACCGCGCCACGGGGCGGCGGGGGGCACCGTACACCGTGCAGAGTATCGCCAACATGCTGCAGCGCTTTGGCATCACCGTAGATCCTGGCGTGCTGAGCTCGCGAAACGTGGCGGCGGTAATGGTAACCACTACGCTCGACGCTTTCAGCGGGCCGGGCATGGCGCTCGACGTGACCATCTCGGCCATGGGCGATGCGCGCTCGCTCACCGGCGGCGTGCTCCTGCAAACCCCACTGCTCGACGCCCGCACAGGCGAGGTGTACGCCATGGCGCAGGGGCCCGTCTCTACGGGTGCCGTTTCAGCCTCCTCCGGCGGGTCGAGCGTGCAGATCAACCACACCAACACCGGGCGCGTGCCGGGCGGCGCGCTTGTCCAGCAGGCTCCGCCGCTCCAGCTTGCAGGCGACAGGATGGGCCTGGTGCTGCGCCGGCCCGACTTCACGACGGCGAGCCGCCTTGCCGACGCCGTCAACGCGGCTTTTGCAGGCGCGGCAACGGTAGAGCACGCCGGCATCGTGCGGATCGCCATACCGGCAGGTAGCGGCGTGCCCGGCATGATGGCCGCCCTCGAAGACCTGCGCGTAGAGGTAGACGCGCCCGCCCGCTTTGTCATCAACGAGCGCACCGGGACGATTGTGGCGGGCGGTAACGTCCGTATCTCCGAGGTGATGATCACCTATGGCAGCATTGTGCTGAGCACGCAGGCAGAACCGTTCGTGTCGCAGCCCGCGCCGCTCACCAACGGGGTGACGGTGCAAGGCCAGCGCAACCAGGCAGGCATCTCCGAGGACGCCGCGCGCTCGGTCGTGCTGCCGCCCAACACCGACGTCACCACGCTCGCGGCGGCGCTCAACGAACTCGGCATCGCCCCGCGCGACATTATCGGCATCTTCCAGGCCATCGACCGTGCCGGTGCGCTCCAGGGCGAACTCGTCATCCTGTAATACCTGCGCCCGCCCACTTTTCCGCTTTCTCTTATGCAGATAAACCCGCTCTCCCCTGCCCCGCAGGCCCCACCGCAACGCGCCAGGTCGCCTCAAGGCGCGGCGCGGCAGTTTGAGGAGGTGCTCGTCAAACAGTTTGTGCAGACGATGACCAAAGACCTGTTCAAGCCGATGGGCGACACCGGCGCTTCACACCTCGCCGCGCAGGCCGATAACCAGCGTGATACGCTCAACGATGTCCTGACCCGCCATCTGGTGGATGCGGGCAGCTTCGGCGTGGCCCGGATGCTTGAACGCCAGTGGGAGCAGCAGGGCCGTATCTCACCCGACGAACATGCCGACGCCCGCTGACCTTGCCTACCCGCTTGCCGACACGATCCGCGCCGAAGAAGACGCGCTCGTGCGGCTCGACACGCTCGTGACCCGGCAGCTTGAAGCCGTCCGGGGCCATCACGCTGCCGGACTCGACGTGCTCACTACCGAGGCTGCCAACGCATCGGCTGAGCTGCAAAAGCTGCGCGCCACACGCGACCGCCAGACGCGCCTGCTTGCCCGCGTGCTCAAGCTCGACGGCGACGCGGCGACGCTGGAAGACATCGCGGCGGCCCTCGAACCCCTCAATGCCGACGCGGCCCACACGCTGCGCAGCGCCCGCAGCCGCGTGCGCACCCTCGCCGCCCGCGCCCGCCAGAACGCCGACACGCTGGGCTACGCCCTCCAGTATGCCGTCTCGCTCGGGCGTGAGGTCATCCACGTTCTCCAGGGGATAGACAGCCCCGAAGGGCTCCGCACCTACACCAGCGCCGGACAGCGCACGACGGCCGCGCCGCAGCGCTCGTTTCTAAACCAGATAGGCTGAACCCGTGAGCATTCTACGCACCTACCAGACCGCCCGCCTCGCCCTCCAAGCCCAGACGGCCGCCATGAACACTGCCGGTCAGAACGTGGCAAACGCAGGCGTAGAAGGCTACTCGCGCCGCCGCCTGACGCTTCAGACGCTGCCGCAGGCCAACAACGGAATCTGGAGCCGCAACACCTCTATGGGGCTCTCGCCCGGCGTGACCGTGCAAAGCATTACCCGGGTGCGCGACGAGCTGCTCGCCAACGCCGCCCGCGACGCGCGCGCCGGCCTCGGCGGGGCCGACGAGCAGTACCGCGGCCTGAGCGCGCTCGAATCGATGCTCGGGACCACAGACGCCGGTGCGCTGCCCGACGTGCTGGGCCAGTTCTGGAACAGCTTTAACGACCTCGCCAACAGCCCCACCGACAAAGGGGTGCGCCGCGCCGTGCTGGGCCATGGCAAAACCGTTGCCGACACGCTCCACCGCATGGACGACAACCTCCGTACTCTCGGCGGCCAGTTGCAGGAAGACCTCGGGGCGGGACTCAAAGAAGCCAACGCCCTGCTCGACGGCATCGCGCGGGCCAACGAAGCCATCAACAAGGCGCGCGCTACGGGTGCGCCCGACCTCGAAGCCGAAGACGAGCGCGACCGGCTGGTAGACCAACTCTCCGCGCTTGCCCCCATCCGGGTGCACCGCGACGCTGCGCAGGGCGATTACACCATCTCGCTCAACAACCACGCGCTCGTCTCGCGCACCACCGTTACGCATCTCGAACTCGACGCCCCTGCGGGTGGCCCCGTAGCGCTCAGGCTGCAAGGGACCAACGTCAATGTGTCCATGCAAGACGGCCGCATCGGCGCGCGGCTCAACCTGCTCACGACGGTGCTGCCCGGCGCGCAGCAGACGCTCGACACGTTCGCGGCTGACCTGGTGACGGCGCTCAACGCGCAGCACGCGCAGGGCGACGATCTCAACGGCGCGCCCGGCGGCGATTTCTTCGACCCTCTCGGCGTCACCGCGCGCACCATTTCCGTCGCCCTCACCAACCCCGATGCGCTCGCCGCGGCCGCTACGGGGCAGCCTGCGGGCGACACCACGAATGCGCTTGCGCTGGCCGGGCTGCGCGCGCCGTTCGAGAAAGGTGCCATCGACTTTTTAAGCGGCATCGGCGCGCAGGTGCAGCAGGCGGGAGGCGAAACCCGCCGCCTCGAAGCGGTAACGAGTCATCTCGAAGCCCTCGAAAAAGGCGTCAGCGGCGTCTCGCTCGACGAGGAGATGACGCGCCTGATCGAGCATCAGCAGGCGTACCAGGCCGCCGCACGCGTTCTCACTACGGCGCAAACGATGATGGACACGCTGCTGTCGCTGTAGCAGCACGCCCGTAGTCTGTCTGCACTGCGGCTCTTGCTGCTGCCGGCCTGCGCGCGTGGCGCTGCCGGCATGCGCTTAATGGCGATCTGCGCGCCTTTAACCATGACCTTATTCTGCCCGGCTGCTTTAAGTCGGGTTCTTTTCCTGCCGAAAACTTCCCGGAAGCCCCTTTACCCATGATCCATCCTCGCACCCACAGTTTGTACCGCAGCGGCACCGAAGGCGCGCTGCCCGCGGCGCACCGAGACGTGGCCCGCCTGGCCGAGATGCTGGCAACCGGCAAGCGCGTCAACCGGGCTTCCGATGACGCCCCGGCGTATGCCCGCGCCCGTTCGCTCGACGCGCTCAGTCTGCGCCACGACGCCTACACACGCGGCGCGGAAAACGGCATGGACTGGCTCAACCACACCCAGTCAGCTCTCGGCAGCCTGTCCAACCTGTTCAGCGACGCCTACGAATCGGGCATACGCGGCATCAACGACACCATGAGCGCCGACGACCGCGAGGTGGTGGCGCGGCATCTGGAAACGCTGATCCAGGCCAGCCTCGACGACCTCAACACGCAGGTAGGAGACGAGTACCTGTTTGCCGGCACGGCCACCGTGCTGCCGGGCACCACCAAACCCTTCGAGATCACCGCGCTCGGGCCTGTTTACAACGGCAACGGCGGCGAGCGGCAGCGGCAGATTGGCCCCAGCGCTACCGTGCCGTCGAACCTGCCCGGCTCTATGCTGCAAACCACGCCTGGCGGCGTCTCGGTTCTGGGCAGCCTCCAGGAACTCGCCGACGCGCTGCGCGGCATAGGCCCACTCACCCCATCCGACGCGCTGGCGCAGGTGCAGCAGGCACGCGATCATATCGTCAACATGGGAGCCGAGGCCGGCGAGCGGGCCCGCCGGCTCGACCTGGCGCTGGAGCAGATCCGCGAGGCGCGGCTGCCTATCGAGGCTGAGCGGTCACGCGCCGAGGACACCGATTTCCTCGCCGCCACCGGCGAGTTCCAGGACGCACAGACGCGCCTGCAGGCCGCGCTCAAAGTCACCGCCGCCATCAAGCAGACCTCGCTGCTCGATTACCTCTAAGAGTCCGCGCTCTCACCTCTACTTCCGCCTTTCCATGGAACACACCGCGCCCGCTCGCCGCCCCCCACTGGGCAGCCTCGAACTGCGGTGCCCGCCTCTGCCCCACACGATCATCGAGGCTTTCGACCTCATCGACCACCCCGAGCGGCTCGACGTGATGAGCGTGACGCGCATGGTGGAACGGGACCCGGTAGTGGCCGCGCGCCTGCTCCAGAATGTCAACTCCGCCTACTACGGTCTCAAGCGCACCATCACGTCGGTCGAGCGCGCCGTGGTGATGATCGGGCCTGTAGCGGTGACGGGGATCGTGGTAGGCATGAACATGCTGCGCCTCAAGTCGGTCGTCAAGATGCCGGCGGCAGGCACGTACGCCCGCCTGATGCGGCACTCGCTCGCTACGGCCTTTGTAGCGCGCCACCTCGATGAGGGCGCGCCCGGGCAACCGCGCGGCGGCGAGGTACAGCAGCATTTCGGCATCTCGTTCACGGCGGGCCTGCTGCACGATTTCGGCAAGATTATCCTTGTCTACAACTACCCGGAGCAGGCCGTCTCGCTCTACGAAGAGGACGCGCTGCGCCAGCACGTAGATGAGCCCGACCTGTGCCGCCTCGAAGCGCTGCTTTTCGGGTGCGACCACACCGAGGCTGGTGAGTACGCCGCCCGCAAGCTCAACTTCCCCGAGCTGCTCGTGTCGGTCATGCGGCACCACCACCACGCCGTCATCCCCGAGCACGAGAAAGGCACCCGCAGCATGATCGAGCTGGTGCAGGGAGCCAACCTGGCCGCGCGCGCGCTCGGCTACGGCTTCTCGGCGCCGCTGCGGTGGGCCGAGTGCATGGGCCACCCTATCTGGAACACGCTCTGCGAGCAAAAAACGCTCGGCTTCTCCGATCCGCAGGATCTGCTCAACGATCTCTACCTGCAGCGCCATCACATCGACGCATATGTCGAACCCCTCACGTCTATCCTGAACGATTCCGTCGCCCAGGTTTAAGCTCTACCGCGATGCGCCTGATGGTGATCAGTCCCTCCAAAGTTTTCCGGCGTGGCGTGCACAACGCGCTGCGTGGTGAAAAGCATCTTATCGAAGAGATCGACACGGGTGCGGCTGCGCTGCGCCGGCTGCGCAACGAGACGTTTGATATGCTCTTGCTCGACGCCGCCCTGCACGAGATGACCGGCATCGACTTTCTCGATCAGCTTTACACCCTCATCGACGAAGACCAGCGCTCCCCCCTCCTCTACTTCTCGGCACAGGCTACCTACGACGAGGTGCTCGACGCTATGGAGCGCGGCGTGGACGATTTTATCGTGATCCCGTTTGAAAACGAGGTGCTGCGCAAAAAGCTCACCCGCCAGGTCAAGCGCCGCGCCGAAGCGGATGCCCGCCGCCGTGCCGAGCTGGTCATCGCGCCAGAGTCGCTGTCGGTCTTCGTGCAGCAGCCGCAGGTGGTGCCGCTGAGCGACCTTTTCCCTTCGGGCGAGATGGACGCACTCGCGCCGGAGCCCCTCCACGATCCTATCCAGCAGGCCCTGTCCGCGCCTGCCCCCGACGACGAGGACGCGATGCCGCGCTACAAACGCCGCATAACCGTCGGCGTGTGACCGTCGGCGTGTGACCGTCGGCGTGTGACCGTCGGCGTGTGA
>PPFU01001924.1_pt1 | contig 12363 bp, 15 predicted proteins | sample 1535991 | NCBI WGS metagenome assembly PPFU01 (sample SAMN04901290, study PRJNA319586) | Hypolithon metagenome, whole genome shotgun sequencing project. | isolation source: Antarctic Hypolithon | place: Antarctica: Miers Valley | collected 2014 | reverse complement strand
TCACCACGACCGGCAACAAGGACATCATCACCGTCGAGCACATGCAGGCGATGAAGGACCAGGCGATCGTCTGCAACATCGGCCACTTCGACAACGAGATCCAGGTCGACGCGCTTTACGCACTGAAGGACGTCGAGCGCATCAACATCAAGCCGCAGGTCGACAAGTTCGTGTTCCCCGACGGCAAGGCGATGTTCCTGCTCGCCGAAGGCCGCCTCGTCAACCTCGGCTGCGCTACCGGCCATCCGAGCTTCGTGATGTCGGCCTCGTTCGCGAACCAGACACTTGCGCAGATCGACCTGTGGGAGAACAAGGACCGCTACGAGAACAAGGTCTACCTCCTGCCGAAGCACCTCGACGAGGAGGTGGCGCGCCTGCACCTCGAGAAGATCGGCGTGAAGCTGACCAGGCTGACCCAGGCGCAGGCCGACTACCTGGGCGTTCCGCTTGAAGGTCCGTACAAGTCGGACCAGTACCGCTACTGATCGGATCGTCGATCACCACGTGACACCGAACGGGCGCCGCAAGGTGCCCGTTCTCGTTGCAGCACTGCCCCGGGAAGCGCAGCGTTGCGTCGAATGTTTCCTTTCATGCGGATGAAAGGATATATTGCGCCCACAGTGGACGCCGAACTCCCATGACCGCCATCAGCTTCGAGTTCTACCCACCCAAGACCGACGAGCAGCGCGCACAGCTCGATCGCACCGTCGACAGGCTCAAGGCGCATGCGCCGGAATACGTGTCGTGCACCTTCGGTGCCGGCGGCTCCACCCTCAGCTACACCTCGGGCACCATCGCCCGTCTCATCCAGCACCACGCGCTCGACGCCGCGCCGCACCTGTCGTGCGTGGGCGGCACCCGCGAGGAGCTCCTGTCCCTGCTCGCCGACTACCGGGCGCTCGGCTGCCGGCGCATCGTCGCGTTGCGCGGCGACCTGCCATCGGGCATGGGCCACCCCGGCGACCTGCGCTACGCGGCCGACCTGGTCGCGCTGATCCGCGCCGAGCACGGCGACCACTTCCATATCGAGGTCGGCGCCTACCCCGAGACCCATCCGCAGGCCAGCGACGCCCTGCGCGACCTCGCGCACTTCAAGGCCAAGGTCGACGCCGGCGCCCAGGGCGCGATCACCCAGTACTTCTACAGCGCCGACGCGTACTTCCACTTCGTCGATGCCGTGCGCGCGCTCGGCGTCCAGATCCCGGTCGTGCCCGGCATCATGCCGATCTCGAACTTCAGCCAGCTGCGCCGGTTCTCGGAGTCCTGCGGCGCCGAAATCCCGCGCTGGATCGACAAGCGCATGCAGGCCCTGGGCGACGACGCCAACGCCGTGCGCGCGTTCGCCGCGGACGTGGTGGCAGGCCTGTGCCGGCGGCTGGTCGACGGCGGTGCCCCGGCGCTGCACTTCTACACGCTCAACCTGGCGCGGCCGACCCAGGCGGTGCTGGCGCGTATGGGCTGAGGCACCCGCCGCCCTCGCGGCGCGATCGCATCGCGCGGCTGGAGTGCTCCGCGCGCTGAACGCAGCCCCGTCGCAGCGCGCGAGGGGACGGCCCACGGCGCCCGCGACCGCTGCGGGAGGCTAAGCTTCCGCGATGTCCGCGCCCATCCGCCTGGCTGCCGCGTCGGTGGCCGTTTCGCTCGTGCTGCTGCCCTGGCAGCTGCCGGCCGAGGCCCAGATCCGTCGCTGCACCGGCAGCGATGGCGGCACCATCTTCACCGACCGGGCGTGCGCCGAGGTCGATGCCGTGGAGCGCGTGGGCACTGCACCGGGCGCCGCGCGCGCGCCCTACCGCGGCGGATGCCAGCGGCGGCTGCAGGACCTGGTGTTCGAGGTCACGAGCGCCATCGATGCGCGTGACACCAACCGCCTGGCAAGCGTCTATCACTGGCCCGGCATGTCGTCGCGCAGCGGCTACGCGATCGTCGACCGGCTCGACGCCATCGCGCAACGTCCGCTGGTGGACGTCACCGCACTGCGGCCCGCGGCGCCGGCCGTCGCTGCCGGTCCCGCGCCGACGCACGCGTCCACGCCAGGGTGGGCACCGTCACCGCAGCCGCCGACCGCCGAGATTGCCGGCAACGGGGCGTCGATGCGCGCCGCGGCCGCCGGCGATCTGCCGGGCGCGTCGGCGCGAGGGGTCGACGCGTATCCCCAGGCAGCGCGCGCGCGCGCGCCTGTCGCGCTGCGGCTGGAGCAGACGCTGACGGACGGGATCACGCCGTCGCGCACCACTTTGGGCCTGCGCCGGCACATGGACTGCTGGTGGATCAGCCTGTAGCGCGTCCGGCTCCAACCCGAAGGGACACCGCGACGCCCCAGCCGGCACAATAGCCGGCTGCAGCCCTCCGGATGTCCCCGATGCACTACCCCGACTGGATCTGGCACAACGGTGGCATCAAGCCCTGGGCCGACGCGACCACGCACGTCATGGCGCATGCGCTGCATTACGGCTCGTCGGTGTTCGAGGGCATCCGCGCCTACGACACGCCCGCTGGCCCGGCGATCTTCCGCCTCGACGACCACACCCGCCGCCTGTACGCCTCGGCGCGGATCTACGACATGGATATCCCGTATCCGCGCGAGGACATCAACGCCGCGTGCCACGAGGTCATCCGCCGCAACGGCTTCGGCAAGGCCTACCTGCGCCCGGTCGCGTTCCGCGGACTCGGCGGCTTCGGCCTGTCGGCCGACACCCCGACCGAGGTCGCAGTGGCAGCATGGGAAATGGGCGCATACCTTGGCGACGGCGTGCTCGAGGACGGCATCGATGCCTGCGTCTCCAGCTGGCAGCGGGTGGCGCCCAACACCATCCCGGCGGGCGCCAAGGCAGGCGGCAATTATCTGTCCGGCCAGCTGATCGCGCGCGAGGCGCGCCGGCTCGGCTTCGGCGAAGGGATCGCGCTGGCGTCGACAGGCCTGCTGTCCGAAGGCGCCGGCGAGAACCTGTTCCTTGTGTTCAGGGGCGCGCTGCACACCACCCCGGTCAGCGCGGCGCTGCTCGACGGCATCACCCGCGACACCATCATCACCCTGGCCCGCGGCGCCGGCCTGGAGATCGTCGAACGCGACATGCCGCGCGAATACCTCTACCTGTGCGATGAGCTCTTCATGTGCGGCACCGCGGCAGAGATCACGCCGATCCGCTCGGTCGACGGACGCCAGATCGGCAGCGGCAAGGCCGGCCCGGTGACGAGGCAGATGCAGGAGCTGTTCTTCGGGCTGTTCGACGGCCGCACGCCTGACGTGCACGGCTGGCTCGACCCGATCTGACGCCGGGCGGCCCGGCGGTAGCGGCTGACGCCGCGCGCCATGGGCCGCGGATCCTCAGCCGTCGGCGGCCTCCGTCGACGGCGCGAAGTCGAGCGTGGCGACCACGCCGCGCGCTTCACCGGGGACCACCCGGACACCCCAGCCATACAGCGCGCACAGCCGGCGCACGATCGACAGCCCGATGCCGCCGCCCTGCGAATGCTCGGCGTGGGTGCCGCGGTAGCCGCGCTCGAACAGCTTGGCCGCGTCTTCGGCGCTGAGGCCCGGGCCGGAGTCGACCACCTCGACGCAGCCCTCGCCCACGCGCACCACCACCTCGCCCGTCTGCGTGTACTTGACTGCATTGCCGATCAGGTTGCCCAGCGCCACCGTGACCGCCGACTCCGGCGCATCGACCACCACCCCGCGCTCCGCGCCCTCCAGCCGCAACACCAGCGGCTTGCCCCCGAGCTGCGTGCGATGGGCCTCGAGCAGCTGTTCAGCGACGCGACCGATGTCGGTCGCGCCGTGACCGCGTTCGTTGCGCGACAGCAGCAGCAGCGCGCTGATCAGGTCGGTGCACTGCTCCTCGGCGCGCTTGATGCGCAGCAGCCGCGCGTGGGTCTTGGCGTCGATGTCCGGTTTCGACAGCAGCAGCTCGACCGCCCCCTTGACCACCGCCAGCGGCGTGCGCAGCTCGTGGCTGACGTCGGCGTTGAACTCGCGGTCGCGGGCCACGACCTCGGTCAACCGTGCGGCATAGTCGTCGAGCGCGCCGGCCAACTGGCCGACCTCGTCGTCGGCGAACCCGCGTGCCAGCGATTCCGGCTGCGTGCTGCTGCCTGAGCGGCGTAGCCGCCTGGCGAGCTCCGACACCGGGCTCATGACCCGCGACGCCGCCCACCAGCCGACCAGCAGTGACAGCAGAGAGAACACCAGCACCGAGGCATAGATCGCACGGGTGAACTGCGCCTCGCCGCGGATGGACTCCGTCATGTCGTAGGCGAGGAAGAACCACTCGCTGTCGGTCTTGCGGACCGCCAACCGGTACGAGAATGGCGAACCGTCCTCGTCGATGCCGTTGAGGCTGTGGTTGCCGGTGGACAGCTCGACCCACTCGGGGAAGTCACGGCGCACGCGGTCGATGCGGTCGACGGTGAATGCGTAGGCCCGCATGTTCGTCACCGGCACGTCCGGGTCGCGCATCGGGTCGCCGTAGTAGCGGCGCGCGTACTCGTCGATGTTGCGGTTCATCACGTCTTCGACGAGGTCGTTCTCGACCTTGCTGCGCGCGATCTGGGTCGCGAACGCAAACAGCGCGGTCAGCCCGAAACCCAGCAGCAGAAACGACAGGATGATGCGGCTGCGCAGCCGGCGCCGGTAGCGCCGCATCCTGCGGGGTACCTCCGGCGTGCCGCCGTCAGGCGTTGGCATCGGGTGCGGCGATCCGGTAGCCGATGCCGTGGCGGGTCTGGATCAGCTGCGTCGGGAACGGCTTGTCGGTGCTGGCACGCAGGCCGTGGATGTGGACGCGCAGCGAGTCGGAATCCGGCAGCTCCTCGCCCCAGACGCGCGTCTCGAGCTCCTGCCGAGTCACCACCGCCGGCGACGCCTCCATCAGTGCCTGCAGGATCTTCAGCGCGGTCGGGTTGAGCTGCAGCAGCTTGCCGCCGCGACGCACCTCCAGCGTGTCGAGGTTGTATTCCAGGTCGGCGACCTCGAGCACGCGTGTCTGTACGCCCTTGCCGCGGCGCGCCAGCGCGTTGAGCCGCACCTCGACCTCCTGCAGCGCGAACGGCTTGACCAGGTAGTCGTCGGCGCCGGAATCGAAGCCGGCAAGCTTGTTGTCCAGGCTGTCGCGCGCCGTCAGCATCAGCACCGGGGTCTGCTTGCGGGCGTCGTTGCGCAACTTGCGGCAGACCTCCAGCCCGTCCATGCCCGGAAGGTTGAGGTCCAGCACCACGGCGTCGAAGTCGTGGACCACCGCCAGGTGCAGGCCGGTCACGCCATCGGCGGCGAAGTCGACGGTGTGGCCGCGATCCTCGAGATAGTCGCCGAGGTTGGCGGCGATGTCCTGGTTGTCTTCGATGACGAGGATGCGCATCTGGCGGAGTCCTTTTGCTGGAGGGGATGGCGCGCCGTGCGCGGCCACTGTGACCCGCGTCGCGTGGTGGCGTTCCGCGTGGCCGAACCCGGGATTCTGTCACAGCGTTTGCGGCTCACCGGCGCGACGCCCGCCACGTACCGGGGCGGGCAAAGAACGGCCCGGGCGACGGGGGAGTCGGCCGGGCCCAATGGAGTGCTGCCACCATCGTCGAACGTCGCGCCTGCAGGGACACCTGCGTGGCATGCCGTAGCCTCGCGGACGCTACGCCCGCGCCAATTAAAACGTCGTTAAGCGACGCGGCGACCCGTCCGCGCGCGCGGCGCGGCGCCGCGGGCGGCGCGGCAGCGCCGCGGCGTGCACCGCCGCCTGCGCGGCGACGTAGTCCACGATGGCACCCGCGATGTCGACACCGGTCGACTGCTCGATGCCCTCCAGTCCGGGCGAGGCGTTGACCTCGAGCACCAGCGGGCCGCGCGCGGCGCGGATCAGGTCGACACCGGCGACCCCCAGGCCCAGCACCGACGCCGCGCGCACCGCGACCTCGACCTCGGCGGCGTCGGGCACCACCGCCTCGGCGCTGCCGCCGCGGTGCAGGTTGGAGCGGAAATCGCCGGGCGACGCCGTGCGCCGCATCGCCGCCACCACGCGCTCGCCGACCACGAAGCAGCGCAGGTCCGCACCCTCGGCCTCGCCGATGAACTCCTGCACCAGGAAATTGGCGTACAGCCCGCGCAGCGCCTCGATCACGCTGCGCGACGCGGACGGCTTCTCGGTGAGCATCACGCCCGCGCCCTGGGTGCCCTCGTTGAGCTTGATCACGTGCGGCGGCGGGCCGAGCATCGCCAGCAGGTCGACGGTATCGTCGGGGTTGTCGCCGAACACCGTCACCGGCAGGCCGATCCCGCGCGCTGCGAGCAGCTGGTGGCAGCGCAGCTTGTCGCGCGCCGACGCGATCGCCGACGACGTGTTCGGGGTGTAGGTGCCCATCAGCTCGAACTGGTGCAGCACCGCGCTGCCGTAGCGCGTGACCGACGCGCCGATGCGCGGGATCACCGCGCCATAGCCGGCGATGGGCAGGCCCTTGTAGCGCAGGTCGAACCCCGCCTCGCTGATGCGCATGTAGCAGCGCAGGGGGTCCAGCACGCGCACGCTGTGGTCGCGCACGCGCGCCGCCTCGATCAGCCGGCGGGTCGAGTACAGCTTGCTGTTGCGCGACAGGATGGCGAGCTTCATGCGGGAGTCCGTGGATGGCAGTGCGGCGGGCGGCCGTGGACCGACGACTGTGCGGGGTCGACGGTGAACGCGCCCGTGATCGCACTGCGCCCAAGCAGCATCGGGAACCGCATCCCGCCTCGATGGCAGAGGTTGACCTCGATGTCGCGCACCTGCCCGGCAAGCGCCAGCGTCGTGTGCAGGAACACGCGGCGCGTGCGGTGGCCGCCGGAGTCCGACACCTCGCGCTCGTCCACCAGCGGCGCACGGCATTCGGCGGCCTCGCCTGTGCTGCGCGCCGGATGCAGGCGGAACCCCACCCACGGCGCCCCCCCCTCGACATAACGCCACTGCGCGTCGACGTGGAGCGCCGAGCTGCGCGCACCGGTGTCGACCTTGGCGCGCACGCAGTCCAGCCCAAGTGCGGGCAGCGCCACCCATTCCCGCCAGCCAAGCACGATCATCGCTGCGCCACCTGCGTGCACCTGGTTAGCCAGCCCCCGGGCTGTAATGGAAACGGCGGCACCCCTGTCAGGACGCCGCCGCGCTGTTGTTGGGACGGGTGAAAGGGAGTCGGACCTCACCCGCCAGATGCCTTCAAAATCAATCACATACGGATCGACCATTTCAGAGCGAACGATCGCTGGAACGATCCCCTCAAGATGCGCAGCGTATCGCAACCGATGCTTCCACCGGCTCCACCGCCACTACCGCGCCCACACCAGAGGCACTTGCTAGCCTACAGCCACTCGAGCGCGCACCCGATACTGCAAGTGACCCATCAGAGCAGCAAAGATGCCCAGGCCTGCACCTGCTACGCCCAGGGCGGCACCTGCCTGTCCCATAGACACGCTACCTGCAAGCACTCCGCTGGTAATCCCGGCGAGCGCTCCAGCAGCCCCCGTGCACCAGCCAACCCAGCCAAAGATCCGACCGCGGTAAAAGCCTGCCAAAGCAGCCAAGTCGATGTCCGAAGACGGAGCAAGACTCGACACCGAGACGCCAAACGCTCCGGCGAGGGCCAGCCGGGTCTCAGATGAGCCGACGCCGTCGGCCTCGATTCTTTGTATCGTGCGTGCGCTGAGGCCGGCCGCGTTTGCCAGATGCTCCTGCGACCAGGACCTCTCCTCACGTATAGCCCTTACAGCATTTCCGTCAATCTTCATTTGTGACTCCATGTGATCTCTCCGGACTCGTTGAATTGGCCAACAGAGCTTGGGGTGGCCTCGCGCTCGACGCCACGACAGCATCGCGCCAAATAGCCGCCATGGCCCCGCCGGCGCCATCCAGCGGCTGAAACAAGGTCGCTCGCCAACGGGTTTCGACCGGGAAGTACTGTTAGCTTCCAGCGCCGTATGCGGCGAGTCGCGCCTTTAGGGTCCCCGTGTGCAACTCGAACAGATGATTGTCGAAATCGTAGAAATAGAGAGACTGGCCCTCTTCGTCAGTGCGACTGCGGGGGTGCCGGATCTCGACGCCAATCGATTCAAGGCGCGATTGGTAGGCAGCCAGATCGTCACCAGCAACTGCGAACGCAATGTGCTGATACGACCGCTCTGAGGGAGGCTCCCCCTCCATGGCAGCGAGCCACACCCCGCCAAGCAAGAAGAACTTTTCCCTCGAGAGAGAGTGGTTGCGCCCTGCACTGTCATACACCTCACGCGCGCCAAGCCCCTCACACAGAAATGTCGACATGCGCTCCAAGTCACGAACGATGAAGGTGATGTGGCTGACCCCTTCCATGCGTGCTACCTCATGAACAAGATCTGGACGTGAAAGGGTTTCAGTTTGAGCCGAATTCCTGGACCGCAGCGCGCCAAGGCGGGTTTCTGCGATTCTCGCCGGCCCAATACAGACAGATCACATTACCGGACGGATCACTGAGACGGGCTTCCCGCCAAAGCCAGCGCTCATCCGTGGGGCGTTGCGTGAACTCGAAACCAGACGCAATGAGGCACTCGACCCGCTCGTCCAGATCGGAGCACTCGAAGTACACGACAACTCCGGTGTTACCCATTGGGCAAGTGGCCGCATGAAGTGAGAAAGTCGAGCTGCCCTCGGTGCACTCGAATCGTGCGTAGCGCGCTGGAGCGTGAACGATGAGCGTAAAGCCCATGTCGCGATAGAAGGAGACCGAGCGATCAAAGTCGGCGACCGGGAGCGCAACTTGGTTGAGGTTCACAGGAATCTCCGCTTGCGACCACACGCTGCACTCAGCCAACCCACGAGGTGCGGTCGACTCGAATGGTTGTCTGGCACTAGAGGTGAAGCTTCATGCCGTCGTGCGACGACACGAAGCCCAAGCGCTCGTAGAATCGCTGCGCATCCTGTCGTGAACGGTCGGTGGTGAGTTGAACCATCACGCAGTTCCGCTCCCGAGCGCGCTCGATTGCTCGCCTGAGCAATGCGGTGCCAATGCCGTGCGACCTTGTATCCGAAGAGACGCGCACGCCTTCAACCAGCGCGCGCCAGCGACCCTGATAGGTAAGGTACGGAATGAAGGTGATCTGGAGCATGCCTACAATCGCCTCATCGATCACTGCAACGACCAGCTCGTTGTTCGGGTCGGCCACGATTGCTTCAAATGCTTCCACGTAGCCAGTCACAGGCGGAGAAGACCAGACCTCTCGCTGGGCACCGAGCTTGTCGTCAGCGAGCATCCGTACAAGCTCTGACAGATCATCGGTGCGGGCGAGTCGAAAGGAGAGACCGCCAACCGCAGGGTTCTCTTCGAGCCCAGACAACTTATCCATCGGGCTCACCGTCCGAGTCGAGCCGACCAGCAGCCTCGGCGATGAGATGAGGATGCCACAGCTTGGCAAGCGATCGAACAAGGGAACAGTGCGGACGCAGCCTGGCCGGATTGAGGACGCGTAATAGCTCGAGGGTGTCTCTCACCCGGCAAGATCGAGAGATGGCGGCTCACGCCGGTGCCAAGGCTGATCCGCGAAGCGCTTCGGGTTGTAATCAACTGCTGGGACCGGTCCCGGGTCGCGCATACAGATCCAACTCGGCGACGCTATCGTCCACCCTTACCTTGCACGCGAAAGCAAGGCCGAGCTTGCCCAGCACTCGCGCTGAAGCGATGTTCTGCGGCTCCACCAGTCCGATAACGCGTTCGATGCCGTGCTCCGCGGCACCCACCTGCATGAGTGCTCGGGCGCTCTCGGTGGCATACCCTTTTCCCCAGCAGTCAGGCAGGAAGCGGTAGCCGATATCCACCTCTCGCAGGTCTTCGAGATACTTCAGACCGCTGAAACCAACCAGCCGGCCTGTTGCCCTTTCGATGCATGCCATACGTCCAAAGCCATGAACGGAATAGTCCCTGAGCGGACGAGTCAGCAGAATCTGGCGAACCGCGTCAAGCGACGTCTGCGGTTCTTCACCGGTGTACCTAAGGACGTTTGGAAGCGACACGAGAGGCCAGTACGCCTCTGCATCATCCAGCGTGAACGGTCGAAGGTCGAGGTTCGTGGTGCGCATGCGTACTGGTTCGAGCATCTGATCCATTACTTGAGCCAACCCGGAAAGCGGAGCCGTCTCCTATGAATTCTCAAGCAGCTCCTAGCGTGTAGGGGGCCGACTCGTTGTATTGCAGCAGATCCCACAGATTGCCGTAAAGGTCCTAGAACACTGCTACCGTGCCGTATGGCTGCACGGCGGGCGGCCTTGCAAAGATGACGCCCGCTGCGACAAAGCGATCGTAGTCGCGCCAGAAGTCGTCTGTTTGCAGGAACAGGAACACTCTGCCGCCTATCTGGTTGCCGACCATCGCGAGCTGCTCTTGCGAAGATGCCCGCGCCAGAACAACCGAGGCGCCTGAGCTGCCGAAAGGCGCCACGACAACCCACCGTTTGCTTTGCTCTGGCCGGCAAGCATCCTCAATGAGCTGGAAGCCGAGCACACCGACGTAGAAGTCGATGGCCTCGTCGTAGTCACGGACGAGCAGCGAGAGATGGGCAATCGCTTGTCGCATGCGCCACGATCCTCCCGCGCCACGTGGCGCCCGAAACTGACCAATCTGCCGGGCCCGTTTGGCTTGAATGAAGTGTCTGAGCCCGCGCCGGCAGTCACGCGAGTATCCGTTGCCACCGATAGTACCGCTCATGGGCCAGCGCAAGCAGCTCCATATCTTCCCTGGTGTCACCGTACGCATAGATGCGGGTGTAGCGTGAGAGGTCATAGGCTTCCATGACACGCCGCGCCTTCTCCCCCAGAACGCATTGACGCCCGAGATAGCGACCGGTCAGCACGCCGTCCCTGTGCTCCAGGGAAGAACAGATGAGCTCGATCTGGTGCGTTCGGCACCAGTGGCGCAGGTAGGTATCGAATGCCCCCGAGACCACCACGACCGTATCGCCTTGACTCTTATGCCAGTGGATGCGTTCAAGGGCTTGCGGGCGCAGCACTGGAGGCAATGCCGACTGGGCGAAAGTCGAGCCGTGAGCGTCCAGGACGGCGAGAGGCACGCCAGCGAATCCGAACTTGACGATTGCGGCCCGGACAACGGTGCCCGACACGAACCCCAGCTTATATCCGACAATCAGTGGCGCCAGGAGCACCTTGCCAGCTGCGAGGCGGCGGGGCGCGACTGCAAGCTGCATGAAAGCCGGGAACATCTCCCGTACGGTAATCGTGCCGTCGAAGTCGAACAGAGCAAGGTTCATTGTGCCGTAGACTCCATCCCTCCGACGCCTGCATGCGGCCGGCCCGCAAACCCGGTTCGGCTTGAATGGACTGTTTCCATCATAGCCAGCGCGGGGTGCGTTGACGGAAGGCAGCGTAGGCGCCCGGGAAGCGGACGGCGAGATGCTTTTCTTCCGGCTGTATCTGGAACCGTGAGATATAGAGCATGAAGACAGGGACGGTCGAGAACGCCGCCGCGTTGTGCAGGAACACCGCCCAGGCAAGAAGAATGACGCTGTGGCCGAGGTACATGGGGTTGCGCGTGTAGCGATAGATGCCCGATGTCACAAGGCATGTGCTGGAAGCTGGGCGAAGTGGATTGACGGTAGTCGACACACGCGCAAAAGCCAGCTTGGGAAGGAGGTTGAGCGCGATGCCAGCCGTCGCCAGGCTGATGACCAAGACCTTGTTGAACGGCAGCGGGAGCGAGAGCGCTGGGAGACAGCGCGAGGCGAGCCAGCCGATTGCCCCGGCCAACACCATGACAATAGGCGGCGGAATTCTTGTCTCAAGTGCGCGCATGGGATGCAGGTAGGGCGTGACGCCTGCACGAGGCCGATCCATGAAGCGGCCTCGGCTTCAGCGAACTATCAGGGATGATGCCGATCCGCTGGATGGTTGATGCCGTCATTGGTCGGAACATCCTGAATCGCGAAGGGATCGACGCCAGCGAGGCAGCCGACGTTGTAACCGTACTCGTTTGGCCTGGAGCGCCGCTGGTGATGGGTGTAGATGCCGCAGATAGAGCAGAAATAGTGTTCGCTGTCAGCGTGTTGAACTGATAGAGCTTCAGATGCTCGGCGCCCTTTAGCACACGGAGGCCGTCAGTGAGCGGCCTCGCGAACGTCCTGTAGGCGGGCGAAGAGATGTTGGTCGAGTACTTCCTCGCGGAATGTTCGATTGAAGCGTTCGACGGACGCGTTCTGGTTGGGCTTGCCGGGTTGAATGCACTGGATCGCCACGCCGCTGACCTTGGTCCAGCCGGTGAATGCTTGTCCGAGAAATTCCGGTCCGTTGTCCGAGCGCAGCACCGGACGTGTCCGATTTTTTGTGTGTGAGACGCTTTGGTCCGTTTCGTCAGTCAGTGCGTGTCAGGTCCGTGCCA
>PPFU01000272.1_pt1 | contig 12370 bp, 11 predicted proteins | sample 1535991 | NCBI WGS metagenome assembly PPFU01 (sample SAMN04901290, study PRJNA319586) | Hypolithon metagenome, whole genome shotgun sequencing project. | isolation source: Antarctic Hypolithon | place: Antarctica: Miers Valley | collected 2014 | reverse complement strand
CCCCGCCCCCTCCCCCTCCCTCGACAGGCAGCTCACCCTCACCAGCGACGCCAACACCGACCCCCAACCGTTGACCACCCTCGACGAACACCTCCGCCTCGCCCTCCAATCCAGGCCTGAACTCGCCGAGGCCAACCTCCGCTTCGAGAGCAATCGCCTCGAAGTCATCCAGACCCGGAACGGCCTCCTCCCCCGGCTCGACCTGTTCGCCACACTGGGCAAGACCGGCTTTTCCGACAGCTTCGGCGGTTCGTTCCAAAACCTCACCCGTGAAGACACGTTCGACGCCGTCGTGGGCTTCCGCTTCAGCCACTACCTCAACAACGACATCGCCCGTGGCCGCCACCGCTTCGCCCTCGCCACCCGGGAGCAGTCACGGTTGGCGATCGACAACCTCCGCCAACTCGTGGTGCTCGATGTCCGCCTCGCCGCGGTCGAACTCGAACGCGCACGCCAGAGCATCGCCGCCTCCACCACCACCCGCACGCTGCAGGAGGCGACCCTCGCCGCGGAGGGGGAGCGATTCAACGTCGGCGCCTCCACCACGCTCCTGGTCGCCCAAGCGCAGCGGGACCTCCTGGCGGCTCAGATCGCCGAGGTCGAGGCCACCATCGCCTACCGCCTCGCAGGGATCCAACTCTACCGAGCCGAGGGCTCGCTCCTTGATCGCCGCGGCATCCACATCACCGACTGACCCAACATCACCCCCAAAACCCGCCTAAAGAGGATGCGGTCCCGGCGGATGGCCGCCTCAACGATGGGGTCCAAGCCCGGGCCAAGCGGCGAGCGGAGCGAGTCGCGCCGCCCCGGATTCAGCCGCGAGAAGCCCAAACGCGAGAGGCCTGCACGCAAAAGACCCGGGGCGTCGCTCGCTTCGCTCGCTCTGCCCCGGCTTGAATATTAGCTTCTGACAACGGATCATCCACTGGGATCGGGCGACCGCTTGTTTCGTCCGCGGCTCGTTTGAATCATCAATCCTGGTCGTCGTCGACCATCATGAACTTGACCTCGGCCTCGGCGGCGAGTTCGTCGGCGACATAGGCCTTGCACCGCATGTGGGCGATGCGGGTGCGGATGCGGATCGCCTCGGCGGTGAGGACGAGCTGGTCGCCGGGGGTGACCGGCTTGCGGAGCTTGACGCGGTCGAGGCTGAGCAGGATCGGGAGCTTGCCCACGTGCTCGATTGACTGGGCGATGAGCACGCCCGAGAGCTGCGCCATCGCCTCGACCACGAGCACGCCGGGCATCATGGGCGTGCCCGGGTAGTGGCCCTGGAAGAACGGTTCGTTGATGGTGACGTTTTTGATGCCCACCGCTCTGCGGTCCCCGTCGAGTTCGATGACGCGGTCGACCAGCAGCATCGGGTACCGGTGGGGCATCATGCGGAAGAGGCGTCGGATGTCCAGTTCGCTGCGGTGGAGCGCGAGGTCCTCGAACCGCTTGGCGCGGTGCTGCTTGATCAGGGCCTTGACGAGCTGATGGTTGAGGCCGTGGCCGGATTTGTAGGCGACGATGCGGCCCTGGATGGGTGCGCCCAGGAGGTAGAGGTCTCCGATGAGGTCGAGGACTTTGTGACGGACGGGTTCGTCGTCGAATCGGAAGTGGTTGTTGCCTAGCGGGCCGTGGTCGCCTATGACGAGTGATTCGTCGGGGGTGAGGTGTTTGAAGAGGCCTTGCTTGCGTGCGGCGATGGCTTCGGGCTCGGTGGCGAAGGTTCGGCTGGGGGCGATTTCGGAGCCGTAACTGCCGTTGGTGAAGTCGAAGACCCGCATTTGCCTGCCGATGAAGCGATTCATGGCGGTGTAGTCGAGTTCGTAGACGACCTGCATCTCGGGCTCGTCGCTGGGGGTGGCGGCGAGCATCGAGTCGCCGGAGCGGACGACCACGGGCTCGGTGACGACGAGTCGGCGGCGGGGTTCGTCGATTTCGTCGAGCCCGACGGCGAGCAGGGCGTCGACGAAGGGCTTGGCGGAGCCGTCCATCCGGGGGACTTCGGGCCCGGTGAGTTCGATGCGGAGGTTGTCGATGCGAAGCCCGGCGATGGCGGAGAGGCAGTGCTCGCACATGTCGATTTCGGCGTCGCCTCGTTTGAGGGTGGTGCGGTTGCGGCGTTTGACGACATGATCGACGACGGCGGGGATCTCGATCCCGCCCAGGTCGGTACGGACGAAGACCACGCCGTGGTTGGCGGGCGCGGGGAGGAAGGTGATGCGGGAGGGGGTGCCCTGGAAGAGTCCCTCGCCGCTGAGGGTGACGGGCTTTTGGATGGTGTGTTGGCGTTCCATCGGGGGGTGTAGGGAGCGGCCGCTCCGCCCGCTGGGGGTGGGGGGGAGGTGCTCAACGGGGAGATTGGTGGTGCGGTGAGTTTACCGTTTTCGCCACCAGGCCATGAGGTCGGGGAGTTTACGCAACAGGGCCTCGCGGAGGAGCGAATCGCGGTGGGGTCGGGCGGGGTAGCCGGACCATTGTTCACCGGCGGGGACGTCGGACATGACGGCGGCGCGTCCCGCGATGGAGGCTCCCGGGCCTAGCTTGAAATGGTCGGCGATGGCGACGCCCCCGCCGATGGTGCAGGCGTCGCCGATCTCGACCGAGCCGGCGAGGGCGGAGCAGCCGGAGATGACGACGGAGCGTCCGATGCGGCAGTTGTGTCCGATTTGGCAGAGGTTGTCGATTTTGGTGCCGGTGCCGACGGTGGTGTTGGCAAGTTTTCCGCGGTCGATGCAGGTGCCGGACCCGATCTCGACCTCGTCGCCGAGCACGACTGAGCCGATGTGGGGCAGCCAGACGAGGATGGGCAGGCCATCCCGCTCCCCGCCGGGGCGGTAGCCGAAGCCCTCGCCGCCGACGACGCTGTGGCTGCCGAGGATGCAGCGGTCGCCCACGCGGCAGCGTTCGCGGAGGGTCGCTCCCGGCCAGAACACGCAGCTCCGGCCGACGTGGCTGGCGTGCATCACGACCGCGCCCGCGTGGAGCACGGTGCCGTCGCCGATATGGGCATCGGGCCCGACGACGGCGTGGGGCCCGAGTTGGACGCCCTCACCCAGCGTGGCGGAGGCGGCGACGACGGCGGTGCGGTGCACGCTGCGGCCACCAGTGAGGAACATGACGGGGGAGGCGGTGTCGAACACGGCCGGTGGCCGCTCGGGCTGGAGCAGTTCGAGCATCCGCATCAGGGCGAGGTCGGCGTCATCGACTTGGATGACGGCCCGCTCGTGCCCCTCGGCCGCGGGGCCGGCGGGGACGAGGATGCCCCGCTTCACCAGGGCGGCGGACGCGGAGCAGGCGGGCCACTTGGCGGCGTACCGCTCGTCGCCGATGAAGGTCAGGTCGCCCGGCCCGGCCTCATCGACGGTGTTGAGGCCGGTCAATTCCAGGCCCGCGGGGCCGTTGAGCTGACCCCCCACCCGCTCCGCGATCTGGCCGGCTGTGTACATCATCCGTGAGGCCGGTCCGAACGGGGCACCGTGGAGGAGAGACGAGAGCGGGGGAGCCGCCGCCGCGTTTGAGCGGTCGCCGGAGGGGGCGTGACGACGGGCTGGGGTGGTGGGGCGGATCAGGCCCCGCCGAAGGCGTTGTTCATGCGGGTGATGACCTGGTCGGTGATGTCGATGCGGTCGCTGTGCCAAAGTACTCGACGGGTGCCGATGATCTGCTGGAGCAGCTGCTGATTGCTCACGTCATCGGGGATGTCGGGGCCGCTGACCACCGCGAGGTCGTAGCCATTGGCCTGGGCGTACTCGCCCACGACGCTGTTCATCTTGCGGTAAAGGTATTGCACGTTGATCAATGCCATCCGCCCAAAACGCTGCTGCTGATACTGGCCCCAAGCCTGGTGCTCGAAGAGGGCCTGCTCGAGCTCCGCCTGCTTGGCGGCCTTGGCGTCGCCCGAGAGGATGCTCAGGTCCTCCTGCATGTCCTTGATCCGCTTGGTCCGCTCCTCGTTCTCCCCGGTCAGCTTCCGCTGCTCATCGGCGAGGTCGGCATCGAGCTTCTGCTTCTCCTTGAGCGAGGCGATCACCCGATCCAGGTCCACCACCGCCACCCGCGCCGCCGTCGCGGCGGGCGGGGTGGCCGGGCCGACCGCCTGGCCCCAGACAGTGACGACGCCAAGCCCCGCCAGGAGCACGAGGGCGGCTGCGATCAAGATTCGGGTGGGGTGGCTCATCGGTGTTGTCTCGGGCTGGAAGAGAGTAGGGGGCGGGTCGCACCATACTGTACAGCAGACGCGGGGGGCCGCCGCGGGAGGTCCCAATCGGGCGGCCACTCTTTCCTACCGCTCCGTTCAGGGGGGCTCTTTAGCGAGTGGGTTAAGACTTATCCGCCCCAGCCGGGGGTCGCGGGGGGTGCGTCCGCGGGTTCTTCCTCAGTGCGGGTCCGCGTCCAGCAGGCTTCGAGCAACAAATCCAGGCCCACGCGGGTCGCGGAGCTGATCGCCAGCACCGGTCGGCCCAGCTCCGCCTCCAACGCTGCGACGGCGGCGGCGACCTCCTCCTCACCGCCGAGCACATCCACCTTGCTCAGCACGATCAGTTCGGGCTTCTCCGCCAGCGGCGTGCGGTTCGCGGGCCGACCCGACTCCTGCGTTTCCGCCTCCCCCTCCGCGGCACCGCCGAGGTCGAGGTCGGACTCGTATCGTTCGAGTTCGCGTCGGATGCCGCGGTAATTGGCGAGCGGGTCGGAACCGTCCTGTGGCGATGCTTCGATCAGGTGCACCAGCAGCCGCGTGCGTTCGATGTGGCGGAGGAACCGGATGCCCAGTCCCGCGCCCTCGCTGGCGTGCTCGATGAGGCCGGGGATGTCCTCGACCACGAGGCGGCGGGGGTCGCCGCCCCGTCCAGGGCGGGCGAGCTCGGCGATGCCCAGGTTCGGCGAGAGGGTCGTGAACGGGTAGTCGGCAACCTTCGGCGTCGCGCGGCTAACGACCGACAGCAGCGTGCTCTTGCCCGCGTTGGGCTTGCCCACCAGCCCGACATCGGCGATCAGCTTGAGCTCCAGCCTCAGCATCCGCTCCACCGCGGGCTCGCCGGGCTTGAACTCGCGGGGCGTCTGGTGCGTCGGGCTCTTGAAGTGTTCGTTGCCGAAGCCGCCCCGCCCGCCCCCCGCCACGACGTACCGCTGCCCCGCCTCCTTCAGGTCGATCAGCAGCCGCGGCTTGGCGGGTGAACGCTCCGGGGAAGCCGTACCTAAAGAGGGAGCCCCGGCGACCGATGAAGGCTCGGGTGCGTCGGGGGCCTCGTTCGAGGTCTCGGCCGCGTCGGTTTCGCTCGGCTTTTGATCGTCGGCATCATCGGGTTGCGGCGTCTGGTCGTACACAAGCGTCCCCACCGGCACGCGGATCACCAGGTCCCGCCCATCCTTGCCGTGCTGCTGCTTGGCCCTGCCCGCCTCGCCATCCTCGCCGTGCCAGTGGTGTCTGCCGGTGAAGTCGAGCAGCGTGTCCACCCCCGCGGTCGCCTCGAGGATCACATCCCCGCCGTTGCCCCCGTCCCCGCCGCTAGGCCCGCCTTTGGGGATGTACTTCAGCCTGCGAAACGCGACCACACCGTCCCCGCCCTTGCCCGAGCGAACGTGGATGGTGGCGGAGTCGATGAGCATTTGAGGCTAGATGGTCCCCATTTTTCAAGGATTACGGGGCGTCGCACGTTGGTTTGATTGCACCTCTACTGCGGCTTTTGATTCTCTGTTCTCGCTTTAGAAGTCGCGGTCTTACAATAATTTCTAGAAAGCCGCGATTCCCAGTCATCCGTCATTTGGGCGTCGAGCCGCGACAGCTTCCCACTGTTTGAAGACTTCTTCATTGAATCCGATTGAGTTCCCAAAGATCGCTTGTGCTGGTTTTTGTTCGACATGGCTCTTTCCCTTTCGTTTGGTTATATCGGTGAGAGGCCGACAGTGCCTGGCCGGAGGTTCGCAAGGGTCGCTTCAACCCGACTACTACCAATTGCATTGATCGACCACAGCAGGTGACTGCCGGAGTTGTACCTGCGCATCCAGGTGACAGTAGGCAGTGACGGCGGTGTGATCCTTAAGAGCCGGAAACGTGCTGCGTGATGATTCACCCACGCCAGCACGCACGTAGCGGGGTGACACCCATCTTCCCGGAGGACGATCCGGATGCCTCCCGAACGGATTTTGCTGAAATCGCTCCCAAACCCGACCCGCAGCCTGCCAAGCGGGAAGGTCAACCAGCAATAGGAGCACGTCATACCCAAAATCTCGATAATCGTCCATGGCCATCTGGACCTTCTCACTGGTCCGACCAACGATGTCGTAGAGCACGTTGAAGCGACCGGCTACGGCTTTATGGCGGAGGATGGACTCGGCGACATAGGCGGACTCCTCATGCAGAGCGGCAGCGTTCCAGCCCTCGTACTCAGGGAGTTGCTGCTTGATGTCGTCGGGGTTGATGTTGACAAAGTTCAACCCGCACCGCTCTTGGATGAGTGGTACGCCTAATGTGGTTTTGCCCGCACCGGGTGGTCCCAGAACGATCGCGGCAATCGGCCGCCGACGTGGCCCCGGCTTTGCCTCGGGTCGGAGCATGGCCGTACAGATCGTAACATGAAGTTGTCGTCGAGCCTCGGCAACATCAGCCCGCCAAGCGTGACGAAGCCGACTCCATTGTGTGACACTCGTGCCGCCTCGCTCTTCCACCTCTGCTTTGAGACCCCGGATGCGGAAAGACATCTCCGCCGTATCCGGATGATCATCCACGTCCGCCAAGAAACGCAGAGCATCTTGGTCATCCTTTGGCAGCGAGACTATGAGAGGTTCAGGCGGTCTGGCCAACGCGACAGGCTCCATCGTTGATGAATCCCGCCCCTATTGACAATCTCGCCCATGTGACCGCTTCACGCCGCCTGAGCTTCGAGCTCACGGACGTGGACCCGCCTGCCCTGGAACTCGACCTTGCCCTCACTGGTGGCGAAGAGGGTGTGGTCCTTGCCCAGCCCGACGTTGAAGCCGGGCTTGAAGCGGGTGCCGCACTGGCGGACGATGATCGACCCCGCCTTGGCATGCTGCCCGCCGTAGAGCTTGATGCCGCGGAACTGCGGGTTGGAGTCGCGGCCGTTCTTGGTGGAGCCTTGGCCCTTCTTGTGTGCCATCGTGTGTGTCTCGAGCAGGGGGGAATAGGGAGAGAATCTGGCCGAGCAGTGTAGCACACCCAGGCCGTCGCGTGCACCTCCTGCTCCTCAAACCAGACCCATGCATCCCGACCCCAACGCGCCAGCGTCCTCATAAGCCGGCCTTCCGCCATCCGACGGGTCGGCGGACCATGGGGTCGGCGGATCATCGGATCGCGATACCCCCTTGCTTGCAGGCTCGATCCGCCTGAGCAGCCCCACTGCCCCCCGATCCCCCACCCTGCTCAAGGCCCGCCATCCTCGCCCGCACCACCAGCGCCCTCGATTGCCGCATGATTCAGAAATTCCTGGATACCAACGAGCCGCCAAAGCTCTTGGCGCGGGTGCGGCACGATGCTAGCTTCCGCACCATGGTCCGGCCGTTGCTGGGGCTCATGCAGCCTCGCGGCCGGATGTACACCTATCTCGAGGAGATGAAACATGTGGAGCGGTAACCCAGTCGGCGGCGTCAGCGGGTCGGCGCTTCGAGCGGCGGTGGCGGCGGTGGGGGTTGGAATCGCGGCGGCGTGTGCGGGGTCGGCGGCGTCAGCGGGCACGACGGTGCTGGTGGACGGGCTGAGCAATCCACGCGGCATCACCCTTGGGGAGGACGGATCCGTCTACATCGCCGAGGCTGGGAGCGGCGGGACGATCCCCCTCGGCGAGGCGGGCCCGGGCGGAGCCGCGTTCCTGGGTGAGACGGGGCGAATTTTGAAGTTTGGTCCAGGCGGGCTGGAGGTGGTGATCGATGCCCTCCCCTCGATCGCCCCGGCTGGCGGGGGGGATGCAACCGGCCCCCACGATGTGGCGTTCAACGCGGCGGGTGACCTCTTCGTCGTCATCGGGCTCGGCGGCGGCGAGGAGCTTCGTGATACGGCCGCGGCATCGCTCCCGTCGGGCACGCTGCTGGGGCAGCTGGTGCAGGTCGGCTCCGGCGGAAGCATCACCGCCATCGCCGATATCCTTGACATCGAAGCTGCGCTCAACCCCGACGGGGGCATGATCGATAGCAACCCGTACGGCCTGGTCTCGACCCCGGGCGGCTTCTTCGTCGCCGACGCGGGGGCAAACGCCGTGTTCCATCTCGACCTGCTGGGCAACCTCGTCGACACCACCGCCTTCCCCCCCTCCCCCAACCCGCTCCCCTTCGGCCCGCCGATGTACGAGGCGGTGCCGACGCAGCTTGCGGTCGCCCCCGACGGCACCGTGCTGGTTGCCCAACTCACCGGCTTCCCCTTCCCCGAGGGCGGAGCCCAAGTCTTCGCACTCGCCGACGCCGCCGCCACCGCCGTCGCCGGCGGGCTGACCTACCTCACCGACCTCGCGGTCGACGCCGACGGCACCCTCTACGCGCTGGAGTTTGACTCCGACGGCTTCGCGGGTCCGGGCACCTCCGGCGCGCTGGTCCGTCTCAACCCCGACGGCAGCCAAACCCTCATCGCCAGCGGCCTTGTCGAGCCCACCGGCCTCGCGATCGACCCCTCCGGGGGCTTCTACATCACCACCGGCGGCGCGTCCGCCGGCCAGGGTGCGCTCGTCCACGTCGTGCCCTCACCCGCCGCGGCTTGGGCGGGCCTGTCCCTGATGCTCCCCCTAATTGCCCGGAGGCGGCGGGGACGGACCCACTAGTGGATGATCCAACCTGATCTCCCGTGTGCCACGCCTCGACGCTTGGGTCAAGGCGTGCCGGTGAAGTCTTGTCAAACCGACGCCGAGGCCAAAATCCCGAGGCGTAGCACCCGACAAAACAAGGTCGGTTATCCACCAGGCTGTATCTGAAGACCCTCGTTGATTCTGACGGTGGGCGGCCGCAGGTCGCTTCAGCGCGGTGGTCGCTTCGCGACAAGGCGGGCGAGACGACGGGCCCGAAGGCACAGCCTCAAGCCCCGACCGCATTGACCCCGGCGACTCCCCCCTCTTCGCCTTCTCCCGCTGCGTCTTCGGGGGCAACGGGGTCGAGGGCCTTGTGCAGGGTTTCGAGCAGGGTCTCGACTTCGAAGGGCTTGAAGAGCACGCTTTCGAGGCCCTGCTTGGTGGCGCGGACGATTGAGTGGTGCGGGTCGTACCCGAAGCCGGTCATCAGGATCACGGGGGGGTGCCGCAGTGTTCGCTTGGCCGCCTCGAACACCTCGTAGCCGTTGCGGTAGGGCATGCGGATATCCGAGATGATCACATCAAACACTTCCGCATCCAGGAGGGTACACGCCTCGTACCCATCTTTGACGGTCTGCACGTCGCAGCCGTGCTTGCGGAGCACCTCGCTGAGCGTTTTTCTCATGTTCGCTTCGTCGTCGGCGACAAGGATGCGTTTGCCGTAGAGCAGCGGGTCGTCCGCCCCCTCTGCCACCCGCCCCCCGCCGCGGACGGTGGAGGGGCCCGCCGCCACCTCGTCCAGCGTGCCTCGGATCGCCCGCAGGTGGGCAGCCACGCGGTCGAGTCGGCCGGTGAGGTCGAGGTTGCCCTTGACCGCGCCGCGGATTGCATCCAGATCGCCCGCCAGCCCGTGCAGCGGCTGCTCGAGTTGATCGATGACCCGGTCGCTGAGTTGGCCGCTGGTTGTCGACCGCTCGACGCGGAGCATGTCCAGGATGTTCAGCGCCAGAGCGACATGTCGGCCGAAGATCTCGCAGAACTGTCGATCGTCCTCGTTAAACGCGCCGACATCCTCCGATTCCACGTTATACACGCCCACCACCTCGTCATACAGCATCAGCGGCACGGTCAGCGAGCTCTTGCCATGCATCAGCCCCATCACGTAACGCGAGTCCTTCTCCGTGTCGTGGCACACATAGCTCCGTCCGGTGGCGGCCACGAACCCGCTGATCCCGTTGCCCTCGGGCTGGGCGTACAGGTCGATCTCGAGCGCCTCGGGAGGCAGGCCCTCTGCGATGACGACCTCGAGCTTGCCGGTGCGTCGGTCCAGCACGCGGATTGCGAAGTGGTCAAAGTGCATCAGGTCTTTGGAGTACCGGATGATCTTGTCCTGCAGCAGCCGGAGCCGCTCCTGCGGGGTGAGCTGTGCGACGGCCTCGGAGTCGATCCGCGCCAGCTCCCGACCGGAGGAGTCAATCGCGTCGATCTTGCCCTGCATCCGCTTGCTGCTGGTCGCGTCGTAGACAATTCCCACCACCCGCTCGACCTTCCCACCCTGCCCAATCACCGGCGAGACGATCGCTTCATAGGAGCGGTCCGGGAGCGAAAAGTTGTAACGCTTCGACGGGATCACCTCGTCGTCCCGCACCCGCTGTGCCTGAAGCTCGAAGGCCGCCTGAGCCTGCCGCGCCACCCGCCTGACCTGGTCCGCCGCGTCCTGCCCATACGAGAGCATGCGGCGATTCGCCCAGATCACGCCCCGCTTCGCATCCACCAGGCACACCCCCTCGCCGATCGCATTGAGCACCGCCGCCGCCTGCACCTCGCCCAGCGACTGCCCCACCTCCAGCCGCCCCTCGAGCGCAGCCAGGACCGCCTCCCAAGGCCCATCCCGCAGCGCCTCGCTCGCCTCGCCGGGGGTCTGAACCTGGTGCACCTCGAACTGCGACTGCAAACACCGCACCACCGACTGCATCGCCGAGCGGTCCGGCTGGAGCAACAGCACCCGCGGCCGCGTTACGTTGGAAGAATCGCCCATTACCATAAACCTCACTTCATGCTAGCACTTGATGATGTCCTTGTCACCCTCTCGCGAGAACGCCGCCGATCCACCTGCACCATCGGCCAATCGACCACCCCTCATGCAAACCGGGCGACCCGCGTTCTCCTACGCGCAACGGCCAAGCGTTCTAACGTATCCTGCGGGCCATGAACCGTGTGGAGCAAGCGTTCAAACAACGGCGGACACGTCAGCCCCACGAAACCCGCGAATCGGGGGGAACCGGGGGAACCGGGGGACGAGCGGTGATGCCCTTCGTCACCGCGGGCGACCCCGATCTCGCCACCACGCGGGCGGTGCTCCACGCATTCGAGGCGGCGGGGGCCAAGGTCGCCGAGGTTGGCCTCCCCTTCTCCGACCCCATCGCCGACGGCCCGACCATCCAGGCGTCGATGACCCGCGCGCTCGATAAGGCATTACGGGTGCGGGATGTGTTCCGGATGACCCGCGACGCCCGAAATGCGGGGCTCGACCTGCCGCTGGTCTCGATGGTGAGCTACTCCATCGTGCATCGGATCGGGATGGAGCGGTTCATCACCGAGGCCGCCGAGGCGGGGATGGACGGGTTCATCTTTCCCGATCTACCTTTGGAAGAGGCGGAGGAAGTCTCAGCCAAGGTGCGGGCGGAGGGGTTGATCCTGTCGATGCTGATCGCCCCCACCACGCCCACCGACCGTGCCCAACGCATCGCCGCCGCGAGCACCGGCTTCGTCTATGTGTTGGCGAGGGCCGGGATCACCGGCGAGCGGAGCGAGTTGCCCGAGGAACTTGGCGAGCGGATGCAGGCGCTGCGGGAGGCGACGGACCTCCCGCTCGCCGTTGGCTTTGGCATCTCAACTCCCGAGCAGGTCGAGCAGGTCACCCGCGTCGCCGACGCCGCCATCGTCGGCTCGGCCGTGATCCGCCTGCTGCACGACGCCGCCCGCGTCCATCCCAACAATCCCGACGCCATCGCCGCCGCGGTGGGCGAGCGGGTCCGGGCGCTGGTGGGATTCGCGTGAACCCGCATCCCCGATAGAACCCGGCCCGCGAAAACCACCCGCACCAGAATCCAGCGGCTTCATTTTTGCCAAAAGAGCCGCGCACGAAGTAAGCGGTCTTCTCTTCGCCAAAAGAGCCGCGCACGAAGAAAGCGGTCTTGATTCATCCATCACTGGATGGACCGCCCAAACCGGGTCGGAGCGAGTCTTCAACCGCCGCCTCGGGTACAGCAGCACATCAATCGCATCCGGGGCGACGCACCTCGCTGTCGCTCGCCGCTCTGCCCCGGTTTGTCACCGTTGACAACACGATCGTCGATCCACGAGTCGGCCAAGATCCCCAGGCCACAGCGCGTCGCTCACGGCGGTGGGCCGTCCATGGCGCTGTTTTGAACGACCGTCCATTTATCGCTGACCCACTGTGTGATCTGGTCTCGGAGCACGATCAGCAGGGCGAGCAGGGGCAGCACGATCGCGGCGACGATCAGCAGTTTTTCGAGGCCTTCGGCCCCGCGGTCATCGTGGTGAAAGCGGACAAGTTGCTTGAAAAAGCGGCTCATGGACTTGTCGGCTCGTTGGGGAAGGCGACCGCCCCGGGTTGGCGGGGCGGT
>PPFU01019375.1_pt1 | contig 12385 bp, 11 predicted proteins | sample 1535991 | NCBI WGS metagenome assembly PPFU01 (sample SAMN04901290, study PRJNA319586) | Hypolithon metagenome, whole genome shotgun sequencing project. | isolation source: Antarctic Hypolithon | place: Antarctica: Miers Valley | collected 2014 | reverse complement strand
GAGGAGGACGGCAAGGAGAAGACGGTCCGCAACCCCGAGGCGACCCTGGAGGCGCAGGAGAAGGCGCAGCAGATCGCCGAGGAGTTCGCCCGCTGGGCGTGGGCGGACGCCGACCGGGCGGACTTCCTGGTCCGGCGCTACAACGACGTCTTCAACGACGTGCGGCTCAGGGACTACGACGGCTCGCACCTGAGCTTCCCCGGCCTCTCCGCGGCGCTGGTGCCCGAGCCGCACCAGCGCAACGTGGCGTGGCAGATCGTCTCGCACGGCAACGCGGGGATGGCCCACGTGGTCGGCGCGGGGAAGACGCTCGCGGCGATCCTTGCGAGCATGCGCATGCGGCAGCTGGGCATCTGCACCAAGCCGCTGCACGCGACGATGAACCACATGCTGGAGCAGTACACGCGGGAGTTCCTGCAGGCGTACCCCGAGGCGAGGCTCCTCACCGCCCACGTGGAGGACGTGAGCAGCCGCGACAAGCGGCGGCTCTTCTTCGCCCGGGCGGCGACGGGGGAGTACGACGCCATCATCGTCACCCATTCCGCCTTCGAGAAGCTGGGCATGTCGCGGGAGTTCGAGCGCGACTTCCTCCGCGACGAGGTCGACGCCTTCGAGCGGCTGGTGGAGGAGGCGATCGCGGAGGAGGGCGAGCGGAGCCTCACGGTCAAGCAGCTCCAGGTGGTGCTCCGGCAGTACGAGGCGCGCCTGGAGTCGCTCGCCGACCGCTCTGGGAAGGACGAGAACCTCACCTTCGAGGAGCTCGGGGTCGACTGGCTGTTCATCGACGAGATCCACCTCTACAAGAACGCCGCGACCCGCACCAAGATCGCGGGAATGCCGCGCGCGGCGAAGCCGTCGAGGCGCAGCTCGGACCTGATGATGAAGTGCGCGTACCTCGAATCGCTCCGCCGCGGGCGCGGGGTGGTGGGGATGACGGGGACGCTGATCAGCAACACGATCGCGGAGCTGCACGTCCACCTCCGCTACCTCGCCCGCGACCTGCTGCGCGAGTACGGGATGGAGCACTTCGACGCCTTCGCGGCCAACTTCATCCGCCGCACCTGGGCGCTGGAGCCCGGCCCGGACGGATCGGGCTTCCGGATGCGAGAGCGCTTCCACTTCACGAACGTGCCCGAGCTGCTGGCGATCATCAGCCAGCGGATCGACATCCAGCTCGCCGAGTCGATCTACGAGGCGTCCACGGAGGCCTCGGCCCCGGAGGAGTCGCCCGCTCCGGCGACACCCGCCCTCGCCGCGCCGCCGTCCACGGAGGGGCCCTCCCGATGGCCGCGCCTCCAGGTCCGGGACCGCGGGCCGAAGCGCCTGCTGCGGCTTCCGCGGCCGAAGATCCATGGCGGCCGGCCGGAGGTGGTCGCGCGCCTCGTACCGGGCCAGGTGCTCGGCCCGGCCGCCGCTCACCGGCGTGAGGCCCAGGCTGCGCTCGAGCACGACGATCCGCGTCTCCAGGAGATCGAGACGCTCGTCCGTCACCGCGAGGACGCCCTCGTGCTCCGCGGCGCGGCCGCCGGTCGCTCCCAGGCCGACCAGCAGCGCGACGCTCGCGGCGACCGCCGCGTGGCGCCGCAGCCTCATCCCGACCTCCCCGCCCGGTCGTGGAGCACCTCCAGCTCCGGGTCCGCGGCGGCGTCGGGCCAGCGGAGCAGAACCCGCGGACCGCGCTCGCCGAACTGGCGCGTGAGCGGGAGCACCTGACCCTCGCCGCGGCGGAGAAGGTGCGACTCCGTCGAGGCGTAGTGGCCGTCCGCCTTTCGCGCGACGCGCGAGACGTAGAGGTGGTCGCGCTCCCGCTCGATGAGCCAGAATCCCGCGCCCGCTCCGAGATCCTGCAGGGGGACGAGCGCCGCTCGGGTCTCGGTCACCGTGGTCCTGCCGGCCGTGGTGAGCGGATCGACGGCGATCCAGCCGAGGCGCACGCGAGCGAGCGAGGACACCCCTCTCGGCATCTCGGGGGGGAAGAACCGCTCTCCCGGATCGAGCCCGAGCGCGTCCAGCCAGAGCCCCACCGCCGGCCGCATGTCCACGGCCTCGCTCCGCGGGAGCGAGAGGATGTGAATCGGCCCAGTCGATACCGAGCCGGAGCGGGTGGGGACGGTGAACTCCTGGCGCAGCGTCACGCTCGGGAACGGCTCGTCGGACTCCAGGACCAGGACCACGAAGTCGAGGCGCCGGTCGTCGTCCGGCGACGACGCAATTCCGTCCGGGCCGTCGTTGTCGTATGCGGAGAGCTCGGTGCGTTCGGCGGCGCTTCTCAGCGCTGCACGGGCGAAGTCCATCAGCTCCCGCGGCGAGGCGTCGCGCCGCAGCACCGTGCGTGAGTCGACCAGCGTCGGAAGGACCGTGAAGGTGGGGCGGAAGAAGCCGCCGGAGAGCCCGTCCATCTGCTCGACCAGCGCGGCGCCGGGCCCGAAGTAGTCGCGCACCAGGGCGGCGTCGTCCCGGAGCGGGAGCCGCGGTCCCAGGGAGACGGGAATGACGAGCCCGTGCACCGGTCCCACGCCGGGCATGGTCGCGCCGGGGAGCAGGCCCGCGCCCTCCGCCGCCGTAAGCCCGGCAGGCGCGGGTGAGAGGCTCGGGGTCGCGGCCGCGGCCGGCCGGGCGGCGGGCTGCGGGGGGAGCGCGGGTGTTGCGAGGAGGTCGCCTGCGGCGCTCCCCGGGAGTGGTCCGGGGGCGAGATAGGGACCTTCCTGGAGGCCGAACGCGCCATCGCGGCTGGCGCAGGCCGACGCGGCGAGTCCCACGAGGAGGACCGCGGGTCGGCACATCCGTCGGAAGCAGGAACCGGGCATGTTTCGGAGGCGGGAGGTGGGTCGGTCGCCGAACCGTGGGCGCGGGTGCGCGGTATCGGCTGGTACCCCGCGCGATTGCCGCCGGACGACGCCACCCGCGCCCGCCATCCCGATGAGAAAGCCGATCGACCCGTTCCTGGAGGCGGTCCGCCTGGCTTGCGGCTCGGACCTCCACCTCACGCCCGGCAGCCTCCCCCGCATCCGGATCGACGGCCGCCTGGTCCCGCTCCGCCGCGACGAGGAGAACCACGTGCGGGATCTGACGTCCGACGATGTCCGCGCGCTGGTTCTCGCGGCGATGCCCGCCCACCTGCACGGGCGGTGGGAGACGGAGCGGGAGATCGACTTCTCCTACGAGGCGGAAGGAGCGGGGCGGTTCCGGGTGAACGCGTACTTCGAGCTGCGGGGCCCGGCCGCCGTGTTCCGGCGCGTGCCGGCGCCTCCGGCTTCCCTGGAGGAGGTGGGGCTCCCCGCTTCGGTTCACGGTGTGCCGGACCTGCCCAACGGCCTGGTCCTGCTGGTGGGACCCACCGGCGCGGGGAAGTCGACGACGATGGCCGCGCTCGTCAACGAGGTGAACGAACGTCGCGCGGGGAAGATCCTCACCCTCGAGGACCCGATCGAGTTCGCGTACCCGGAGCGGGGCTGCATGGTCTCGCAGCGGGAGGTGGGCTCGGACACCCGCTCCTTCGCCGCGGCGGCGCGTTCGGGGCTCCGCCAGGACCCGGACGTGATCGTGGTCGGCGAGGTGCGCCACGCGCGGGTCCTACGGCAGGTGCTGGCGCTGGCGGAGACGGGGCACCTGGTCTTCACGACGGTCCACGGGCAGTCCGCGGCCGGCGGGATCGCGCGGGTGCTCGGGCTCGTGGAGCCGCGGCGGGAGGAGCCGGTCCGTCGGCAGCTCGCGGGGGTGATCCGGGCGGTGATCGCGCAGACGCTCGTACCCCGCGCGGATGGCGGCGGCCGGATGGCGGCCTTCGAGGTGCTGCTCAGGACCGCGTCGACGGTGAACAAGATCCGCGAGGGCAACCTGGCGTCTCTGCGCAGCGACTTGGCCGACCGCGGCTCCGGGATGTGCACCCTGGAGCGGTCGCTCGCGGAGCTGGTGATTCGAGGGGAGGTACGGGAGGAGGATGCTCTCGCGCTGGCGAACGAGCCCGAGGCCATGTTTCGCGGATATGGCTGCGGACCGCAAGTCGCGGCCTGACGGCTCCTCCGGCAGCTCGGCGAATCAGGAGCGCGGTCACGCTGCTATTCTCGTGGGTTCGGTGCAATCGGGGCGGTCACCGGCCGTGCGTTGTACCAGCCGGGAGTGCGCACGTGTGCCAGGTCCCTCCGAGAGTTCCCCCGCGCAGCCTTCGTCCGATCGGCGGGCGAGGTACGGCCCCAACTACCCGTACAGTCGCCCGCACACCTCATGGTCCGCGATCGTCAGGCCCCCCGGAGACGCCGCCCTGTAGCCACGAGGCGACGGGGGCGGGAGGATGATCTCAGGAGAGCCGCCACGCCAGGAAGTTGACAGCGATGTGAGTCAGGATGCCATAGTAGACGCTCCCGGTCCACTGCCGTGCCAGGCCTGGTACCGCGGAGAGGAGGCCCGTGTAGAAGAGTTGGAAGACGAAATAGCCGAGTGGGAGCGAGAAGGCGTTCGGCAGGTGCCACAGGGCGAAGAAGCCACACGTCAGAAGGAGCGGCTGCGAGAATGGTAGATAAGCGTGGACGGGCCGGGATGGGAAGGCTTCTTCGAGTCGCCCGAACAGGTAGCCGAAGAAGATCAACTGCTGTGCGACGGGTGAAACGAGCCACATCGTGATGCTTTGGCCCTCCCATGGGCGGGTCGGGAGGACAGGATACACCGTCGCCGTGGCGACGACAGCGCCGCCGCAGACGAGCAGGACCCGCCGCCAGTGCGTACCGATGTCCCCCACGTGTAGCCCGCTCCGCCGCGCGGTGGGGAGCGTGAGCGTGAGGGCGAGCGCCAGGAACAGCAGAGTCACGTACCAGGGCCACGGCAGCCACTTCACCCCGCCGAAGTTCTTCACCCAGGCCTGCTCGAGCACCTCCCACCGGGGTAGGACGGATGCCGCGATCATCACGACGAACCCGAGTACCAGCTCCTCTCCTCTCCGGGCCGACATACGCGTGGAGTCGGATGCCCCCGCAGACGGATCCCACGCGTCAGGTTCCACGGGTCAGGTCGATCATCGTTCCGGGGAGGCGAAGCGTGTCCTCCGGCACTTGTTCCCCACGCCGAATCACCTCCAGATCGGCTCGGACACGGTATCTCGCCGGAGGCACCGTATCGGAGAGGAGACGATCGAGCGACAGCCGAACGGAGAAAGCGTCGTGAGCCAGGGTTTCTCCCGGACGAATCGCGGTCGTGCGGAGCGCAAGGGTGCAGGCGTCGATGTAGCGCGCCGAGTCCCACCGTAGCCCGTCGTCGCCTTCTGGGGGGTAGAGCCGGATGCGCAGCGCACAGTCGCCGAAGGCGATGTCGATCGGGAAGTCACCTCCGTTCGTCAGCTCGGCACGGAATTCGATGCGGGGGAATCTACCGGGAGTGCGGGTGGTCAGTACCCGTGCGAGAAGGGTGTCGCCGCCGTACGGCACCGCCGCTGAAGTGGATCGGCTCTGCAGGGCGGGGACGGAATCGGTCTGGGCGCCTGGTGCGTGGGGCCGCCCGGATGAATCGCAGCTGGTGCCGAAGGACAGAAACAGGACGGCGACTCCAGCACGGCGGAAAAACGTTCGAGGCGCCGGTTCTGGAGCGTGGCTCATGTCATCCTTGCGTCGTGGCAGCGAAACGCTAGCACCGCGTTCAGACCTCCGAACGCGAACGAGTTGGAGAGCGCATACGTCAGCTCAGCGGGCCTCGCTTCGTTTGGGACAACGTCCAGATCACACTCCGGATCGGGCTCGGAGAAGTTGATGGTAGGCGGCACCAGCTGGGCTCGCAAGCTGCAGAGGGTCGCCACGGCCTCGATCGCTCCCGCGGCACCCTGACCATGTCCGTGCATGGACTTGGTCGAGCTAACGCACACCCCGTGCGGATGGCTGCCGAACACGCGCCGAATCGCTACGGATTCCGAGCGGTCATTGGCGAGCGTCCCGGTTCCATGGGCGTTCACGTATTGGATGTCCGCCGGCTCGATGCGCGCATCCGATAGGGCGGACCGCATCGCCTGCGCAGCACCGTCGCTGGACGGTTGCGTGATGTGTGCGGCGTCCGCTGACATGCCGAATCCCACAATCTCGCCGTGGATAGTGGCTCCGCGGGCGACGGCGCTGTCGAGAGATTCCAGTATGAGAATCGCCGCGCCCTCTGCCAGCAGCGTTCCATTTCGGTTCCGCGAAAAGGGCCGACAGACGTCGGGGCTCAACGCGCGGAGGGCTTCCCACGCTTTCATGTTTCCGTAGCTGAACGGAGCTTCCGTGCCTCCGGCCAACGCTACGTCGATTACTCCGCTACGGACCATCCAGAAAGCCTGCCCGATCGCGTGCGTGCTGGAGGCGCAGGCGCTCGAAATGTTGTAAACCGGGCCGGTGATCCCCTGGTCCATTGAGATCTGGCTGGCCGCCGCGTTCGGCATGATCTTCGGAAGCGTGAAAGGGTGGACGCGCGTCCGACCCTCCCCGTACAGTAGCTGAAATCCCTCGTCCTGCGTGGTCTGCCCGCCGATGGAGGTGCCCGTGACGACCGCCGCCCTCGTTCTCTGGTCGGGCCCAAGCTCGAGCCGCGCATGGGAGATGGCGCGGCGCGCCGCTACGATCGCGAACTGCGCGAACCGGTCCAGCAGCGGTACCGCTCGCGGGTCGAAGTGCTTCGCGGAATCGAAATCCAGTACCTCCGCGCCGATACGGCACGGCAGGTTTCCACTCGAGGGGGCGCGGAGCGGTGAGATCCCCGATCGGCCCCGGCGCAGTGCATCCCAGAATTCGTTGGCCGTATTTCCGAGCGAGCTCACGACGCCCATTCCGGACACCACCACGCGCTGAAGTGGCATGCTATTGTTTGATCGCAGGCGCGAGAACTTCGCCGTGCTTCGCCTCCACGAGCTCGCGAGCGCACCGGGCGAGCTCCTCGATGCTCGATACCCTTGGAAGCTCCTCCGACGGAAGGGAGACGTCGAACTCCTCCTCCAGCTTAAAGAGAATGTCCAGGGCGTCGAGCGAGTCGATCCCGATATCCGAAAGGGCCGTCTCCGGCCGGATACTCTCCACGGGCAGCCGTCGTGCCGCGGCCACGATCGCGCTCACGCGCTCGATGTACGGATCGCCCATCTGCGGTTTCTCCTCTTGAAAGGGTTGTCTTGAATGGTGCCGTGCGTGAAGATGGAACCTCGGCTGCCGAGCCCCGGTGTCCAGCTACAGTACCCGGTCGGTCACCCCGGCAGGGTGTCGCAACCCGTGCTGTTTGGATCGCACGGGGGTGGCGGTTCCGTGGGACCGCCTCCGTCCCTGACACACATGGTGCCGATGACGGAAGGAGCGATTCCCTCCTCCAGAACGTCGACGTTCTGGAGGTCGACGGCTTCGAGGGTGTGGCGTATCGTAGTCTGCATGAGGTACTCCTAGTGAGTGGGGAATGAGATCGAGACTCGGCAGCCGATTGGACGGGAAGGTCAGGGGCCGACGCGGTCAGCGGCGACCGCTCGGGACGGTGGGCGTACGGAGCGAAACAGCAAGCGGTTCCACCGCGGCGCGATCCGGGAGGCAAAGTACCGGGGATACCCTGCGAGGCATCCGAGAAGGAAACCCAGCACGAGCAGGCTTCGGACGTCGATCCGGTGCTGGAGGAGCCACTCGGCGCGGAGGTGGTGGATCAGGCGGAAGAGGCTCCAGGCGAGCATCCCAATCAACGTCAGTGTGTACGCGGCGAGCGCCGCCGACATGGATTCGAGGCGACCCCGCACCGCCGACCGGACCGCGATCCATGCCCGCTTGCGGAGGTTGTGCTCGCCCGTCAGGGTGGAGTAGAGGAAGTACCCGTCCGTGGGGAGGAAGGGGAGCAGGTTCACGACCACCAGGCCCAGGTTCCACGCGCTGAAGACCGCCCATCCGTTCGCCGCCGCGGAGCCCGCAAGCCCTCGTGCGATCCCCCCGGCGAACACCGCGAGGCCGAGGTTCATCAGGAGGCCTGCCGACCAGACCCGGATTCGGCCCCACCGAGGCAGCGAATAGATGCCCGGGATTCTCAGGTACGCGATGGGCAACAGCCCCAGGTAGAGGGCGACCGTGAGCCGCTCGGGCCGCAACCCCTCGCGCACCGCCACGGCGGCGTGCGCCGCCTCGTGCAGGAGCACCGCGAAGGCGAGCGCGAGCAGGACCTGCGCGCTGGATGGAGCGTGAGCCGGAGCCAGGTCCGCAGGGGAGTACCCCCAGATCGCCGCGGGGGCGACGGCGATCAGCGAAGCGACGAGCAGCAGCGGCTTCGCCGGGGCGGGTCCCAGCCACTTCCCGGCACGGGTCAGGGTGCCGAGCGGAATGCGGGCGAGCTGCAGCGATAGGCGTTCCATGTCCTCTGCATCAGGCCGTTCGGAGCCGTCCAGGAGTCCAGCTCGCTTCAGCCGCACGAGCAGTTCGGTCACGTCGATGCGGGCCTGGCATTCCGTCCGCACCGACTGCTCGACCTCTTCGACCGTACGAGACCCGTCCATGCATCGGATCGCGTGCTCGACGGGGCGAAGCACCGCCGATGGAACGACGAGGTACCTGTCGATACCGGGATCTCCCACGATCCACGTGGTGATGAACTCACCGCTCCCGTGCAGGGGGCGTGCGACGATCTCTGGCGCGGCTCTTGGACGGCGAGTCTCGATCACGATTCCGTCACTGTAACGGGTGGGCGTCCGCGAACGCCGGATGAGCCATGAGGAACGTCCAGGCGGTCGGGTGCCGGACCAGGTCGGGGACGAGCGCGGCGAGCACGGACCGGGTAACCTCGTCCCCCGCGGCGGGATCGCCATGCGGCGGGGGCGGGACCGCCGGGAGGAGCTCGACGCGATACTCGCCTGCCCCGACCTCGGCGCATCGCACGGGGATCGTGGCAGCGCCGGCCCGCCCGGCCAGCCACCCGGTCCAGCCGTGGGCGAGCAGAATCTTCCTTCCGACCGGAACGGGAACGGCGCTGCGGACCGCGTTCACCCGCACCGTCCCGTGGAAGGCCCGATCTCGGTCACCCGACGGGGTCGGGCCGGCCTGATAGAAGTCCGGCATGACGATCGCCGTTCCTCCGTCACAGACGGCCCTGACGAACGTGGGTAGGGTCTTCCAGCTCGGCAGTCCGTAGAACCTGCCTTCGGCCCAGCCCCGCAGCCTGCCGTGCGGACGGAACAACTCGTTGAAGTCGCGGCCTGCGAAGTCCACCAACCAGTGGAAGCCGTGGAGCGCGATGCCCAGCGACAGGAGCTTCACCGGGATCAGCGGGAAGGGTCCGTGATGCAGGCACGCGAGGACCACTCCCCGCCCGTCCTTCTTCGCCTCCTCGAAGTGGCTCAGGCCCGTGAACGAGACTCGCTCGCACAACCAGCGATCGAGTTCACGCGGTGGCGTGTCGCATAGCATACGCGCCAGGACGTCCTGCCGTACGATCGCCTCGAGGTGTCGCTCGCGGAGGCTGGCTTCCGAGTCCCCGCCGTCCTGCACCGGCAGTCGGTCCCGCACCCGTGCGGTGAACGCGACCTGCCCGGAGCGCTGGACGGCGGCCTTCCGCATGGGATAAGCTAGCCGCAGGCTCAGGCGGGGCGGGAGGAGCCGGAAGAGGAGGCGGGGAACCCGCGCGAGCGGATCGATCTTGAGCGTCCAGTAGCACCTGAGCGCGCCGACCGCTGTGATCCGGGCGGCTGTCCAGGACCTGCCGTCGACTTCCTTGACCAGCCCCCCGCGGAGGAGCGCATCGAGAAGGGTGGAGAGGTCCACCTCGCCTCCGAGCCGGGCATCAAGGATGTGCATGGCACGGCGGAGATCCGCGTTTCGGCTCAGCAGGCGGACCGCGTCCGCTCCGGCTCCGCGGGTCCGGATCGCCGCCTTCCCGTCGAGGCGGACCACCAGGTGCTCATCCCGACCCAGCGCGCGAACGCAGAGGGGGTGGAGCCTGACCTTGCGGCAGAGACCCCACTGCGGCGGCTCCCGGTCGGTCCGGTGGGGTGCGGTACGCGTTGCCTGCACGGTTCCCGGGGGTGCGGTAGAGCGGGACGCCGACCGGATCGGCCGGCACCCTGGAGAGGATTCACGCCGGAGGCGTGCCGAACACCCTGAAGCGATGGCGGTCGTCGTTCGGAAGCCCGAGGTCGTTCCGGATGTTCGCCAGCGGGGAATACCATCCCCGATAGCTGTGGGTCTCCTTGGTCGTGACGATGCCGAGGAGGAGGGCGTTGCCCCCGGAGTATTTGAATACGGGTCCACCACTGTCGCCCTTCTCGAGTCGCTTCCAAACGACCTGCGCCTGGCATCGCATCACGTACCATTCCGGCTCCCACGAGTTCGAGCCCGTGCTCGCGCGATCCACGCACCTGCGTTCAATGGTGCCGGTCCGCCATCCGGTGGCGGCGCCGATGTGGTCCACCAGCTGACCCTCGTACGCCACATCCTCTCCAGCGATCTTGAGCCAGGGGTTCGTCTTGTCGGTGTCGAACTGGTCGCCCCAGTACAGGTCGTTCTCCAGCCGGCGTGCCGGCCGCGCCAGGTACCCGAAGGAGAACTGCGTCCCGGTGGTGCCGGCTACGAGGGCCATATCGGAACGGCGGCAGGTCACGCTGCGGAAGCCCTCGTAGGGCTGGCACGTACGCGGAAGCCACGAGGGGCCGTTGTCCGGATTGATCGAGAACGCCAGCCGGTGCCAGGGCGGGTCATAGGCCTCCAGCCCCATGGTCGCGGAGGTGGAGTCGGGGTGCGGATTGTAGAAGGTCGCCCGGCGCTCCATGTTCGCGATGACCTGCGTCTGGTGTGCCGTGAGCACATAGTAGTACCGGCAGTGCTGGTCGTTCAGGCGAACGTCATCGGGCGGACAGTACCACGCGCTGAATCCGACGGTGCCCATCACCGGGGTGTTCCACGAATCCCGAGTCCAGAACGCGACGGCGCCGACCATCGGTCTCCAACGGGACAGGATGGTCTTGCCGTAGGAGGCGGTTGACCCCGAGACGTTGCACGACGGCCCGAATGGGAGCACGGCGCACGCATCCCACGAGCAGCCGCTCACGGTAGGATCGGCCGCGCAGGGGTCGGATGCGGGCGGTGGCGGTTCGCACGCCCAGGGGCGAAGGGTGCACGGATCGTAGCAGTCGCGCCCGTAGGGATCGACCGCGCAGGGATCCTCGTCGATCGGGATCCGTTCGATGACCACCGCTTCGCGAGGAACGCCCGCGCTCTGGATCTGCGAGGCGACGAGCTCTGAGACCGGCCCCCCCATCAAACTGTCGACGCCGACGACCACCCGGTTGATACTCTCATCCAGATCGGTGAAGATGACCCCACGGATGCCGAACGCGACCTCGTTGACGCGATCGCGGTAACCCGCCAACTCGCCGAAAGTATATTCCCCCTGGCGAACGATGACCCGCGGCGACGCGGCCGCGTGCCGCCATCCGCCCCGCTGCTCCTTCTGAACCGGCACCAGCATCTGCTGGATCGCGGCCACCGCAGGGCCGTGGCCGGGGGTCGTCACGTAGATGATCAAGTTTCCGGCGCTGTCGAACGAGAATCCGCCGAAGTGCGGATGACGCTTGGCGACCCTGACCGAGAGAAGCTCGGAGGGGCGGTCCGGATCCTCGACCGGAGCGCGGGCCGAGGCAGCGGCGAGCGATTCGTCGGGCAGGCGCGCGCTCGTTGGGGTGCGGTCCACGCACGCGGCCAGTACTGCGAGGGCGAGGATGCTCAGCGCGATCTTTCGGCGATGCATGGTGATCTTTCCGCAGGGGGGCTGCAGGACGCGCTCACCGCACGGCCGTGAGAGACGGTCCGCGGGGGCATGGATCAAGGTGAACGGCAGCGGCTAATTGTCGCAAGAGGGGATTCATCTACGGTACAAAGCGGCCACCTGGAGGTACTCGGGCGCCGCCCGGAGCTCCGCGACCCGAACGCCCTCAGCGGGGGGCAGCCGCGGGCGGCGGAGGCTCTGGCCGCGTTGGAACTCATCATGGACGAGATCGCACCCGAGCGCCGGCCGCTGCGGTCGACTCGCTACTGGGGCGTATACGCTGGATCTACATCGAGCACGAAGGCATCCCGCTGGCCGAAATCGAGTCGGTGCGGGAGCAGATACCCGAGGTGCGGCCGAGTGAGGGCGAGGACGGCGCCAAGGATGCCGCTGTGCAGGAGGTCGAACTGAACTAGTTCCCATCCGAAAAGCTGCTGATCCGTCGCCGTTCGTGGCGATGCCGATGCGCTCGCCCGCCCCCCCATGCGGGATCCGGAGCGGTGGGTTCACGTAGACCAGGGGCATCCTCCGGCTTTCCTGGCGTGATTGCGGGCGGGAGGACACATCGAGTCCGCGCCGGGTGGTCTCCGGCGCTCTCCGGGCTTCCGCGCTCCGGCCCGAGCCTCAGTTCAGAAGATGTCGCGCCAGCGTCAGCAGGTTC
>PPFU01004592.1_pt1 | contig 12388 bp, 9 predicted proteins | sample 1535991 | NCBI WGS metagenome assembly PPFU01 (sample SAMN04901290, study PRJNA319586) | Hypolithon metagenome, whole genome shotgun sequencing project. | isolation source: Antarctic Hypolithon | place: Antarctica: Miers Valley | collected 2014 | reverse complement strand
CGGGCAACCGCCTGCGCGTCGCGCTGACCGGCCTGACCATGGCCGAGTACTTCCGCGACGAGAAGGACGCAGATGGCAATGGCCGCGACGTGCTGTTCTTCGTCGACAACATCTACCGCTACACCCTTGCCGGCACCGAGGTCTCGGCGCTGCTCGGCCGGATGCCGTCGGCGGTGGGCTACCAGCCGACGCTGGCCGAGGAAATGGGCGTGCTGCAGGAGCGCATCACCTCGACCAAGACCGGCTCGATCACTTCGATCCAGGCCGTCTACGTGCCGGCCGACGACTACACCGACCCGTCGCCCGCGACCACCTTCGCCCACCTCGACTCGACCGTCGCGCTGTCGCGCAGCATCGCGTCGCTGGGCATCTATCCGGCCGTCGACCCGCTGGACTCCACCTCGCGGATGATGGATCCGAACGTCATCGGCAACGAGCACTACGACACCGCGCGCCGCGTGCAGATGACGCTGCAGAAGTACAAGGAGCTCAAGGACATCATCGCGATCCTTGGCATGGACGAGCTGTCCGAGGAGGACAAGCAGGCCGTGTCTCGCGCGCGCAAGATCGAGCGCTTCTTCAGCCAGCCGTTCCACGTCGCCGAGGTCTTCACCGGTTCCCCGGGCAAGTACGTGTCGCTGAAGGACACCATCCGCGGCTTCAAGGGCATCGTCGACGGCGAATACGACCACCTCCCCGAGCAGGCGTTCTACATGGTCGGCGGCATCGACGAGGCGGTCGAGAAGGGCCGCAAGATGTCCGAGAAGGCGTGACCCGCGGCCTGAGAGGACCCTGCCCATGACCACCACCATCCGCTGCGACATCGTCAGCGCCGAGGCCGAGATCTTCCACGGCGAGGCGACCATGGTCGTGGCCACCGGCGAGATCGGCGAGCTCGGCATCGCACCGCGCCACGCGCCGCTGATCACGCGCCTCAAGCCCGGCAAGGTCGTCGTCACCCAGGCCAACGGCGAAGTGCTGGACTTCGCGATCTCCGGTGGCCTGCTGGAGGTGCAGCCGCAGGTGGTCACGATCCTCGCCGACACCGCGGTGCGCGCCGACGACATCGACGAGGCGGCGGTGCGTGCCGCCAAGGACGAGGCCGAGCGCATCCTGGCCGGCCGCGGCGAGGCAATGGACATCGCCGAGGCACAGCAGCGCATGCTCGAGGTCACCGCCCAGCTGCAGGCACTCGAGCGGCTGCGCCGCAACCTCAAGCACTAGGGGTTTCTGCAATACCGTGCCACCGACACGCCGGCCCAGTGCCGGCGTCGTCTTTTTATGGCCCTGCAGCGTCAGCCGTCCGCGCACAGCCCCAGTGATCGCAGCGCCGCTTGCCCGTCACCACGCGCACAACCCCAGCGGCGGCGGGCGCGGGGGTATGCAGCCGACATGAAGGCCCGCAGGGCCAGTCGGCGGAAGTCCCCGCGGGTCCGCCGATGCCTCATGCAGGCCAGCACACCTCTACTTCCGGTACACCCACTGCCGCGACCCGATAAATCCGATCACGCCCAGCGCGATCTCCACCAGCGGCTTCGCCAGCCACGCCCGGCGGCGGCCCAGCACGTCGTCGATCGCCTCGATCGCCACCGTGCTCGTCACCGTCATCACCACCCACATCAGCAGGAAGCGCTGCAGCTGCGTCCGGCCGACCTTGTGCTCGTCGCCCGCGAACGTGATCTTGCCATTGAGCCAGAACCCCAGCAGCGCACCGCTGATCCGGCCGACGACGTTGGCGACGCCGATGCGCAGCCCGTAGTGGCTCAGCACCACCATCACTCCCCAGTCCACCAGCCACTGCACCCCGCCGATCAGCAGGTAGTGGCGGCCCTGGCGGGTCAGGCTCATCGCGACACCCGAGGGCGCGACACGCATGTGGACACGCGCGCCGCGGCCGTCCCGACGGCAGGAGCGGTGGGCGGGACGTGGCGATGGCAACAGGTGTACGGCATGGCGGTCCAAGGCTGGCGCGGCCGCATGCTACTGCCTCCGCCGTTAGAATCCGGTCTGTCGGGGCCCCGCCCGCCGGGCGCGACGATGCCGGTCCAGTCCAGCCGTGACTGTATGCCGCGGATCACAAGATGCGCGCGGCCCTCGCGTTTCAGTCCCACTGCCGCGCCGCCGTGGTCCGGTGCCACAAGGCGATGCCCTCGACGCTGCGCACCTGGACGAAGTCGGGCGCCTCGAGTGCCTGCAGCAGCGCCGGCGTCGCTGTCGCTTCGGTGACGAGGATCCAGCGGGCGCCGACCTGGGCCATCACGCGACGCCATTCCACGCCGGACGGGTCGAGATCGGCGTGGATACGCGCTGCGGCGAGCGTGGGGTCATGTCCGGACATCAGTCGACCTCGACCACCAAGTTCGGCGACGAAGCCGCGCTGCGGATCGGTCGCCAGCACGATGCCGTCGTCGTCGCTCAGCGGCGCGAGCAATGCGCGTTCGGCCACGTAGTACGGCAGCACCTCGGACGAATCGCCGAACGCGCGGATCGTCCGTTTCAGGGCGGCCGCATGATGCGTCCATCCCGAATTGGTCTGGAACGCCACGTTCAGTACGCAGAGGCCGACGATCGACCAGCGCCACCAGCGGCCACGTCCGACGTCGGCCTGACTGCCCGCGATGCAAGGTACGACCCACAGCAGGATGCCCGGATAGGTGTACCGCGCGTATTGCATCGGCACCAGCGGCAGCAAGAAGATGCAGGCCGCGACGAGCGCGAATGCCCGCGTGGCTCCACGCCGCAGCGCGAGCAGCCACGCGCCGATCAGTGCGACCAGCGTGAATCCGATGCCACCGTCCCAGGCCTCGACGTAGCGGCTGGTCGAAAACGTCATCTGCCATGGCAGCACGGCGTCGAAGCCCGCATGCCAGCGGGTATCGACGAAGTTGTCAGCCGGATACAGCGGCGAGGCGAACACTGCGTTGAACAGCGGGAAGACCGGATTCCCGGTGTGAAGCCAGGCGAGGGTGTAGCTCGACCCGGCAAGCAGCAACAGCACGATACCCATCGACGGCAGGTGCGCCCACGGCACGCCATCGCGCGCGCGCCATGCGGCATAGGCGAGCAGGGGAAACGCGGCGAAGGCGTGGGCGAGCTTCAGCGCGATCAGCATGGCGACAAGGACGGTGCCAACAACGAGGCGGCCCCGAACCTCGCCCGCGAGGATGACCGCGCTGAGCGCGAACAGGGCCGCGATCGCCGGCAATTCGGTCTGCATGCCTGCCGTCAGCCAGACCAGCGGCGGGAAGCTTGCCGTCAACGCGACCGCCGCGTTCGTCTCCTCCACGGTCGCACGCAGCGCGCGTAACGCTGCAGCCGCAGCTGCGACCGCGGCCACCAGCCACAGTGCATTGAGCGCACCTCGGGCCTCTGTGCCGGCCAGCAGCCAAGCGACGCCGTGCAGGATGTCGCCAGCCCACGGCGCGAATGCCCAGATCCCGTGCGCGGGATCAGCCACGTAGTGGCCTTGCGTTGCGAGTTGCGCTGGCAGGTTGAGATGGTAGGTCAGGTCGTCCATCTGCATCGTCGGCAGCCACGTGCCGGTGGACGCCAGTCCCAGCAGCATCACCGTCCAGGCCGTGCCACGGGGCGAGACGTCGACATGATCCCGCCATGCGGTGCGGGCAGCACGAATCTCGGCGACGAGCGGCCGCCAGCCGGTGGCGATCAGGATCACGAGCAGGCCAGCCCAGAGCGCGGGATGGTGGATCGCAAGCGATAGCGTCCATCCGGCGAGTCCGCCGACGAGGGCCAGTCCCGTGATCGCTGCGATGCCCAGGCGCCCCGGCATCTGCTGCGGGACCAGCCGGATGCCGAGCGCGGTCGCGGCGGCCGCCAGTGCCACGACCGCCAACACCGGGCGGGGCCCTGCGAATACGACCAGGGCGATTGCCCACGCCAGCGCCAACGCCGATGCCCATGACCAGCGCCGCCAGCGGACGCACGGCCATGCCAGCGCCCCGGCAAGCAGCGCCAGCACCAACGACAGTCCGAAGCGCTCCCACGGAAGCTGCGACAGCAGGCGATGCGCGAGCAGTCCCGCTACAACCAATGCCGGCCCCAGCATCCAGACTCCGACCGCCCACGCCGCGGACTGGCTGTGAATCGGAGCGCGTTGACGCATTGCGGTCTCTGATGGAGGAGGACCGTGGATTATCATGAGAAATCCCCGGATCGCCGAATCACATGAGCGCAAAACTCCACGTCGTCATCCTCGCCGCCGGCGAAGGCAAGCGCATGAAGTCGTCGCTGCCCAAGGTGCTGCAGAAGATCGCCGGCCGGCCGATGCTCGCCCACGTCATCGACGCCGCACGCGCGCTGGCGCCCGACGGCATCCACGTCGTCCACGGTCACGGCGGCGACCAGGTCATGCAGGCGTTCGCGTCCGCGACCGACCTGCACTGGGCGCACCAGTCCGCGCAGCTCGGCACCGGCCACGCTGTGCGCGAAGCCATGCCCGGCGTACCCGACGGTGCCCAGGTGCTGGTGCTCTACGGCGACGTGCCGCTGATCACCAGCAACACGCTGCGCCGGCTGCTCGACGCGCCCGGGCGGCTGGCGGTGCTGGTTGCCGAGCTCGACGACCCGACCGGCTATGGCCGCGTCGTGCGTGATCCGCAGGGCCACGTCGGCGCCATTGTCGAGCACAAGGACGCCGACGACGACGAGCGCCGCATCGGCATCGTCAACACCGGCGTGCTGGCCGCCGAGGCCACCGCGCTCAAGGGCTGGCTGCAGCGCCTGTCCAGTGACAACGCCCAGGGCGAGTACTACCTGACCGACGTCTTCGCGATGGCCGCCGCCGAGTACAGCGCGGCGGAGATGGTGACCGTGGCCGACCCGGTCGAAACCGAGGGCGCCAACGATCCCTGGCAGCTGTCGCAGCTGGAGCGCGCGTTCCAGCGCCGCAGCGTGCGCGCGCTGTGCACGCAGGGTGTCCGTTTCGCCGACCCCGGCCGGGTCGATGTCCGCGGCGAGGTGATGGCAGGCAGCGACGTCGAGGTCGACGTCGACGTCGTCTTCGAGGGCCGCGTGGTGCTTGGCGACGGGGTGCGCATCGGGCCGTTCTGCCGCATCCGCGACGCCGAGCTGACCGACGGCACCATCGTGCGCGCGCACTGTGACATCGACGGTGCGCGCACCGAGGGCGCGGTCACGATCGGGCCGTTCGCGCGGCTGCGGCCGGGCACGGTGCTCGCCGACGGCGTGCACGTCGGCAACTTCGTCGAGACCAAGAACGCGGTGCTCGGCGTCGGCAGCAAGGCCAGCCATCTGACATATCTGGGCGACGCCGTCGTCGGGGTCGGGGTCAACATCGGCGCGGGCACCATCACCTGCAACTACGACGGCGCCAACAAGTCGACCACCACCATCGGCGACGGCGCCTTCATCGGCTCCAACGCCTCGCTGGTGGCCCCGGTCACCATCGGCCGCGACGCCACCATCGGAGCCGGGTCGGTCATCGGCCACGACGCACCCGAAGGCAAGCTCAGCGTCGCGCGCGCGCGGCAGGTGACGGTCGAGGGCTGGGCGCGGCCCGCGAAGCGCTGACCGCGGAACACGCGTCGCGTCGGCGCCATGCGCACGGGCGCGACGGACGGTTGACCACGCCCGCAGCGCCGGCGGACAATCGCGGCAGAAGGGGAGTAGCTCCCACGCGTGCAGGCCGTCATTCCGAGCATCCGCTCCGGTCCCACGGCAACCGATCCCACGGTTGTGAGCAAGACCTTCGCCACGATGGCGAAGGCCTGTCCCGGATCCCGATCCCTGCAGATGCCTGGCCACGTGGTCCCCTGGCCTGTGGTTTATGGAGTGTGGAATGACCTCGATCGCCAATCCCGCGCTGTGGGGCGGCTTTGCCGCCCTCGTCGTGCTGGCCCTTCTCGTGGATCTCGTGCTCATGCGTCACGGGGGCCCGCACAAGGTGACGTTCCGCGAGGCCTTGCTGTGGAGCCTGGGCTGGGTGGTGCTGGCACTGCTGTTCAACGCCGGCCTCTGGTGGTACCTGCAGGACACCGTGGGCGAGGTGGTCGCCAACCGCGTGGCGCTCGAGTTCCTGACCGGTTACCTGATCGAGAAGTCGCTGGCGATCGACAACATCTTCGTCTTCCTGATGATCTTCAGCTTCTTCGCGGTGCCGGAGGAGGAGCGGCAGAAGGTGCTGATCATCGGCATCCTCGCCGCTATCGTGCTGCGCGCGATCCTGATCTTCGCCGGCGCGCTGCTGATCGCGGAGTTCCACTGGATCCTCTACGTCTTCGGCGCGTTCTTGGTGCTGACCGGCATCAAGATGCTGCTCGCGGCCGGCATGGCGCCCGACCTCGACGACAACGTGCTGCTGAAGTGGATGCGGCGTCACCTGCCACTGACCCCCGGCTACCATGGCCATGCCTACACAGTGCGCATCGACGGCCGGCGCTGGTATACCCCACTGTTCGTGGTTATCGTGCTGATCGGCGTCACCGACGTGATCTTCGCCGTCGACAGCATTCCGGCGATCTTCGCGGTGACGACCGATCCGTTCATCGTGCTGACCTCGAACGTGTTCGCGGTGTTGGGCCTGCGCGCGATGTTCTTCCTGCTCGCGGGCATGGCCGATCGCTTCCACCTACTCCCCTACGGGCTGGCGGTGGTGCTGATGTTCATCGGCGCCAAGATGCTGCTGGTCGACGTGTACAAGATCCCGGTCCCATGGGCACTGGGCGTGGTGGCTGCGGTGCTGGCGACGACGATCGCGCTCAGCCTGCTGCGGCCGCCGAAGGAGGAGCCGCAGGCCTGAGCCGCTGCGGGCACGGGCAGCGAGGCGCCTCAGTCCGGCAGCACGAGGCTCACGCACAGCCCGCCGCGATCGCGGTTGACCAGCGAGATGTGGCCGCCGTGGGCCTCGGCGATCTCGCGCGACAGCGCCAGCCCCAGCCCGGTGCCGTGGCGCTTGGTGGAATAGAACGGCAGCAGCGCGCTGGCCAGCACCGCGTCGTTCATGCCGGTGCCGCGGTCCAGCACGTCGATGCGCCATGCCGCCGGCAGCCGGCGCAACGCGATGCCGACGTCGGCGTCGCCACCACCCGCCTCGTGCGCGTTCTTCAGCAGATTGAGCAAAGCCTGCTCGAGCTGTGCGGCGTCGACGCGTCCGTGGCCGTCGATGTGGCCCACGACCTCGAATGCGATCTGCGACCGCAGCTGCGCGAAGAACGCGGGCCATTGCACAGCGTCCAGCCGCGGCGACGGCAGCTTCGCGAAGTGCGCGTAGTCGCGGATGAAGCCTTCGAGGTGGCGCGCGCGCTCCTCGATCGTCGCGAGCGCCAGCGGCAGCCGGTCGTACTGGCCGCGACGCAGCAGCTCAGCGCCGGAGTGCGCCAGCGACGCGATCGGCGCCAGCGAGTTGTTGAGCTCATGGCTGATCACGCGGATCACCTTCTTCCATGTCTGCACCTCCTGCCGCCGCAGCTCCGCTGTCAGCTGGCGCAGCAGCACCAGCTCGTGGCGGCGGCCGTTGAGGCGAAACGCGCGCCGGGCGAGGTGGTAGATCTCCTCGCTGTCGTCGTCGCCGATGGTGAACATGCCGTCGCCGCCGCGCGCGAACGCATCGCGCAGCGGCTCGGGCGCGGTCGACAGCAGCGCATCGAACGCCCGTCCCTCCAGCTTGCGGCCTGCGCCCAGCAGCTTGCGCGCGGCGATGTTGGCGTGGACGATCCGCGCCTGCGGGTCCACCAGCAGCATCGCCACCGGCGTGTTCTGCACCATCGTGTCCAGCAGCAGCTCGCGCTGCACCAGGCGCAGGCGCTGCTCGCGCAGCGTGTCACCGAGCAGGCGATGGCTGGCGACCAGGTCGGCGAGCGCACCGCGTCCATCCCAGGCGACGCCGAAGCTGTAGTCGCCGTCGCGATAGCTGGCGACGCTGCCCGACAGCGCGCGGAACAGCGACTTCACCGGCGCCAGCAGCCGCGCCACGTGGTAGGCCAGCAGCGGCAGCGGCAGTGCGACCGCGACCACGACCCGCAGCCACGGCGGCGCGGTCCATGGCGCAAGCAGCAGCACCAGCGTCGCGGACAGCGCCATGTACGCCGCGGCGAGCAGCGCGAACGCCACCGGCAGCGGCAGCCGTCGCCACCAGCGCATCAGTCGCGCCGGATGCCGAGGCGGTCGAGCCGCCGGTACAGCGCCTGCCGCGACATGCCGAGTTCGGCGGCCGCCTGCGCCAGCACGCCGCGGTGCCGCGACAGCGCGGCTTCGATCGTGTCGCGGTCGGGCTCATCGCCGCGGCCCGCCGCCTGCGGCGCGTCTGGCAGGCCCAGCGCGGTCGCCGCGATCGCCGCGTCGCCCGACAACAGCGCCGCGCGCTGCACCACGTTGCGGAGTTCGCGCACGTTGCCGGCCCACGCGTGCGCCAGCAGCGCGCGCTCCGCATCCGCCATCAGCGTGCGTCCCGCGGGCAGGAAGTGGCGCGCCAGCGGCAGGATGTCGTCGGGGCGATCGGCCAGCGGCGGCAGCCGGAGTTCGACCGCGTTGAGGCGGTAGTACAGGTCCTCGCGGAAGCGGCCGTCGGCGATGCACGCCGGCAGGTCGGCGTTGGTCGCGCTGATCACCCGCACCTTGACCTGGCGTTCGCGGTTGGCGCCCAGCCGGGTGAAGCGGCCGGTCTCCAACACCCGCAGCAGCTTCACCTGCCCGGCCAGCGGGAGGTTGCCGATCTCGTCGAGGAACAGCGTGCCGCCGTCGGCGGCCTCGAAGCGCCCCTCGCGCCCCTTGCCGGCACCGGTATAGGCGCCGGCCTCGGCGCCGAAGAGTTCGGCTTCGATCAGCTCGCCGGGCAGCGCACCGCAGTTCAGCGCCACGAGCGGGCCATCGCGCACCGCGGAGTTGGCGTGCAGGATCTCGGCCATCTTCTCCTTGCCGGCGCCGTTGGGGCCGGTGATCAGCACCGGCAGCTCCGAGCGCGCGACCTGGCACGCCAGCGCCAGCACGCGCTCGCTGGCCGGGTCGGCGTAGACCATGCCGCGCAGGTCGTGGTCCTGCGCCAGTGCGTCGCGCCGGCGGCGTTCGCCGGCGTGGTGGCGGGCCAGCTCGCGGCGCGCCTCCGACAGTTCCAGCAGGTTGTTGACCGCGGCCAGCAGCTTGCGGTCGTCCCACGGTTTGGCCAGGTAGTCCGCGGCACCGGCGCGCACCAGCTCGACCGCGGATTCCAGGTGCGTCCACGCCGTCAGCAGGATCACCGGCAGGTCGGGCTCGCGCTCGCGCAGCGCGTGGAACAGCGCGATGCCCTCTTCGCCCGACGTGGTGTCAGCGTGGAAGTTCATGTCCTGCAGCACCAGGTCGATGCCCCCGCGCGCCAGCCGCCGCAGCCCGTCCTCGGTGGACGCGGCGGTGGCGGTGTCGATGTCGTGCAGCGAGAACAGCACCTCGAGCGCGGTCGCGACCGCGGGGTTGTCGTCGATGATCAGGACGGTGGGCATCGGGCAAGGGTACCGGGGCGCCGGTCAGACCGAGCGCGTGGCGACCGCGGGGGGTACCGCGGCGGCGCGCCGCGCGGGCCCCAGCACCGCCACCTGTCCCAGCAGCCACAGCGCGACCGCCCCGATCGGAAGGTAATGCAGCGGCAGGCGTGGCAGCTCGTAGCGCTGCATCAGCAGCTGGTTGATGGCGTAGGCCAGCAGCATGCCGATCACGATGCCGATCGTTGCGAGGATGAAGTTCTCGACCTGGAAGTAGCGCAGGATCTGCGAGCGGGTGGCGCCCAGTGCGCGACGCACGCCGACCTGCTTGGTCCGCTGCTGCACCCAGAAGCTGGCTAGGCCGACGATGCCCAGTGCGGTGACCACCAGCAGGGCGATGCACACCGCGACCAGCAGCCAGGCCATTGCGCGGTCCTGCGCATAATAATTGTCACGCACCTGCTCGAACGTATCGCTGTCGAGCAAAATGCGGTTCGGGTTGATCTTGTTCAACGTCACCGCCGCGGCCCTGAGCACTTCATCGCGGCGCGCGGGCTCGGTGCGCAGTACGTACAAGCCCTGCGTGTACGGCAGCCTGACCGGCACCACCAATGACAGCCCCGCATTTGCCGGCCCGCCAAGATCATTGGGAGCGATCAGGTGCTCGACCACCCCAACCACACGAAGCGGGTCGTCACCCCAGCTGTAGATCGATTTTCCGACCGCCTGGTCGCCTGGAAACAATCGTGCGGCGGTGGCTTGGGTGAGGATTACCGATGAAAGCTTGGCCGGCGCTTCGGGTGCCTGCAAAGCTTCCAAGTCTACATACTCATCGGCGGTGAATATGCGACCGGCGATCAATCTTAGGCCGAAGGTTTCCAGCATTTGCTCATCGCCGCGGTAAAGGGAGGCGTCCAGGGTCGGGGTCTCCTGGTCCGGCTCCAGGTTGATCGAGCCATACGACGCCGAGTTGCCGAACGGGATCTGATCGGTGACGGTAGCTGCGCGCACGCCGGGGATCGCGCGCAGTGCGGCGAGGTCCTCTCGGGTCAGCGCCTGGGAGTTCTCATTGCGGCCGATGCCGGTATAGCGCAGGCGTACCAGTTCGGTTTCGGCCAGACCGCTGGGACGATCCATCCGCTCCAGGCGGGTGCTGATCAGGAACAGCGCGTTGCAGATGATCGCGCACGTCAGCGCGATCTCAAGCACGATCAGTGCGGAGGCGGTCTTGTGCCGACGCAGGGTCGACAGGATGGGGCGGATGTCCATGGTGGTTCTCCAGCGAACTGAGTACTCGTGGATCGACGGCTGCGTCATTGGGCTTTGAGCTGGATTGCCGGCGTCACGCCACACGCGCGCCACGCCGGCAGCAGGCCGGCGAGCAAGCTGGCGGCGATTGCCAGGACGAACGTGGTCAACAACATCGTCGGATCCAGCCGGGCAAGTTCGGCGTAACTCGCAGGTTGCTGGCGCACCGCCCACAGGCCCAGCAGCGCGAGGCCGAGGCCGAGCAATCCGCCGGCGACACCGATCGTGCCGGCTTCGACGAGGCACTGCGCAAAGATCGCGCGCCGGGAGGCGCCAAGCGCGCGGCGCACGCCGATCTCGCCCGAGCGGCGCAGGAACTTTGCCAGCAGCAGGCCGACGGTGTTGACCAGGCACACCAGCAGGAACCCGAACGCCAGCCACATCTGCAGGCGCACGTCGCTGGGCACCACGCGCTGGTGATCGAGCCAGCCCATGACGTCGAACATGCGCACGTTGGTCGGGCGCTCGAAGCGTCCCGCGGCGCGCTGCTGATCAGAGTAATTGCCCAGGTAGCGGAGATAGGCATCGGATTTTTCCGGCGTACCCAGTTCGACCCAATACTGCAGCCAGGTGCACGGAGCATTGATCCCGATCCCGCGATCGTGGTCGTCGGGGCTGCTCCAGCAGCTCATGTTGCCGCTGGTGCCCATCCTGAGATCCATCGCCGTCGAGAACGGCAGGAACACCTGTTCGACATCGCCGAAGCGGCCCGTGGTGACATCGTAAAAGCGCGGGGTCAGTCGCCATGGCCCGAGCACCCCCACGATGCGGAACGTCGTCTGGTCGAGCTGGATCGCCTTGCCGACGCTGTTCTCGCCGTCAAACAGGCGATTGTTGAGCTCAGTGCCAATCACCGCCACCCGGGTGCGGGCTTCGTCGTCTGCCGCACTCCAGCCATTGCCTTGGGCAAACGGCGCGTCGAACATTGTGAAGAAATCCGCCGACGTGAAGCGCGATGACAAACTGAACGGATCCATCCCGTCACGCTGCGGTTCCACTGTGACACTGCCCGCGGTCATCAGCGCCTGGCGGTCACCGCGTGCTGCTCGCAGTAACGCCTCGGCGTCGAAGCGGGTCATCTGGAACTCGGGGTCGTTGCCCGGCGTGTAGCCGTTCATCGAGCGTGGATCCATCTGCGGATAAAAAATCGTGTGGCTCTTCCCTGGCAGCGGATCGCCCGACAACACATGGAACACCGTGAGCGTGGTCATGCTGGCGCCGATGCCAAGCGCGATGGACAGCACCATCAGCGCGGTCAGCACCTTGTTGCGTTTGAAGCTGCGCAGGGCGAGATCGAAGTAGTAGCCGAACATGGCGAAGTCCTGTGATGTTGTTTTTCCCCTCGGGGCGAGAAAGCGTCAGGTTGGCGCAGTCGAGTCCGCCGTCGAGCTACGGACCAGGCTCGGCTCCACCGACAGATCGGTCGCCATGCCATCGACGATGTGCACGTTGCGCTGCGCACGCGCCGCCAGCTCCGGGTCGTGGGTGACCATGACGATGGTGGTGCCCTGCTGGTTGATGTCCTCCAGCAGCTCCAGCACGCTGCGCGCCATCTGCGAGTCGAGGTTGCCGGTGGGTTCGTCGGCCAGCAGCAGGCGCGGGCTGCCGGCCAGCGCACGGGCGATCGCGGCGCGCTGCTGCTGGCCGCC
>PPFU01002593.1_pt1 | contig 12389 bp, 10 predicted proteins | sample 1535991 | NCBI WGS metagenome assembly PPFU01 (sample SAMN04901290, study PRJNA319586) | Hypolithon metagenome, whole genome shotgun sequencing project. | isolation source: Antarctic Hypolithon | place: Antarctica: Miers Valley | collected 2014 | reverse complement strand
GAGGCCGATGAAAGCGGTAAGTACGAAGACATCACCTATTTACCCATTAGTGCCGACAACAACTTTGCCGCTGCAATTCCTGCTGAGAAGGTCGATCTCATTTACTTATGTTCGCCCAACAACCCAACGGGCGCGACCATGACAAAAGATCAGCTCAAGGACTGGGTGGACTATGCCAATGCCAACGGCTCGATTATTCTGTTCGATGCCGCTTATGAGTCGTTTATTACGGATGACTCAATTCCGCACTCTATTTATGAAATTGAGGGTGCGCGGAACTGCGCCATTGAGTTTCGATCTTTCTCTAAGAATGCTGGCTTTACTGGGACACGCTGTGCGCTGACGGTTGTGCCTAAGTCTTTAACGGGCAAAGCCAAAGACGGCTCTGACGTAGAGATTTGGAAGCTTTGGAACCGTCGTCAATCGACTAAGTTCAACGGTGTTTCTTATGTGGTGCAGCGGGCGGCTGAAGCGGTGTATTCTGAGGCGGGGCAAAAGCAGGCTAAGGAGCTAGTGAGCTTTTATATGGAGAATGCCAGAATTATTCGCGAGCAGCTAACGGCCGCAGGCATCAAGGTGTATGGCGGTGAAAATGCGCCCTATGTGTGGGTGAAGACACCGGACGGGCTGACGAGCTGGGACTTTTTTGACAAGCTGCTGAACGCTTGTAATATCGTGGGTACACCAGGGTCAGGATTTGGCGCTGCGGGTGAAGGCTATTTTCGGATCTCGGCGTTTAACAGTCGGGAAAATGTGAATGAGGCGATGAAGCGAATTACTGAGAAGTTCAAGGCTTGAGGAACAGCAGTTCAAAGTGACTGGCGAAATCCGCGTTTTATGAGGGTGCTTTGACCGGATTAAAGTCGGCCAAAGCGCCTTCTATGTCACCTGTTTATTGTCTGGCATTGGCTCGACGAAAGTAAACGCTGCGATCATCAATATCTTTTTTGTGGTTGATTTATATCGCTTGGCTGTAATCTTCAACAGCTTTTTGAGGGCGATTTTGACTGATATAAATGTCGCCTCTTGTCGCATAGATATTCGCATAGATATCAGCATTGTTGGGGTCAATTTCTAAGGGCATCTGCGTATCTTCAGCCAGGAAAGTTTTGCCAAAGCCGCCTTCTCCTAAAGCTTGCAGGATGCGATCGCGATGGGTAAGCAGCGGATCTGCCATGGATTTTGTTTTATTTTTCTACCTTATAGCCAAACTCAGACAGGCGATCGCGAGACTGCCGCCAGTGTTCTTGCACCCGTACAAATATCTCTAAATACACCTGACCTGCAACTAGCTTTTGCATTTGCTCGCGAGCCGCCGTGCTAATCGCCTTCATCATCAGGCCACCTTTGCCGATCAGGATGCCTTTTTGTGATTTGCGCTCTACGTTTACGGTGGCCAGAATGCGGGTGATTTTTTCGTCTTCTTCTACTTTGTCGATGGCGATCGCCACCGAATGCGGCACTTCTTCCCGCGTGTGCAATAGCACCTGCTCGCGAATCAGCTCACCCATAATAAAGCGCTCGGGCTGGTCGGTCACTAAGTCGGGCGGATAGTAGTAAGGCCCTCTCTCTAGCTTAGAAACCAGCTTCTCCTGCAACGTGTCTAGCCCTTCCCCCGTAAGCGCCGAGAACTTTACCACATCCCAACCATGCTCCTCTGCTAAGGCTTCATAGCTAGCTTTAACTTCAGCCGCCTTACGACCGCTCTCACTGAGCTGATCAATTTTGTTAATCCCTAAAACCACCGGACGGCTGCTGTTGGCGACTAGATTGGCAACAAACAAATCGCCTTTACCGGCTGCCGAGGTTGCTTCCACTACAAACAGCACCACATCGACAGAATTAATCGCCACGCGAGCGTTTTGCACCAGCACTTTGCCCAGCTCGTGATGTGGCTTGTGAATACCCGGCGTATCGACAAAAATCACCTGCGCTTGAGGCGTTGTTAAAATGCCTTGAAGGCGATTGCGCGTGGTTTGAGCAATCGGAGAAGTAATCGCGATTTTTTGGCCAATGAGATAGTTCATCAGCGTAGACTTGCCCACGTTTGGACGGCCCACAATGCTGACAAATCCAGATCGGAAGTCTGGAGCGGCGGTAGGAATTAATCCCTGGCTAATATTAGGCTTGCCCTTGATCTCAACGGCTTCTGGATTGTCCAATGGCACAATTGGATAGTCGGTAGGAGAGTCGCTAGGAGACTTTTTTAAGATTGTTTTTTTAGCTGAGCCTTTGTCTAATCCTTTAGTGGGGTCGGCATCGCTTTTAAGCTTCGGCTTGGGCGCTGTAGAGGCTGTAGAGGCTGTAGACTTTAGCGGCTTTTGCTTGACGCCTTTGTACTGGGGCGCGGCAAATTTGTCAGACTGCTGATAAGGCTTTTTCTTCCCAGGGCCGTCGCTCTTTTTGCCAGACTTTTTGCCAGACTTTTGACCAGAATGGCCCGACGCCTCATGCCATGGATTTGTCCCGCTTCCTGATTGGTTCATAGGAGCGAGTTCCCGGTGATGTGAATAACAACTTCTCTGGTTTGGGGGCGATCGCGATGCTCCCACAAATAAATGCCCTGCCAAGTTCCTAAAGCTAGCCGCCCGTCCATAATCGGAATTTGCTCTGAGGTATGGGTCAGCACCGTGCGAATGTGAGCAGGCATATCGTCTGGCCCCTCATCGCTATGTTGATAGTAGTTGCCCTCAGGCACCAGCTTAGACAAAAAGGTCTCCATGTCGGCGAGTACGTTAGGGTCGGCGTTTTCTTGAATTACCAGGCTAGCCGACGTATGGCGCACAAATATAGAGCACATCCCGGTGCGAACGCCTGAAGCCTTGACGGCCTCTTGCACCTTACGGGTAAAGCGCCCTAAAGACTTTCCATGCGTAGGAAGCCGTAGAACGGTTTGATAATGCACCGTCTCTGTGCTGGTCTTCTCTGTGCTGGTCTTCTCTGTGCTGGTCTTCTCTGTGCTGGAAGTCGCCGCCATAAACTCAAATCAATCACGAGGTATCTCATCAGTTTATCTCACTGCGATGAGAGCGTGACGCGGATTGCTTTAGCGGCTTTAGGTAGTCGGTAACGGCGGTGGCGATCGCAACCTTCCCACCCTTGTCTAACTTCTCAGCCTTACGCGGTGGTGCTAGTGCGCCGGTTAAAAATGACCAGTCACCGCTGAAAAAATCTTCGGCATCGGCGATGCGATGGTGCGCGTAGTCCTGAATGCCGTCAATTAGGATTTGGGCCTCGGCGAAACCTTCGCGGGTGATGGTGATGATGCCTTTGTCGAGTAGGCAGGCTTCGGCAAAGGTGCTGTAGCCCGGTTTTGAGACAATGAGATCGCACACAATCATCCAGTCTACCGGGCGCATTTTGCGGTCGGATACCTTGTATAGGTGAGGTAATTCAGGTGCTTCAGAATCAAATGTAATAAACTGCCAGTCAGGAAATTTGGCCAGCGCATCGTAAGGAATCTGTGACAAACCCAGCCCACCAAAGGTCAACAGCACCGTGCGTTCGAGGGGGACATCGCTATTTAACAGGCCGCGCAAATGCGCTTCGCTGTAGGCAGGAGTGCCGCCGGTAAGGCCCACATCCGTAATGTTCGGCAGTGCTTGCATCGGTTCGTAAAAGGGTAGGCGGAAGGTGCGATCGCCCGAGCTAAAGCACTCGCCAATCCAATCGGCGATCGCCGTAAACTCATTCAACTCCTCACCCCAAGCCCGATAGATAAAGTCCCAGCCAAAGTTACCCATGAACCAGCAGGGCACCTTGGCCTTTTGCGCAATTTTTCCCATCAGCGGGGGAATGTCTGCTATTACCAAATCAACGCCAGCTTGCTGCAAAAAGACAGCTTCTGCTGCGATTAGCTGAGCCTGATTTGCGTGAATATCCTGCATCATGCGTAGCGTCGCAGGCTTATCCATCGTCAAGCTATCGCTTTGCAGCACGCCCACATCAAAGCTCACTGGCCGATGCAGGTAATCACCTACCAAATAGCTATCTAGCAGCCATTTGGGCGCTTTGGTGGCCATGATTAGCTTCAGCGGCAACCCCGCCGCCTGACAGCGCCGTCGAACTTCTGTGGCGATCGCAGCCGCTCGCGTGGCGTGGCCAAAGCCATGATTTGTCACCGCAATGTAAAGCGTAGGCATGGAGAGTCTATAAAGGGCTTTCTCAGCTTAGATAGTAATGTTCCAGAATAAAAACTTTTCTAAAGCTTTTACTCCTGAAAAATGTATCTTATTATGCTTGCAAAAAACAAAAGGGGTTCACCCGTAATCGGTGAACCCCTCTTATTTACTCATTTTGACTGATTGGCTAAGCCCGTAGCTGCTACCGCTACCGCTGCTACCGCTACCTTAGAGCTGAGGCACAAAGCGCTCCTTGTCAGGAACGGTGGTGTACTCACCTACAATCCGACGGAACTCGTCGCCGTCAATGGTTTCCTGTTCAATCAGCAGGTCAACTACTCGGTCAATCACGTTACGGTTATCACGGATGATTTTGCAGGCATCGTCGTAGCACTTTTGCACAATTTCGCGAACCGCCCCATCAATCCGAGAGGCAATTTCCTCAGAGTACTCAGAGCGACCGCCCCAGTTACCCCCTAAGAAAACTTCGCCCTGTTCGGTTTCTAACGCGACCTGACCCAAGTCGTCAGACATGCCAAACTTAGTCACCATTTGGCGAGCCATGTTAGTGACCTGCTGCAAGTCGTTACCTGCGCCCGTCGTAATTTCAGCGTCGCCAAAGATCATGTCTTCAGCCGCACGGCCCCCTAAGGCACCCGAAATGCGGGCTTTGAGCTGGGCGCGCGAGATCAGCATTTGGTCTTCACTGGGGGTAAACCAGGTGAGACCTTGGGCCTGTCCGCGAGGGATGAGCGTGACTTTTTGCAATGGATCGTGCGCTTTGATCAAGGTCGCAATAATCGCATGACCGACTTCGTGGTAGGCAATCAGTCGCTTGCTCTTACCATCGGTTAGCGGTGTGCCTTCCATGCCAGCAACCACGCGATCAATCGCATCGTCAATTTCTAGCATGGTGACCGCTTCTTTACGACGGCGAGCGGTGAGAATGGCGGCCTCGTTGAGGAGGTTTGCCAGGTCAGCGCCAGTAAAGCCGGGGGTGCGGCGGGCGATCGCATCCAAAGAAACCCCGTCAGCGACTTTCTTATCACGCGCATGAACCTCTAGCACTTCGCGACGGCCTTTCATATCCGGCGGATCAACCGACACCTGACGGTCAAAGCGACCGGGACGCAACAGCGCCGAGTCCAGCACGTCAGCGCGGTTAGTAGCCGCAATCACAATGACGCCAGCGTTACTCTCAAAGCCATCCATTTCAGTCAGCAACTGGTTGAGCGTTTGCTCACGCTCATCGTTACCGCCGCCAATACCCGCGCCTCGAGAGCGACCCACCGCGTCAATTTCATCGATAAAGATGATGCAGGGCGCGCTTTCTTTAGCTTTTTTGAATAGGTCGCGAACGCGGGAAGCGCCCACACCTACGAACATTTCAACGAATTCAGAACCCGAGATCGAGAAGAAGGGGGTGCCTGCTTCGCCTGCGATCGCCTTAGCGAGCAAAGTTTTACCCGTTCCCGGCGGCCCCACCAGCAGCACGCCTTTAGGAATGCGAGCGCCAATTGCTGTAAACCGCTCAGGCTTCTTCAAAAAGGTCACCACCTCTTGAAGCTCTTCTTTAGCTTCCTCAATGCCAGCCACGTCGTCGAACATGACGCCCGTGTTGGCTTCCATCATGAAACGAGCTTTGGACTTACCAAAGTTCATCGCCTGACCAGGGCCACCGGCGCCCCCGTTGGAGCGACGGAATAGAAAGAACAGGCCACCGATGAGCAGAACGGGGAAGAGGAGATTGCCTAAAATGCCAACGATTGCGCCATCGTTACGCGGCTGGTGAGAGTCCAAGCTGATGTCAGACTTCCGCAAGCGCTCTATTAGCTCAGGCGCATTGCCGGGCAGGTCAACCCGCCAGCGCTGCACCTTGTTATCAATTTGAGGATCAACGGCTTCGACGATGGCCGTGCGGCCATTCTCGTAAAAGTCTACAGACGTGACGCGGCCAGCGTCTAAGTAGTCCAAAAAGCGTCCGTAGGTCATGCTAGTGCTAGCAGTATTACGGCCTGAGTCAGCGGGATTTGCACTACCGACGGAACCCTGCCAAAGGAAAAATCCAACCACTAGGATAGGCAGCGTCCACAGTAGGGCAGTTCTCCAAGAAAAGTTTTTCATGAAATCGGTGGCCTCTGTTGTTATAGATAAGCCGCAAACATTTTTGATATGTACAGCGGTGCTCATATCCTTTTGATATCGTAGGTAGCAAACTTTTACGAAATCACAAGTTTTATGAGACTTGTCTTTACTAAATTTAACGTAAATTACCGACATCGGGCGAAGAGAATTCTAAGAAACGCTGGCAACTGCCGCCTTCAAACGCGGTTGGTCAAAGCCTCGGCGGTGCAGAATTACCCATGATTCTACTAGGTCAGGGCCTTGCATATCCCCCATGAGGGCGGCTCGGAGCGATCGCATCACCACCCCCTTCTTCACCCCCAAATCCTTCGTCACTTGATTAATCAACCCTTTCGCATCCGCCGCCTCATTAATCTGCGTATCCTTCAGCGCCTCTAACATCGCCTGCATCGCCTCAGACACACCTTCTTTGCTGAGCTGATCGGTCGCTGCATCGCTAAAGTCCATCACTGGCGTAAAGAAAAACCGCCCCTGCTCCACACAGTCCTTTAGCCGAGTCAGGCTAGGCGTAATCATGCTAATTAAAGGCATTAGCCAATCTTTATCGGCGCGCTCGTCAAACGCATAGCCCGCCTCTTTCCAATAAGCCACCAGGCTAGGGAAAAGATCTTCAGCCGACTTCTCATGCAGATACTGGCTGTTAATCCAGTCGAGCTTATCCCAGTCAAACTTAGCCCCGGCCTTGTTCACCCGCTCAAAGCTAAACAGCTTAGCCGCTTCTTCTAAGGTAAATAGCTCCTGCGTATCCGGCGCTGACCAGCCCAGCAAAGTCATATAGTTTGCCAGCGCCTCAGCCGTAAAACCCATCTCCTGAAAATCATCAATAGAGGTCACCCCATCTCGCTTAGAAAGCTTCGCCCCCGACTCATTCAAAATCAGCGGCGTATGCGCAAAAACCGGCACCTCCATCCCCAGCGCCTCATACAGCAGTATCTGCTTTGGTGTATTGCCCACATGATCCTCACCGCGAATCACATGCGTAATCGCCATATCCGCGTCATCTACCACCACCACAAAGTTATACAGCGGCTGACCCACGTCGCCCCCTTCAGAACCCTGAGAAGCCGCCCGCGCTACCACCATGTCTCCACCTAAATCGCGACCCTTCCAGCTCACCGGCCCACGCACGAGGTCATTCCACTTCACCTCGCGCCCATCCTCAATTTTGAATCGAATCACCGCCTGCCGCCCTTCTGCTTCAAAAGCCTCAATTTGCTCAGGCGTCAGCTTACGGTGCTGATTGTTATAGCGAGGTGCTTCTTTACGATTTTGCTGAGCCTCGCGCATGGCGTTCAGCTCGTCGGGCGTTTCATAGGCGCGATAGGCCAAGCCCTTATCCAGCAGTTCCTGAATCTTTTCACGATACAGCGCCATCCGCTGCGACTGATAAAAGGGGCCTTCATCCCAATCTAGGCCCAGCCACTTCAGCCCTTCCATAATGTCTTGCGTGTACTCGTCCTTAGAGCGCACTAAGTCAGTATCTTCAATTCGCAGCAAAAACTGACCGCCCTGATTACGAGCAAACAGCCAGTTAAAAACGGCAGTACGAGCCGTGCCAATGTGCAAATTTCCGGTGGGGCTAGGCGCAATGCGAACGCGAACAGACATAGGGGTAGCTAAATAGGGATGGCAGTCTATCAGCGTACTACAAGGCTATGAACGCGAGCGACTACCCTGAGATGCTTTTGGAAAATATTTGTGAGCACACTGGCTACAGCCGAAAGCTTTGAGCACTTGGGGCAGCCGACTGCGAGAAATTAACCCTTGGGCCAGTAACCAATCGAGCAGTTGTATCGTGGCCTCAGACAGGTCGGGGCGGAAACGCTGTGGCAAAATTTTGTCGAAGCGTTGAGGCAAAATCGCATCCAATCGAGCTTCTAGCTCAGCTAAAGGTGATGTTGATACTGTCTGTTTTTGCGAGTTGATCAAGAAAACTAATGAATCACGTAAGGACTTGTGACCGTCAATGTAATTTTGCTGACGAGTTTGGGCTGCGACTGTTCTCATCTCTTTACCAACCTCCGCCCAAAGCTCTGCGGTTTTGTCTAGCTGCGCTTTGATGATGGCGTCTCGAAAAATAGGGACGATTTTGTCATAACCGGGGCCAATATCGAATACGCCTAAGGCCAAGATGCTAAAGGGTGCATTTAGGAGGTAAGGCAAAGAAAAGCCTACAGCCAAAGCCATTCCCCACAGATTCCAATCTTGCCAGTTTCGCTGAACGCTGGGTGGATCGATGCGGAAAACAAGCGGCACTACCACCCAAAATAGAAAGGTGGCTAGCGAGAAGGTAAAGAGTTTATATAACCAATAAGTCGGGCTTTTGCGTGGGTTGAAGAACGGATAATTTCGTAAGCTTTTGACTAATTCGCGGGCGGCCAGCCACTGATGAATAAAGCCTGGAATGGTTGTGACGGCTACTTGAGGGAACCAGTTGGCTATGGTCTGTAGCTGCACTATTTTGCCTTGGCGATCGCAGTGTAAATAGGGTGAGGGTGAAGGTAGTAATAGCCTTTAACCGTGAGCCCTAAGTAGTGATGTTCGGTATCTAGTGCGCCTTGTTTTGAGGTAAAAATATCTAGCCGACCCCAAAGATTGCCCCAAACATTTCCGCTGAGTGGGCGAACATAGCTTTGTCGCCAGAGATCTTCCAGGACTGGTTTAATTTGGGTTTTGGGCAAATCCAATCGATAAGCTAGAGCATTTAAAGTAAAAACGTCTTGGTCGATATTTTTCAGCAGCGCGACTGAAAGCGAGTCCAGATCGGTGACTGTCTCCTTCAGCGTTCGGAAGAAGGTCTGTGTGTCATCTGAGGATTTTTGGGCTTGGGCTTGCCAAATTGGATCGGCGACAAGTTCGCGAGCGGCGGCCACAAAGTTATCGGCGGCAGAAATAAATCTTGCTGCTCTTAAAATTAGGTTGTTGCTCGGCAATGTAGCAACGCCGCCTTTCGCTCTTTCACGAACGCTGTATTTTTGGTATAGCTCACGACGGGCTGCGTAGTAGCTATCCTTAAGTTCGCTATTTACCAAAAGATTGCGTAGCTCATTGACAGCAGACTCGTTCTCACCGAGCTGTTTGCCTACTTGTTGAATATTGCGGCGCAGCTCAGGAGCCAGCGTTCCTTTCCAACGAGAAAGTGCCAACACGCAAGCTTCCAGGTTTTGCTCGCTTGAGCCCTGTTCGCTAAGCTCCTGTTTGTCTTCGATTCTCATGAGGGGTAGCCGGTGACGATAAAAGTGGCCCAATAATAGGGGTCGGCGTAGGGTGGCTGTTCTGAGTCTATTTTACTCGGGTCTGCCTGAATATCCCCTATTCGGGCGGCGATCGCGTCATAAGTCCCAGGATGGGTGTGCTCGCTAACCTGATTTTGCTGCTGCTGAAGCCAGTCGGCGAGGGCGCGGTAGGTGAGGGTGCGTAGCCAATGCTGGGATTTTTTGAGGGCGATCGCGGGCGAGTCTCCAGCCTGATAGTGCTGATAAAAGGTGACCATCAGCCATGCGTTAGATTCGGATTCGACCGTCCACAGGGTGCTGATGATGTTGGCGGCTCCGGCGGTGAGAAAGGCGCTGCCGAGGCCCACATAGTCGGATTCGATAGTCTGCAATCCGGTGACGGCGGTTTCGCAGGCGGAGAGGGTGATGAGATCGTAGGTTTTGAGGTTTAGCTGGCAGAGGGTTTCTGCGGTGAGGCGGTCTTCGCCTTGCAGATAGAGGGCGGATTGTTTGGGCTGGCGTTCGGCCCAGGCATGGCCTGAAAAGTTGAAGATGCGGTTAGGCTGTGAGAGTTTTTCGGTGACGGTTTGGGTGGTGGCGCGATCGCTCCTCACCGTATCAACTTGCTCGAACAGTTGGCTGATGAGGGTGGCTTCGATTTGGGCTGATTCTAAGCGGAGGGTGCGATCGCCTTTCGGATCAGCAATATTCAGCAGAGGTAGCTGAGCGCGAGGTGTCGTTGAGATAGCCCGCTGCTTCAAGGTTAGGCCAACTTGCAGGCTGGGAAGATAGCTGGTGGTGAACGAGTCGAAGAAAAGCGCGTGCAGCGGCAGGCGGTGGAGGTCGCGATGGGGAATGAGAAGAAGCTGCGAGACGTTTTGTAGACCTGCTTCTAGCTCAGAGATTTTGAGGATTGTTTTCAGTTCATTAAGTGAACCTTGCAGGCTAGTGCGCCAAGCATCAAAGTCTTTGTTGGCCTCGGCGGCTTTGCCTTTGCCGCGATAAGCCTGGTATTCCTTGTTCCACTTTTTGAGCCAGGTTTCCAGCTTAGCGGTGGGTTGAGTAAATGCGATGGGTGCGCTAGCGTCTGCGGTGAGGAGAAATGTGGTGAGGCTGTCCGGGCTGAGGTGCCAGTAAATGGCGGCGGTGGTGGGGGTGAGCAGGGTTTGGATTTCGGCCCAGCTTGGAATGGTGATTTGTTCTTGCCAGGTGTCGAGAATCCAGCCGAGGGTGCGGTTTTTGTAGCGTTCGGCAGTTTGTAGGGCTTGGGTGTAGTTGCCTTCATGGATGAGGCTATCGACTTGGATTTGGCTGAAGCCGGAGAATTTTTGTTCGAGGCGTTGTTTTTGGATGGGGGTGGGGGCGGCGTTGAGGAGCTGATTAAAGACTTCTAGCCCTTGCTGGCGGTATTCTCTTACCAAGGTTAGGTTGTGGAGACCCAGACAAGTACGAATTGCACTTTCCAAAACAGATAGATAGCTTTCTGGAAAAGCAATGAGAGCAGTGAGAGCAGCCTCATAGGCCCATACAGACTTAGCAAAATATAGATTGGCCTGCGCATCAGAACGCCCGGAGTAGTAATGAGCAAGACCTAAACGGTGATGGAGTAGTCCCCAGCCCTCAGGGTTATTGACTCTGTTGACGTGGCGAAGAGCAACTGAATAGCTTGCAATCATTCCCTCATAACCGCGATGGTCAAGCGATACGTCATGCTGGGGTACGAGGGGGAGAAATACTTCTGTTGCTCTATTCTCAGAAGAGTGACCAGCAGCCATACCCCTATTCATCCAAGACTCGTGATTTTCAGGTTCAATGTCTAAAGCTCTGTCAAAAAACAAAATCGCTTCTTCGTGTCGGTCTAGCTTGAATAGGACAATGCCTTTCTCCCGTAGAACGGCAACATCATCGAAACCAAGATTTAGTGCCGTGTCAAAGGCTAAGTTCGCTTTCTCGTAGAAACCTAGCCTAAACAGTGAAAAGCCTTTGACAAACCAAGCATACGAATGCTCTTCAGCTATTTCAATAGCTTTTTCCGCTGATATAAGTGCTTCTTCATACAGACCTAAGTTATTTAGGTCTGCTCCGTATTTGCTCCAAAGAACAGGGTCATTAGAATTTACCTTAAGAGCTTTTTCATAGGATAAAACTGCGGCCTGAAAATTCATTAAAGAGGACAAGGCGACGGCTTTGTTACAAAGGGATTCATAATGGTCTGGGCTAATCTCTAGTAATTTTTCATAAGCGGCAACTGCATTCCGAAAATCGCCGATTATGAAGGCGTCATTGCCCTCCTGAAAATAGAAATTTATCCGCTGGCTCGGTTTTCCCATGACAACCTATTAATGTCGTTGGCTTTGCTTTTCAAAAACTTTGACCGCTTACCCAATTCCCAACCGAGCCCGCACCTGCCCCGGCGAAGCTACGACCTCTAGCAGCGAGAAAAATAGCGACTGGTATTGGCGATCGCTCAGCGGTTCTAATACCGGCTCACTCGTCGTCTGCTTTTCCTGCCGCTGCCAAGGCCATCCCATCGCAAAGCCATCCCAATTCAATCACCGTAAATCTATCATCCCGTCTCTTCTAACACTCAGCCATCAACTGCACTTTATCAATCGCACACGGGAACGGCTCAGCCATCAACCGCACTTTATCAGTCACGCCCAGGAATCGTTGAGTCATCAACTGCACTTTATCAGTCGCACCCAGGAATCGTTGAGTCATCAACGGCGCTTTATCAGTCACACACGGCATCAACTTTGCTCCATTCTGCAAGCGTTCTGCACCAGACGGCATCAATTCTGCTTGTGCTAGTCATGTCTCTTAGCCAACTTACTGTGTGAGTTTAGTCTGAGTTTTAGCCGGTAAAATACTAAGTAGCCTAACAATCATAGGCATTTAGACTCTATGA
>PPFU01026539.1_pt1 | contig 12391 bp, 10 predicted proteins | sample 1535991 | NCBI WGS metagenome assembly PPFU01 (sample SAMN04901290, study PRJNA319586) | Hypolithon metagenome, whole genome shotgun sequencing project. | isolation source: Antarctic Hypolithon | place: Antarctica: Miers Valley | collected 2014 | reverse complement strand
AACGCCCTGCAACGACCGAAACGGTTCTTCGGCGCCGCGCGGAACATCGAGGAAGGCGGTTCGCTAACCATCATCGCGACCGCGCTCATCGACACGGGCAGCCGCATGGATGAGGTGATTTTCGAGGAGTTCAAGGGCACCGGCAACAGCGAGATCGTGCTCGACCGCAAGGTCGCAGACAAGCGTGTCTATCCGGCAATGGACATCCTGAAGTCCGGCACCCGGAAGGAAGAATTGCTGGTCGACAAGACCGATCTGCAAAAGACTTATGTTCTGCGACGAATCCTGAACCCGATGGGCACGACGGACGCGATCGAGTTCCTGCTGTCGAAGCTGAAACAGACCAAGAGCAACAGCGAGTTCTTCGATTCGATGAACACCTGACGACTGGGCCGAGGTCCGGATGGATACGATCTTCGCCCTGGCGAGCGCGGCCGGGAAGGCCGGTGTCGCGGTGGTGCGGTTGTCCGGGCCGGCGGCCGTCGCTACCGGGCAGGCGATCTGCGGACCGTTGCCGGCACCGCGTGTGATGGAACTGCGCCGTATCACCGTCGATGACATGCTGGTGGACCGCGCGCTGGTGGTGTGGTTTCGGGCCGGCGCCAGCTTCACCGGCGAGGATGTTGTGGAGTTCCACTGCCACGGCAGCGCCGCGGTGATTGGGAAACTGTTAAAGTCACTTGGAAAAATGGAGAGACTCCGCCTCGCTCGACCGGGGGAGTTCACCCGGCGCGCGCTGGAGGCCGGCCGCCTCGACTTGACGCAGGTTGAGAGTCTCGCGGATCTGATAGAGGCGGAGACAGAGGCGCAGCGTCGTCAGGCCCTCCGGTTGCTGGATGGCGCTCTGGCGACCGTCGTGGCCGGTTGGCGTCGCGATCTGGTACAGGCGATGGCGCAGATGGCGGTGTGCATCGATTTCTCCGACGAAGATGTCCCTGACAATGTTGCAACCGAGGTGCGGACATTGGTTACCCATGTCTGTGCGGGCATCGCGAAGGAAATGGACGGCCTGGGTGCGGCAGAACGCGTGCGTACAGGCTTTGAGGTGGCGATCGTCGGGCCCCCCAACATCGGCAAGTCGACCCTGCTGAATACCGTGGCACGTCGTGAGGTGGCGATCACGTCGGAGCATGCTGGGACGACTCGCGACGTCATCGAGGTCAGGCTGGAGATCGGCGAGTTGCCCGTGACATTGTTGGATACCGCCGGGATACGGGATTCGCAGGACCCTGTCGAACGGCTTGGGATAGATCGCGCGATCAACCGCGCAAAAGGCGCCGACATGCGGGTGTTTCTTGTGGAAAGCGCCACGGACGTCCGGGCCGACCTGCTGCAGGTTGATGACGTCGTCGTTTACGGAAAGGGCGACCTGATCGACACGAACGCCAATCGGGTGTCCGGTTTGACGGGTGATGGCGTCGATACGCTCCTCTCGCGCATCGAGGCGGTGCTGCGGCGGCGCGCAGTTGGGGCTGGGCTCGTATCGCGCGCTCGCCATAGCGCAGCGTTGGTCGCGGCCGACCGCTGCCTTAATCACGCCTTGTGCATGCTGGCGTCGGACGATCCGTCGATCGAACTCGTGGACGAAGAGCTGCGGGCCGCTGTTCATGCTCTTGACGTTCTGATAGGGAAAATCGGCGTGGAGGATGTTCTCGACGACGTCTTCAAATCGTTTTGCTTGGGAAAGTAGGGTTTCACGTGAAACAATCTACGTTCGACGTCGTCGTCGTCGGCGGTGGCCACGCCGGGATCGAAGCGGCATCGGTGGCTGCTCGTTGCGGATTATCGGTAAGCCTCGTGACGATGCGCGCAGATACCATCGGAGCGATGTCGTGCAATCCGGCGGTTGGTGGCATAGGTAAGGGTCATCTGGTGCGGGAGATCGACGCACTGGGCGGCCTGATGGGTCACCTGGCGGACCGCACGGGGATCCAGTTCCGTTTGCTGAATCTCCGTAAGGGCCCGGCCGTCCGTGGCCCGCGCGTCCAATGCGACCGGCACGTCTATGCCCATCTTGCCCTTCAGGAATTGCGGGCGCTCGACGGTCTTCGTATCATCGAGGGCGAAGTCCTTGATATCGTTCAGCGAAACGGACGGGTTGCCGGGGTGGAATTGCAGGACGGGAGCTGTGTCGACGCCCGCCGGGTCATCGTGACCACCGGAACGTTTCTCGGCGGGGTGATGCATATCGGCAATGAACAGATCGCGGGTGGCCGTATGGGCGATGCCGCATCGACCCGATTGGCCGCACGCTTTGCGTCGCTCGGTCTGCCGCTTGGCCGGCTGAAGACCGGAACGCCGCCCCGGCTGGATGGCCGGACGATCGACTGGACGGTCCTCGAACGGCAACCTGGCGACGATGACCCGACGTTTCTCTCGTTCGGCACTGACCGGCTTCACCAAACCCAGATCGCGTGTGGCATCACGCATACGAACGCCCGTACTCACGAAATCGTTGCGCAGAACCTCAAAAAGTCCGCAGTCTACGGGGGGCAGGTCGAGACCAACGGGCCGCGCTACTGCCCATCGATTGAGGACAAGATTGTCCGCTTTCCGGATAAGACGTCGCATCAGATCTTTCTTGAGCCCGAGGGACTTTCGACGGACGTCGTCTACCCCAACGGGATCTCGAGCTCGCTGCCGCGGGACGTCCAGGTTGCTTATGTGCGTAGCGTTCGCGGGTTGGAGAAGGCCCACGTTCTGCGCTTCGGCTATGCCGTGGCCTACGACTATGTCGATCCCCGCGCCCTTACGCAGGATCTGGAAGTGAAGGCACTACCCGGCCTCTTCCTTGCCGGCCAGATCAACGGCACGACCGGCTATGAGGAAGCCGCCGGTCAAGGGTTGGTTGCGGGCTTGTCGGTGGCGGCGCAAGTGACGGGACGCCGGCCCGTGCGACTGGATCGTACGAACAGCTACCTGGGCGTCATGGTTGACGATCTCACCGGACGAGGCGTCACAGAACCGTACCGAATGTTCACGTCACGCGCCGAGTTCCGCCTGTCTTTGCGGATTGATAATGCCGACGAGCGATTGACCGAGTCGGGACGTGTGTTCGGTTGCGTGTCTGACGCCCAGGCAACCCGATGGCGAACGAAATCGGATGCGCTGCAAGCGTGCAAAGCCCTCCTCCGCTCGCGCCGCTGGCGGTCTAAGGAGGTGCGCGACGCGGGAATCGACCTTTCGGATGACGGCACGTGGCGCAACGGCCTTGAACTTCTCGCGGCAACGCAGGGGGACATCGTTGGCCTTACTCAATTGGAGCCGAGGCTCGCCGAATTCACACCCCGGATACGCGACAGCGTGGCAAACGATGCGTTGTATTCGGTCTACATTGAACGCCAGACTGCCGACGCTGAGCGACTGTTGCGAGACATAGCGATTCGGTTGAACGATATCGGTGATTACAAGATCATTGGAGGTTTGTCCGGCGAACTCGTCCGAAAGCTGGAGCGAATTCGTCCAACTTCGCTGCATCAGGCTGCAAAAATCGAGGGCATGACGCCAGCCGGGCTGATCGCAATTTTGGCGTATGTCCAGGGGGCCGCGAGGGTTAAGGCACCCGCGTGACCCCCAGTGTTTCACGTGAAACGCTTGAAGCCCTGCAGGAGTTCGAGCGACGTCTCCTGCACTGGAGCGGTAGTATAAACCTGATCGGCCGGAACGAGACCACCGTTCTGCGCGAACGGCATACCATGGACAGCCTTCACCTGCTGTCCGCATCCCGTGGTCGTTGGGCGCGTTGGGTCGACCTGGGGTCGGGTGGGGGTTTTCCGGGGCTTGTCGTAGCGATAGCGTGTCGAGACGATGCCTCCAAAACGGTTTGCCTGGTTGAAAGCGATCAGCGAAAGGCGGCATTTCTTCGCGCAGTGGCTAGCGATCTTTCGCCCCGGACTGAAATCGTGGTGCAACGTATCGAAGCGGTGGCGAGTCTGCGCGGCGATGTCATCTCTGCACGCGCTCTGGCGCCGCTGAAAACCCTTTTGGACTATGCGCTGCGGCATGGTATGCCGGACGCCGAGGCGCTGTTTCCGAAGGGCCGCAGCGTCGATCAGGAGATAGAGGACGCCGGTATGCGGTTCAATTTCGATCTGGAGCGACTTCCGGGGAGCGGTGGGTCGGTCGGATTGATCCTTCGCGTCACCAACATCTCGCCGCGCCTCGTGTCTTCGGCGTGACCAAGACCCTGGCCATCGTCAATCAAAAGGGCGGCGTCGGCAAAACGACGACGGCCATCAATCTTGGTGCCGCGCTCGCCGAGACAGGACTACAAACCTTGCTTATCGACCTGGATCCGCAGGGAAACGCGTCGACGGGGCTGGGTATAGATGTAGCCGATCGCCGCGCAACTACATACGATGTTCTATTAGACGATCTGGCTCTTGCGGACGGGGTCCTGCGCACGTCGATGCGCGGACTCTTCGTCATTCCGTCAACACCCGACCTGAGCTCTGCAGATATACAGATCCACGCCAGCGAGCGCCGAACGTTCCTGTTGCGCGATGCCATAAAGTCGGCAAGTACGCAGGCAATGGGGCTGGACTATATCCTGATTGATTGTCCGCCCTCGCTGAGCCTGCTGACGCTTAACGCGATGATTGCCGCCGATGCGGTTCTCGTTCCCCTCCAGGGCGAGTTCTTCGCCCTCGAAGGGTTGTCGCAGCTGATGCTCACCGTGCGCGAGGTCCGCGCCAGCGCAAATCCCGACCTTCGCATCGAAGGTGTCATCCTGACGATGTACGATGGACGCAACCGGCTAGCGCAGCAGGTTCTCGCAGACGCCCGCGACATCCTTGGCGACCTCGTCTTTTCGACCGTGATCCCCCGCAATGTTCGGGTCAGCGAGGCGCCTTCATTCGGTCTTTCCGTGCTGTCTTATGATCCCGCGTCAAAGGGCAGCGCCGCGTATCGCGAGTTGGCGTCCGAAATGCTCCGCCGCGATAGCACCATCACGAGAAAGGAAACGGCGTGACGACAGAACGTAAGGCGCGGGGACTTGGACGTGGTCTGTCGGCGCTGATGGCGGATGTACAGGTCGAGACGTCCGAAGGCACAGGTCGCAATGGTGGGGCCGTGCGCCACGTTCCCGTCGAGAGGATCACGCCGAATCCGCGGCAGCCGCGCCGGTTCTTTGCCGAGGACGCAATGGAGGAACTGGCCGCCTCCATTCGCGAGAAGGGAATCATCCAGCCCTTGATTCTGCGCCGTGCCGGCGATGGCTACGAGATCGTCGCTGGCGAGCGTCGCTGGCGCGCGGCCCAGATGGCGCAGCTGCATGACGTGCCGGCCATCCTGCGAGATTTCGACGATACCGAGGTACTTGAGATTGCCATCATCGAGAACATCCAGCGCGCGGACCTGAACCCGATCGACGAAGCGACCGGCTACAGGCAACTGATGGAGCGTTTCGGCCGAACTCAGGATCAAATGTCGAAAGCACTAGGGAAGAGTCGGAGCCATATTGCCAACCTCTTGAGATTGTTGACGCTTCCCGCTTCGGTGCAAGAGATGCTGTCGCGCGGCGCACTCTCGACGGGCCATGCCCGGGCCCTCATAACCACCGGCGATCCGTCGGCATTGGCGCAGGTAGTCGTGTCGCGAGGTCTTTCCGTCCGCGAGACGGAGCGGCTCGCCAAAGGCCGGGCAAGGCCGACTACCGCGCCGCGCCGCCCCGTCGAGAAAGACGCCGACACACGGGCACTGGAGCTGGACCTGGCCGCGGCGGTCGGTATGCCAGTCACGATCGATCATCGAGGCGCCCGCGGCAGCGTTACCATTGCCTACCGGGATCTGGCCGAACTGGACGGCCTCTGCCGTCGCTTGTCCGGCGACGCCTGATCAAAGAAGGTGGCGCAGGATCCCGTTCAGCAGCGGCATGCCGCTTGGCGTGACCCGCAGCGTCTCGGCATCGGCGACCACCAGACCCCGATGCGCCAGTTCGTTCAGCCGGTCCTCCCGTAGAAGCCCTGGCGCCAGCACGTCGATGCGACGGCGGTCCACCCCAGATGCCAGACGCAGTCCCATCAGCAGAATTTCCTGGGCCTGCTCGATGGCCGTCAGCGCCTCCACCGCCAGCGTCGCGTTCCGCGACGCTGCGGCCAGCCAGCCATCGGGCGACCGAATGGCCTCGGTTGCCACCCGACCCGTCGGCAGGGTCAACCGACCATGGGCGCCGGGGCCGATGCCGGCATAGTCGCCGCAACGCCAATAGGTCAGATTATGGCGCGATTGGGCGTCCGTCGCCGCATGGTTCGACACCTCATAGGCCGGCAGGTCCGCCGCCGCGCAAATGTCCTGCGTTGCCTCGTAGAGGTCCGCCGCGAGCTCCTCGTTCGGCAGGCCGCGCAGACCGCCCCGCGCCAAGCGGTCGCCGAACGCGGTGCCATCCTCGATGGTCAACTGGTAAAGCGACAGGTGGTCGACGGCCATCGACAGTGCCTCGTGCAGTTCGGTGCGCCATGCCGTCACGGTCTGACCCTGCCGGGCATAGATCAGGTCGAAGCTGACGCGATCGAACGTCGCCCGGGCGATGTCGAATGCGGCGCGGGCCTCGGCGACGCTGTGGCGGCGTCCGAGTCGCCGGAGATCGGCATCGTCAAGTGCCTGTATTCCCATTGAAATTCGGTTCACGCCCGCCGCACGGTAGGCCCGGAAGCGGCCCGCCTCGACGGATGTGGGATTGGCCTCCAGCGTCACCTCCACGTTGTTCCCGGTGCGCCAGGCGCGGCGGATTCCGCCCAGGATTGCATCGACGAGGTCGGGGTCCATCAGGCTGGGCGTGCCGCCGCCGAAGAACACCGAGGTGACGACGTGGTCGGGCGCCAGCGCAGCCTGCGCGGCGATCTCGGCGGCATAGGCGACGCGCCAATGCGATTGATCTACCCGCGCGGCGACGTGGCTGTTGAAGTCGCAATAGGGGCATTTCGCCTGACAGAACGGCCAGTGCACGTAGATGCCGAAGCCGTGCGGGACGTCAGCCAAGGCAGGCTGCGGCGAACCGGGCGAAGGCCTGCGCGCGGTGGCTCAGGCGGTTCTTCGCGGCCGCGTCCATCTCGGCGAAGGTCAGCGGCTGGCCCTCCGGCACGAAGATCGGGTCGAAACCGTGTCCCCTTTCGCCGCGCGCCGGCCATGTCAGCGTGCCAGGTGCGACGCCTTCGAAGACGAGGTCCTCGCCGTCGGGCCAGGCGACGACGATGGTCGAGCGGAACTGCGCGGCGCAGGGATACGCGGCGCCGGCCGCCCTGAGGGCGTCGTGGACGCGTCGCATGCCCAGCGTGAAATCGCGCCCACCTGGCGTCATGGCCCAATCGGCGGTTTCGACGCCGGGCGCACCACCCAGCGCATCGACCGTCAGGCCGCTGTCGTCGGCCAGCGCAGGGATGCTGATGGCACTGGCAGCCGCATGCGCCTTGAGCCGGGCGTTGCCGACGAAACTCGTCTCCGCCTCCGGTGGCTCGGGCAGATCGAAAGCCGCGGCGCCGACCGCCTCGATCCCGCGGGGCGCAAGCAGGTCGCGCAGCTCGGCCAGCTTGCCGGCATTGTGACTGGCGATCAGCAGCCTCGGGGCGGTCAGGCGCCGTGTCATCCTGTTGCAGCGCGCTGCACGTCGGCCAGAGCCCGCGTTCCGGCTTGCGCAAGGTCCAGCAGCGCGGCCAACTCGTCACGGGTGAAGGTGGCATTCTCCGCCGACATCTGAACCTCGATCAGCCGATCGCCGGTCATCACGAAGTTGCCGTCGACACCGGCCTCACTGTCCTCTGGATAATCCAGATCCAGCACCGGCTGGCCGGCATAGACCCCGCAGCTGACCGCGGCGACGGGCTCGATCAGCGGATTGGCGATGACGTCGCCCGCGCGCACCAGCTTCGTGACCGCCAGCTTCAACGCGACCCAGCCGCCGGTGATCGCGGCGCAACGGGTACCCCCATCTGCCTGTAGCACGTCGCAGTCGACGGTGATCTGCCGCTCGCCCAGGGCCCGCCGGTCCACTCCGGCACGCAGCGACCGGCCGATCAGGCGCTGGATCTCCTGCGTGCGGCCGGACTGGCCTTCTTTCGCTTCGCGTCGCATCCGGGTGTTGGTAGCACGCGGCAGCATCCCGTATTCTGCCGTCACCCAACCTTGCCCACTGTTCTTCAGGAACGGCGGCACGCGCTCGTCGATGCTGGCCGTACACAGCACATGCGTGTCGCCCATACGGATCAGGCAGGACCCCTCGGCATGGCGGGTGACGCCCGTCTCGATCGTGACGTGGCGCATGGCGTCGGTCTTGCGGCCTGAAGGGCGCATGGGATCGGTCCTTTCGTGAACGCGGCCGTGTCATCGCAGCGCGACACGTTTGGCGCAACCCCGATTGACCCCGACGCCCGAGACACCATTGTGATGGCCATGACGCAGGCGCAGACCATCCTGGCCGACATGGACGCGCGGTCGCGCGAGGTGTTCCGCCGCGTGGTTGAGGGCTATCTCGATTCGGGAGGGCCGATCGGCTCGCGCACCCTGACCCGCACGATGAGCGAGAAGGTCAGCGCCGCCACGATCCGGAACGTCATGCAGGATCTGGAACACCTCGGATTGTTGGGCAGCCCGCATGTCAGCGCGGGCCGGGTGCCGACCCAGATCGGGCTGCGCCTGTTCGTCGACGGGCTGCTGGAAGTCAGCGACCTGACCGACGCGGATCGCGCCCGGATCGACCAGTCCATGGGCGCCGCCGACAGCGATGTGGGCACGCTGCTGGACAAGGTCGGGTCCGCGCTCTCGGGCATCACCGCAGGCGCCAGCCTGGTGTTGGCGCCGAAACACCAGGCGCCGATCCGGCATATCGAGTTCGTCAGCCTCGCCGCCGACCGGGCACTGGTCGTGCTGGTCTTCGCCGACGGCCATGTCGAGAACCGGGTCTTCGCGCCGCCGCCCGGGCAGACGGCCTCGTCGATGCGCGAGGCTGCGAACTTTCTCAATGCGATGGCAGCCGGACGGTCGCTGTCTGACCTGCGCGTCACCATCGAACGCGAGGTCGCCGCACGGCGGCGCGAGCTTGACACGCTGGCGGCCGAGATGATCGACAGCGGCCTCGCCGTCTGGGAGAACGAGGGTGCGCCCTACGAGCGGCTGATCGTGCGCGGCCGTGCCAATCTGCTGGACGGCTCGACGGATGAGGGGATGGAGCGGATCCGCCAGCTCTTCGACGACCTTGAGCGCAAGCGCGACATCGCCGAGTTCCTCGAACTGGCCGAGGAGGGGGAGGGCGTGCGCATTTTCATCGGGTCCGAGAACAAACTCTTTTCGCTGTCGGGTTCCTCTTTGGTGGTCAGCCCATATATGAACGCGGATCGTAGAATCATCGGCGCCGTGGGCGTGATCGGGCCGACACGCCTGAATTACGGGCGGATCGTTCCGATCGTCGATTATACGGCGCAACTGGTGGGCAGGATGCTGTCCGACCGCGGCTGACAGGTAGAAGAATGGCAAAACCCGAGAAAACTCCCGGACAGGGCGATGTCGAAGCGGCGATTGCCGAGATGATCGCACAGGAATCCGGCAGGCCCGACCGCTGGGACGACAGGGCGCGGACGCTGGACGATTTGGCCGACGAAGCACCCGAAGAGGACGCCGCACTCGGGGACCCGGACGAGACCGGTGTTGACGCCGGCGCTCAGACAGCGCCGCATGATGACCCGGATCGCGCACGCACCGACGTGGAGCGTCTGGCGGCCGAGCTGGTGCAGACCCGCGCCGAACGCGACGAGTTGCGCGACCGTTTCGTGCGCGCTTTGGCCGAGGCCGAGAATGCCCGCAAGCGGTCCGACCGCGACCGGCGCGAGGCCGAGAACTACGGCGGATCGAAGCTTTCGCGCGATCTGCTACCGGTGTTCGACAATCTGACCCGCGCACTGGAGGCCGCGACCGAGGACCAGCGCGCCACCGTGCCCGCCTTGTTTGAAGGGGTAGAGCTGACACTTCGCGAACTGGTGAGCGTCTTCGGCAAGCACGGCATCACGCCCATCACGCCGCAGATCGGCGACCGCTTCGACCCGCAGAAACATCAGGCCATGTTCGAGGCGCCGGTCCCGGACACGAAGGCCGGCGACATCATCCAGGTGATGGCCCACGGCTTCCTGCTGCACGATCGTCTGCTGCGCCCCGCGCATGTCGGCGTCAGCTCCACGCCGAAAGGCTAGAGGATCCTCTGCTGAGCCGTCACGCCGGCCGGATCGTCGGCGGCCAATCGTTTCAGCTCGTAGACCAGTTGCAGCGCCGCCTTCGGCGTCAGGTCGTCGGGATGGACGGACGCCAGATATTGCAGGGCAGGTGACGAAGCGGGTGCGGTCAGAGGCTGGCGCTGGACGGCGGCTGAGAACAGCGGAAGATCGTCGATCAACGCCATCGGCGCGGCGCCACCCTCGCGGCTGCCGCGTTCCAGGGCGTCGAGCACCGCGCGCGCCCGTGCGATCACCGGCGCCGGCAGTCCCGCAAGTCGCGCGACCTGCACGCCATAGGACCGGTCGGCCGCGCCGCGCCGCACCTCGTGCAGAAACACCACGTCGCCCTGCCATTCGCGCACTGCGACAGTGGCGTTCAGCGCGCGGTCCAGCCGGTCGGCCAGCGTGGTCATCTCGTGATAGTGCGTTGCGAACAACGCGCGGCAGCGATTGACGTCGTGCAGGTGTTCGAACGTGGCCCAGGCGATGGACAGCCCGTCATAGGTCGACGTGCCGCGCCCGATCTCGTCCAGGATCACCAATGCGCGGTCGTCGGCCTGGTTCAGGATCGCCGCCGTCTCGACCATCTCGACCATGAAGGTCGACCGGCCGCGCGCCAAGTCGTCCGCGGCGCCGACGCGGCTGAACAGCTGGCTGACCACGCCGATATGGGCCGAGGCGGCGGGAACGTAGCTGCCGATCTGCGCCAGCAGCGCGATGACGGCGTTCTGGCGCAGGAACGTGGATTTCCCGGCCATGTTCGGGCCGGTCAGCAGCCAGATGGCGGGGCTGTCGTCATCCGACAAGGTGCAGTCATTGGCGACGAAGGCCGCACCCGACTGCGCCCGCAGCGCGTGTTCCACGACGGGATGTCGACCGCCCGTCACGTGGAACGCGTGGCTGTGGTCGACGCGCGGGCGGCACCAGTTATCGCCCGCGGCCAGATCGGCGAGGGCGGCGGCCACGTCGATCGACGCCAGCGCCGCGGCGGTGCGCCCGATCGCGTCTGCGCGGTCGAGGATGGCGCCGCGCAGCATCGCGAACAGCCGCGTCTCGATGTCCTGCGCGTGCGTGCCGGCGTTCAGGATGCGCGTTTCCAGGTCGGCCAGCGCGACGGTGGTGAAGCGGACGGCGCTGGCGGTGCTCTGGCGGTGCATGAAGGTTGCCGACAGCGGTGCGCTGCGCATCCGATCGGCATGGGTCGCCGTGGTCTCGACGAAGTAGCCAAGGACATTGTTGTGGCGGATCTTCAGCCCACCGATCCCGGTCTGGCGCGCATAGTTCGCCTGCAGCGCCGCGATCACGCCGCGTCCCTCGTCGCGCAGCGCGCGGGCGGCGTCGAGGTCGGCGTCGTGGCCTGCGGCGATGAAGCCGCCGTCGCGCACGAGGTTCGGCGGTTCTGCAACGAGCGCATCGCGCAACAGCGCAGTCAGGCCGTCGTGACCCCGTAGGTCGTCCGGGGCGAGTTCGGCTGACGTGTCCCGCGGGCCGAGCATCGCGGCCACGGCGGCCGCCTGCCCAAGACCCTCCCGGATCGCGGCCAAGTCACGCGGTCCGGCCCGATCCATCGACAGTCGCGACAGGGCGCGGTCGATATCGGGCACGCGCCGCAGCGCGCCGCGCAGGTCGGCCCGCAGGACCGGCTGCTCGACCAGTTCCGTCACCGCGTCGAGGCGCGCGGCGATGGCAACCGGGTCGCGCGCCGGCGCGGCCATGCGCCGGTCGAGAAGGCGGGCACCGGCGGCGGTGACGGTCCGGTCGACGACGTCGATCAGCGATCCGCGGCGCCCCCCCGACAGGGCCCGCGTGAGTTCCAGGTTGCGGCGCGTCGCGGCGTCGATCTGCATCGCCGCCTCCGCCGATTCGCGCACCGGGGGGCGCAGGTGCGGCAGCGCGCCCCGCTGCGTGATCTCAAGCCAGGCGAGCAGTGCGCCCATCGCCGCCAGTTCCGCCCGGCCGAAGGCGCCGAACCCATCCATGCTGGCGACACCGTAGGCCCGGCAGAGACGCGCGGCGCCGCCTTCGCTGTCGATGCTTCCGCGCGGCAGTGGCGTTACCACCGCGCCGGCCTCGGCGATCATGTCCGCCAGCGACGTGTCGTGCTGTTCCGGCACGACCACCTCGCTTGGCGTCAGGCGCGCCAGTTCCGCCGTCAGCCGCGCCGCGGTACAGGGCATCACGCGCAATTCCCC
>PPFU01004271.1_pt1 | contig 12391 bp, 8 predicted proteins | sample 1535991 | NCBI WGS metagenome assembly PPFU01 (sample SAMN04901290, study PRJNA319586) | Hypolithon metagenome, whole genome shotgun sequencing project. | isolation source: Antarctic Hypolithon | place: Antarctica: Miers Valley | collected 2014 | reverse complement strand
TCCGCGGGCGGCTCGCCATCGCAGCCATTGACGATGATCGACATCAGCCCCTTCACCGTCGGCGACTCCTCCGCCACATCGACAAACATCCGCATCTTTGCCTCATCGCCTGTATCGTCCACGCGTGTCCAAAGGAACACCGGCGTCACACACTCGGGCACGCGGTTCATCCCCGCGTCCCGGGCCGCCCCCAACCCCTCGGGCAGCGGCGGGAGCTTGTCCGCGTAATCGAGCAGGAACTCGAGCCGGGTGTCGTCGTCCACACTCTGAAAGAGGTCGGTGATGTCGTCGAGCTTGGGCAGGGGCATTCGAAGAATCTCACGCGGAGGCGCGGGGGAGGAAATCCAAGAGATCGGCACGGACTATACCTCGTGTCGCGGTTCGCCGGGCCGACACGTCAGTGGCTCTTCTAATCTTCCGCTCCGCGGCTCCGGGTGAGATCTTTTACCCCTTCTCGATCGGCAGCCCCACCGAGTTGCCCCACTCGGTCCAGGAGCCGTCGTAGTTTCGCACGTTGTCATAGCCCAAGAGCTCGCTGAGCACGAACCAGGTGTGGCTGGACCGCTCGCCGATGCGGCAGTAGGCGACGACCTCATCACCCCGGTTCAGCCCCAGTTCACCCGCGTAGATCGCCTCGAGCTCTTCGCGGGATTTAAACGTGCCGTCCTCGTCCGTCGCCCTGCTCCACGGGCAGCTCACGGCGCCGGGGATGTGTCCGCCGCGGAGCGCGCCCTCCTGGGGGTAGTCGGGCATGTGCATCAGCTCGCCGGTGTATTCCCCGGGGCTGCGGACATCGACCAGCGGCCGCTTCGCCCGGACATGCTCCAGCACCTCATCGCGGAACGCGCGGATCGAGCGGTCTTGACCTATAGGGACACTATGTTCCGCCGCTTGATATGAAGGCACATCCCGCGACGTGTCGCGGCCCTCTTGCATCCACTTCTTCCGCCCGCCATCCATCACGCGGCAATGTGGGTGGCCCATGAGCTTGAAGACCCAGTAGGCGTAGCACGCCCACCAGTTGCTCTTGTCGCCATAGAAAACCACGGTGGTGTCGTCGGAGATACCTTTGTTCTCGCACAGGGCGGCAAAGGCATCGGGGTCGATGTAGTCGCGGATGGTGGGGTCGTTGAGGTCGTTGATCCAGTCGATGTGGACCGCCTCGGGGATGTGGCCGGTGGAGTAGAGGAGCACATCTTCGTTGGATTCGACGATGCGGTAGCGGTCGGACTCGCCGCGATGATCGTCAACCCATTGGGTGGAGACGAGGGCGTCGGGGTGCGCGTAGGGAGGATCTGAAGAGGATGTGGGGTTGGGGGCGGGCATGGTGTGGAGTGTACGGGCGTTGCGGTGGCGGGGTGAGGGTGGGGTGCGGGTGGGGTGATTGGGGGTTGCAGGCGTGAGGCTGGCACTCCGATAAACTCTGTTCACCCGCTCCCGCCACCGCCGCTCCCGTTCGCCGATGCCTAAACCCCCCGTGACCAACCCGACCCCGCCCCCGCTGCCGGGGAGCATCGATGTGCCCCAGGAGTTGGAGCGGTTCCGCCAGCGGCTGCTGGACCTGAGCAACCGCAACGCGCTCTTGAACTTCAAGATGCCCACGAAGCGGTCTAGGAGCGGGGTCGCGTTCGACGGGCTCGACGCGGACGCGGTGTGGGCGAGGCTGGTCGAGTCGGGCAAGAGTGTTCGGATCGCTGCGGACCCGCCCCGGGAGACGGCCGAGGCGGCAGCGGACGAGGCGTCCACGCAAGAGGAAGACGAGGTTGTAGGCTGGCGGGTGGTGTCGTCGGTGCGGGTCGGGCAGACGCTCGCGCTGCCCCCGGCGGTGAACGAGGAGGGCGTGGCTTGGTTGGATGAGGCTCTGGCACCCGAGGACGAGGACGACTCGCCGACGCCGGCATTGCCGCGGGGCAAAAAGCGGGGCTTGCGGGCGGTGGAACATGCTTCCGAGCCTTCTGTTGTCAGATCTGCCATCAGGTCCGATGTCAGATCCGATGTCAGATCCGATTTCAGGTCCGAGGAAGCGGCATCGGTCTTCAAGGCGGCCGCCCCGCCCCCGGCCCCCGAGCCGGACCCCAAGCCCCCGCGGGAGCGGGTGCCGCCGCCCGCGGATGCGCTGCTTGCCCCGATGGACGACGATCGGCTCGACACGGTGCTCCGCACGATCCGCAGCCGCGCCAGGTCCAGCGTCGAAGAGACGGGCGTGAACCTGCTGTACCTCGCGGCCGGGATGCTCGAGTGGTATGAGGACGACAAGGCGGAGCACCCGCTGCTGGCTCCGCTGGTGCTGATCCCGGTGGAGATCGAGCGGAGTTTCGATCTTCGGGCCGGGCGATATGCGTACAGCCTGCGTTACTCGGACGATGAGGTGCCGGAGGTGAACCTGTCGCTGCAGAAGCGGCTGGAGCGGGACTTTGGCGTGGTGCTGCCGGAGCGGGCGGAAGAGTCGAAGCCGTCGCAATATTTCGATGAGGTGCGGCGCACCGTCGAACCCCGCCCGCGATGGCGGGTCTCGTCGCGGGCGGTGCTGGGGTTTTTCTCGTTCAACCGGCTGCTGATGTACCTGGATTTGGACCCGGCGCGTTGGCCGGGGGATCGCCCGCTGACGGGGCTTCCTCTCGTGCGGCAGGTGTTCGAGGGGTCGCAGCGTGTGGAGGAAGAGGGGCGGAGGGGCGGGCTGTTCTCACGGGACTACGACATCGACGCCGAGCCCGAGGCGGCCGGGGTGCAACTCGTGGTGAACGCGGACGCGTCGCAGCACTCGGCTCTGGTGGATGTGGCCAAGGGTCGGGACCTGGTGATCGAGGGGCCTCCGGGCACGGGCAAGAGCCAGACGATCACCAACGCGATCGCAGACGCGATGCACGACGGGCGGAGCGTGCTCTTCGTCGCGGAAAAGCTGGCGGCGCTCGAGGTCGTGCGGGCGAACCTGGAGCGGGCAGGTCTGGGCGACCTGTGCCTCGAACTGCACAGCGATGCGGCGAGCCCCAAGAGCGTGATCGAATCGTTGAGCAGGCGGCTGTCGCAGGAGCCCCCGCAGCCCCCGCGGACGGAGCATCAACGCGAAGCGCTCGATGAAGCCCGCGATCGGCTCAATGCCTATGCCGACGCGATCGCCCGCGTCGTGGGACCCCGCCAAGAGACGCTGTGCAGCGTGATGTGGCGGGTAGCGGAGTTGGAGGGGCGGGGGCTGGCGGTGCCGCGGGGGCTGGAACGAATAGGGGGAGCCGACGACGCCACCATCCGACGCTCCCGGGCGCTGCTGGACGAGCTCGCGGCGGTGTGTGACGAACTGGGTCCGCCCCACCAGCAAACTTGGCACGGCTTCCGCCCCGTGGCGCGAGACGACCGGGATGTCGCCGACGCGAAGGCTGCCATCACGCAATGGCGGGACGCTTCGCAAGCGCTTCAAGAACACGAAGCGACCGCGGCGGAGCGGCTGGGGCTTGCGGGTGGCGGCGAGTCAGGAAATGCTCCTTCGATAGCGGCCTCTGCGCTCCCCGGATCTAAGGATCCGGTGGGGTTCGATTTGGTAGAGCGGGCGTCCCCCCCGCCATCGGCCGCCGCCCAATCCCCTTCGCCACCTCGTCACACGGTGGGCGAGACGCCCTTCCCGCCTGTTGCAGAGGCTCCTGCTAACGGTCAACGGCCCGCCCTGCGTCGCCTGCGTGAGAGCGACGTGGAGCGGTGGGTCCCGCTCGCCAGCAGCGAAAATCTTCCCCCCGCCCCGTGGCTCGGCCACGTCGCCACCGCGGCCCGCTTCGCCTCCGCCCGCGGCTGGATCGCGTTGCACGACCGCTACACCCGCGCCGCCGCCATCGCGGCCGCTTCAGTGTTCGGCCCTTTCGTCGACGCGGCCCCCGCCGCCCGCGATCTCGACGCGCGGCTCCCCCGGCTCGACCCGGTGCTCGGCGGGCTGACCCGTGGCGATCTGCCAGGCCTGGCGGTGCAGCTTAAAGCGCTCCGCGGGTTGGTCGATCGACTCCTCTCCACGGCGACCAAGCTCGAAGCCGCGGGCTTGGGCCCCGTGCGTGACCTGGCCGAGTACGACCACGCCGCCCGGCTGCACAAGCTGCTCAACCACCCGGCGATGGCGGACGCGGCGATGCTCGACCCCCGGCTCTACCAGCGGATCACGCTGCAACACCTGCTCCGCGGGCGGACCCGCGGCGAGGAGCTCCTGGCCCAACAGGCGGAACTTGCCACCACCTTCGTGCTCCGCGACGCCCCGACGCCGGACCACCTGGCGACGATCCGACAGGTGCTCCGCCGCCACGGCCGATCCATGCTCCGCATGCTCCGGGGTCCCTACCGCCTCGCCCGCGGCGACGTTAAAGCCTTTCTCCAGCCCGCCGCGACTTACGAGCCTCTGACGCTTGCTGCCGAGCTCGAGCGGCTGGAGAAGCACCTCGCGGACCGTGCCGCTTTCGCCGCCGATGAGCCGCTGAACCGCCTGTTCCCCGAGATGTTCCGCGGGATGGAGACGGATTGGAAGCCCTTGGAGCAGGGCGTGGCGTGGGCGCAGCAGACGCAGAAGCTGGGGATCGATCACCCGCGGGCGGTGGAGCTGCTCGGGCTGCGGGAGGCGGTGTCGCAGCCGATGACCCCCTCCCAGGTCCGCGAGGCTGCCGAGGCGGTCTGGCGGGAGTGGTCCGGGATTCAGCCGCCGCGGTTGCTGGGTCCCCCGCCCGCGGGCGGCACGCCGCTGGCGGAGGTGGCGGAGCGGGTGGCCGCGAGGGTGCGGGAGGTCGAGGGGATCGTGGAGGCGTCGCATGCGTTTCGATCGGATGCGGCCGCGCGCGTCGCTGACTTGGCCGCCCCCGCTCAGGCCGTGCTCGAGGCCGAGGCGACGGCCGAGGCGGTGCGTGGCGATCGTGCCTACGTCGAAGTGCCAGGCGATACCGGAGCCATTGCGACGGCCGAAGCCGCCCGTCCCCTCGCCGATGCCGTGGTGTGGGTGCAGGCTTTGCTGGACGCGGGGCTACCCGAAGAGGTGCTGTTTCGTGAAGACGCCGGTGAGCAGGAGCATGTAGACGCCTCGCATTGGATCACCGCCCAGCTCAAAACCGCGGCCGCCCAAGCCCATCGGCTCAGGGAGTCCCATGCCCATTGGTTGGCGGGACGAGCCGCCGCCGAGTCGCTGCTTACGGCCGAGGCGGGCCGCCTGCCTTCCGCCGAGGCGGGGGACGCGGCCGCGGTTGACACCTCTATTGCGTCGTCGCTGCTTTTGGAGCTGGCGGGGCTGCTGCCCTGGGTTCGCTACCGGCAGGTGGTGGATCGTGTGACCGATGCGGGCCTTGGGGATTGGGCCGCGGCCGTGGACGCGGGCGAGCTCTTGGCCAATCAGGCCGCGGATACCTTTGAGCTGGCCGCGTATGACGCCACCGCCCACGCCGCCGTTGCCGCCAGCCCCCTGATCCGCGACTTTACCCGGGCGGGGCATGAGGGGGTTCGTCAACGCTTTGCCGACCTCGATGACGACATGCTGGAGATGCAGCAGGCCCAGACGCTGGCGGTGGCGTCGAGCGTGGAGCCGCCCGCGGGCAACGCCACCGGCCGCGTCGGCACGTACACCGAGATGGGGCTGATCCGCCACGAGGCCGCCAAGCAGACGAGGTTCTGCAAGGTCCGCGACCTGATGAGCCGAGCGCCCGCGTCGATCGCGATGCTCAAGCCCTGCCTGATGATGAGCCCGCTGTCGGTGGCGCAGTTCCTCCCGCGGGATGCCCCACCCTTCGACTTGGTGGTGATGGACGAGGCGTCGCAGATTCAGCCCGAGGATGCGCTGGGCGCGATCGCCCGAGCTCGACAGCTCGTCGTCGTGGGCGACCCGAAGCAGCTCCCGCCCACCACCTTCTTCGAGCGTAACTTCGACGACCCCGACGAGCCCGAACCCGAAAAGGCGACCGCGGCCTACGGCAGCGAAAGTATTCTCGAGGTGCAGATGCGGACCTCCCCCGCCGTTCGCCGCCTCAAGGGGCACTACCGCTCGAAGCACGAGAGCCTCATCGCGTTTTCCAATCAGTACTTTTACGAAGGCGAACTGGTGATCTTCCCCTCCCCCACCCGCGAGGCCCAAGGTGATTCCCGCTTGGGGGTCTACCACCACCGGGTCGACGGTGGGCGATTTTACAAGGGCCGCAACCCCGCCGAGGCCGACGCCCTGGCACGCGCGATCATTAAACACGCCTTAGCCCACCCCGGAGAGTCGCTGGGCGTGGGCGTGTTCAACCTCGCGCAGCGGGAGCTGATCGAGGAGATCCTCGAAGCCTACACCAACGCCGACGCCGACGCCCGTGCCGCCGTCGAACGCCTTAGTCAGGCCGACGATCGGCAGGAACCGCTGTTCATCAAGAACCTGGAAAACCTCCAGGGCGACGAGAGGGATGTGATCTTCCTGGGCTACACCTACGGCCCGGACCCCGGCACCGGCCGCGTCATGCAACGCTTCGGCCCCATCACCGGGCAGGACGGGTGGCGGCGGCTCAACGTGCTCATCACCCGCGCCAAGCGGCGGGTCGAAGTCTTCGCCTCCCTCTCCTCCACCGACATCCAGGGCGGCCCCGACAAGAGCCGGGGCGTCAACGCGATGCGGGACTACCTCGCCTTCGCCGAGACCGGCCGCGCCCCGGGTGCGACCACCGCCGACGAACACGCCGCCCTCACCCCTTTCGAACGCACCCTCACCCGCATCGTCGAAGCGGAGGGACTCGAAGCGGTCCCCCGCGTTGGCGTCGCGGGATATTTCGTGGACATGGGGATCCGACAACCATCCGTTCCCGACACCTACCTGCTCGGGATCGAACATGACGGCGAAAACTACCGAGCCGCCCGCTCCGCCCGCGACCGCGACCGCGGCCGAGCGGGCGTGATGCATGCCCGCGGCTGGACCCTCCACCGCATCTGGTCCGCCGACTGGTTTCAAAACCCCCACGCCGAGGAGCAACGACTGCGAATCGCACTCAAAGCAGCCGTAGCAGCAGCAGCGTCGACGACGTCACCGCCGGTTGCCATTGCGAACAGCTTGCCTGCCTGAGCGTGCGGGGCGGGATTTGCTGGGGCCGTTCTCGTGACTTTCCGGCATCGTGCCGATGCTTTGGCGGCACAGGCGTCCCAACCGCCGAGGCGGGTGGCGGGAAATCGATTGCACTGCTCTGCAGGGATTGAGTGCTCGCGGCCGCGTGCATCACGCCCATGCGTCAACCCCATGCGTCAGACGGTCGGCGACCAAATGCTCGTCACCGTTGGCAGCGTCGCCCAGCCCAGGCGGAAGGTGGAACTCATCTTCATCAGGGTGTTCACCCCGGTGATCCGGTCGCGAAAGAGCAGGTCGGGCGAGCCGTTGGCGTCAAAGTCAGAGGTGCCGGCGAGGGTCCAGGCCGTGGCGACTCGGGGCAGGGCGGCCCAGCCGATGCGGGCGGTGGAATCCATCCGCATGATCGTGTTGTCCCCGGTGGTGCGGTCTCGCCAGATCAGGTCCGGCGTGCCGTTGTGGTCCATGTCCGCCACGCCGCCGAGCGTCCATTGACTGGCGACCCGGGGGAGGGCGGCCTAGCCGGTGCGGCGGGCGTCGCGGGTGAGCATGATGGTGTTGTCGCCGGTCTGGGCGTTGCGGAAGATCAGGTCGGCGTGGGTGTCACCATCCATGTCCGCAACCCCCCCGAGCGTCCACGCGGTCGCGACGCGGGGGAGGGCCGCCCAGCCGGTGCGGTCGGTGCCATTCATGAGCATGATCGTGTTTTCGCCGGTCGCGTCATCCCGCCAGATCAGGTCGGGGGTGCCGTTGTGGTCCATGTCGCCGATGCCGCCCAGGCTCCACGCGGAGGCGACGGCGGGGAGAGACGCCCAGCCGAGGCGGGTTTGCCCGCCCATCAGCATGATGGTGTTGGTGCCGGTGACGGGGTTTCGCCACACGATGTCGGGCGTGCCGTTGTGGTCAAAGTCGGTGGGGGCGCGGGGGGCGACGAGGTGGTGGTGGGCGGCGGCGTGGGGGTGGCGGTGATTTCCTCCAGCAGGTCAAATTTGTCGGTCGTTCCCACGAACCAGACGCCGCCTTCGACGTCGATCACGACGTCTTCGGGCCCCTTGCCGCCCAGGGCGCCGATGAACGTGGACCAGAGGACGTGCCCGTCGGGGGAGATGCGGGCGGCGAAATCCCGCTCGCCTGAGAAGATGGAGGTATACAAGCCGTCGAGCCATTCCCCGCTGCGTGAGCGGCCGCCGACATAGGCAAAGCCTTGGGCATCCACCGTGATGGCGGTGCCGCGATCCGTACTCTCGCCGCCCAGGAACCCGCTGAAAAGCATCGTGCCCATCGAGTCGAGTTTGGCGTAAAAGCCGTCCATCTCCCCGCCCAGGCTCGTGTCGTCGCCGCCGGCCGTCCACCCGGAGGTGTTGGTAAGTCCGGTGACCCACACGTTCCCATCGGCATCCACCGCGATATCTTTGATGGCATCACGGCTGCTGGAGTGGTTCTGACCGCCGATGACACGTGACCAGATTACCTCGCCCTCCGATGAGATCCGCGTGACAAATCCGCTGTGATCATTCCACCCGTCCAGCTCCAACCCCTCAGGCTGCCCCTGTGCCCACTCGACGCCGCTGGCAATCCCGGCCACATACGCACCTCCGCTGCCGTCGAGCGCCACCGCCGCAAGGTCTTCGCTCCCTCCGCCACCCACCAGCGTGGACCACACCTCCCGGCCGCCCGGATCGAACTTAACGACAAACCCATTCCCCAACCCCTCCTGCAGCACGTCATACCCTCCCGAAACCCACTCTTCCAACCCAGTGGTCGAGTTGTACGTCTCCCCCACCACCCACGCCGAGCCATCCACCTCCACTGCCATCTCCCGTGGCACCGTATAGGCACCCCCGAACTTCTGGATGAAGTCGATGCTGCCACTCAACAAGACCCGGCGCTCGAGAGCCTCGAGCGCAGGCCCACCGACGACAGGCGAAACTGGCTGACGCATCGACCAGCGATGCAACGCTCTCATCCACATGACCACACCATAACCCACCAATCCAGCCAGGAACAGGGCAACCGCCCGCCCCACCACCCCCACCGGCAAAATCGCTCACTTCGCCCGCGACTCGATTTAGAACCACCGCCCACTTCGCCCGCAGCGCTTGACACTCCACCATGCGGGACCCCCGGTTCTCAAACCTGCCCCCCCTGCCCTCCCACTTTTTAGAACAATTCCAAACTCGCTGGTGGACGCCTCCCCAGCCATGCCCCTATAACTGCCCTCACCCACGCCCACCGACAACCCCCCGCCAGATCATCCCGCCATGCCAGCCACCGCCACCGCCACTCAGGCCGTCGAAGCTTTCGCCAGCCGCGGCTACTCCGCCGGCTTTGTCACCGACGTCGAGCAGGATTTCGCCCCGCCCGGCCTCGACGAATCCACGGTCCGCTTCATCTCCGCCAAAAAGAACGAGCCCGACTGGCTCCTCGAATGGCGGCTCAAGGCGTTCCGCAAGTGGCAGACGATGCAGGACCCGACGTGGCAGTATTTCGACTTTGGCCCCATCGACTACCAGGCCACCAGCTACTACGCCGCACCCAAGGCCAGACCCAAGTCGCTCGACGAGATAGACCCCGAGATCCGCCGCACCTACGAAAAACTCGGTATCCCACTCGAAGAGCAGAAGGTGCTCGCCGGCGTTGAGGACGCGGCCGACCCGGGGGCGGAATCCATGGGTGACATGCTCGGGCAGAATGGCGACGCCCCCCGGAAACAGGTCGCCGTCGACGCCGTGTTCGACAGCGTCTCCGTCGCGACCACGTTCAAGAAGGCGCTTGCCGAGTCTGGCGTGATCTTCTGCTCGATCAGCGAAGCGGTGCAAGAGCACCCCGAGCTCGTGCAGAAGTACATGGGCAGCGTCGTTCCCTACAGCGACAACTATTTCGCCACGCTTAACGCCGCCGTGTTCAGCGATGGAAGCTTCGTCTACATCCCCGAGGGCGTGGACTGCCCGATGGACCTCTCGACCTACTTCCGCATCAACGCCCGCGGCACGGGGCAGTTCGAGCGGACCCTCATCATCGCGGAGAAGGGCGCATCGGTTTCATATCTGGAAGGCTGCACCGCACCCCAGCGGGATGAGCACCAGCTCCACGCGGCCGTGGTCGAACTGATCGCTCACGAAGATGCGAACATCAAATACTCGACCATTCAGAACTGGTACCCAGGCGATGAGAACGGCAAGGGGGGGATCTATAATTTCGTGACCAAGCGGGCCATGTGCCAAGGTGACCGCAGCCACGTAAGCTGGACCCAGCTCGAGACCGGCTCGGCCCTGACGTGGAAATACCCGTCGTGCATCCTCAAGGGCGACGACAGCGTGGGCGAGTTCTATAGCGTCGCCGTCACCAACAACGCCCAGCAGGCCGACACGGGCACGAAGATGATTCACATCGGCAAACGCACCCGCTCCACCATCATCAGCAAAGGCATCTCCGCCGGCCGCGGTCAGAATATCTACCGCGGCTTGGTCCAGATCAACAAGGGTGCCACCGACGCGCGAAACTACACCCAGTGCGACAGTATGTTGATCGGCGACCGCTGCGGGGCCCACACCTTCCCCTACATCGACGTCCGCAACAAGACCGCCCACGTCGAACACGAGGCCTCCACCACCAAAATCGGCGAGGACCAGCTCTTCTACCTCAAGCAGCGGGGCATCGCCGAGCAGGATGCCGTCTCCCTCATCGTCAACGGCTTCTGCAAACAAGTCCTCAGCGAACTCCCCATGGAGTTCGCCATCGAGGCGAACAAACTACTGGACGTCTCGCTTGAAGGGAGCGTGGGGTGAGGCATTTTGTGATTCGGCGATTTGGTGATTTGGTGATTTGGCCAGGAGAGGCAAGAGCAAAGGAACTAAGACAAAGGCAGATGGAGGAGAAAACAGAGGCTTGACCGCTGACGTTTCATACAGATGCGTCGGGGATTGATTCAGTGGGCGTTGGCGGGCGGATGGTGTATACGTTACAACGTATTGAAAAGGAATCAAACCACGAGGAGAATGTCTAGATGGAACGGGATATCTGCAGGAACGGGTGCGGATGTTCGCGCTGAGAATCATCGAGGTCACCGAGAAACTTCCTAACCGGACCACGGGGTGGGTGCTTGGGAAACAACTGTTGAGATCCGCCACCTCCGTCTCCGCCAACTATCGAGCCGCCCGCCGTGCCAGGAGCAGTAATGAATATGTCGCTAAAATCAGCATCGTGGTCGAGGAGTCAGATGAAGCGGCGCATTGGCTTGACCTGATTCAGGCTGCAAACCTCCTCCCTCCCTCCGTCGCCGCACCGTTGCTCGATGAAGCCGACCAACTCACCCGCATCTTCGCCGCCATCCGCCGCACCGCAATCGATAACCGAGATGCATCAGGCAAATAATATTCCAACATTCACGCCTCCGGTTCGTTCCCTCTTCCTTCCTCTTCCGTCTTCCTTTTTCCTCCTTCCTGTTTCCTTCGTCATTCTTCCCTCCTCACCAAATCGCCAAATCACCAAATGAGCACGCCCCTCCTCGAAATCCGCAACCTCCACGCCCGCCTTGCCGAGGACCCCTCGGTTGAGATCCTCAAGGGGCTCGACCTCACGCTGCACGCGGGGGAGACCCACTCGATCATGGGGCCCAACGGGTCGGGCAAGTCCACCCTCGCCTCCGTGCTCGCCGGGCACGACGCGTATGAAGTCACGCAAGGCGAGGTGCTCCTGGAAGGAGAGGACCTGCTCGAGCTCGAACCCGAGGAGCGGGCGCAGGCGGGGCTGTTTCTCGCGTTTCAGTACCCCGTCGAAGTGCCCGGCGTGAGCAACACGCAGTTCCTCAAGGCGGCGCTCAACGCCCACCGCGAGGCCCGCGGCGAACCGCCGATCGACGCGATGCAGTTCGTCAAGCTCGCCCGCGAACGGGCCAAGCTCGTGGACATCCCCGCCGACATGCTCAAGCGGAGCGTGAACGAAGGCTTCTCCGGCGGGGAGAAGAAGCGCTTCGAGGTGTTCCAACTCGCGTTGCTCGAGCCTAAGCTGGCGGTGCTCGATGAGACCGATTCGGGGCTGGACATCGACGCCCTGCGTGTCGTCGCTGGCGGCGTGAACAAGATGCGCGACGCGGGGCGGGGCTTCCTCGTTATCACGCACTACCAACGCTTGCTCGACTACATCCAGCCCGACGTGGTGCACGTGCTGGTCGACGGGCGGATCGTCAAAAGCGGCGGCAAAGAGCTGGCGCTGGACCTGGAGAAGAACGGCTACGCCCAATTCGGTGTGGCAGAGGCCGTAGAGGCCGTAGAGGCCGCGGCGGCGGTAGCGGCTTAGCTCATCAGCGGCCGTTGTCGAGCCGGGATCGCTGTCCCCCGCCTACCCTCCCCCGCCATA
>PPFU01003139.1_pt1 | contig 12399 bp, 14 predicted proteins | sample 1535991 | NCBI WGS metagenome assembly PPFU01 (sample SAMN04901290, study PRJNA319586) | Hypolithon metagenome, whole genome shotgun sequencing project. | isolation source: Antarctic Hypolithon | place: Antarctica: Miers Valley | collected 2014 | reverse complement strand
CGCCCCACGCCCTTTTTCGCGGATAAGAACCGCGCCTTCTGGCGGCTGCAGTTCATCGGCTGGGGCGGGGCCTTGCTGCTGCGCGGGGTCTCGGCGCTGGCCAACGATCAGCCGACCAGCTTCCTGGTGCTGGTGCTGGTGCAGAAGCTTACCGGCTTTTCGATCAGCCTGATCCTGGCGGTGATCTACCGCTATCTCATCAACCGCCGACCGCTCGTCACCTGGGGCAGCACCATCGTGGCGCTGGCGGTGGCGGTCAGCCTGTTCGCGCTGCTCGATAGCTGGGTGATGGGGCTCTACCGGCCGGAGGACAATGTCAGCTTCGTCCAGCGCTTCCTAGGCATCTTCATCTGGCCGCTGACCCTGCTCGGCGCCTGGTCGGCGCTGTATTATGCGATCAACTACTTCCTCAGGGTCGAGGAGCAGGCCGATCGGCTCGAGCGGCTGGAGGCGCAGGCCACCAGCGCCCAGCTGGCGATGCTGCGCTACCAGCTGAATCCGCACTTTCTCTTCAACACGCTGAACTCGATCAGCACGCTGGTGCTGCTCAAGCAGACCGAGCCGGCCAATGCGATGCTCACCCGCCTTTCCAGCTTCCTGCGGCACACGCTGGTGTCGCAGCCGGGCGGCAAGGTGACGGTGGCGCAGGAGGTGGAGACGCTGAAGCTCTACCTAGGCATCGAGCGGATGCGGTTCGAGGAGCGGCTGCGCACGGTGTTCCGCATCGATCCGGCCGCCTCCAATGCAACGATCCCCTCGCTGCTGCTGCAACCGCTGGTGGAGAATGCGATCAAATATGCGGTCTCGCCACAGGAGGAGGGCGCGCGGATCAGCCTGGCCGCGCAGGTGCTGGGCAACCGGCTGCGGCTGACCGTCACCGATACCGGCCCCGGCTTGCAGGGGCGCCAGCTGGGCCCCCAGACCGATGACGGCACCGGCAGCACCGGCCTGGGCCTCGCCAATATCCGCAGCCGGCTGGCGCAGGCCTATGGCGAGGATCACCGCTTCGAGATCCAGTCGCCCCCCGAGGGTGGCTTCGCGGTGATCGTCGAGCTGCCCTATGAGCCGGGCGAGGAGCCGCCCGAACCCCTTGCTGCGCCCGTAAAACCGTGGTCCACGCCAGAGATTGAACCCCTGCCCGCCGAACGGGCGATCGGAAGCACCGCATGACCATCCGCACGATTATCGTCGACGACGAAAAGCTCGCCATCCAGGGCCTCCAGTTGCGCTTGGAGCGCTTCAGCGACGTGGAGGTGATCGCCACGTGCGCCAACGGGCGCGAGGCGATCCGCTCGATCAAGACCGAAAAGCCTGATCTCGTCTTCCTGGACATCCAGATGCCCGGCTTCGATGGCTTCAGCGTCGTCAAGGGCGTGATGGAGATCGATCCACCCTTGTTCGTGTTCGTCACCGCCTATCAGGAGCACGCAATCCGCGCCTTCGAAGCCAACGCCGTCCACTATTTAATGAAGCCGGTGGACGAGGACATGCTAGCCGACACGATCGAGCGAGTGCGCCAGCGGTTGGCCGAAAAGCGCTCGTCCGAAGAGGCCGAAAAGCTCAAGGACGTGCTGGCCGAGGTCGCGCCCGACGCAATCGAGAACATGTCCGACGAGGAGAGCACAGGCCGCTACGAAAAGATCATCAACATCAAGGATCGCGGGCAGATCTTCCGCGTGGATGTCGAATCGATCGAGCATATCGAAGCCGCCGGCGATTACATGTGCATCTACACCGGCGACAATTCGCTGATCCTGCGCGAAACTATGAAGGATCTGGAGCGCCGGCTCGACCCGCGCGCCTTCCAGCGGGTCCACCGCTCCACCATCGTCAATCTGGAACAGGTGCGGCAGGTGAAGCCGCACACCAATGGCGAATGCTTCCTGGTGCTGCAGTCCGGCGCCGAGGTAAAGGTGAGCCGCTCCTACCGCGACGTGGTAGCGCGCTTCGTGCACTGATTTTTAGTGCGTCCGCCCATCCGGGCGGACGTCCTCGCCGCTGTTCCCTCCGCTTTGCTGCGGGGCGGCTGCGGGCGGGCGGTTGCCCTTGCGGTGCTTGCGCACCGGACTGGAGATACACGTTGGCATTTGACCTCCCGGGCTTTGATCTGGACGCTTTCGTCCGCTCTACTCTGGCCGAGGACTTGGGCACGGGGCTGCCGGGTGGTGGGCGCGATGTTACTGCGGAGAGCGTGATCCCGGCCCGTTCGCGTTTTGCCGGGGCGATGAACAGCCGCGATGATATCGTGGTCGCTGGCTTGCCGCTCGCCGCCTCGTTTTTTCAAGCGCTCGACCCGAACATGCGAGTCGAGACGCTGGTTGCGGAGGGCGAGCAGGTGCCTTCCGGTGCCGTTCTGATGCGCCTCGAAGGCGATGCAAGGGCGATGCTCACGGCCGAACGCAGCGCGCTCAACGTCATCCAGCACCTCTGCGGCATCGCCACTCTGACGCGTGCCTATGTCGCCGCGATAGGCGGAGCGCGCTGCGCATTGCTGGATACGCGCAAGACCATTCCCGGCCTGCGGGCGCTCGCCAAATACGCTACCCGCCTGGGCGGGGCGCGCAACCACCGGATGGGATTGTGGGATGCGGCAATGATCAAGGACAACCACATCCTCGTCGCCGGAAACGTGGCCGAGGCGGTGCGCCGCGCCCGGATATCCAGCGTCGCACGGATCATCTGTGAGGTCGACCGGATCGACCAGATCGAGCCCGCTATTGTGGCCGGCGCCGACCACCTGCTGCTCGACAATATGGACTCTCCCACCCTCCGCGAGGCCGTAACGCTGGTCGCCGGGCGCGCGGCCACGGAAGCCTCGGGCGGGGTGACGCTGGAGACGATCGGCGCCATCGCCGCCACCGGGGTCGATTTCGTATCGGTCGGGCGGCTCACCCAAAGCGCACCGGCGGCCGACATCGGCCTCGATTTCACGGCGCTTTAAGGCCGGACTCTTGAGGCCGCTTCCGTGAAGCGCGCGCGTGGAAAGCGGCCGCTGGCAATTTGTCTGTTCGGGGCTCTGTTCACCACCCAAGCCCTGCTCGCCTTCCTGCACGCGGTCGGGCGGCTGGGCGAGATGCAGGTGGCGCTTTCCGCCAGCCTCCCGCTGCTGGCGATTGACCGCGATCTCACTATCGTCGCCATCTGCGCACGGTTGACCATCGCGCTGATCCCGGTGGCGATGGTCTGGTTTTTCGCCAGCCGCCCGGCGCGCTGGCTAGTGCTGGCGATGGTGCTGGTCCGGCTGCTGCTGGTGCCGGCGCACGCCGAACGGCTGCTGGCGGGTGAGGCGCTTTCGCTGCTCTGGCTCGGTTCGCTGCTGCTGGCGCTGCTCGGCGCGGCGCTGCTGTTCACCCGCGATGCGGCACGCTGGTTCGCATGCGGCGGCCGGCGTAGCGGCTGATCCTCAGCGCCGCTCGGCGAAGAACGTGCGCAGCAGCGCCGCAGCAGCGCTTGCGCCCAGCCCGGCGTAGACCTCTGGCCGGTGGTGGCATTGCGGTTGCTGGAACAGCCGCGCCCCATGCTCCACCGCGCCGCCCTTGGGATCGGCGGCGGCGTAATAGAGCCGGGCGATTCGCGCATGGACTATCGCCCCTGCACACATGGCGCACGGCTCCAGCGTGACCCACAACTCGCAGCCTTCGAGCCGCTCGCTACCGATCGCGGCGGCGGCGCGGCGCAGCGCCAGTACCTCGGCATGGGCGGTGGGGTCGGCGAGGGCGCGCGGGGCGTTGTGGCCCTCGCCCAACACCTGGCCGCCGCGCATCACCACCGCGCCCACCGGCACCTCGCCCGCCTGCGCCGCCTCGCGGGCCAAGGCGAGCGCCCGCTGCATGGGAGGTGGGATCGGCCAGCGCGTCACGCGCAGCGCGCTAGCGCCGCCCGGCCGGCGCCGCAATCCGGGCAGCTTGCTTGACGAAGCGGCGCGCCCTGTCTATGCGCCCCGCTTTCCCGCCATCGGCACCCAATATCTCGAGAGACGACCATGTCGCGCATCTGCGAACTGACCGGCAAGGGCCGCCAGACCGGCCACAACGTGAGCCACGCGAACAACAAGACCAAGCGTGTGTTCCTGCCCAATTTGCAGAACGTGACGCTGCTCTCCGAGTCGCTCGAGCGCAGCTTCCGTTTGCGCGTCTCGACCCACGGCCTGCGCTCGGTGGAGCACAATGGCGGGCTGGACAAATGGCTGCTCAAGACCGCCGACGCGCAGCTGAGCACGCGGGCCCGCAAGATCAAGCGCGAGCTGAAGAAAGCCGCGCCGGCTGCCACCCCCGCTCCTACCGCAGAGCCCGCCACCGCCGCCTAAGGGTGCGGGCAATGGCCCATTAGCAGGGCGCGCTTGGGCTGCCTCGCGCGCCCTTTTCATGTGCCGCTTCCGTAGCTTCCGTACCAAGCCGCCGCCGCGGTTCAGTTCATCGGGCCGGTGAACAGCAGCGGATCGAGCCGCGAGCTGCGCCATGTGAGGCCCCAGTGCAGATGCGGCCCGGTCGCCCGCCCGGTGGCGCCGATCTGGCCGAGCTGCTGGCCCTGCCGCACGCGCTCTCCCTCCCGCACGGCGATCTGTGAAAGGTGCAGGAAGGCGCTGCTAAGGCCCATCCCGTGATCGACGATCAACAGATTGCCCTCCAGCGAAAAGGGCGCCTGTGTCGCCAGCACCACCACTCCATCGGCCGGGGCGACGAAGGGCGTACCGGTGGGGCGAGCGATATCGAGCCCCGAATGGTAGCTGCCCGGCTCTCCGCGATAAATCCGCTGCGAGCCGAAGCGGCCGGAGATGCGCCCCGTGGCCGGCCAGATGAAGCTCTGCCGCCAGCCCTCGGCCCCAGTCTCGATCTCGCGCGCGGCGGCAATGCGGGCGAGTTCCGGGCGGCGGATGCGCAGGAAGGCCTCGGTCGCGCCGCCGGCCCGGCGGGCGACGTTCACGCGCTCGATATTCCACTGGCGCGGCGCGATGGTGAGCGGGCTTTCGGTGCGCTGGCCGTTCGCCCGGGTGGCGCTAAGCGTGGTCGAGGGGCCGGCATCCCGGTCGAAGGCGGCGAAGAAGCGGCCCTCCTCGTCGAGCACCAGCGGCTGGTCGCCGAGTCGGGCGGAGACCGTGCCGCCGGGTGCCTGGCCACGGATCCAGCCGCCCTGGGTCAACTCGCCACTGAAGACGAAAGTGGTCGGCAGGTTCTGTGCCGGTGCGGGCGGGGGTGCGGGCGGGGGCGCGGGCGACGGCGTGGCGATCGGCTGCACGACTTGCACCGGCTCACTACGCTGCGGTTCCCCCTGCGAGGCCATTTGGGGCGCAGGAGCGCAACCGGCGGCCAGCGCCGTCGCTGCCAGAATTGCGAGCCTCACAGCCGGCCGAGTAGGCGGCCGGTGGCGATCTCGGCGGTGGCATAGGCTTCCTGCCGCTCGACGCTCCAGTAGCGCAGCACCTCAAGCGCGACCGGCTCTCCAGTGACCGCGCAGGGCACGAAGCGCCCGGGGCGGACGACGCGAAAGGCGTTGGGCCCGTAGACCAGGGTGGCGGCATTCTCGCCGGTTTTCATCAGCATGGAACGGGCCTTATCAAGCGGTGCCTCTCACGGCAAATTCGCGTCAGAGCAATTTGGGTTGGTCCGCCCGCGATGCAACCGGCTGCCTGCTTCCGGGCCTCCTTGCAGGCGCTGCGGGCGTTTCGGTGCTGACCGTGAGCGTACCGTCGTGGAACTCGAGCGTCAGCCGCTCCCTGCCTTCGGCGATGGCGCGGCTGGTCACCACCGGATGGCCGGGCGCGCAGACCAGCGCATAGCCGCGGGCCAGCGGGGCGCGCGGATCAAGCTGGCGGCGCAGGCGATCGAGCGCGGCGAGGCGTGCGCCGCGCTCGGACCATTCGCGCTCGAGCAGGGCGGGGCGCAGGCCGACGCCAGCGAGGGTAAGGCGCGCCGAGGCGACTCGCTGGCGTAGCAACGGCCCCGATAGGCGCGCCGTATCGGCCTGGAGCCGCTCGCGGGCCTGAGTGGCTTGGTCGGCGAGCCCGCGGCGCAGGCGCTCGGCGGTATCGTCGAGCTGCTGCTGGGCCAGCGCGAGCAGGGCGGCGGGGCGTGGCAGGCGGGCGGTGCGCTGTTCCAGCCGCTCGCGCCCCAGCTGCACCGGTCGCAGGGCGCAGCGGCGCTGGCGCAGGGCGAATTCATCGAGTGTGGCGGCCAGTTCGCGGCGCACCGGTACAGCCAGTTCGGCGGCGGCAGTGGGGGTGGGGGCGCGCAAATCGGCGGCGAAATCGGCCAGGGTGGTATCGGTTTCGTGGCCGATGGCGCTGATCGTGGGGATGGTTGCGCCGGCGATGGCGCGCACCACTGCCTCCTCGTTGAAGGCCCACAAATCCTCGATCGAGCCGCCGCCACGCGCCACAATGAGCAGGTCCGGGCGCGGAATTGGGCCATTTGCATCGAGCTTGCTTCCCTGCGGAGCGAGGGCACAAAAGCCTTGCACCGCGGCCGCAACCTGGGCCGAAGCGCCCTGCCCCTGCACCGCAACCGGCCACACCAGCACCTGAACCGGGAAGCGATCGGCCAGCCGGTGGAGGATATCGCGAATGACCGCGCCGGTGGGCGAGGTGACCACGCCGATCACCCGCGGCAGGAACGGCAGCGGCCGTTTGCGTGTCGGATCGAACAGCCCCTCCGCCTCCAGCCGGCGGCGGGTCTTGTCGAGCAGCGCCAGCAGCGCGCCCTCGCCGGCGATCTCCATTCCCTCGATCACGATCTGGTATTTCGAGCGGCCGGGATAGGTCGTCAGCTTGCCCCAAGCGATCACCTCAAGCCCATCTTCGGGGATGAAGGACAGGCGGGAGGAGGCGGTGCGCCACATTACGCCATCGATCACCGCGCCCTCGTCCTTCAGGCAGCAATAGAGGTGGCCACTGGCCGCGCGCTTCACGCCCGAAAGCTCTCCGCGCAGCTTAACATGGGCGAAGCGATCCTCCACCGTGCGCTTGAGCAGCTGGGCGATCTCGCTGATCGAGAACGGGGCGGCATTGTCGCCCGCCTGCGGCCTCGCTACCAGCCCGGCTTCGGGCGCGCCGTCGTCCTCGGTGTCGAAGGGAAGAGAGGCGGTCATGAACATCCTGCTGCTGGGTGGGGGCGGGCGCGAACATGCGCTGGCCTGGAAGCTGGCGCAATCCCGGCTGCTCTCCGAAGGCGGCCAGCTGTTCGCCGCGCCGGGTAATCCGGGCATCGCCGACCATGCCCTTTGCTTCGACATGGACGCCACCGATCACGAGCTGGCGATCGCCTTTTGCGAGCAGGAAAGCATCGGCCTGGTGGTGATCGGGCCCGAGGCGCCGCTGGTGGACGGGCTGGCCGATTCGCTGCGGGGCGAGGGGATTGCGGTGTTCGGCCCCTCGCAGGCGGCGGCACAGCTGGAGGGGAGCAAGGGCTTCGCCAAGGATCTGTGCGAGCGGCATGGCATCCCCACCGCCCGCTATATCCGCGCGGACAGCCGGCAGGCGGCGCTGGCGGCGCTGGACAGTTTCGCAGCCCCGTTCGTGCTCAAGGCCGATGGGCTGGCGGCGGGCAAGGGGGTGGTGATCGCGCCCGACCGCACCGGGGCGGAGAGCGCCATCGTCGAAATGTTCGACGGTGCCTACGGAGCAGCGGGCGCGCAGTTGGTGATCGAGGAATTCATGGCGGGCGAGGAGGTCAGCCTGTTCGTGCTGACCGATGGCACCCATATCCTGCCCTTCGGCACCGCACAGGATCACAAGCGGCTCGGCGAGGGCGATGCCGGGCCCAACACGGGCGGAATGGGCGCCTACAGCCCCGCGCGCGTGCTAACTCCCGATCTGCACGCGGCGGCGATGGAGCGAATCATCGCGCCCACCGTGGCGGCGCTGGCGGCCGAGGGGATGCCCTATTCGGGCGTGCTCTATGCCGGACTGATGCTGACCGCCGAGGGACTTATGCTGGTGGAATACAACGCCCGCTTCGGCGACCCAGAGGCGCAGGTGCTGCTGATGCGGCTGGAAAGCGACCTCGGCGAATATCTGCTCGCCTGTGCCGAAGGGCAGCTGGCGGAAATGGAGCCGCCGCGCTTTGCCGACCAGTCGGCGCTGACGGTAGTGATGGCGGCGCGCGGCTATCCCGGCACGCCGGTGAGCGGCGGGGCGATCGGCGGGATCGCGGCGGCCGAGGCGGATGGCGCGAAGGTGTTCCAGGCGGGAACTGCGCTGGATGATGAGGGTGCGCTGGTGGCCAGCGGAGGGCGGGTGCTGTCCGTCACCGCCAGGGGCGCGACGATCGGCGAGGCGCAGGCGGCGGCCTATCAGGCGGTCGACCGGCTTGATTTCCCGACGGGTTTCTGCCGCCGCGACATCGGCTGGCGCGCCGTGGTTCGCGAGTAGGGTTAGTTCTGCGTCCCCGGCAAGCGGTGGGCCGGGAACCGGGCGCCCGATCTCTTGTTAGTGCACTGCAGCATCGGGGATATTGCAGTGCAACATGAGCCGGACCAATCGCTGTGCCTCGCGCTGCAGGGCGGTGGCGCACTCGGTGCCTTCACCTGGGGCGTGCTCGACGGACTGCTTTGCCGGCAGACCGCGATCGAGGCGATCAGCGGCGCCAGCGCGGGAGCGGTCAATGCCGTCGTCCTCGCGTCCGGCTATCTGGCGAACGGGCCGCAGGGCGCGCGTGACAAGCTTTCGGGCTTCTGGCGGCGGTTGAGTGCGATGAGCCCCGCGGGTGCCGGCGCCAGTGCCGCGCTGCGCGGCCTGAGCGCGCTCTCGATCGACCCTTCGCCGGCGCTGATGAACCCGCTGGGCTTCAATCCGCTCGCCCGGGTGCTGGAGGAGGCGGTGGATTTCGCCGAGCTGCGCCGCAGCAGCCCGATCGCGCTGTTCGTTTCCGCCACCCGGGTGCGCGACGGTGCGGCGCGCATCTTCCGGACCGACGAGATCACGCTGGACGTGGTGCTGGCCTCCTCCTGTCTGCCGCAATTCCAGCGGGCGGTGGAGATCGACGGCGAGAGCTATTGGGATGGCGGCTTCAGCGCCAATCCGCCGCTGCTGGAGCTGCTGCGCCATACCGCCAGCCGCGACCTGCTGGTGGTGGAGCTGGCGAACGCCATTCCCGATACGACCAGCGGGGCGCAGATCGTGCAGCGGCTGCAGCAGATATCGCTCAGCGCCTCGCTTCAGCGCGAGCTGCAGACGGTTGCCAGCTTCCAGGAGCTGGTGGAGGGCGATCCGGGCGCGCAATCGGCCATCGCGCAGCGGATGCGGGGCCTGCGCGTGCATCGTCTCTGTGCCGAGAAGCATCTTGACCTGCGCAGCGGCGACGAGCGCGACCTCGCTCCGGGCCGGCAAGGCCAGATGTTCGAGGCGGGGGTGAGTGCCGCCGCCGGGTGGCTGCCGAAATGGGTCGAGACCCGCGCGGCGGCCGCCTGAACTAGCCCAGCTTGCGCGCCATCAGCGCCGGCAGATCGGCCTCCGAGCGGGCGCCGTAATGGCTGATGATCTCGGCCGCGGCGATGGCTCCGCGGCGCAGGCAGCGATCTATCGGCTCGCCGGCCGCGTGGCCATGGAGGAAGCCGGCGGCGAACAGATCGCCCGCGCCGGTGGTATCGACCACCTTTTCGACCGGCTCGGCCGCGCAGCGGTGGGTGGCGCCCTCGAAGCAGGCGACCGCACCCTTTTCGCTGCGGGTGACCACCAGCAACGGCACCTTGCCGCTGAGCGCGTCGCAGCCGGCCTCCAGTTGCGCCTGGCCGGTGAGCGCGGCCAGCTCGGCCTCGTTGGCGAACAGGATGTCGATCAGCCCGTCTTCGATCAGCGCGCGGAAATCATCGCCGTGGCGGGCGATGACGAAGCTGTCCGACAGGGTGAAGGCGACCTTGCAGCCGGCGCGGCGGGCGCTTTCGATCGCCCGGCGCATCGCGGCGCGCGGCTCTTCCGGATCCCACAGATAGCCTTCGAGGTAGAGGATCTTCGCGGCGGCGATCGCCTCTTCATCGATCCGTTCGGCGGGGAGGAATTGCGAGGCGCCGAGGAAGGTGTTCATTGTGCGCTGGCCATCGGGGGTGACGAAGATCAGGCAACGCGCGGTCGGCGGCTCGCCGGGGCGGGCCGGGGTATCGAAGGCGATGCCGGCGACGCGAATATCATGCGCGAACACTTCGCCCAGCTGATCGTCGGCGACCTGGCCGACGAAGGCGCAACGCGCACCCATCGCGGCAAGGCCGGCGAGCGTGTTGGCGGCCGAGCCGCCCGAGATTTCGCGCGCGGGGCCCATCGCCGCGTAGAGTGCATCGGCCTGTTCGGCATCGACGAGCATCATCCCGCCGCGGTTGAGGCCGAGTTGCTCGATCAGCTCGTCGGAACAGGGGGCCATCACGTCGACGATGGCGTTGCCGATGGCGATAACGTCGTATTGGGGTGCGGGCATGGATGTCCTGAACTGGCTGGGGATGAGCGACGCCGGGGCCGGCGCGGCGTTGACTTGCCCGCTGGGCCGGGCAATCGCAAGCGCGGATGCCCGCGATCCTCACCTCCCTCCTGCTCGCACTGCGCCAGCTGGCCGATCCGGCAATTCTGCGCATCCTGGCCAAGAGCGCCGGGGTGACGCTGGTGCTGTTCGCCGTCCTCGCCTGGGGTGGGTGGTGGCTGCTCGATTGGGGGCTGGAACAGGCTGGGCTGGGCGATGCGCTGTTCTCCGGCGCGGGGGGCCTGCGCGGGCTGGCAGCCTTCCTGCTGGCGGCGGCCGGGCTGTGGCTGATCTGGCGGATCGTGGCGATGGCGGTGATCCAGTTCTTCGTCGACGAGGTGGTCGAGGCGGTAGAGGCGCGGCATTATCCACAGGCTGCGTTGGCGGCTCGCGAGCCGGGGCTGGGCGAACAGGCACGCAGCGGGATCTGGGCGGCGGTGCGGGCGCTGCTGGCCAATCTCGCCGCCCTGCCGCTGGCGCTGGCGCTGCTGGCAACCGGGGTGGGGCCGGCGATCCTGTTCTGGCTGGTCAATGCGGTGCTGCTGGGTCGCGAGTTGAGCGAGATGGTCTGGCTGCGGCACCGGGGTGTGCGGGGCGAGCGGCAGCGCCATCGACCACGCGACCGTGGGCCGATCAGGCGGGGCGAGCGGCTGGTGCTGGGCGGGGTGATTGCCGCGCTGCTGGCGGTGCCGCTGGCCGGATTTCTCGCCCCTGTGCTCGGCGCGGCGGCGGCGACCCATCTTCTCCATCGCAAGCATTCTCCCCGAACGGACTGACCCCATGCGCCTGAACCGAATTGCCCCCCGCAGCGCCATTTTGCTGGCGATCCCGCTGCTGGCCGCCTGCGCCACCGTGCCACAGGTCGCCCCGCCCGAGCCGCCGGCGCGTTCGCCGACGCAGATCCGCCTGCCGCCACCGGCGCAGCCCGCGCCGCCTCCGACCGCCGGGTTCAGGGCGCCATCGGTGCAGCGCTACGCCGGGCTGGAAGGGGTGATCGAGCGCGACAGTGCCACGCTGCAGCAGCTGTTGGGCACGGCGCGGCTGAGCTTGGCCGAGGGCGACATGCGCAAGCTGCAATTCGTGGGCGAATCCTGCGTGCTGGACGTGTTCCTCTACCCGCTGCGGCCGGGGGCCGAGCCGGTGGCAACCTCTGTCGAAGCGCGGCGGGCGAGCGACGGGCGCGAGGTGGACCGCGCGGCCTGCGTTGCGGCGCTGCGGCGCCGCTAGGGGTCGCCTTGGGCTCTCAGAAGGGTTCGGCGGGCTAGTCCAGTTCGCGGACGAACTTGATGACTTCGGCCTCGATCTCGAAGCCGTGCTTCTTGTGCCAGGCGATACTGGCGCGATTGTCCGGCATGGCGTCGGAGCCCATCGCATTGGCGCCGCGCTCGCGCACCCAGCGGGTGACGCCGCCGAGCAGCGCGGTGGCGACGCCCGTGCGGCGCGCCTTCGGGGCGACCCAGATGCCTTCGAGGAAGCCGCCAGGCCTGAAGTACAGGCCGTCGACCACGCTGCGGATGGTCGCCTCGGCAAAGCCGATCAGCCGCTCGCCATCGTCTGCCACCATCACCACGGCCGGTACGTGCATGCGCGCCAGATCGCCGGCATCGTCTCGCCCGGCCTCGGGCCAGAGCTGCTGGCGCATCGCACTCCAGCCACGATGATCGGCGGGCTCGAGGGCGCGCACGATCATACGATGAAGCTTTCGCCGCAGCCGCAGGCACCCTTGGCGTTGGGGTTTTCGAAAACGAAGCCAGCGGCGAAATCGTCCTCGCGCCAGTCCATCGTGCTGCCGACCAGATAGAGCACGCTGGCGCCGTCGATGTAGAAGGTGCCGCCCCGGGTGACGATCTTTTCGTCGAAGCCCTGCTCCTCGGCGATGTAATCCACCGAATAGGCGAGGCCCGAGCAGCCGCGCCGGGGGGTGGAGAGGCGCACGCCGATCGAGCCGGCGGGGGGGCGG
>PPFU01016094.1_pt1 | contig 12406 bp, 13 predicted proteins | sample 1535991 | NCBI WGS metagenome assembly PPFU01 (sample SAMN04901290, study PRJNA319586) | Hypolithon metagenome, whole genome shotgun sequencing project. | isolation source: Antarctic Hypolithon | place: Antarctica: Miers Valley | collected 2014 | reverse complement strand
GCGCGAGGACTGATCCGCCGTTAGCGCAATTGCACAGGCAGGGGCCGCGGAACGAGGGTTCCGCGGCCCTTTTGCTTTTGGTGCAACGGTTCGGATGACGTGGCGGCTGCTGACCGGGCAGTCAGCGTAATCGCGGCTCCGTGGTCGATGCGTGCGGTTCGTCCGCCAATTCGGGCATGTCCCGCCTTGCGACATGCGATCCAAGGCGATCGCAACCCCCCGTGCCTTTTCCGCCCGGCGAGGTTAAAGCCGCGGTAATGATGTCGCACGAGCTCTCGCATCCCGACACCGTCGGCGGCGCCCGCCGGGCGATCATCGACCATCTGCGCCGCGAATGGCCGTTCCCCGTCACGCTCACCAACGAAACGCTGGCCACTCAGGTCCCCGAGCGCGTATTCGTCGAGGCCGCGGCCCGGCTGCAGGAGGAGGGGCTGATCATGTACGAAGCGCTGCTGATCGGCGCCGGCCCCGCACCGCAGCTGATCGACGCGGTGCTCACCCGGCGGGGGCAGGCGGGGGCAGGGGCGGGCTAGCTACTCGGCCGCGACCCGGCGGATCGGCACCGGTGCATTGCAGATGTCGACCCCGCCGGCCGGTTGAATGAAGAACGCATCGCGGCGATTTGCGCGCGCCTCCAAGTAGCGGGCGAAGGTCTCGCTTTCTGTCGAAAGGTATTCGAACCGCGGCCGTTCGCCTTCGGGCAGGGTGTCGCCGAGGCGGACCGAGCGGATCGGCACCCGCTCCTCCGCCGTCTCGTAGAAGCCGAGATCCCCGGTGCCACGCGGCAGGCTGGAGAGGTGCTCGATCCCCTCGATCACCCGCCCGACGAGCGCGATGTTGCGGTCGAGATGGCGCGGGGCGTGACCGATGACTGCGTAGAGTTCGGCTCCCGAGCCCGTATCGGGCGGCAGGTCGCGGCCGACGCCGACCATGGCGTAGCAGTGGACGGGCCACGCTTCGTAATCGAGCGAGTGGACGGTATCCGTCTCGATGCCGACCGGCCATCCGCGCAGGAATGTGGACCATCCCGCATAGGGATCAGCATGGCGCTCGCCCGTCAGTGGATCGTCATCCTTGACCATCGTGCTATAAGCGCTCTCTGGCAAGGCGGTCAGACCCTCGGGCAACGTCTTGGCCTTCGCCGGGTCCTCGCCGTCGGGATCGCCCCATTGGACGACGTAATTGTCCTGCACCCGGTTGATCGACAGGCCGTCGTACCAGCCCACACGCGCGAGGGTGCGGATGTTCTCGACCCAGCCCTGGCTGAAGGGCGGCGGCATCAGCTGGATGACGACGCGGCGGGGCTGGCCGTCGGGGCCCAAGGCAAGTTCCATCACCAGCAGGTCCTGGAGGCCGATCGCGACCCATTCCTCTGGCGCGGCGGTGGCGACGATCGCGGCGGGGCTGGGCGCCTCGGCCTCTTGCGCGAGCGCCGCGGCGGGGAGGGTAAGGGCGGCGAGGGTCCGGAGGAGGCGCAGGATCATCAAGGCCGATATGCCATCGCTCCGCGCGCCGGCATAGCCCCTTGGCGTCGCTAGCCCGCCTGCTCCTCGAGCGCGTGCATGTCCTCATCCGACAGGCCGAAATGGTGGCCGATCTCGTGGATCGTCACGTGGGCTACGAGGTGCTCGAGCGTCTCGTCGCCGCGCGCCGCCCATTCCTCGAGGATCGGGCGGCGGAACAGGCGGATGCGGTCGGGCAGGGCGCCTGAATGATCGATGCTCTTGGCGCCGATCGGCAGGCCCTCGTAGACGCCGGTGAGGTCGAACGGGTCTTCGATGCCGAGTTCGTCCAATGTAGCCTCGTCGGCGAAATCCTCAACCAGCAGCACGACGTCGGCGAGGTGGTCGGCGAACTGGCGCGGCAGGAGGTCAATCGCGGCGCGCGCCATCGCCTCGAACTCGGCCGGGCCGGGGGGATGGCCGATGCGGCGCGCCATGGCGTGGCAGTTAGGCGACGCGGTGGCGGGCGGCAAGGGCGGGCGCCATCAGGCGGCACCTGGGCGACAAGCGCTCGGCGCGCCTTGCCAGCCGCCCGCCGGACCGCTATCGCGCGCGGCCTTCCCCTGCCTGGGAGAAGCGGAGCGGTGGCCGAGTGGTCGAAGGCGCACGCCTGGAAAGTGTGTATACGGCAAAACCGTATCGAGGGTTCGAATCCCTCCCGCTCCGCCAGCAAGTCTAAGTATCTGAGATAGAATTATTCCAAGTCGCCTGAAAGCCCGCAGTTCTGCGGGGTTCCCGCGCTCTCGCCGCAGTGCAGAGAGCAGAAAATGTCCAGCTTTCAGAGCACCTTCCGGTCGTTTTCTCCGGGTCACTAGTCCCCACTGCGGATTGGCAAATCAGAGAATAGTTTGCAGCAAACCAACTGCTAGCGGCGCCGAAGCGCCGCCGTGGATGATTCCCAGGATTTGATGAGCTTAGGCGGTGAGTAGCAGTTCGACCTGCTGGCTCCAATCGAGCGGCAGCTCGACGCCGACGATGCCGGTGGCAGTCAGCCGCTCGGGCTGAGTGCCTTCGAGGATCGCATCGACGATCTCCGGCGCGAGGAAGCTGAGCCTTACCACTCGCGATATCCAAGAATCGCTCACCTTTTCGGTACTGGCGATGGTCGCCATTTCCGTATGACCGGGCGCCAGAGCAATTGACCAGCGGCGTGCAAGTGCCAGGAGCTTGATGAGGTTGGGGTCAGGCGTGCCGGCGGTCGCGGCCCGGCCGTTGCTATGGACCAAGCGCATCGCCAGTCCCGTCTTCGTCAGGCGCACTTGCGAGTTGAGGGTGATGGTTCCCTCGGATTGCGTCATATCCATCAGCCGCAACGCCTTCGCCAGGTGGCCGGCCGAGAGGGTGATCTCGAGCGAGCGACGTGTGACCGTGACGCAGGTGACGAGACTTCGCATCAGCGCGTACTCCTTGCGGCGTGCAGCCACAGCGAGCTTCTCGGCACTCGCGAGGGCTGGGCGGATCAGGTCGGCTTCGAGCACGAGGCCGGCACTCGACAACAGCGCCCAAGGATCGTCGAGCGCTTCGGCCACCCGGATGCACACCGCGGCTTCGATCTCGCGCGCCGGGATGCGCATGCCGTCCTTGGTATCGGCGCCAGGGTCGTGCTGGAGGGCCCTGCTCACATAGTAGCGGTAACGAACCTTGCCCGCTTTGCTGTCCGCCTTCGCAGACTTGCACGCGTGAGTGGCGATGAGAGGCTGTCCATCGGTGTCGAACAATCGCCCGGCGAGCATGCTGGGGGATTGTACGTTCCCTGCCGCGCGCACACCTTGCGTGTTGTCCTTGAGGCGGAACTGCACCCGGTCCCATGTTTCGCGGTCGATAATGGCGGTGTGGTTACCGGCGTAGACCTTCCCCCGGTGATGGATCTCGCCGACGTAGGTCGGGTTCGCGAGAATATGGTAGATCTGTCCGCGTGAGAACGCGCCTCCGCCGATGTCGCGGCCGCTGATGGTGATTCGCGCTGGCACCTCGAGGCATTCACTCGCGAACTCCTCCGCGACTAGGCGTACGCTACCTAAGCTGAGGTAACGCTCGAAGGTATGCCGGATGACCGCAGCATGCTCCTCAACGATCGCAAGGCTGCGTCCGTCAGGCCGATAGCCGATCGGCGGTACACCACCCATCCACATGCCGCGAGCCTTGGACGCGGCGATCTTGTCGCGGATGCGCTCGGCAGTGACCTCGCGCTCGAACTGGGCAAACGAGAGCAGCATGTTGAGCGTAAGGCGCCCCATGCTGGTGGTGGTGTTGAAGGACTGGGTAACGGAGACAAAGCTGACCTCGGCATTGTCGAACGCTTCAACGAGCTTGGAGAAGTCGAGCAGCGAGCGGGTCAGCCTGTCGACCTTGTAGACCACGACGATGTCGATCTTCTTGGCCGCGATATCAGCCAGCAGCCGTTTGAGGCCGGGGCGCTCGAGCGTGCCCGTGCCGCCTGAGATACCTCCATCGTCGCACTCGTCGGGCAGCAGGTTCCAGCCTTCGCTGGCCTGGCTCAGCACATAGGCTGCACACGCCTCGCGCTGGGCGTGCAGTGAGTTGAAGTCCTGTTCGAGACCCTCCTCGCTCGACTTACGGGTGTAGATCGCGCAGCGGATCTTGTTCATGCCGCTTTTCCTTTCCGCTGTTTCAGCCCGAAGAAGGCAGGACCCGACCAGCGGGTGCCGGTGATCGCGCGAGCGACCTCACTCAGCGAGCGCCGGGTCTGCCCGTTCCACTCGACGCCGGTCTCGCCGATGGTTACAATGTGGACCTTGCCCTGCCATTCTCGGACCAGCCGCATGCCAGCCGAGGCGCTGCGGGTTTGGGCCTTCGCGGCTGCAACCTGATCAATCCGCTGCTGTGCAGCGCGTGACAGCCCGCCGAGGGCCTTGGCCTGCAGCTCGTAGGCGAGTGCCAGCCGCAGCATCGCCGGGCTCAGGCGGGGTAGGGGCTTATTGCTCACTTCCGCCCAGCGTTCGCGCAGCTGCGCCGGCGACATTGTCGCCAGCGCAGCCAGGTCGGCATCGAGCTTGTCGCGTTGGCGGCTCACTGAGCAGCCTTCGTGATGCGGTAGCAGGTCACATCGTCGCGCTTGTCCTTGGTGACGACATGTCCCTTCTTCTTGAGCCCGGTCAGGGCCGCCCGAGTGGTGTGCGGCAGCCAGCCGGCGACTTCGACCATCTCGGCGAGGGTAGCTCCCTGCTCACGCTCGAGCAGCGCAATGTCGCCGGCGGCTCTTGTCGCGAACATGCGCGACGGCCCTGACGCACAATCTCTAGCTTAGGGCTGATGATCTGTCACGCGCGGCACATTGTCCGCGCGAGCCGCGCTCATCCGAGATGATCGAGGACGGCCCGCAAGATGCTGGCTGTGCCTTTGCCGGGCGCCCAGATCGGATCATTGCCCGCCAGCGCATCCTTCACGCAGTAGAATGCTTGGTGGCTGCTGCTCTTCCAAGCAAAGACGAACAGGTCGGCGGCTTTCGCAAGGCTGGTCAGTTGCGCGGTCGCGACAAGGTCCGAGTTCACGACGACCTTGCAGCCCGGGAACAGGTCCTCCAGCGCAGCCTTGGCCCGGGCGCCTGCCGCCTCCGCTAGCGTGTAGATCCCGATCGTCTTGCCATCGAGGTTCGGGATGGAGGCCGGACTGATCTAGTCCGCTCAAGGCTGTTCGCTGAGACGCTTTTCAATGTCTGGAACCTCGATCACGACTACTTCACCCGTACTGCGTGTGATTCCATAGATTAACCCGGGAGCCGAGCGGTCCCAAGCCCAGGCCTGTCCTTCTAGTGGGGCGACGACGGTGGCGACGTGCTCGAGCATAGGGCCTGCCCTAGGCACTCGCAGGACGTAGATTTCCTGCGCGCTGTGGCCCGTCACGTAGAGCAGGCCATCATCGCCAAAGCTGCCGCCCGAATTGCTCGTCGGAGCGAAGCGGGCGAGCACGCTGTCGGGAAAGCGATAGCCGCCGGTGCGCCGCCAGTGGTCGTCGAACGTGACGACCTCGCTGAAGCGGTGGTCGCGTCCCGGCTCACCGCCGGTCTCGTCATAATGCGCAAAGCCTGCCCACCACGCGCCCTCGAGGCGCTCGACCCAGGTTAGCGAACCCCAAGCCATGCCGAGCGGGATGGACCGCAGGTGGCGCATCGTGGCGGGGTCGAAGATCTCGACCGAGCTTGCCATAGGGATCTGCGGGAAGTTCGAATTGGCGCAGACCAGCTCGGCCTCGATCATCGCGCAGGAATTGAGGTGCGCTATCTGGAGCCGGTCGCCCAGCCATTCGCCGACACGCGCGCCGGTATCCTTGTCGTATTTGCCGATGACTGAATTGACCACCGCGTAGAAGTGCCTCTCGTCGACCGCCACTCCCTGGCGCGCCTCGGGAGCGGGCCAGCGGCGGATCTCGCGCGCCTCGAGCTCGAGCGGCGCCGGGCGCGGGGCAGCGTTGCGATAATGCTCGCGCAGCCGCTGCTGGACCTCTTCGAGTGTCTCCTGCGCCCATACCGGCTGCGGAGCGAATGCTGCGAGCAGGGCGGCGAGCACCGCTCCGACAAGACCGCGCATCACAGCGCCACCGTCGCGCCGACCGAGAAGGTGCGACCGTAATCCGCCGCCTCCTGCAACAGGTCGCGGTTCGGCCCCGTGCGCTCGCGGCGCCCGGCATCGGTCAGGTTCTCGCCCTCGGCGAACAGCTCGACGCGCGGTGTCAGGCGGAAACGAACCTGTGCGTCGAGCTGGCCGCGGTCGTCAAAGAACTGGTCTGCGGCAGGGATCGTGCCGTTGATGCTCTCGAGGAACTCGCCGATGTAATTGTACGCAACGCGCGCCTGGAACGGCCCCTGCTCGTAAAACAGCTGGGCGTTGGCGATCCATTCGGGCTGAAGGAAGAAGCCGCGCGACCGCGGGCCGGCAGGCGTGATGACCTCGAGGTCGCTGTGGACATAGGTGGCGTTGAGATTGACGCCGAAGCCGTCGAACGGGGCGGGAAGCAAGGTGAAGGTCTGCTGGATCGCGGCCTCGATGCCGAACAGCTTGGCCGATTGGGCATTCTGCGCCTGCGTCACCTGCACCTGTTCCACGCCTCGGCCAATGCCCAGATCGAGGGTCTCGAGCGTCGTGAGGGTGAAGATCTCGTCCTCGATGTCCTTGTAAAAGATGCCGAGCGCGATCAGCCCGTCGCGCGGATAATATTCGATGGAGGCATCCAAGCCCTGGCTGCGGCGCGGTTCGAGGCCGGGATTGCCGCGGCTGAGCGTCGGCAGCGCGCTGGTCGACAGGCTGATCGCCTCGCGCGCGGTGATGTCGGAGAAATCTGGCCGGCCGATCGTCGTTGTGTAGGCGGCGCGAAGGACCAGGTCCTCGGCCGCGTTCCAGCGCAGGTGAACGCTCGGCAGCCAGCTTTCATAACCCCCCTCGCGGTTCGCGGGCGTGTTGACGCCGGCAAGCGTTCGCGTGGCGGTGCTCTCGATTTCGGTGCGCTCGAAGCGCAAGCCTGCGACCACCTGCAGCGCGTCGATCTCGGCCGAGGCCTGGCCGAAGCCGCCATAGATCCGCTCATTGACCGTAAAGTCCGAGGTGACGTTGCTCGGGCTGGCGGCAAAGGCGCCGCGATTGGCCTCGAAAAAGTTGTTCGCTGCATCGCTGTCGACGATGAGGTCGAACGTGTAGCCGCCCACGACGTCTACCGGGCGGCGGTCGAAGGCATCGGCGAGAGTATAGCCGAGCGTCGAGCCCGTCGGCAGGGTGAAGGAGGTGAAGTCCTGGTCGTTCACCCGGTCGGTCTCGCGATAGAGCCCGCCCGCCTTGAGCGCGATGTCGTGTCGCGATGCCGCGGGCCGCCAGGTAAGGGCGGCACGCGCCTCGTAGACGTCCTCGGTGCTGGTGCGCTGCAATTCGCCGCGCGAGTTGAACGCATAATTGTCCGGATCCCCGATCACTCCCGGATTGAGCGGGGTGAAATCGTAGAAGAACTCGCTGAAATCGTAGATGAAGCCGAAAGGGGGCGCGGCCGGCGTGCGGAAGTCCTCGGTGCTTTCCGGATTGTCGAGCTCGGCGCCCGAGTAGAGCGCATCGAACTCGAAGGCGAGGCCATCTGCAGCCTCGTACTGAGCGTTGTACTGGACGTTCCAGATCGAGCGATTGATCTGGAAGCGCCCGAGCCCGACGATGTCGCGCGCGGCGAGGAAGGTGCCGGTGGTCGGCGTCTGGTCGGTGACGTTGCCGACCTGCTCGTACCGGTTCTCGTGGCGGACCTCATCGTCCTCCATCCGGTTGTAGGTGCCGAACAGGCGCATATAGAGCGCATCGCCCGTCTGCCATTCGAGAGTCAGCGCGCCGCCCAGCCGCTCGCGTATATTGTTGTAGAGGAACAGGCGCCGCTGGACGGGCACGAGGATCCCGTTGCCCGTGGGCGCCCCAATGTTCACCGGCGCGCCGGCGGCGGTGTATTCGCGATAACTGGGATTGGCGGTCTCGACCTGGGGAATGTCGGAATCGCGGATCTGGTAACTCGCCGCAGCGACGATGCCGAACTGGTCGTCGTGCCCGAACGTGGTACCGACGGTTGCGTTGCCGCGCCAGGACAGCTTCTCGCCGCGGATATCGCCGCTCTGTTCGTAGGCGGTCACAGCGCCGGTCGCCTGGAGGAAGGGACCGCCCCCATTGAAAGCGCTTACGGTTACGATGTTGATGATACCGCCGATCGCGTTCGGGTCCTGGTCGGGAGTGACGGTCTTGAACACCTCCAGCCGCGAGGCGAGCGTCGAGGGGACGATGTCGAGCGGTACGGTACGGTCCGAATTGCTCACCGAGGCAACGATGCCGCCGTTGATCTGCGTACGGTTGTAGGTCGAGGGCAGGCCGCGAATCACTGGGAAGCGCGGCTCGCCCTGGTCCTCCTGCACCGAGATGCCGGGGATGCGGCGCAAGGCGGCGGCGGTGTTCTGGTCCGGAAGGCGGCCGATATCGTCGGCAGAGACGACATCGACAATGTTGAAGGTCTCGCGCTTTGTCTCGATGGCAATCCGCTCCGAGCGGCGGAAGCCGGTGACGACGATTGTATCGTCCTCTGCCGCCGCATCGGGATCGATCGAACCTGTTGGTTGCTGCGCAAGCAGTGGGGGCGAAGCGACGAGGGCAAAAGCCGAGCCGCCGACGATGAGATGTTGAAAACGCGCCATGGATTGAAGCCCCCGTTAGACGGTGCTTCGCCTAGGGCATGGTATTGACGGAAAGGTGACCTCTCTGTGAAGGATCGGAGACGTGGCAAACTGATCACGCTCCAATTGGTGCGGCTATGCCTCGCCTCCGGGCATAGCGCCGTCAACATTCGCCTTGCCCCGAAGTCGGTTGTAGGAAGGGGCTGGAGGCGCCGACATGAACCTCTGGCAGCTTGAGGCCGGCGATACCTTGCTGAACGGCTTGGATCGAGGGCGCAGCGCCGATCAACGACTGGCGCATAGCCAGCCCAGCGGCTCATAAGCTCCGAGGTGACGTTCCTGATGGTCTCGTTGTCCTAAGGCTCCTGTCTGGCCGCTCAGCAGCGGCTAGGACCCACTAGAGCGGTTTCCATATGAACTGACTCGTTGGGGATTCCCTTCGCCGCGCTTATGTGATTCACGCTGTCTGCTGGTGGCAGGAGGCCAGCATGGATGGCGCGAAAACTTTCACAGGACCTTCGGGACAGGGTAATTTCGGCGATTGACGGTGGCATGAGTTGTCGCGCGGCTGCGGTGCATTTCGGAGTCAGTGCGTCGAGCGCGATCCGCTGGCGGCAACGTGCGCTTGAGCATGGTCAGGCAGTTGCCAAGCCGCGCGGCGGTGACCGGCATTCGGGCAAGATCGAGGCGCATGACGGCTTCATCCGGGAGTTGGATCGGTGAGCAGGGTGACATGACCCTGGCCGAGGTCCAGGCGCGGCTGATGGAGCGCGGCACCTCGGTCGGGATCGGCACGGTGCATCGCTTCTTCAAACGTCACGGGATCACGCGTTAAAAAAAGACCGGGCACGCGCTCGAGCAGGACCGCCCCGACGTCTTGAAGCAGCGTCGGCAGTGGTTCAACGGCCAGCTCGATCTGGAGCCCGAGCGCCTCGTGTTCATCGACGAGACGTGGACGGCCACCAACATGACCCGCAGTCACGGCCGCTGCGCCAAGGGCGAGCACCTGCGGATGGGCTTCCCGCATGGTCACCGCAAGACGACCACGCTGGTTGCCGGTCTGCGCATGAGCGGCATGGTCGCGCCGATGGTACTCGATGGTCCGATCAACGGCGACTGGTTCGAGGCCTATGTGGCCCAGGTGCTGGTGCCCGAACTGCAGCCGGGCGACGTCGTCATTATGGACAACCTCTCGAGCCACAAGCGCGCCGCAGTCCGAGAACGCATCGAAGCCGCAGGCGCCACCTTGCGCTTCCTTCCGCCCTATAGCCCCGACTTCAACCCAATCGAGAAGGCCTTCTCCCGGCTCAAAGCCATGCTGCGCAATGCGGGTGAGCGCACGGTCAGCGGCCTTTGGAACCTGATCGGCAAGCTCATGGACATCTTCCAGCCAGACGAATGCGCCAACTACTTCAGCTCATGCGGATATGAACCGGAATGAGCGAAAACCGCTCTAGTGGCCGTTCGCGAAGGGCTTCTGCCATTTCAACATCGGACGTTCATTCATCTTCGCTCGGCCGAATTCGTCAGTCAGCGTTAGAAATTTGAACGGCAAAAGCCGGGGTGGGTGGTTTCCATTTGCTCACGGCGCTTTCAGCCTTGTCAAGGAGCTATCATGGCAGAAGTAGCGGGTATGCGATGCTTACGCGACCGAGAGCCTCTGCTGGAAACCGAATGCCCGCTTACTTGACCAAGTATTGTTCTGACGAGGATGTTATCTCGCCCGTACGGCTTGTCGCACCCGGGTGTACTTTCAGTAGTTGTCCTTCAGGCGCAACATTCCCCACAACCTGCGTCTGGGGACCCGAAGCACCCATGAAGGTCACCTCGACGGTCACTTCGTCGGCCGTCGCCAAGCCGAAATGCACGGCCGTAGCGCTCTGGGTGTTGTAGCCACCTCCCGTGGGTACGAGGCGCGAAGCAATGACATCGCCGGCAGCATTGTAAAGACGAACTTCAGCGCCCGGGTGCAAAAAGCGCCCTTCTCCGTCGAGAACTAGCACGCTGAGCCCGCGTGTTCGAGCCTCTGTCTTGAGGTCGTTGCGTAGCAGAAAATGGCCCCCGATTGCACCGTATCCATCGGTAAGCGACAGGTCGATGTCACCATCGCCATCGTAGTCAATCCATTCCACTCCATGGTCACCGACGTTGATGACCTCACTGAAGTCGTTCGTCCGCTCAAATCGCGAGCCATCGATGTTCCGGTAGAGGACCACGGCAGGCTCCTGCTCGCCTGCGACATTTTCGTAGCCAACCGCGATGAGGTCGAGCAGCCCGTCATTGTCGTAGTCACCCCAAGCGGCCCCGACCGTGCTATGCGGCTCGGTCACCCCGGCGGCAGTGCCGACTTCGGTGAACACCCCTCCGCCCTCGTTGCGATAGAGCAGATTGTCGCCATAGGTCGCCACGTACAGGTCGAAATCCCCGTCGTTGTCGTAGTCGCCGACTGCGCAGCCGACGCCGCCATCTGAAAGCGTGCGCAGCGTCTGGTCCATACCTGTCTCGGGAGCGATATCGGTGTAGCTGCCCCGGTCATTTCGCCATAGCGCGTCGCTATCGCCCGACTGGTTCGCCAGGAACAGATCGAGATCGCCATCCCCTTCGAGATCGAACCAGCAAGCGCCTACAGTCCGGCGCGGATCGAACGGCGCTGTACCGCGTGGCGCAGGGGTGAATTGGCCGTTCTCGTTGACATAAAGCTGGTTCACGCCGGAGCGATCGGCCGCGTAAAGATCGAGGTCGCCGTCATTGTCGTGATCGATCCAATTGGACTGGCGAGCCGTCCGCCCCGGAATGGCGAGGCCGATCTCCTCAGCTACTTCGACAAAGGCCGTTCGATCGTTCCGATAGACGTACGTGCGGCTGGGCGTGGGAAGCACGTTCGAGCCACCCAGAAGATCGAGATCGCCGTCGGCGTCGTAGTCCCCCCAGGAAAGACCGCGGATCTCATCGCCCGCTTGCGGCAGGCCCATGGCCTGTCCGACGCTGGTGAACTCTCCCCCGTCGTTCCTGTACAAGCGGATTTCGCCGCCCTTAATTGAGACGGCAAGGTCGAGATCACCGTCGTTGTCGTAATCGCCCCAGGCGTTGGACAGCGAGCCGGCGACAGCGAACAATTCGGGTTGGATCGACGTGAAGCGCGGCTCTTGCGAATAAGCTGCGGTAGGCGTGAAGCCAGCCGCGGCAATGATGAGGGCGACGGCTCGACGAGGAAACTTTTGCGAGTTCATACGGCTCGGCATCCTTCGATCTTAGATGCGTTCAGGGAAGATCAAGCACCGTGCGCTGCTCCAGATTGGCCTCAATTTGGCTCCTCTCGAGCCACAGTGTACGAAATGTGCCTTCGGCCAGAAAAGGCAACTGGTCGTCTTGGTGGGTGGTACCGGGCTGACGCGAATTTCCGTAGGTCATGAGGCCCTTGGCGCGGACGGGGTCAGCAAACTCCACCATGGCGATCCAGGTCTCGCCATGCGCAGGCGTTCTTATGTTGTCGCCGTCCGGATCGCTCCAGGTGATGACGTGGAAGGAACCAAGGTCGCCATGACCGGCAGTCCCGGGAAGGTCGGTATCATCAATGATGAAGCGCGAGACCTCGGCAAACGGACGGTCCAGCCTCCCGTATTTTTCTTTCGTCGATGCGATGGCTTGGCGCAACATGTCCAGCGCTAAGGTCGGATCGGCAATTCCGACCGGCGTCGACAGCGGATCATCAAGCGACCACTTGGTCTTGTAGTGGGCCTCGCCTTCGAAATCCTCATCGGCG
>PPFU01002693.1_pt1 | contig 12409 bp, 9 predicted proteins | sample 1535991 | NCBI WGS metagenome assembly PPFU01 (sample SAMN04901290, study PRJNA319586) | Hypolithon metagenome, whole genome shotgun sequencing project. | isolation source: Antarctic Hypolithon | place: Antarctica: Miers Valley | collected 2014 | reverse complement strand
TCACCACGATCAGGCGCGCGCCGGCCAGCGGATCGTCGGGGTCCATCGCCGCCCCCTTGCCGCCGGACAGCAGCCAGCGCGGCGCGGTCCCCGCCCGGCGCAGCCCGATCCGGTCGGGATAGGCCAGCGCCGCCTGCCGCGCGACCGCCCGCGTCGCGTCCGACGCGCGGTCTGCGCCGCGCCCGCTGGTCGAGGCACCGACGGTGGGCGCCGCCCCAGACCGCCCGCCTTCGCGACCTGCGCCGAAATCGATTCCGTCGCGCCCCGCGACCGGGACGGCCCCCTTGCGCCCCGCGACGGGTCCGTCCCCGACGCGTCCGCCCCCATCGCATCCCGCGACGGGTCCGCCGCCGCCGCGCCCGGAAATCCTGCCTTCGTCGGGCCCGGCGAGCCGGCGCAGGCGCCTCGCTTCGGCGGCGATGCGGGCAACGGCGCCGGGCGTCACGTGGAGCCCCCGCTCGGCGGCGAAGCGGCGCGGGTCGCGCAGCGCCTCCAGCCGCAGCGACAGGTCGACCGGCGCACCGCGCAGGATGTCGCGGTCAGTGAGCAGCGCGGCGAGGTCGGCCGCCCCCGGCCCCGCCGTCAACAGCATGTGCGCCAGCCGCGGGTGCAGCGGCGCGGCCGCCATCCGGCGCCCGTGACGGGTAATGGCGCCGCCGGCGTCCAGCGCACCGAGGCTGGCCAGCAGCGTTCGCGCCTCGGCCCAGGCCGCATCGGGCGGCGGCGTCGGGAAACGCAGGTCGCCGGGGGCGCGCGCCCCCCAGAGCGCGCAGTCGAGCACCAGCCCCGCCAGGTCGGCCGCCATGATCGCGGGCGGCGGGAAGGCCGCCAGCGCGCCGTCCTCGCCACGCGTCCAGAGCCGCAGGCAGACGCCCGGTGCGACGCGCCCGGCGCGCCCGGCGCGCTGGTCCGCCTCGGCGCGGGTGACACGCTCGGTCACCAGTCGGGTCATGCCCGCGCCGGGATCGAAACGGGCGCGACGCGCTAGCCCGCCATCCACGACGACGGTGACGCCCGGGATCGTCAGCGACGTCTCGGCGATGGCGGTGGCAAGCACGACGCGGCGACCGACGCCCGCGGGCGTCGTCACCGCGCGCTGCGCCGCGAAGGGCATCGCCCCGTAGAGCGGTTGCACCGCGACATCGGCCGGCAGCCGTGCGGTGAGCAGGCCGGCCATGCGGCGGATCTCGCTCTCGCCCGGCAAAAAGCACAGCAGCGTACCCGCGCCGGGCACCGAAGCGGCCAGCGCGTCGGCCATCGCCGCCATCCGGGCCGGCCCGCGCGGCATCGGCCGGTCCAGCCAGTCCACGCGCACCGGAAAGCTCCGGCCCGCCGACGTCACGACCGGCGCGTCGTCGAGCATCGCGGCGGCGGCCGAGGAGTCCAGCGTCGCCGACATCACCAGCAGCGACAGGTCCGGCCGCAGCGCGCCGCGCACCTCCCAGGCCAGCGCCAGTCCAAGATCGGCGGTGAGCGAACGTTCGTGGAACTCGTCGAACACCACCGCGCCGACCCCGTCGAGCGCGGGGTCGGTCTGGATCATCCGCGTCAGGATGCCTTCGGTCACCACCTCGATCCGGGTCGCGTCCGAGACGCGGGCGTCGCCGCGCATCCGGTAGCCGACGCGCCCGCCGGCCGCTTCGCCAAAGGCGGCGGCCATGCGCTCGGCCGCGGCACGGGCCGCGAGGCGGCGCGGCGCCAGCATGACGATGCGACCGGGCACACCCGCCGCCAGCAGCGCCGGCGGCACTCGCGTTGTCTTGCCGGCGCCGGGCGGAGCCTGCAGGACGGCGCGCCCGGCGCCGCGCAGCGCCGCGACGAGCTCCGGCAGCACGGCGTCGATGGGCAGCGTTTCCTCCATGGTCTCGCATAGCGCAGGCAGGCGGCGCGGGACAATGTGGCGCGGACGGGCCGGGCGTGCGGCGGGCGCGCAACGGGGCGCGGCGACCATCAAGGACGGACGCCGACGCGGCAACCGCGCCGCGCGCTGGACAATGCCACGCCGCCCCGGCCAGATCGCGGCATGCCGCAGGACCTGCCCCCCGAGGACGTCGCGTTGTTGCACGACCTGCGCGCCGGGCAGCGCCGGGCGCTGGCGCGGGCGATCACGCTTGTCGAAAGCACGCGGCCCGACCATCGCCGCCGCGCCGTCCGCCTGCTGGGTGCCCTCGACCCGCCCCCCGACACCTTGCGGATCGGGCTCAGCGGGGCGCCGGGCGTTGGCAAGTCTAGCTTCGTCGAGCGGTTCGGCCTGATGCTGGTTGGGGCCGGTCACCGGGTGGCCGTGCTGGCCGTGGATCCGTCATCGGTGCGGGGCGGTGGCGCGATCCTCGGCGACAAGACGCGGATGGACCGGCTGGCCCGCGATCCGCGCGCCTTCGTGCGCCCCTCGCCCGCCGCGCAGACGCTGGGCGGCGTCGCCCGCCGCACGACCGAGGCGATCCGCCTCGTCGAGGCGGCGGGCCACGACGTCACCCTGGTCGAGACGGTGGGCGTCGGCCAGTCCGAGACGGCGGTCGCGCACATGACCGATATCTTCGTCCTGCTGATCGCGCCCGGTGGCGGCGACCACCTGCAGGGCGTGAAGCGCGGGATCATGGAACTGGCCGATCTGCTGCTGGTGAACAAGGCCGACGGCGATCTCGCAGCGGCTGCCGGGCGGGTCCGCGCCGATCAGGCGGCGGCGCTGACGCTGATGCGACGTCGGCCCGCCGACCCGCCCGGCTTTCCCCTGGCGATGACCGTCTCGGCGCACACCGGCGACGGGATGCTGGCGGCCTGGGACCACATACGCGCGCTGGCCGACTGGCGCGCGCACAACGGCCATCGCGACCGCACCCGCGCGGCGCAGGATATGCGACAGTTCCGGGACGCGTTGCGCGCCGCCGTCATGGACCATGTCGCGCGGCACCCCGCGGTGGCGGCCGCCGAGGCGGCCCTGCGCGCGCAGGCGACCATGCCGTCCGTCGCCGCCGAAACGGTCGCGGCCGCGCTTTTCGCCCCGCCGCCCAACCGGTGAACTGCGGGCCTTGACGCGGGCGGGCGGGGCCACTAGCAGACGGACCTTGAATAAAGACGTGCCGCGCCGCGCCCTGCCTGTAACGTTGTGGCACGGCCTGCCGAACCGAGACGAGGATGAACCCCATGTCGCGCCGCTGCGAACTTACCGGCAAGGGCCCGATGTCGGGCAACAATGTCAGCCACGCCAAGAACCGTACCCGCCGGCGTTTTCTGCCGAATCTCAACGAGGTCTCGTTGATGTCCGAATCGCTGGGCCGCACGTTCAAGCTGCGCATCTCGGCGGCGGCGCTGCGTACGGTCGATCACCGCGGCGGCCTCGACGCATTCCTCGCGAAGGCGCCCGATGCCGACCTGTCGGACGGCGCTCGCAAGATCAAGCGCGATCTCGACAAGGCCCGCGCCGCCGGCTGACGCGGGGCAGGCGACGTCGGCCGCACCTTTCGGATACCCGAGGCATACCCGGCGCGATCACCGTCTCCGCCTGACGCCGGGCTAGGGCCTGATGGCCATCAGGGAGCGTCCGATCAGTCGCAAGCCGCCGGTATTGGTCAGCCCCAGGCGCCGACACTGACGTTACGACACCTTGGCGTGCCCGGTGCCAGCCGCTGTCCGGCCGGCCTAGCGGCAGTAGCCCTCGGCGGACAGGCCGAACGCCTTGTATTTCTGCCAGAACGTTTCGTCCTTGCGACTGTCCGACTGGCGCACCTCCTGCGCGCGGTGCGGATCCCGGAAGAACTGCGCCGCCAGACGCTGATCGCCGCGATTGAGCGTCATGTCGGCAACCTGCTGGATGCAGGTGCACAACGCCCGCGTGGCGCTGCCCCTCTCGGACGTCAGGCACGCCCGCTCGATCATCCCCGCCTCGGCAGTGCCGCCGGTGCCTTGCAGACCCACGACCAGAACGGCCGCCATCGCATATCGCTTCATCGTCATGCCCCTGCCCCTTGGCCACGCGCGCCCGGGCGTCCCCTCGGGTCGATGTGGCCGACTTCGATGGCGTCACCGTGCCAGACCCAGGCCTCGTTCGCAAATCGCAAGATCCGGTGGTATGCCATGGCACACCACCGGATCTGCCATCGCACGGGCCCGCTGTCGGGCGGTCGGGGCGCATTCGCGCCATTGACCGGCCCCCGGCCGCGCCGCATATCGACGCCATGACCGAACTCTCCCTCATCCGCAATTTTTCCATCGTCGCCCATATCGACCATGGCAAGTCCACGCTTGCCGATCGGCTGATCCAGCTGACCGGCACCGTGGCCGAGCGCGACATGAAGGAGCAGATGCTGGACGCGATGGATATCGAGCGCGAGCGCGGCATTACCATCAAGGCCAACACCGTCCGTATCGAATATCCGGCGCTCGACGGCCGAACCTACATCCTGAACCTGATCGACACACCCGGCCACGTCGATTTCGCCTACGAGGTCAGCCGGTCGATGCGCGCGGTCGAGGGGTCGCTGCTGGTCGTCGACGCCAGCCAGGGGGTCGAGGCGCAGACGCTGGCCAACGTCTATCAGGCGCTGGACGCGAATCACGAGATCGTGCCGGTCCTCAACAAGGTCGACCTGCCCGCCGCCGACGTGGTCCGCGTCGCGGAGCAGATCGAGGACGTGATCGGCATCGACGCCACCGACGCAGTGCAGATCAGCGCCAAGACCGGGCAGGGCATCCCCGCAGTGCTGGAGGCGATCGTGCATCGCCTGCCGGCGCCGCAGGGCGACCGCGATGCAGCGTTGAAGGCGATGCTGGTCGACAGCTACTACGACCCCTATCTCGGCGTCGTCGTCATCGTGCGGATCATCGACGGGGTCATCCGCAAGGGCGACGACGTGCGGATGATGCGCACCGGCGGGCGCTACGGCGTCGACCGGCTGGGCGTGTTCAAGCCCCAGATGCAGGACATCGCCGAGTTAGGGCCGGGCGAGATCGGGTTTCTGACCGCGTCGATCAAGCAGGTGCGCGACACCCGCGTCGGCGACACGATCACCCACGAGCGGCGCCAGACCGCGACGCCGCTGCCGGGGTTCAAGCCGTCGCAGCCGGTGGTGTTCTGCGGGCTCTTCCCCGTCGACACCAACGAGTTCGAGGATTTGCGCGACGCCATCGAGAAGCTGGCGCTGAACGACGCGTCGTTCTCCTACGAGATGGAGACCTCGGCGGCGCTGGGATTCGGCTTCCGCTGCGGGTTTCTGGGGTTGCTGCACCTCGAGGTTATCCGCGACCGGATCGACCGCGAATATGACATCGACCTGATCACCACGGCGCCCTCTGTCATCTATCACGTCTATAATCGCGACGGCGCGATGGTCGAGTTACACAATCCCGCCGACATGCCGGATCCCGCCGGCATCGACCACATAGAGGAGCCGCGCATCAAGGCGACGATCCTCGTGCCCGACGAATATCTCGGTGATGTGCTGAAGCTGTGCCAGGATCGTCGTGGCGTGCAGATGGACCTGACCTATGCGGGGTCGCGGGCGATGGTGGTCTACGACCTGCCGCTGAACGAGGTGGTATTCGACTTTTACGACCGTCTGAAGTCCGTGACGAAGGGCTATGCCAGCTTCGACTACCAGATGATCGGCTACCGCGAAGATGCACTGGTGAAGATGCAGGTGCTGGTCAACGACGAGCCGGTGGACGCGCTGTCGATGATGGTGCACCGCGACCGGGCCGAGATGCGCGGCCGCGCGATGTGCGAGAAGCTGAAGGACCTGATCCCCCGCCACATGTTCAAGATCCCGATCCAGGCGGCGATCGGCGGCCGCGTCATCGCCCGCGAGACGCTGTCGGCGATGCGCAAGGACGTGACCGCAAAGTGTTACGGCGGCGACGCGACGCGCAAGCGCAAGCTGCTGGACAAACAGAAGGCGGGCAAGAAGAAGATGCGCCAATTCGGGAAAGTGGATATTCCGCAAGAGGCGTTCATCTCGGCGCTGAAGATGGATGGGTAGCAGGGGCGTTTTCGCAGAACCCTGATCGTGCGCATCTCGAGTCTGCGGTCTGCGCGACGGCGCCGGTGGGGCGATGGGCGGTGGCCCGGCAGGCCCCACGCGATGTCGGGCCGAAGGTGGACCTGCCGGCGGCGTTCGCGCTGTAACGAAGGTCAGTCGGTGATCACGGCCGCCTCTGTGGCACGTTTTGCCAGCATCTGCTCTTCGATCACGGCGAGGAGCAGTTTGAAGTCGACCGGCTTGCTGACATAGGCGTTCGCGCCGAGGTCGAGGCTCTGCGCCACGTCGTCGCTGAAACACTTGGCCGAGACCATCACGATCGGCAGGTCCGACTTGGACCGGGTGCGGCGGATCGCCCGCACCACGTCGGTGCCGTCGAGGTTCGGCATCATGATGTCGAGGAGGATGAGGTCGACCGCCCCATCTTCGACGATGCGGATCGCCTCGTGCCCGTCGGCGGCCTCGGTGATGGCAAAGCCACGCCGGGCGAGCCATCGCTTCAAGATTTCCCTGTTCACCGCGACATCGTCGACGACCAGAATGCGGGGTGCTGCACCGCCGCGTTCCGCCACCGCCGCCTGTTCCGTTCTCGATGGCGTCGCCATGGAATTGTTCCTGCTGTAAACGATGGCCCACGCGGCCACCGGTCACGCGGCGCCGCAAAGTTCCCTTTGCGTAACTACCCGATCAATGATTTCCAAATCGTTACAGGACTCGCCATCGGCCTGTATCGAAGCGGGGACCGTGATCGTGAAGGTGGCGCCATGCCCTTCGCGGCTCTCGACGGTGATCGCTCCGCCAAGCAGTAGGCAAAGCTCGCGCGAAAGTGCGAGGCCGATGCCCGTGCCACCGATCCGCGCGGCGACCACGGCATCCCCCCGCTCGTAAGGCGTGAAGAGGCGCGCCTGGGCGGCTTGCGAGATGCCGACCCCTGTGTCGCTTACCGATATCCGGAGCTGATCGTCATGCTGCCGCCGCTCGAAAAGGACCTCGAGCGTCACCTCTCCGCCGGTACTGAACTTGCCGGCATTCGACAGCAGATTGATGACGACCTGACGCAGCTTCCTGGCGTCGGTTTGCACTTCGATGGCGGGGTCCGGGCAGCGCAGCGTGAACCGATTTCCGTTGGCGGTCACAAGCGGCAGCGCGTTCGCCAGGACCTCGTCGCAGAAAACGCCGAGCGTGAACGTCGAAGGGTGGACCTCGGTCGCCTCGGACATCATTGAATCCGTATCGAGCACTTCGGCCACGAGCGAAAGCAGGTGGTTGCCCGCCGCGTGGATGCGCCTCACGTCGTTCGCCCGCGTGCCATCCGGGTCGGCGCGGTCCCCGATTTCCTCCAGCAACAGCTCCGAGAGCCCGATGATGGCATGGAGTGGCGTGCGCAGCTCATGGCTCATCTTCGAAAAGAAGCGGGCGCGCGCGCGGCCCTTTTCCTCCGCGGCGATCCGCGCCTGTTCCAGTTCCCGCGAGACCACCCGACTCCGCTGCGCCTCGGCCTCGAGCTCGGATCGGAGGCTGACGACGGCCGAATAGTAGAGTGCCATCCATGTCATGTAGATCGTGGCCGAGCCCATCGAAAGCCAGCCCAGAACCTCCAGCTGGTGGATCTGGATTGTGCCGCCGAAGGGACGCTTCCAGACGAACGCGAGAAAGACCAGAAGGTCGATGCCGAAGATCCCAAGAACGAGCCAGACATTCTTTGCGTGATAGAAGATGCCGATGAGCAGGCTTACGACCAGCCAGGGCAGGAAGGGCGAACTGAACCCGCCGTAGTGGTAGGACCCGAAAAGCGACGTTGCAGCGAGCCCCTGGAAGGACAGCAACGCGGCGAGCCAGAGCGCCCCCGTCAGCCGCAGCAGCAACGGCAGGAGCCAGAAGCTGCATATCCCGAGCAACAGAACCCACAGGCGCGCGTCTATCTGGGGGGAGATCGCATAGAGGTAGAACCACATGGGCAGCGCGATCAGCGGCCCGAAGGTATGGGTGAAGACGAAGGTCCGCGCGAGTTCCCAATCCGAGCGGCTCGACCTTATCCGGGCTGGGACAAACCAGTCGATGAATGTGAGCAGCATGGGCTGGTCTCGCGCGGAGGGACAGGGGTTCAGGCGATGGAACGCGGGCGCCGGTCGGACGGCACGCGACTTTCGAGAGCGGCGCCCGCGCGCGACAACCCGCGTTCCATGCAGGCGGCCGCCGTTTCGATCTCGGCCCTGCTGTGGCCTGCCATGACCTGGAGGCGGAAGCGGGCCTGCCCCTTCGGGACTGCCGGGAACTCGACCAGATTGGCGAGCAGACCCAGTGACGGGAGCTCGCGCGCGGTGAGCCGCGCCAGGGCCTCGTCCCCGGTCTGCACCGCAACGATGGCGGAGGGATCGCCGTAGAACCGGAGACCGCGGCCCCGAAGCTGATCGCGCAAGGCTAGAATGTTTCGCATGAGCTGCGATCGCAGCGCCTCGCCCTCGCTCGACTGGATGATGTCGAGCGATGTCAGAACCGCTGCTACCTGTGCCGGGGAAAGCGCATTGGAGAAGGTGCAGGAGGGGCTGTAGAATCGAAGGTATTCCTTGACCGCACGGCTTTGGGTGGCCACGAAGCCGCCGTTCGAGCCGAACGTCTTGGAGAAGCTTCCCATGACAAGATCCACCTGACCGATCATGCCCTGAGCGCCGATATGGCCGGTTCCGTTCGGCCCGAGATTGCCAAGATCGTGCGCCACATCGACCATGAGGGTGGCGCCGTATTCGTGGGCGAGCGTCTGCATCGCGGCGATGTCCGGCGTGTCGCTGTCCATTGAGAAAAGTCCCTCCGTCACCAGCATGATGCCCGCATCGGGGTCCTTCGCCCGGATGGCGGCGAGCTTCGCGCGGCAATCGTCGAGGTTCAGATGGCGAAACAGCACCACGTTCTTCGTCGCAGCCGCGGCGCCGGTCTGCAGGCAGGCATGGGCGAGGGCGTCCATGACGATGTAATCGCTGGAACGGACGATACCCTTGATCACACCGAAACCCGCGGCCCACCCGGTCGGGAACAGGATTGCCTCGGCACAGCCGAGCATGTCGGCCAGCCGACGCTCCAGCACGAGCGACGTCGACGTGTTCCCGACGAGGGCCGGGGAGCCGGCGGAGTGAACGCCCATCGCGTCGATCGCATCCTTGGCGGCCCGAATCACGGCGGGATGCGATGAGAGGCTGAGATAGTCCTGCGACGCGAAGTTCGCGCCTTCGCTGAGAACCCCACGATCGTCGCGCACGGCACAACTCGAGCCCGGTCCCGTCTCGGTCGACCGGGAGAACGGCCAGGTGCCACTCTGACGGCGCACGTCCTGCCAGTCGAAGAACCCTTCACAGCGTTTAATCAGGTCGGGTCCCTGCACAACGCGGAAATCCCGCATGCTGCCCGACAGCGCCGTATCCAGAACGGCGCCCGAGAAAAAAGAAACATTCATCGCGATCAACTTTCCACATTGATGTGCCGGACCCGGGCCCGGACTCCTGATTGACAATAGAGATTGGCCGGCACGACCAGGGATCGAGTGACCGTGGCCATGGCGCCAGAAGGTTGATGCCTAGAAAGCGATATTGACGCCAATTCGGGCGAGCGTACCGGCGTTATCGAACTTGTAGGCGACGCTTTCACCAGGGAAGGTCACTGGATCTCTCGCGTCGACGGTGACGTCCGCAAGGTCGAACCGCATCACTTCGGCCTTGAGGCTCACGCGCTGGGTGATGCGCCGCTCGAGACCTATGCCAAAGACGTAGCCGTGCAGCGTGCCACTTTCGCTCCAGTCGGGAGAGGAATAACCCAAGCCGGGCAGGTCGAGCGCGAAATCGTTCCGAACGCTGGCCGCGGCCAGCCCACCCGTCGCGAAAAAGAGCGTCCGTCCCTGCACATAACCACCACGCAATCGCAAAGTCTTCAGGTTCCCGAACTCGGTTGCATATCGTGTGTTCGTGTCCAGCCCGTTGAACATGGGGTTCGGGTTCGGGTCGACGCGACTGAAGGCGAGGCTCTGCGCGTGATCTTGAAACGAAAGATCTGCCTCTAGCCCGGCGATGAATCTGCCCCGTTGCCAATTGAAGCCGACACCGAGCCCTGCGATTCCCGTTGCCTGCGCACCGTCGATCTCGGCGGGGAAAAGTCCGTTCTGCACGTCGAGCGTAAGCAGGTCGCCCGCAAAGGCGCCGAGCTCCGCCGCGCCGTCGCTGTGGGTGAGCCCAAGCGTCAAGCCGGCATAGCTGCCGCTCCAGTCCGCGACGGGCCCGGCATCTTCGGCCACCGACGCCGTGCCGATCAGACACAACGCGAGCGCGATGTGCCGAGAACTTTGCGCCCGACGGGCGATCAGGTCGTGGTCATTCATGGTCTCGTCCTCGACACTCAAAAACTCGGCGTCGCTACGGTCATGCCATGGTGTTCCTTAAGAAACGGTTAGCGGACACGCGACAGGGCGGGACCGACCCGGGCGAGGGATGCAGTCGGGCATCCCGCTTACGAAATATTAAGCTGACGAGGCCTAATCCTGGGAAAAGCAGGGCGGATCCGGCCAGCATTTGCCGAATCGGAGAGACTTCGAATATGGATCGCGCCACCAGGTACGACCTCAGTCGGCTGCATTCGAAGCTCGCCGCGTACTTCCTGCCGGGAACGGTGGCGCTCGACCGCGATGCCTCGAACCGGGCGCGCATGTTCCTCGTCAGTCACCTTTTCGGGCCATTTCTCGGCTTGACGATCCCGATGACGCTCTATGCCTTAGATCCGACACCGGGCTACGACATAGTACTGCTGGCACTCAGTATACTGGGGTTCTGGATCTTTCCTTTCCTCCTGCGCGCCGGCGTCAGCTATTCCCGCCTTGTGGTGATTTCGATCCTGAACCTCCATTTCGCAATCCTTTGGAGTTGCTTTTTCGGCGGCGGGGTGGCTTCCCCGACCGCCGTCTGGATTCTGATCATACCGATACTGTCGATCTTCTATATCGGCGGGGATCGAAATCTTACGCCTCATCTTCTGGTCGTATCGGCGGCCGCCTTCAGCGTTTTCTTCCTTGCCAACGTCTTCCTTGCGCCGCCCGAGCACGACATTCCGATGGCCGCCCGGCTCGGCCTCGGCGCAACCTCGCTCGTCGCGACGCTCTGCTATGTCGCGGTGATGGCGATCTACTACGCACGGATTTTCGACGCGAGCGTCGATCTCGAGAACGAGGTGCGGCGGCGCCGGCAGATGGCGGTGGCGCTGCGCGCGGCCGTCATCGAGGCGAACCGGGCGAGTTCGGCAAAGTCGGAGTTCCTCGCCCGCATGAGTCACGAGCTTCGCACTCCGCTGAATGCAATCATCGGCTACGGTGAAATTCTAAGGGAGGACGCCGAGGAGTCCGGTGAGGACGCCCTGCATTGCGACGTCGAACGCATTCTCGACGCGGGGCGTTACCTTGTGCGAATCATCGACTTGATCCTCGCCCTGTCGCGGATCGAAGCCGGCGTGCTGACGCTCCATCCCGCATCGGTCGATCCGCGGGTGCTGGTCGAAAAGGCCATCGCCGCCCGACGGGATATGATCGAGGCCGCCGGAAACCGGATCGAGTTCGACTTCGCGTTCGCGCCGGCCACCATCTCGGTCGATGGGCAGCACTTCACCGCCGTCCTTCACAGCATCCTGGAGAATGCGGCTCAGCATACGCGGGACGGCACCATCCGCGTCCGGGTCTGTCCAGCCGTGCTCGGTGAGCGTGACGCGATCTCCGTCGAGATCTCCGATACCGGCGATGGCGTCCCGCCCGAGGTCCTCCCGACCATCTTCGACGCCTTCGCCGCTGCCCAGCATCCCTCGGGTGGCCGCTACGGCGGAACCGGGCTGGACCTCACCGTCAGCAACCAGATCTGCAAGGTAATGGGCGGCACCATAACCGTGGAGAGCGCGCTTGGCCGCGGGGCCAGCTTCCGTGTCACGTTGCCCGTGACTTCAGGGCCGCGCAAATCCAGCATGCCCGAGGAACCGGGTCTCACGATCGGATCCGGTCTGCAGGCCGCTTAATACGTGCGGCCGACCGACATGCGCGATGTGCGGCACCCGCTCGTCCGTGGAGCCTAGGCCCGTTCTTCGAAGTCTCTGGCTCATCTCGCGACCGGGACCTTCAGGTTGTCGGCCGTGATCAGATTGGCCGCCGCCGCTACCGCGTGTCGTTCGGCGCCGCCGCGCCGACGCCGCCGGAGTGCCAGCAACCCCGTCGCCGCAAGCAGCATCCACACCGTCGCGGGCAGCGGCACGGGCGGAATCGGTGTCACGGGCGGGATCGGTGTCACGGGCGGCGGGGGACCGCCCGTGACGTCGCCGGTGACATCGCCGACGATGCTGGTGCCGGTCCCGGTGAACACAGTGGTCAGGGGCGCGCGGGGAGGGGAGCCCTCGCCGTCCGTTCCGGTGCCGGTGCCGGT
>PPFU01039788.1_pt1 | contig 12411 bp, 11 predicted proteins | sample 1535991 | NCBI WGS metagenome assembly PPFU01 (sample SAMN04901290, study PRJNA319586) | Hypolithon metagenome, whole genome shotgun sequencing project. | isolation source: Antarctic Hypolithon | place: Antarctica: Miers Valley | collected 2014 | reverse complement strand
GCTTCGAGCCTGCCTCGTACAGGCTGAGCCTGTGGCTGAGCGGGCTGTCGGTGCTGCTCGTCTACGGCGGGGTGCTGGCGCTGCTGGTGCTGGGTTGGCGCCGCCGCACCGTGCTGGAAGCCCCGGTATCGCATGAGTGAAAAGGCGCGCCGGGTTCTCTATCTCACGTATTACTACGCGCCCTCGGGAGGGTCGGGGGTGCAGCGTTCTATCAAAATGGTGCGCTACCTGCCCCGCAATGGCTGGCAGCCGACGGTGCTGACGGTAGATCCGGCGGCGGCGGCGTACCCGGAAATCGACGAAAGCCTGCTGGACGACGTGCCGGACAGCGTGGCGGTCGTGCGCACCGCCACGTGGGATCCGTACGCGGCGTATGCCGCCCTGCAGGGGCGCAAGCGCACAGACGTGGTGACGACAGGGTTTGCCGGGACGGGGCCGGTGGGGCGCAAAGAGGCGCTCGCGCGCTGGGTGCGGGCCAACGTATTCATCCCCGACGCGCGCGTCGGGTGGGTGCCCCACGCGATCCGCGCCGCGCAGCGGCTACATGCAGATCAGCCTTTCGATGCCCTGCTGACCAGCGGCCCGCCGCACTCGACGCACCTCGCGGGCTGGTGGCTCGCCCGCAGGCTCGGCCTGCCGTGGGTGGCGGACCTGCGCGACCCGTGGACGGACATCTACTATTACCGCGACCTGCCGCGCACCGCCTTGGCCCGCCGGCTGGATGAGGCGCTGGAGCGCGCCGTGCTCGAAAACGCTACTGCCCGCGTGGCCGTGGGGCCGACGCTGGCGGCGCACTTCGAGGCGAAAGGCGGCAAGCCTGTCGAGGTCATCACCAACGGCTACGACGGCGCGGATTTCGAGGCGGAAGCGCCGGTTTCAAACGGCGATACGTTCGTGCTCGCATATGTGGGGACGTTTCTCGGGCAGCAGAATCCCACCGCGCTGTGGCAGGCGCTGGCAGACCTGCGCGCAGCGGGGCGCATCCCCCATCTCCGGCTCCGGCTCGTGGGCGTGGCCGATGCGCAGGTGCATGCCGCACTCGGCGCGCACAACCTGACGGACATCACCGAGATAGCTGGGTACGTTGCGCACGACGACGCCGTCCGCGATATGCGGCAGGCGGGTGCGCTGCTGCTGTGCATCAACAGGGTGCCGGGGGCCAAGATGATCGTGACGGGCAAGGTGTTCGAATACCTCGCCTCGGGCCGCCCCGTCGTGGGTGTCGGGCCGGTAGCAGGCGACGCAGCGCACATCCTGCGTGAAACAGGAGCGGGACATCTATACGACTGGGACGATGCGGCAGGCATCAAAGCCGAGATTGTCCGGCTCTATGGCGCGTGGCAAGCCGGGGCACCTTTTTCCGGCGCGACTATCGAAACGGCGCAGGCATATAGCCGCCAGAAGCAGGCCGCGGCCCTGGCCCGCGTGCTGGACGCGGCGCTGGCAGGCGCTGCCCGGGCGCGATGAAACGCCTGCTCTTCATCCATCTGGGCGACAGCTCTTTTGTAAAGGACGACCAGCAGCTTTTGTCGGCGCACTACCACGTTGAGGCGTTCCGCTTCGGGACGGGGTTGAACGGGCTGGAGGTCGTGCGGCGCGGGCGTGAGCAGCGAATATGGCTCAAAAAACATCTGCCCGGCGCGGCGGCTGTGCTTGGCTGGTTCGCCGATTACCACCTGGTGCTGCCAGTCCGCATGGCCCGGCAGGCAGGCGTGCCCGTCGCCGTCGCAATCGGCGGCTTTGATGCCAACGTGATTCCGTCGCTCGGTTACGGTGTGTACTTGAGCCGCTGGCGCGCGCCGCTGGCCCGCTACGTGGTGCGCCACGCCACGCACTTGTTGCCCGTAGCGCAGGCGCTCCTCGAAAGCGAAAACCGTTATGCCGAGTGGCCCCGCGTACTCCAAAACGGTCTCCGCGCCCACGTCCCGGGTTTGCTTCCTCCCGTCACCGTGCTTCCCACTGGCTACGTACCCGAGGTGTGGCCGCTGGGCGCGCTGGAACGGCCCCCCTCAGTGCTGTCAGTCGCCCTCGTGGATCGGATGCGGACGTGGAAGATGAAAGGGCTGGACATACTCGTTGCCGCGGCACGGCATCTGCCAGAGGTGCCGTTCAGCATCGTGGGCGTGTCGTTGGAGATAGCCGAAACGCTGCGCGCCGAGGTGCCGCTGAACGTGTCGCTGCTACCGCCTGTGCCACGCGAAGCCCTCACCGCACACTACCAGCAGGCAAGCGTTTACGCGCACCTGTCGCGTTCCGAAGGGTTTCCGAACGTCGCCTGTGAGGCGATGCTGTGTGGGTGTGTGCCGGTGGGCAGCGCGGTAGGGGGGATGGCAGAGATCGTTGGAGAGACGGGATTTCTGGTGGACACCCCGGAGGCGGTGGTCGGGGCGCTGCGGCAGGCGCTTGCAGCACCGCCTGAGGCGCGCACGGCGGCACGGGACCGGATTGCCGCACGATACCCGGCAGCAGCGCGGCGCATAACGCTGCTGAAGGTTTTAGAGGAGATGGGGCGCGATGAGTAACCCGGATGCCAGCCCGATGCGCCGCCTGGCGCGGCAGAGCGCCGTGTATGTCGTCGCCAACGCGCTCGTCAAGGCCAGCGGATTGCTGCTGCTGCCTATCCAGACCAACCCGGTGAACCTGCCGGTTGAGCACTACGGGCGGCTGGGCACGATCGCGGCGACGGTGGGACTGCTGGCTCCCCTTCTGGGCATGGGGCTGCCGCATGGGCTGATCAAGTTTTCTGCCGATGCCGCGCTGGGGCGTACGCGTACGGCGGTGCCGTTTACGGCGTGGCTGCTGGCGGCGCTGTCGGTGGCCGTAGGCAGCGGCGTGCTGCTGGCGCTGGCGCCGCAACTGGGGCAGCTGGTCTTTGCAGGGGGCGAGATCGGGCTGGCGCGGCAGCAGACGACCTATCTGGCGTTTCTGCTCGTCGCCTTTATCGCCGCCGAAGCCCTCGGCGCGGTGGGGTTCAACTACCAGCAGGTGGAAGAGCGTGCGTTTGTGTTCAGCAGCGCGATGCTGATCAAGTTTGTCGTCCTCGTCGGCGCGCAGTACGTGCTGCTCGAAAGGTGGCACCTCGGCCTCGAGGGCGTGCTGTGGGCTTTCGTGATGGCATCTGGGGCGAGTGCGCTATTGCTCAACGGTGCCTTGCTCGCGCGCGCGCCCCGCCTGTTCGACAAAACGCTTGTCGCGCCCCTGCTGCGCTACGGCTTGCCGCTCGTGCTGGTAGGGCTGGCGCTGCCGTTGCTCTACGCAGGCGACCGGTTTCTGCTGCAGCGCCTCGCGCCGCCGCTCGCGCTGACGGTCTACGAACTCGCCTCCCGCATCGCGGGGGTGCTGAACGTGGTGCTGGTGCAGGGCTTCCAGACGGCCTTCACCGTTATCGGGCTGAAAGTGCTCAGCGCCGAAGGGGACCCGCACCTGCACCGCCGCACGTTCCGGCACTTCTGCGTCTTTGGCGGCGGCTTCGTGCTCGGCCTGTCGCTGTTTGCCTACGACCTGTTGCGGCTGCTCGCGAAAGACCCGGTTTACCTGACCGCGACGGATTACATCTTTCCGCTGAGTCTCGGCTTTTTCTTCTACGGACTCTACATCATCGCGATCAACCCGCTTTACGCGCACGGCAAGACGCGCCGCATCGCGCGGGACGTGGTGCTGGCGGCGCTCGCCAACATCGGCCTTAACCTGCTCCTGATCCCGCGCATCGGTGCGATGGGGGCCGCGTTGGCGACGGTGGCGGCGTACGCAGGGCTGGCTTTTGCCGCCATGCACGTGTCGCAAAAGCTGGAGCGTTTTCGCTTTCCCTGGCCCGCGCTCCTGAGCATTCTGGCCGGTATCACGCTGCTGTACGCGGCGGGACTGCTCGTGCATGACGCCGGGGTTGCGACGCGCCTGGCCGTGCGGGCCGGCCTGATGGCAACCTACCCGCTGATGGTGCTTGCGCTGGGCGTGTACAGGTGGCACGAGGTCACCGAGGGAATAAGCAGGCTGCGGCGATAAAACAAGAAACCCCTCCGCAGTCACGACGACCGCAGAGGGGCTGGGAAAGCTTGAAGGCCTGACGTGCCTCAGAAGCCGAAGCCGCCGCCATCCTGCTGCGGCTGATCCTGCTGGCGCGGGCGGCGCTGCTGGCGCTGACCCTGCTGGCCAAAGTTCCACGTCACCGTCGCCGAGACGGCGCGCTGACCCCAGCGGCGGTCGCCTTCCTGCACGAAATCCTGCGCGGCCAGCTCGCCGCGGTAGTGCATCTGCGCCCAGTTCATCGGGTCACTCACGCGCAGGTTGAGACTGAGTTTGGGGCTCAGCGCCTGCCGCAGCGCGAAGTCGGTGATGAGCAGGCCATCCAGCTTGAACTGCTCGAACTTCATGGGCGAGCGGTAGAAGGCGGTCGCCTGGAGGTCGGTGCCTTTGCGCACGTTGATAGAGGCGTTCATGCGGCCCGTCCACGCAATCATGTCGCGCCCCAGGCTCGACTCGATGCTCGCGCCCGCATCCGTGACCATGCGGTACACGTTGGCGTTCGCCATCAGGTTGACCTTCTGCCCGAGCCGCAGCGTGCCCGTCACATCCGTTCCATACGAGTCGCTCATGTCTGCATTGGCTATCGACTGCGTGGTGACCTGTGTGGCCGCATTGTAGGTGACGTTGGGACGGAGGGCGTTTACCGTCCGGCGGAAAAACGGAGATACCGTCAGGGTGCGGCCCTGCCCAAAAGCAGTGTAGGTGAACTCGACCGCATGCGTGTACTCGGGCTTGAGGTCGGGATTGCCCATGCGGTGGTTTTTGTCGTCCATCTCGATGGCGATGGGCGAGAGCATAAACGTGGGTGGGCGGTTGACGCGTTTCGAGTAGGCCAGCTTGAGCTGCTGCGCCTGCGTGATGCCGTAGGTGACGAACATGCTCGGGTAATACGAGAAGTAGCTGTTGTCGTACGCCTGGGGCAGGCCCCCAGCTGTAAAGGCGAGCGTAGCCTGTTCGAGACGTAATCCGGCCTGCGCGCCCCACTTGCCCTGCTGTCCGCCCAGCGTGGCGTAGGTGGCATAGATCTGATCGTCGTAGCTAAACTGCTGCGTATGCGCCGCATCTGGAACGTACGCCCCGTCGGCAGCGGCGACTTCGCGTGCGATGTCGTCTTCGAGCCAGCGGAATGTGGTTTTGAGACCCGTTTCGAGCTTGAGCGCGCCGGGCATCGGACGCGTGTAATCAAGCTGAAAAGAGGCTTCCTGGTTGCGGTCGTCGTTGTCGTCGCGGATAAACTTGACGTAGTCGAGCGTGCCGGCCGTTACGAACGCCTCGTCGTAGTAGCGCATGGCCTCCTCGCTCCGGGAGCGGTTGTAGCGCGCCTCTGCCGTAAGCTCGTGCTGTGACGGCGTGACGACGCGGCGGAAGCCCGCCGTGTAATCCATCGTGAAGGCATCCTGGTTGGTGTCGGTGGCCCGAGTGGTCCGGTTGCCTGCCTCGTAGAAGCTGGTGGCAAAGCCGTCCCGGCCGCCGCCGCGCAGCGTGGCGAGCGCCGTCGCATACAGGCTGTTCTGGTCGGTGAGTTTGTAGTCAGCCGAGCCGTTGAACATGTGGCTCTGCATAGACATCTCTGTTTCGTCCGTCTGGTTAAGCTGCGGCACCGAGGCGAGAAGCGTAGAGCGCAGCATCGACCCCGACATTTTCCGCGCATCGTTGCGGAAGCCGTACGTACCCGAGAGCGTCCACCGGCCCGGGTTGGCGTTGAGGTTGGCCGAGGCGTTATACGAGCCCGTCGAGGTGCCGCCCGCCGTGATCGTCCCATTAGTGGCGAGGCTGGTGTTTTTCTTTAGCACGATGTTGAGCATGCCCGCCATACCGTCCGGATCGTACTTGGCCGAGGGATTGGGAATGACCTCGATGCGCTCGATGGTGCCTGCGGGAAGCTGCTGCAGAAACGTGGCGATAAACTCGGCCGGAACCGGAGCGGGCTTGCCATTGATGAGGACGGCCACGTTCTGGTTGCCACGCAGGCTCACCTTGCCTTCGCTGTCCACCTCTACACTCGGAATGTTGCGCAACAGGTCGGAGGCGTTGCCACCCGAAGCCACGATCTGATCTTTGGTGTTGTAGATCGTCCGGTCGATGGCTACCTCCATCGCTTCGCGTTCTGCTTCAACCTCGACGTCCGCCAGCATAGCGGCGTCTTCGGAAAGGCTGATGGTGCCCGCGTCGAAGCGCATCGCCGTGGGCGTGAGTTCTACCGGGTGCCGCTGCGTGGCAAAGCCCACAAAGCTGATGCGCAGCAGGTACGCGCCGGGCCGAAGCCCTTCAATACTGAAAGCGCCACGCGCGTCGGTGATGGTGCCGGTGACGAGGCTGGAGTCGCGCGCATTCCACACGGAAACGGTGGCAGAGGGGATGGGCGTGGGGCTGGTAGCCTCTACCACCCTGCCCGCGATAACGCCCGATGGTGCTGGTTGCTGCTGCGCCCGTAGCGGGAGAACGGCACAGGCAAAAAGGATAAATAAGGTGAGGGTCGTCTTCATGTCGGTAGGAGAGAGTAAACAGATGGCCGAACTTGACGAGCCCGTACGGCAATAGTTACAGCGGCAGCGGGCTGCTCTTTTGCGCGGGGCCCGCCCTTGGTTGACATGGCGGGGGAGGGGGTCTAAATTGCCTCAGTTGGGCCCGGCGGTACATGCTGCACCGTCGTGGCATTTACCCTGATTACCTCTCTTTTATAACATGGCAGAATCGGATTACGGCACCGCCCTCGGGATGGTGGAAACGAAAGGGCTCGTCGGAGCCATTGAAGCAGCCGATGCGATGGTCAAGGCCGCGCGCGTGCGGCTAATGGGCAAAGAGCAGATCGGCGGCGGGTTTGTCACCGTGATGGTGCGCGGAGACGTGGGCGCGGTCAAGGCCGCCACCGACGCAGGCGCAGCGGCGGCAGAGCGGGTGGGCGAGCTCGTGTCCGTGCACGTGATCCCACGTCCCCACACGGATGTGGAAGCGATCCTGCCTGGCGGCCAGGGCTGAGCCTCTACCCTTATGGAGTACGACGATGAGGCCTACGGAATGGTCGAGACGCGCGGCCTCGTGGCGGCGCTGGAAGCGGCCGATGCCATGCTCAAGTCGTCTGACGTGCGCCTTGTGGCGCGCACACGCGTAGACGCCGCGCTGATCACGGTACAGGTTGCCGGGGAGGTGGCGGCGGTGCGCGCAGCCGTAGAAGCCGGGCGGCGCGCCGCCGAGCGGGTGGGCGTGGTGGTCGCCAGCCATGTGATTGCGCGGCCTGCCGCGCGCGTGCGCGAGATCATGTCGGTGACGCCGAAGAAAAAGTCGGCCTCCCACCGGGTACCGCCGCCGGCAGCGCTTGAGGCAAACACCGTGCAGGAGCTCCGCCGCCTCGCACGTGCGCTGCCCGAGAGCCCGTTGCAGGGCCGTGCGCTTGCACGCGCCACGCGCCAGCAGCTGCTCGACCTCCTCTCGCCGTGAACGCACTGGGCCGCCCCAACCTGTGGGATACGCTCCGGCGTCTCTTTGCGCGCATGCCGGCCTCGCGGGGATCGCAGCGCCCGCCCCGCTCAGGCCTGGCTGCAACGCTGTGCGTGCTGGGGGCCCTTTTGATCTGGATACTGCTCACCATGCGCGACCGGCATACGGCGGTGATAGCGCTGCCTACCGAGATCGTGAGCCTCCCCGCGGGGCAGGAACTGGTGAAACCGCCGCCGCCGACCGTAGACGTGGAGGTGGAAGGGGAAGGGTTTGTGTTGCTGCAGTTGTTTGTCAACCGCCCGCCCGTTCTCATCCCGGCAGGCTCGTCGAATGAAGTCGACCTGTGGCGCGATGCCGTGCCGCGGCTGCCCACCGGGGTGACACGCCTGGGCGTTTCGCCGCGCTTTCTCTCTCTCGAGACCGGCCCACGGGTGCAGCGCCGCGTGCCCGTGGCGTCGCGGGCCACGTTCGATCTCGTGCCGAGCTACGACTTTTCCGGCCCGGTGCGCTACACGCCAGACTCGGTCACGGTCACGGGGGCGGCACAGGTAGTAGACGCGCTGACGGCGTGGCCCACCGCACGCCGCACCTTTTCCGACGTCCAGGACACGCTGCGCGCGACGCTCGCGCTGAGCGACACGCTGCAGGGATACGTGACGGTAAGCAACGCGGCCGTATTGATGGAAGCCCCTGTAGCAGCCTTTACCGGCGCTGAGCGCACGATCGACGTGCGCGTGCGCGGCGTCCCTTCCAACGAACAACTCGTCAACACCAACCCTTCTGAGGTGCGCGTCCGCTTTAACGTGCTGCTCGAACAGTACCGGGAGGCCATGAACGCGGCTGACTTTTTCGCGACGGTTTCCTACGAAGACATCCGGCGCGACAATGTGGGCCGGTTACGGCCTACGCTCAACCTGCCCGATGGGCTGGTTATTCGCGACGTAGAAATGATTCCACCGACGGTAGGCTACTACAACGTTCTGCCGGGGAGATAGCATGGTGTTTCTGGCGCTGGCGGTGGCCTGCAGCCTCGCCATTGGAATGATCTTCAAGGTGGCGGCCCTGCGCGGCGTGGACCGGATGGCGCTGCTGGCGGTGAACTACGGGGTGGCCGGCGTGCTGGCGGGTGTGCTGGTGGCGGCAGCGGACGAGGCGTTGCCGACGGTGCTGCCCGCTGGGCTGGTGGTTCTGGGCCTGGCAACAGGCGCGCTTTTTATCGGCGGTTTTTTCCTGCTGAGCTACGCAACCGAACTGGCCGGCATGTCGCTGTCACTGGGGGTGATGCGGCTCTCGGTCATCATCCCCGTGGCTATATCCTGGGTGGTCTGGAACGAAGTGCCTACCGCCGGGCAGCAGTCTGGCTTGCTCGTGGCGTGTGCAGCATTCGCCCTTGTAAGTACGCCAGGCAAGGCGGCTCTGGGCGACACGCCGGGAAAGACAGCTTTTCTCGTGCTCGGCGCGCTCTTTCTCGCCGGTGGGGTGGTAGATGTGCTGCTGAAAACGTTCGATATGCTGTTCGCAGAGCAGGTGGGGAGCGCCGTTTTCCTGCTATTCGTGTTTGTGACGGCCGCCGTGCTGGGGACCATTCGCGTGGTGCAGCAGAGCTTGGAAAGGCAGGCGTGGCCTTCCGGTGCCGTGTATGGATGGGGCGTGGTGCTGGGGCTGGTGAACTATGGCTCGGCCGCATTTCTGCTCGAAGCCGTTGCGCAACTCAGGGGGCCTGTGGTTTTCCCGCTCAACAACATTGCTATTGTACTGGGCAGTGCGCTGCTGGGGGTGCTGGTATGGCGCGAGCGCGTTACGCGCCGGGGCGCTATAGGCCTGGTGCTTGCCGCCGTCGCGCTCGCACTTATCGGTGGCGGTCAGGTGTAGATTTAGGTGCCGGGTGAACCATCTCGGCAAGGAGTTTGTAGCGACTCCGGGCGTCGGTGCCCCTAAAGTCTCCCGGGTGCAGGTCGATAAGCTGCTTATCTTTACATCCCTCCGATATCATGGAACCTCGGAACCACTCGTCGTCCCCTACTGCTATGAGCCTCACGGCTGAACACCCGGCACCGGGCCTCGCTGTTATCCGCGTAGGCAAAGCCCTCGATTTCCGTAACGCATCTGACTTTAAGGTGCTGTGCCAGGAGTATCTCCAGCAGGGTACGCACAACTTCATCCTCGACTTCTCGGAGACCGGAATACTGGACTCTACAGGACTGGGATCGATCTTTTCAGTCTACCGGCAGGTCTCGCCGGTAGGGGGGCAGCTCGTGTTTGCCTCTGTGTCGCGCCCGGTTCAGGTGGTGGTGCAGCTTACGCGCACCTACAAGGTGTTCAAACAGTACCCGAGTGTCGAAGCCGCAAAAGACGCATTCGCGTGAGCCACTCTTCCCACCAGGTGCGACTTGCGCCCAGCCCCTCTGCCCCGGTGCCGCTGACCTACGCGTTTGGTACACTCAACACTGTTGTCGAAGAAGCCCATGGCTTTTTCGCGCCGCTGCTGGCCGGTGAGGCTACGCCTGAGCGGGCCTCGCGGCTGCTGCATCTCCAGCTGGCGGCGCACGAGTGGCTGGCAAACCTGGTTCAGCACGCGCGCTTTAGTGAGCGGACGCCGCACATCGCGCTCGAAATCTCGGAGCACGAGGAAGCGGTAGCGTGCAAGGTAGAGGACAACTCCGACGGGTTTGACCTCGACGAGGCGCTCCGCAAACGCCGCGATAGCCTGAGCCGGCTGCCCGAACGCGGGATGGGATTGCTTATTCTCTTTGCGTGTGCGTCAGAGATCCAGTACAATCGCCAGGTTGATGGCCTCAACCGCCTGCGCTTCGTCATCTCCGACGATCAGGACAAAACCCTTAACATTCCGTTCTGACGCGTGGAGCCTGAACATTCGATCCTTATTGTGGAAGACGAGCAGACGCTGAGGCGCTTGCTCGAATACCGGCTGGGAAAAATTTACCGCGTGCGCACGGCATCTAATGGCCTCGAAGCACTCGAAAAGGTGCAGGAAGAAATTCCCAGCCTGATCGTCTCGGACATTATGATGCCGCAGATGGATGGCTTTGCCCTTCAGACTGAACTGCAGGGGCAGTCGAACACACGCATTATCCCGTTCATCTTTCTCACGGCCAAGGCCGACGAGCAGAGCCGGGCGCGCGGGCTGCGCACCGGGGTAGACGATTACATCACCAAGCCGTTCGATATCGAGCAGCTGCTCACCCGCATCGAGCGCCTGCTCGAACGCACGCGTATCTACCAGACGCAGCTGGAAGGGCGCATCGGGCAGGACTTTTCGCAGAAGCTCATGCCGCGCCGCATGCCACAGGTCAACGGCTATGGCATCCACTATTTCAACCTGCCGCGTGAGCAGGGCGGCGGCGACTTTTTCGACTGGGTAGAGATTCAGCCGGGCGTATACCTGTTCACGCTGGGCGACGTGATGGGCAAGGGCATCCAGGCCAAGTTCTACGCCTTCAGCTTTCTCTCGTACGTGCGTGGCACCATCCACTCCATGATGCGACAGGTAGACTCGCCCGCCGTCTTGATGACGCGGGTCAACCAGATTCTCATGCAGGACGCGGTAATGGAGGAGACGTTTGCGTCGCTGCTGCTTTTCCGCTGGGAGGTGGCTACAAACCGCATCACGTATTGCAACGCCGGGCACTGCCGCCCGATCACCGCCTCGCCGCGTGGTGCTGCTGTGGTGGCGGAAAGCGACATGGTGCTGGGGCTGCACGCGGAGACCGAGTTTGTGGATCACGACGTGACGCTGGAGCCTAACATGTCGTTCTTTGCCTACACCGATGGCCTGCTCGAACAGCGCCAGAAGTCGGGCGAGATGGTGGGCGAGCGGGGCCTGACGCAGGTTGCGCGGCAGGTGCACCACAGCCCGGAGCCGCTTATGGCCCTCACACAGTCGATTCTGGAGCAGAGTCCCGAGGCGGAGTTCACGGACGACATTCTGGCGTTCTGGCTCAAGCGCGTAGACCCGTATCTGTCGCTCGACGGCCGCTAACTGCCTGCCGCTAACTGCCTGACGCTGACTCTTGAAGTCTACCGCTGCTGTTGCCGCGTTGCTATCGCCGCGAGCGCTTTGCGATCTGGCTTGAGGCCGTCCGTAATAGGCAACGGCAGAAACGCGACGGGGATTTTGAAGCGGGAGAGCTCGTTTTCCAGCGCGCTGCGCAGCATTTCCGTTTTGCCAACCGCGTCGGCAGAGACGAAGGCCACGGGCCGGAATCCAAACTCGGCGTCGGGCACGGGCACGACGATGCTCTGCACCACGCCCACGCGCGCGAGTGCCTGCTCGATCTCCTCGGGCTGGATGTTTTCGCCGCCCGAGATGAAAAGAAAATCGCGCCGCCCGGTGACGTGCAGCAGACCTGAGGCATCAAAGAATCCAAGGTCGCCCGTGGCATACCAGCCTGCGGCATCAAAGGGCGTGACGAGGCCGGAAAGGGTTTGATAGCCCATAAACCGGGTCTTACCCCGTACGAGTATCTCGCCATCCTGAGAAAGCCTGACCTCGCGGTAGGGCAACAACCGTCCTGACGAGTAAAGGGCACTGAGGGAGGCACCGGGCGGGGTGGTCGTCACCTGAGACGCCATCTCGGTAAGTCCGTACGTCGTGTAGACAGGCAGGCCCCGCGCTACCGCCTCGCCGAGCAGGGCAGGCGGGATGGCGCTGCCGCCGAGCAGTAAGGCGCGCAACGTAGGGGAAAGCGTGACTTGAGGCTGGTGGAGCAGGCGGTAAAGCTGGGTGGCAACGAGCGAGGCATGCGTCACGTCCGGCGCGAGGGCGCGTTCAGGCGGCGTCCCCGGCAGGGCAAACGCGAGCGAGGCGCGCGCCTCCAGCATCCGGAATACGATGCCGAGGCCTCCGACGTGATAGAGCGGCAAGGTGAGAAGCCAGCAGTCGCCGAGGTTCAGGGCGATGTTTTGGTTCGACCCACGCGCATTCCACAC
>PPFU01106066.1_pt1 | contig 12414 bp, 8 predicted proteins | sample 1535991 | NCBI WGS metagenome assembly PPFU01 (sample SAMN04901290, study PRJNA319586) | Hypolithon metagenome, whole genome shotgun sequencing project. | isolation source: Antarctic Hypolithon | place: Antarctica: Miers Valley | collected 2014 | reverse complement strand
CCCTGGCGGGCTATGGGCTCTACACTACAATCCTTCACGCATCCTCTACTACATGCAACTGTAGTGCCAACATGCAACTTGTGCCAATTAGTATAAAATGGAAAGGCGACTCCCACTATGACATAAGTAGTAGTTACCTTTCTTTGTATTTCTGAGCTACCAAGTTATTCGATTTTAACTGATCTGATCCTGCTGCTACCATAAACCATTGAAGAAATTAATTGCCTCGTCTTAAGGGAATAAGCATACTGTATTTACCCAAATTAACACAAAGTAAATTTAATCGAGTTTTTAGATATATTATGCTATAAAAACTCCATTATTTATTTAATTGCAGTAATAATATCAAAATGTTGCTGTTAAATACCCATAAGTTCAATCCTTACCCTTGCATGATACATATTATTACTTTTCGCACACCTCGTTGCCATAAGCTATTGATTATTTTTCTGCTTTTTTGGCTCGCCTTCGCCGGTAAGTTAAAAGCACAAACCAATCCAACAACGCAACCACCATTTTTACCTGTCACTAGCGACTGGGTAGATTCTGTATTCAGGCAACTTACACTGGATGAAAAAATTGGACAGCTTCTTATTGTAGCTGCCTATTCCAACAAAGACAAAGCACACGAAGACTCTATAGCTGCACTGGTAAAGAACTACAAAATTGGCGGTCTCATTTTTATGCAAGGGGGGCCGGTAAGGCAGGCACGGTTGGCCAACAGATATCAATCTGTTGCCGGCGTACCGTTATGGATCGCCATGGATCTGGAGTGGGGATTGGGGATGCGTCTTGATAGCACGATTAACTTTCCGTATCAAATGGCCTTGGGTGCCATACAGGATAACCGCCTGATCTATGCCATGGGTGCAGAAGTTGCCCGCCAATGCAAGCGGATGGGAATTCATGTCAACTTTGCCCCGGTAGCAGATATCAATAACAACCCGCAAAATCCGGTGATCAACTTCCGATCATTTGGTGAGGAAAAGATTGATGTAACTCAAAAAAGCATCGCGTATATGAAAGGGATGCAGGATCATCATATCCTCGCTACCGCCAAGCATTTCCCTGGGCATGGCGACACCGATACCGACTCACATTACGATCTTCCTGTCATCAACTTCAATCGGAATAGGCTGGATTCTCTCGAGCTATATCCATTTAACGAAATGATTAAGGCGGGTATTGGCAGCATAATGACAGCACACCTAAGTATCCCACAGTTAGATTCTACTGTTAATCTCCCTTCCACGCTCTCAAAACCTGTCATTACAGATCTTTTGCGAAACGAACTAAACTTTAAGGGCATTATCTTTACCGATGCGATGAATATGCAGGGTGTTACAAAGTACTTTCCTGCAGGACAGGCTGATGCCATGGCACTTGCGGCGGGAAATGACGTGCTGGAATTTTCGAAAGACATTCCGAAAGCTATTGAAGAGATAAAAAAAGCGATTCGTTCAGGCGCTATTTCTATAGCCCAAATTGACGCAAGTTGTAAGAAAGTTTTGGCAGCAAAGCAATGGGTGGGCCTCGATCGTTATCAACCCATAGCACTTGAAAATCTGGTGGAAGATCTCAATAATCCACAAGCCAACCTGCTGAACAGACAACTTACACAAGCCTCCCTAACAGTTTTGGAAAATAAAGAAAACATACTTCCTCTGAAGAATCTGAAGGATTTGAAGGTAGCGACACTTTCAATTGGCGTAAATGAACTAAGCCAGTTTCAGGAAATACTGCATCGATATAAAGAAGCAGACGCATTCTTCCTGCCGAAAGAAAGTACTGAAAGTATGGCTAAATTAATGATTGAAGGCCTTTCAGATTATGATGTAGTAATCGTCGGTATTCATCAAATGGGCAAAAGGCCTTACAATTCGATGCGGCTTTCGTCGCATTTGCTGAACATGCTACAGGAGCTTACACTGCATAGCAAGGTGGTATACGCTCTTTTCAGCAACCCGTACCTGATTAGCAAAATGCCCGGCATTGAAAATGCCGAGGCCCTGGTAGTAACCTATAGTGAAAGTCAGCTATCTCAGGAACTGGCAGCACAAATGATATATGGTGCTGAGGGAGCCGATGGGAAACTTCCCGTTTCAATAGAAGGAAAATACAAAAAGGGAGCAGGTTTAGACTTAGCGCCGATTAAAAGATTGTCGTATTCCATACCTGAAGGCGCGGGCCTAAACAGCACCATTCTTTCAAATATCGACTCGGTTGTAATGGAAGCGTTGGAGGCGAAGGCCATTCCCGGATGCCAGGTTTTGGTAGCACGTGACGGTAAAGTTGTCTTCCAAAAATCCTATGGCTTTCATACCTATGACAGCGCAAGAGAAGTAAGCAACACCGATATATACGACCTGGCTTCTCTTACTAAAGTAAGTGCTTCGCTACCTGCTATTATGAAACTAGCCCAGGAGGGAAAGCTTGATCTGGATGGAAAATTGGGAGATTATCTCCCTTATTTTAAAGGATCGAATAAAGAAGATCTTACTTTCAGGGATATGCTAACGCACCAATCCGGCCTGCAGGCCTGGATACCCTTTTGGAAAAACACCATTAAAAAGAATGGAAAGTTCAAGTGGTTTACTTTTAAAAACAAATATTCGCGAAGATTTCCCATTAAAGTGGCAGAAAACCTTTTCCTGCATCGAAGGTACGACAGAAAGATCCTAAAAGCGATTAAAAAATCGCCCGTGAGCGTTGATAAAAAATATGTCTACTCTGACCTTTCTTTTATCCTTTACCCGCTTATTGTGGAACGCCTCACAGGGGAAAGCTTCGAAGATTATGTTCAGAACAACTTCTACAAACCTTTGGGCGCAAGCACATTGCAGTATAACCCATTCAGTAAGTACGACATAAACAGGATAGTACCTACAGAATATGATTCAACGTTCAGAAAATCTTTATTACATGGCCGTGTAGATGATGAAGGTGCTGCCATGATGGAAGGTGTATCCGGACACGCCGGCTTATTTGGCAATGCCAATGATCTGGCAAAACTGATGCAGTTATATTTACAGAAAGGCACCTACGGAAGCCAGCAAATTATCAGTGAGAAAGTGATCGATGAATTTACGCGCTGCCAATTCTGCGGGACCGGAAACCGACGGGCATTAGGTTTTGATAAACCAAATATCATCCGTGTGCCTAATGGAAATGCAGCAGACAGCGCCAGTAACTCAAGTTTTGGACATTCGGGCTTCACGGGTACGTTTGCCTGGGTAGACCCTGCGGAAAATTTGGTTTATATTTTCCTTTCGAATAGGGTGAACCCAACCCGACTGAACAACCAGCTTGGAGAGCTCAATATAAGAACAAGATTGCAACAGGTGATATACGATGCTATTATTGAAAAGAACCAAGACTAGTTGGTAGCAGAAAAATACCCATAGGTGTTCAAACGGAACGCTATAGGTATATTTGTCTTGTTGACGTGATTATACTTACGATGAAGCTAGGTTAAACCCCGTCTTAGCCCTAATTATTATCCTCCAATTCTTCTACTTGTTTCATAAACTCTCCCAGCTCATTATCTGAATAGGTGCCAAAGGCGTCGATGATTGTGCCCTTCACCCCATCATATGTCTCGACGACATAAAGAATGGTCATATCGCCTGGGTCAGAAGTGCCTTCGAAGCGCTTATGCTCAACAATAGTAAGTTGGTCAGGCTGGTATACCTTCTGGTTGCCCAAAGACATCAGTCCGTCCTCCTGAAGCTTAAACTGCTCAGAAAATCCATTCTTCGTCAATTCATTGGTCTTTTCTGTCAAAGGATCTATGAAATGGTGCATAGAGGAGTCCTTTTCTGTATTATCGTTCATATCTATAAGATTTAGCATTTAAAAATCAGAAGTTCTAAAATTGTTCTGATAACATCAATATTGTAGGTGTTGCTCACATACAAATATGGATTGATGATACAACTATGAACAGGTAAAAAAGTTAACTAATATACTTAAGAATAGAAAAAGTCATTGACCGGTATTTATTGCTTGATGAGTTTTCCCGACACCTCCACTCGCCTGGTTTCAGCATTACCTTGTATGATCATTTTATAAATGTATATGCCCGGTGCAAGGGTATTACCTCCCTTGTCAACTGCTGTCCACAGCAAAGTGTGAAAACCTGCAGAATCTTTTCTGGCATTTTGATGAACCAGTTGCCCAAAAGTATTATACACCATGAAATGGACCTGATACTCATCTTCTGAATCCGCCAGCGTATAGGAGATAGAGACATTATCGTTGAACGGATTAGGGTAAACGGCTCCAACGGTAATTTTTTGTGGCTTTAAATTTTCGTCAATAAAAGCACTACTCCCAAAATATATTTGGAACCGAGAGGATTGAGCAGGGACAACGTAACTATTTACCTGATTCATATCGATGATTTTCTCCTTTTGTATATCATAGAGGAACAGTTCACCGTCGATCGAACCGCGTGTTGCAGCATCCCACTCCAGGACCGATCCAGTAGCGTTTCTAGGATTATCGATATAAAAGTCCCAAATGAAGTCCTGCTGAAGCGGGACGATATCCTTTCTAAAGCTACCGTTTTGATGTTCCGGGTGATCGAATTTAATTTGCGATTGGCCAAGAAAATCAAAATCTGGTAGTGCTACCGCATCATAAACATCCTTATGTAAAGATGCATCGACATGCATTCCAAACCCTGACAATTTATTGACGCGACCGCCGCTTTTCAAGATGAGGCTAATTTCCCAACCATCCCCGGCTGCAATATTTCTTTCTCTATTCCCGGATCCTATTCTACCCACCGAAGGTGGCTCTTCAGCAGCATACAACGGCATCTTTATGGTTATGGCTTTCTCGGCATACACGAAGCCACCTTTCATCTTGCCTAACACGTCGCTCTCCTGAAACCCTTTATCATATACCATTAGGTCTCCGATATCCGGGGACAAATTATTAGCGAATAGAACCTGCTCCCATGATATATTGAAATTGTATGGATTACCGATTTGATTCCATCCAGGCTGTAAATTGATCACGAAAGGGTTTGTCTGCTGAACCTGCACAGTGTTTCCTTCTCCAGTGTCGATGTTGGCTTCCTTACGTACGATGAGCCAATAACCTTTTCCTACCTCCAAAGTGGTAAACCCCTGATTGTACTCGTTGATGGTATCACTGACATAATGAAAAAGCCGCCATAAAGCCGGATGATATGGCCGTAGATCATCTTCGAACACCGCTGGGACGGTATTATTTCGCAATTGAAGTGGTGTGGCTATGATCTGATAATCTTCCTCAGTCTTACCAAAAATTAAGTCAGGAAAGGGTAGACCTTCCCCGGCGTGAAGAATATAAGTAAATCCTGTACCCGTAGTAGCCCGAAGGCCCCGTACGGTATATATCTCAAAATAATATTGGACCCCGATTTCATCTACTAACCCTTCGGAAAGCGGAATTTTTACGTCCAGTCCTGTCAGCTGATAGTCAATTACTTCCCACGTAGCAGCCCTTATCCCTTTATGAAAAAACTTAACTTTGGTGACCGCAGCGTCGCCGGGAAGTTTTACTGCAATAAATTCGTCGCTAGCACCATAGGTGTAGTAGCCCGGAAAATCAATGGAAGCTATTACAGCAGGATCATTCACTTGTACATTCACCTGCACAAAGCTCATATTATTCATTTCGCTTCCTTCATCAATTTCATCGGTAGCATCTGCCACGAATAAAATATAATAAGTGCCCGAAGTAGTGCCTTCAGGTAAACTAAAATTCGTATTGAGGCTCACGCCTGCTCCGACAGCTAAGGCAGTAGTGTTACTGGCGGCGAGTTCTATATCTGTTGGCTGGAACAGCTTGTCTTTCGAAAGATAATATTTAAGCACCGACGCACCAGCGGGCTTCTTTCCTGCATTCCTCACCCTACTAAATGCTTCCACCACCTGACCCACAGAAAACGTGTTTCGGCTAAGCGTGGGGTTATCTACTACCAGGTCGGGCATATCTATAACCGTGACTTTGAATGTATACGTTGCTGTATTTTGATGAGGGGCTTCAGCCTGTCCGTCATCTTGTACTTTTATGGTAATGTTTGCCTCGCCAGTTTGATCCGGAACCGGTGTAAATACCAACTGCCCCGTAGCGGCGGGACTGGTATACTTGATGACAGGATTCGGTACGAGGGCTGGATTATCAGATGTCGCTGTGATACTGATCGCCTGGTTCTCGAAAGGGCCCGCCTGTATTCCAGTTAAATTAACCGTTTGAGCTCCAGCATTAGGCTTTAAAGGTGAGGTATCTTCTACATTGTCCATTCGAGGAGCATCATTAATCGGGTTTACCTTCACAGTAAAGATTCGTGTAGTAGTATTATTATTGGGTGCTCCATCATCAACAGTTACAGAAATAATTGCACTGCCAAACCGATTTTCATTAGGTTGAAAAGAAAGGGTTCCTGTCGTTGCCGGGCTGGAATAGCTTACGGTTGGATCAGGAATAAGATCTTTATTGTTCGAAGTAGCGGTAACCTTTAGTGTCTGATTTTCTGATGATGCTCCAGATGTAATTCCTTTTAGCTGTAGCGTCTGACTGACTGCATCTTCATCAATTGCGGCAGGATCTGCAATTGCATCTAAAGTTGGTGGTCTGTTCAATGGATTTACAACTACCTTAAATTTCCTACTGATGGAGTTATTTCCGTCCCCATCGTCTGTAACGGTAACGGTAACTTCAGCCGTACCAAATTTATTGGTGTTTGGCTTGTACGTAAGTGTAGCTGTGGCATCTGGTGTTTTATAGTTCACTTGAGGATCGGGCAATAGATCCTTGTTACTCGACGTCGCTGTTACTGTAATCTTTTGATTTTCATTCGGCGCGCCCGTCGTTATACCATGTAAAGTCAGCGTCTTCGCTTCAGCATTTTCTAAGATTGGCGCAGGATCTGCTATGACGTCTAATGTGGGCGGGTCATTTATAGGGTTTATTCTTACGGTAAACTGTCGACTGATCGTATTATTATTATTCCCACCGTCATTGACTGTAACGGTAACTACTACAGTGCCAAAGGCATCCGGAACAGGCTTATACACCAGCGTGCCTGTGGTCGCGGGACTGCTATAATTCACGGTAGGGTCAGGTAAAACAGCAGTGTTACTTGATTTTGCAGTTACTGTGAGAGTCTGGTTTTCGTTAGGTGAACCCGAGGATACGCCACTAAAATTGATAGTTTGGGTGCCTGCATCTTCATTGATGGCGGCAGGATCAGAAAAGGCGTTCAGCGTGGGTGGGTCATTGACCTCCATTACATCAAAGCTAAAAGTATAAGCCTTTTCACTATACGATACACCATTACTCACCCGAAAAGTAAAACTGGCATAGTTTTCCCCAAACTCGCCAGTTGCAGGCTGATACAAAAGGTTGTCGATATCATTCCGCTTCAGCTCGTCTTTAATTTTAACTGGTTTCCCTTTTAATGTTAACGTACCACGTTCAGGTAGCGTTGTTATCTCAAGCCTTTGTAAATCGCGAAACCATCCTTCAATTGGAAAATCACTCAACGAAAATTTGTAGGAAGTGTCTTCATTAATGGTTACCTTTTTATCTTTCGAGGTGGGTGGACTCCAAGGCAACTGTAGGGATGAAACACCAGACGCACGTTCTGCTGAAAGGGAAATCGTATTAATGGAAAGCTTATTTTCAGAAGCCTCTACGCGGGCGTGGACCAACTTTAACGAAGCAAAAAAGCTAAACAAGAAAATATATATAGAAATTTTGATTGCCTGCATAACGATTAAAAAATGAGTAATTAACTCGCTAATTGAACTAGATTAAAAAGCTTCATAAAAATACTGACCAAAGATACACAAAATATGTGACTTCCAAGACCTACGCTAAAACGGAATACTCAGAAAAAAGTTAACAAAAAAAGATGATATAACCAATGAAATGTTGGAAAGCTACTGATATTGCTATCGAAGAATAGAACAGATTGTTATCTTAATTGCCCCAAAAATTACACGGCGCGAGGAACTTGATTTATTTTTGTTATTTTCCGAACCAAAGCAACCCTTTAAAAAAAACCTACGTCATGCCTATGAAATTTCAGACGACGTGAGCCAGATATGCGATGAAAATTTAATTGTGCTTCTTCGCGGATGTAGCAAAAAAGATAGAAACAGTCAAAAAAAATTGTATCAATCTTATTATAGCTATGCCATGGGTATTTGCCTGCGCTATGCCCAGAATAAAGAAGAGGCACAGGAAATTTTGAATGACGGGTTTATGAAGGTTTTTGATAAAGTGGATCAATACGACACGCGTAAGTCCTTTATTGGCTGGCTTCGAAAAATCCTCATCAATACCGCCATTGATCAGTACAGAAAAAATTTCAAGCACTACCACCTTCAGGAAATCGATATGGATAAAAGCCTTGCGATAAATCAGGATGTAATTTCGGATATAGGTTACAACGATATACTAACGGCAATTAGAAAGCTTTCACCAGCCTATAGAACCATATTTAACCTGCACGTTATCGAGGGGTTCAAACATGAAGAAATTGCAGAAATGCTTCAGATTTCAATAGGGACTTCCAAATCTAATCTCTTTAAAGCACGGGAGAATCTGAAGGTGATTTTAAAATTAAATGATCAGGAACCTTATGCAAAATCTATTTGATATAGAGCTGGATATGCTCATGCGCAAAGTGCTGGTGGAGCATGAAGAAGCCTTTGATCCTAAGGCATGGGAGAAGATGGAAAAAAAATTGGACACCCTCCCTCCTCCCAGGTCTTACTTCTTCAATTTTAGGTATCTCCTTGTATTCTTTTCCATTTTTTCTACGGGGCTGTTTTCTTACCTATATTTTTCCAGTCTTTCTCATTCGGAAAAAATTAGCACTATTCCGCAAGCTAATTCACCTACAAACCGGCGCATTGCTTACCCTTTCGAGGACGACGCAAAGGAATCGGTTTCTTTATCCTTCACTTTCAATAATACAATAGAAAGTTCACTTACCGAGCGAAATAATAAAGAAGCAGAATATGTTATGCATGATAGCCACGCCGGACCGATTAACGCCAATCCTCCAAGCCCGCCATATTTGTCGAAGCAAGAACCTCTAGCTAAAAAAGGACAACCTTCTGCATTTGCTGCAGAACAGAATAATTCATTAGACAACTCAATCCTGAGCGGCAGGCAACGTACTTCTTTAGATCAAAAGGATAACAATAACGTTAGATCTCTCCCCGTGGAGGAAAATTATAAATCGACACATTATGTCGATGAAACAGATAAAGGAAGCGGAAGTCATAGAGCAACAGTTGGGTCTAAATTTCCATTTATAAGCATAATAAAACCATCGTTTCCTTACAGCGAAATAATCTTAAAACAAATGGCTATGGTTCGATCGGAACATAAAAAATCCGATTCCCCCGATGCAGCGGTAGGAAAAAAAGCCGGTCATCAGGGTCTTTCCATTTTCTTTTCAATTTCACCAGATTTTAATGCTTTGAAACCAGGCGGCTCTTATCAGGCCGGCCTTTTTGCTGGTGTGGGCATTGCCTATAGATTTAACAAGAGATGGGCGATATCGATGGGTCTTTTGGGCGGAACAAAAAATTATACCGGAACCGAAGGATATAATGCTACAAAATTCAATTACACCGCTAATGGTTCTCTGGAAAAGGTGGATGCTTCCTGCAAAATAATCGATATACCAATAAACCTGCGTTATAATTTATTAATTAAACCACAGTATGTCATTTTTGTGAGTTCCGGGCTTTCCTCCTATTTCATGCTGGAGGAAGACTATGCATTCACGACTACTTACTATGGCAATTCATATGTCAATGAAGAAAGCTATAAAAACGAGAACAATCATTACCTCGGCATTCTAAATCTTTCTGCTGGATATGAACGAGATATTTCGACACACTTTTCCTGGCAAATAGAGCCATTTGTAAAGGTGCCTCTTGCGGAAGTAGGACAAGGAGATGTAAAACTTTTTAGTGTAGGAGGCCTGATAAGTTTACGCTATAAACTTAACCGACAACGATAATATATGAAAAGTAACTCATTATTCCTGGCATGCCTGTTTCTTCTTTTATCCTGCGGAGGGGGCAGCGATGATCCGGGTGTGGATTGTAGCGCCGCCAATATCAACGGTACTGTAGCTGTCACGAATGCTTCTTGTGGAGAGGCGAATGGCGCATTGACAATTTCCGGAAGCGGGGGCACCTCACCATACACATACCAAATCCCTGGAAAACCTGTCCAAAACGCTGGTAGCTTTACAGCACTATCTGCCGGTAATTATACCATTACTGTTAAGGATCGAAATGGTTGTAGCAACGAACTAGCTGCCAGTGTTGGAAGCGAAGGAGACTTGACCCTGACGGCAAGTGTAGCGGAAACTTCCGGCTGTGGCACCGCCTCAGGAAGTATTGTGGCAACGGCCACTGGCTCAAGTGCCGTCACGTATCAACTCGATAATGGACCCTTCCAAGCCTCTAATACCTTCGCTAATTTGGGTGCTGGCAATTACACCATTACTGCTAAAGATGAAAGCAATTGCGTAACCAGTACTGGGGTAAAGATGCTTTCCGGCATCAGCTACAGCAATCAGGTGCAAGCTCTAATAGAAACGAATTGCGCCATCAGTGGCTGCCACGGCAATAGCCAGGCTCCTTTGTTAAATTCTTTTTCGGATATTAAAGCCAATGCCAATAATATCAATTCGCGCGTAAGTAACGGTACCATGCCACCGGCAGGACGAACACCTTTAACGGATGCCCAAAAACAAAGCATTGCATGCTGGGTAAATGACGGCGCTTTAAACAATTAATACGATGGAACAAAAAATAATCATTGTTTTAGCCATGCTTGCAACCGTATGTTTTGCTGCATGTACCTATAACAACGAAGAAGAATTATTTACAGAACGCCCCTGTGACACAACACCGGCCACCTACGCGGCTGATATTGCACCCATTATCCAGTTAAATTGCGCTATCTCCGGGTGCCATGTTGCAAACCGACAGTTTCCCAATTTGTCCGATTATGCAGGGGTACAGCAACACGCAGCCAGGATAAAGATAAGGACAGCTAATGGCACTATGCCACCATCATCATCCGGTAAAAACTTAACGGTGCGCCAGATCAATCAAATATCCTGCTGGGTGGATGGCGGAGCGTTAAATAACTAAAAAATTCGTTCAATTTAAAACTACCCTACTTTGCGTAGCCTTAAAAAAATATATCTTTTAAACATTGCTTTTATATTGGCTTTTCAGCCCTCATTTTCACAAAGATATATGAGCAAATCATCTGAAATCACCTTCTACTCCAAAGCCCCGATGGAAGATATTGACGCAGTGAATACAAAGGGCACGAGCGCCTTCGATGTAAAAAGCGGAAATATTGCGTTTTCAATTCCTATACGATCCTTCGCGTTTAAGAACAAGCTGATGCAGGAACATTTTAATGAAAATTATCTTGAATCGGAGAAGTATCCCAAAGCAACTTTTAAAGGAAAGGTTACGGGTTTCAAAGAAGAAGGTGGCGTACAAAATGTTTCGGCCGAAGGTGACCTTACCATTCACGGGGTTACAAAGAAAATAATAACAACAGGCGAATTCGAATTTAAAGAAGGAAAGATCTTTTTGAAATCTTCGTTTCCTGTAGCGCTTCAAGATTATAAAATTAAAATTCCGAAGATAGTCTTCTACAATATCGCAGAAGTGATAGATGTCAATATGGGCTTTGAGTACACCAAAGCCAATTAAACCACCAATACCTAATAATTAAATTTTTAAACTATTTACACTTTATGCCGCACGCTTTTTTAGAAGTTCAGCTCAGGTACAGGTATATTACAATTAAGTTGCTTTTACTCACCCTTTTTAGTTCCGTTTCTTTTATTCAGGCGAAAGCCCAGGATGATTTGTTGGACATGCTGGAGCAACAGGATACAACATCACAGACGCAGCGCGTGTTAGCAACTTTCAAAGGCACCCGAATCATCAACGGGCATTCGGTTGAACTTCGGACACCGAGTGTACTGGATTTCATAATTTCACATCGGTTCGGCAGATTAAATAGTGGTGCATACGAATTTTTCGGTTTGGATGAAGCCAATGTACGGCTGGGCCTGGAGTATGGCCTGTTCAACAAGGTTAATATAGGTATTGGGCGAAATTCTTTTGAAAAGACCTATGATGGTTTTTTAAAATATAAAATCATTGCGCAAACACAGGTTGTACCAGTTTCTGTTGTTCTGTTTAGCAGTGTGGCCATCAACACCCTTAAATCGCCCGATCCTGAAAGGGAGCTGGACTTCTCGAATCGACTGTCATACACCTACCAGGCGCTGATAGCAAGAAAATTTAATGCCAACTTTTCTCTCCAACTAACCCCTACCATTGTACATCGGAA
>PPFU01003463.1_pt1 | contig 12414 bp, 6 predicted proteins | sample 1535991 | NCBI WGS metagenome assembly PPFU01 (sample SAMN04901290, study PRJNA319586) | Hypolithon metagenome, whole genome shotgun sequencing project. | isolation source: Antarctic Hypolithon | place: Antarctica: Miers Valley | collected 2014 | reverse complement strand
GTGTCGTACCAGTAGCGAGCGCCCTGCACGTTGAAGTAGGTGGCACGCTGGGACAGCACTTCGAGCGCTGAGCCGAAGTTGCCCACGGTGTCGCCCGGTACGGCCACGCCGAGCCACACGTTCTGCCGCTCGATCCCCTTGTGCGCAGTGTGCAGGGTCGGCGCCGCGCCGACGAAGACGGTGCGCGCGATGCGGCGGGTCAGCGAGCGCTGGCCGAACGTGGATCGCTCGCCGTCGATCTGCACGGGCGTCGAGCCCTCGCCGTCGACGTCGGCGTCGACGATCGGCTTCCACGCGTCGGGCAAGTACTGCGTCAGCTCGCTGGCCACCGTCGGCACGTCCAGCGGGACCGACCCGGCCATCACGAGCGGACCGGCGTCGCCGGCCGACCACAACGCGTGGATGACGGCGCTCATCAGCCGCAGCACGCCACGGGTGCGCTGGAACCGCTCGAGCGTGGACCAATCCTCGTAAAGCCGGTCGAACAGCTCCGGGTGGATCGGGTAGGCCGCCTTGATCCGGTCCTCGTAGGCGACCTCGGCGCACTCCCGCGGGAACTCACCGCGGTGCTCGGCGTAGAACTGCACGAACTGGCGAGCGACCGCGGAGATGTCCCGGCGGGCCGCGGCGTCCGGCTCGACGAACAGCCGGCGCCGGACGATCTCGAACGACTCGTGCGCCGACGCCGGGCGCCACTGGTCAGCGACCCGCCGGACGACGTTTTGCAGCCGCCGCAGGGCTTCCTGGCCGTTCGGTCCGCCGACCTCCAGGTCGCTGCCGCCAGCGACGTCGCCGTCCGAGGAGCTGTCGGACGAGGCCGGGATGGAGATGACGAGCAGCGCGCCGGGGACGGACTTGACCACCTCGGTGAGGGTCTGTGCAAAGGTGAACTGGGTGTCGAAACTGCCGGCCCGCAGGTCGTCACGGCCGTAGAGCTGGCGGGCATAGGCCACCCACTCGTCGATGAGGATCAGGCAGGGGGCGTACGACGACAGCAGCGTCGTCAGCGCGGCTCCGGGGTTGGTGCCGGTGCGGTCGGCCTCAGCGATCAGGTCGTACGCCTGCTGGCCGCCGAGCTGCCACGCCAGCTCGCCCCAGAGCGTGAAGACGTCGGTGCCGTCGTAGACGGCTGGCTTGCCCGGTGACAAGTGGGTGCCGACGAGCGCGACGCGTCGTACCGGGCCGAGCGCGGTCGGATCAGCACCGCCCAAGGCCTCCTGGACCTCCTGCGGGTAGTCACCGAGCGGCCGCCCCGACGCCAGGTGGTAGAGCGCCAGCATGGAGTGCGTCTTGCCGCCGCCGAAGTTCGTCTGCAGGTTGATGACCGGGCTCGCGTTGAGGTCGCCGGACAGCCGCCGGGCTCCCCGGCCGACCAGGTCACGCAGGCCCTCGGTGAGGTAGGTGCGGCGGAAGAACTGGACCGGGTCGACGTACTCGTCGCTGCTCTGCCCCTGCGCGACCTTGTGCAGGTCGGCGGCGAACTCGGCGGCGTTGAACTGCCCGCTCGCGACGTCGACGTGCGGGGTGATGACGTCGCGCCACGGCTTGACGCCGGCGCCCGGCACGCTGACGACAGACGCCGCCTTGACGGCCCGACGAGTCTCGGTCTCGTACTGCGCCCGCTGGTGGTCCAAGCGCAACTTGCGGACCTCCTCGGCCGGGTCGGCGGCGCCCGCGGCGATGAGCAGCCGCTCCATGGAGTCCAGCGCGCGGTAGGTGTCGTCGGGGTTGAAGGCGTCGTTGTGTGCCCAGCGGTTGCGTACGTCGCGCAGCTCGCTGGCCATCGCCTGCTCGGGCCGGGACAGCCGGTCCTTGAAGACCCGCCACTCCTCGGTAAGCACCTTGAGCAGCACCTGCGGGTCGTTCTTGGCGAAAGTCTTCGCGCCGCCGTGCTTGACGTTCTCCCGGGCTGTCAACAGCACGCCCCAGTCGCCGGCGCTTCCTGCCGCGGCGCTCATGAACTGGTCGACGAAGGGCTCGAGCCCGACGGCGAGCAGCTCGAAGCCGCGTCCGATGCGCTCGCGATTGCTCGTGGCCATCAGCGCTCCCCGTCGTCTGCGGTCAGCTCGTCCAGCGCAACCTGCGCGGCGCTGGCGAGCCCGGGCACTTCCTCAAGCAGATCGCGCAGCCGCTCCTGGTCCTCCCTCATATTGGGACTGCCTCGGCAATCACGGGCTCGCGAATGCGCGGCTTGAGTCCGATCACGGTGGCCACCTGGGTCGCGACGCGGAGCCGCTCCTCGACGGCCCCCGCGAAGGCACTGACAGCGAGCAGGCCGCGCCCGGACAGTACGTCGACGAGCAGGTCGAGGTCGCTGTTCTGGTCCGATTCCCCGCGTGCGACCGACCCGAGGACGCGGATGTTCTGGACGCCGTGGCGCTGGGCGATCTCCGTGATCTCGGCTCGGTGCTTTCGTCCGTCCGCGAGTGTGACGGGCGACCGTCGGTGGCGTCCGGTCATGGGAGGGCCCCGCTGCGCGGGAGCGTCAGCACGACCTCGGCGTCGCTAATCGTGATGCCGAGCTCCCCGCCGCCGTGATCCCGCAGCAGCCGGGCGATCCGTCGGATGCCCGTGCCAGCACGGGTGGCCAGCTCCGCCTCCACTACGCGGGAGTAGATGTGGGGGTTGCGTGGGACATGGATACCGGCACGCATGGCGTCGGCGTCCACCGTGTTCGGCGGTCGACCCGGTGACCGGACCTCGACTCGGTCAGCGAGCACAAAGATCCGGCACGGGCCCGGGATGCTGTAGTCGCGGTGGACCAGTGCGTTGACGACCGCCTCGCGCAGCGCAGCGGCCGGAATCTCCGGTCGACGCTCCGGCTCGAAACCGGTGATCTGGTGACCTGTGCGCAGGTGGAGCTGGAGAAAGGCTTCAGCTTGCAGAACGAGGGCAAAGAGGCCGCCACGAAGATCGGTGCGATCGACGAAGTCGTTTCCGATGTCGGCGCCGACTAGGGCTCCCGCGACGACCTTGGTGGCCTCGAGCGCGTCCTGTGGATTGCGCCCGAACATGACGACGCCCGCCACAGTGGGGTGCTCGCCGTCGTAGAGCCGCCAGTTGCGGAGCAGTCTGGTCGGGTCGTCAGCGTCTTCGAGGCCCGTGTCGGCCAGGTGACGGCCGACGGCGTCGAGATCAAGGTCCGAGAGGTCGAGCGTGCGTAGCGCGAGCTCGTCGTAGAAGAGGGAGTTCGACGCCTGGAACAGCCGGAGCAGTTCCTCGCGGCTGGCTTGGCGACAGCGCGCGCCACTGCGCACGTAGTAGTGACCGCTGCCGGTCGCGTACGGACGTTGATCACCCTTGGCCACATTCACGACGACAACGCTGACGCCATCGAGCAGGAGAACCTCAGGAACGGCGGTGACGGGAGGTCGACACCGTTGGAAGGCGACGTCGTCGACAAGGAGCATGAGCCGGTCGGGGTCGCCTACTCCCACCACCGAGCGGTCGGGAGCGATGCCGACGACGATCTGGCCGCCGTCGCTGTTGGCGAAGCAGACGAGGTCCTTCGCCAGTTCCTCCTTGCTGTCGACGCTCTGCTTGAAGTCCGTGTGCGGGTCCTCCCAGCGCAGGATGCGCTCACGCAGCTCATCCGGGCTCATCGAGGCCTCCGTACTTCTCGGCCCGGCGCCGGAAAGCCTCCTCGCCGCCTTCCAGGACGGTACGGATCTCTTCACGGACGCTCGAGTCGTCGATGGAGGCCCTCGTCCGCACGTGGCACCGGCCGTTCTCGTCGGCGAGGCTGAGCACCAGTTCGGCGTCGCCGTTCACCGGGATGTTGGCGTTGTGGGTGGCGGTGATGATCTGCCGCCGTCGATCCGAGTCGATCACACCCTTCTCGAGCCGGATGAGCCCCACGACATCCTCGTAGACGAAACGGTTGTCGAGATCGTCCTCAGGCTGGTCGAGGATGAGCGGGCGGCCCCCTTGCGCGAACAAGAGCAGAAGAAGGGCCGTCGCCTTCTGTCCGCCGGAGAGCACCGCAAGATCGCGCGGCGTACCGTCGACCACAAGCGCGATGGAGACGGTGTCGTCGGGTGCGAGCACCTCGACCTGCCTCAGTCGCGTCGGGTCGTCCGTCAGCCATCGAACCGTCCGCTGGGCATTTGCGGGGCTGATCGAAAACAGCTCCGCCACTACATCTTCACCCTGGTCGACGGCTCGTGCCAGCTCCACCCCGTCCGTGCCGCTTCGGCCGACTAAGGCATCCAGAGCATCGGTCGTGACTCGTGACCCCTTGAGGACCGCGCCGAGGCGCTCGCGGAAATCTGCCGTGTCTCCGAGGTACTCGACGCCCATGTCCAGTTTGCCCTCGAGTTGGTCGTTGACCGTCTCCGCTGCCTTCCTGCGCAGGGCGAACGCAGCCCGCCGCTGGTCCTGGAGCCGACGTTGCAGGTCACGACGGGTATTGAGCAGTGCAGCGCGCTCATCCACCTGACGACTGAGGGCGGCGACGATGGGCTCAAGGGCGGTGCGCTCACGCACGGCGTCCAGGTAAGTCTGCGGGTTCAGCGCCGTCATTTTCAGCTCTTCCTGAACGCGCCGCAGGTCGTCCAGCAGCAGCGCGACCAACTGGGGCCACTCAGATTGCCTCTCCGAGAAGGTCGTCGCGAGCCTTTGTAGGCTCGCCAGAGCCTGGTCGATATCCTGGGCGGCACTCGCGGCTACCCGGGCCACCTCATCTGCGGCCGCGCTGAGACGGTCCGCATGTTCGCTCTCGCCGCTTCGCAGGCTGCTGGCCGCAGCGGCAAGCTCATCCGCCGCGGTGCTTCCCGCTTCACGCACAGCATCGACAGCACGTCGCACATGGTCCGCGCCTGCGTCGAGGCGAGCGCCGTCAGCCTGAAGCTTGCTGTGCCGCTCAAGCTTTGCAGACACGCCCTGCTGGTCAAAGTAGGCGATCTCTGCCTGCAGTTGGTGTAACCGACCTTCGTGCTCTTCGCGCGTGCCGAGCCTGCGCTCGACTTCTTCGAGCGCGCGAGCGTTCTGCCGCAGCTCTTCGACGGTCCGGCGAACACGCACGTCCGCCTGTCGCGCCTGGTCCCCGATGATCTCGTCCAGAAGCCGGCGCCGAAAAGCATCATCCCGGGCTACGGCCTGGATCTCGCGCTGCAGCAGGATGACCGGTGAACTGCCAGCGCCGAACAGGTCCATCGGCGCCACGTCGACCGGCCCGCCTCCCCCTGTGAGGTCGAGCACACGCGGCTGCTGGTCGAGGACGCGGGTGACCTCGTACTGTTGCGGCTGAGGCCCAGGGCGGTCGAGCACGATCCGCAGGCGCCCGCCGCTCCCCATGGCGTGGCGGACCAGGGACAGCCGTTCGCTGTGGTCGGTGTAGGGCGAGACTCCGAGGCCGTAGCGCAGCGTCTCCAGCACGGCCGACTTGCCGGCTCCCCGGCCACCGATGAGTGCGGTCATGTCGTCGTTGAAGCGCAGCGTCAGGCCGTCGAGGAAGCCGCCCTCGACCTCCAGCGAGCGGATCCGAGCGTGACACGCCGGCTGGGGAGTCCGGGTGAGAACGCGCGTCTGTGGATCGTGCAGGGCTAGCTTGAGTGCCTCGGCATCCAACTTGCTCAGCTTGATCCAGGTCAGCCGCCGCCGGCCGTCGGTTGTCGTCTTCGTGCCGATCTCATCGATGGCCTTCGGGTCGCTGCTCAAGGTGCAGGCGAGCGCGTCGATGCGCTCCTTGGTGAGGACCCCGGTGCCCTGCAGGCTGAGCCCGATGGTCTCGCAGTGGTCGACGGCGTCGATCAGCCCCGCCTTGATGAGTTCAGCCGTGTGCAGCGGTCCCAAGGCCCGCAGGACCCCGTTCTTCTCGTTGGCATGCGCGGCGACGACCGCACAGCCGAGCTGCTCACGGAGGGTTTTCAGGCAATCCGGCAAGGACGAGCGCAGGTCGACGTCCTGGTGCTCTTGGCGGTCTGTGTAGAGGGGATCGATAGCCGTGCCTTGGGCCCGGATCGCGGCGGCAATCCGGTCAGGCGGCGTGTCGGGACCACACAGTAGGAGAAGGTGGATGCCCTTGCCCCCGCCTTGACCAATGCTCATCTCGGCGCCTGGCAGCACAGTCACACCACGTGGCTTCGCGGTGTCTCGAATCTGGTCGAACCACGGCTGGCGGATCCCCTGGTAGTCGGTCAGGACGGCGACATCAACGCCGCTCGTGACCAGAGCTTCAACGTAACGAAGGACCAGGGCTTGTCGACCGCTCTCTGTGCGTACGTCTTCGCCGGCACCGAGCTTGAAGCTGTGCACGCCTGGCGTGTGCAGGTGCAAGTCGACGCACCGCCACTCGGCGCCGACAGGGACCTCCGGGAGTACGGCCATGCCGACAACGCTGCCCGAGACGTGCGACACCTTCACGCCTCGCCGTCGTCGAAGTCGAGGGCACCCTGTGCCGGCGGCGGCGTGAGGGCGCCGCCGACGCGGGCGGCCGCAGATAGGTCCGACCAGGACGTGCCGAGCCCGTTGAACAGCAGAGCCGTCTGCGTCCACCGGCGCTTCTCGCAGATTGAGTAGAGCAGGTACGCCAGCTCCTTGGCGGTGTCCAGGTCGACCCGTTGCCCGGCACCGGCCATGAGGCCGGCGGCCTCCTCGGCGCCCGCCTCGTTGAGCGCCTGCGCGAGGCGGACGACGACCTCCCAGACGCTGACCCGCTCGTCGGCAAGCGGGTCCCAGTCGCTCGACATCTCTTCGGGCGGGACCAGCCGCGCCCGACCGGCACGAGCGCGGAAGACGCCGCCGCGGTCCAGACCCGCGACCGAGGTGTTCGTTGCCCGCGACAGCGTGTCGGCGGTGCCGGACTCGGCCTCGTCCCAGCCGAACTGCGAGAACCACTTCACGCAGAAGCGGGTGTCCGCATCGAAGTCGCCCTCCTGCTCCGACAGCACCTCGTCCAGCACCTGGTTAATCAGGGCCAGCGCGGTGCGCACTGTCATGCCGCTCCCGTCAGCTTCGACGACGGTGCGGTACCGCGTGAAGGTGGCCATCCCGGGGCCGATAGCGGCCTGAGCAAGGTCAACGGGAGCAATCGAACCCTGCTGCATCTCCCGAAGTGCGGACGGAAGCTCGTCCTTGAGCGCCTGCAGGAACCCGCGGCGGGTCGTCGCCTCCGCTGTCGCTTCCCGCGGACGGCAGGCGAGCACGATCGAGGAGGCGAGGGCATTCGTGCCGATCCCGATGCTGCGGGCGCTGCGCTCCGTGCGCATCGGCCAGGTCGCTGTCACGGTGAGGCCGGCCTCGATGAGCCCGTTCAGCATCGTCTCCCAGCCCGTGGATGCCGTGCCGGCCTCGTCGGACTCCGCCTGCTTGAAGGCGTAGAAGACGGTGACCGGCACGTCGGGCGGATGGGACTCGCGGATGCGCTGGAAGGTCCGGACGAAGCCGGTCTCGAAATGCTCCTCCGCCTTTGCCTTGCTGCCGCCGAATCGGTAGGGCGAAGCGATGAGCTCGTCAGCCTTGGGCGTGAGCAGCGTCGACAGCAGCTCTGGGTGCACATCGCGCAGCGACCTGCGCAGCCACACGTAGAAGAAGTCCGACAGGTCGGCGTAGCCGATGTTGTCGTAGTAGGGAGGGTCGGTGGCGACGACACTGCCGGGTTCGACCGCAAAGGATGTACTCGCCGCCTGCTTGGCCATTCCCGGGCGGGTCGGTACGAGTGCCTGCGGCGTCGCAGCGACCCACTCGACGTGATTCAGGAAGTTGCCAGCACTTTGGGACAGGACGTTGATCTCTGTGAAATCCCAGGTCATGGGGATGGCTTGCTTGCTGAAGGTGTGCGTCAGCCCTTCGATCTGCGGTATCCAACTGCAGATGCTGGACGACCAGTCGGCCAGCTTGCTCACCGCGAAGGCGAGGTAGGTCGCGATGTCGGCGGCGTACTGCTCCGCGTCGGCGACACCGGCGGCGAGCGCGTCGGCCTCGACGGTCTTGCGTGTCTCAGCCACGAGGTCGCTGAAGGTCGTGAGCGCGACGAGCTGACGATTCGTGAAGAGATCCGAAAAGGTCTTCAGTCCGTAGTTGACGCACCAGATGTTGCGCGGGTCTTCAGCCATCTCGGCCTCTGGCACATCGTCCGGACGCGGAACGTCAGCGGATCGGCTGAGGTCCTGCGTCGGAGACAGGTAGACGCGCTGCCGATGCCCCTCGGCGACAACGGCCAGCAGCTGTTGTCCCATCCGCCCGGCCATGCCCTCGCCCTTGACGTAGGCGTCGCTGGTGACGTCGCCGCAGACCAGGCAGGCGAACTTCGCGCCCCGTCCCTGCTTCGGCGACTCAGGCGGGCCGCTGCTGCCAAACCTCACCTCGAAACGGACCTGGTTCCCGGCCATGACCGGCTGCAGCCACGTCGGTCTGTTCTTCTTCTTGGACAGCCACAGGCTGCTGACCAGCGGCAGAATGGCACCGCACGCCGGGTTGGGACAGGCGACCGTCCGCGCCCAGTTCCAGGCGATGACGGTCGCCGAGGTGCCGTCCGGAAGCGTCGCCTTCGGATAAAGGTGGCCGATGCGCTTCTGCGCCTCGTCTCGCATCCACAGGCCGTAACGGCGGACGTCCTCGGCCAGGCCGGTCGCCCGGGACCACCGACCGAGTCGCGCATCGGCGGCGTCGGGGAACACCGGCGGTCGATCTGCCCATCGCGGCGGGATCTCGATCAATGCCTTGTTGATCAGAACGGCGACAGGGTTGAGGTCACTCGCGTGCGCCTCGAGCCCGAGACGCTGAGCCTCCAGCGGGATCGAACCGCCGCCCGCGAACGGGTCGAGCACCGCCGGTGGGTCGCCGTCGAAGCAGGCGGCGATCTCCTCCCGTGCCTGCCGGAGCAGGCTCTCGTCGCCGGAGTTCTCCCAGACCACGAGACGCTCGAGCAGGTCGAACAGGCGTCGGCGCTCGACAGCCTGGGCCTCCTCGGTCAGGAAGCGGTCGGGGTGGGCCGACGGATCGTCGACGAGCTGGGCGAACAGCACGGCTCGACAGGCCGCGAGCGGACGACGGGCCCACCACAGGTGCATCGTCGCCGGGTGGCCCTTGCGCGGCACGGACTTCTCGTGCTGACAGGCACGGTTGATCGCTTCGAGCGGCAGCGCGACCTCGATCAGCTTCCGCTTCATCGAAGACTTCCCTCGCCGCGTCCGCCGAGGTTGGAGTTGTCCAGAGATAGCTCCACGACCGTCCCGTCGCCATGCGGGCCACCCTGCATCGCCTCAGTGAGGTTCTCCTCTTCGGCGCCAAGGCGACGCTCACCAGATCGACGTGCCTCGACCACGGCGTCGAAAATGCTACGCCGGAGGCCCAGGGCGAGCTCGCCGGGAAGGTCGGGCGCCATGACGTAATCGACGTCGTCTCGAATCGACTCTTGCCCGGGTCCGATGGCTGCAACGAAGGCGTCGTAGTAGGCGTACAGGAAGCGTTCCGGGTCGACGTCCAGGTCGACGCCCTCCTGGTCAGGAGGTGGGTCCACGGCTAAGACCTGCATCTCTCTGAGTCGCGAGTCGAAGAAGGTGATACAGCCGAGCGCGACCGCGGGTGTGCGCCCGCTGATCTTCCGAATGGCGCTCTTCTGCTGTTGCAGCGTCACCGGAAGCTGAGTATCCACGTTGTTCGACCGCCCCTTCGCCTCGGCGACCACCCATCCGGTCGGCGACGAGCCGAACAGGTCGGGCCGACGTCGTGTGGGACCGAACGAGAGGTTGTGTGCGCTGGCATAGCGGTCGACGTGCATGAGTCTCGTCACGCCGAGACGTTGCCTGCAGAACAGACCGGTGCCGGCCTGCCCGAGGGCATAGGACAGGTTGACCTTCTCGGACCTGTCGAGCGAGTCGGCCAGCGGCGTCCTCTTCACGCGGCCACCCCGCTCGGTCAGGTAAGCGGGGACGATCGCGACGCGGTGCAGCCACTCGAACAGCGCGAGGCGCGGGTAGGTCGCCTCGTCGCCCGGCGCTTTGCCGGTGACGAAGAGGGCGTGAGCCAGATCCGACCAGGTCAGGCTCAGGGAGCCTGAGGAAGGCATCGACAGCGCTGCTGGAAAGCGCTGCGCTTGGAAGGGCACTCGGAGAGCCGCCGAGGTCGTCGTCACGACGCCGGCCCTCCCTTCGCCCACTCCTTGGCCCAGTGGCCCCGGACACCGTCAGCCGCGAAGTCCCCGAAGTCGAACCCCGCGAAAGGGTCGACGAGATAACGGAGTTCGTCGTGCTCGGGCCCGTCACGCGAGACCCGGACGAGCGCCAGCCGGTAGCGGTCGGCGTTCTTGCCGTAGAGCACCTCGTTGCGCGTGACGATGAAGTCCTCAGCGCCGGCGATGCGCCCCTTCACCTCCAGGAACACCCAGTGCCCGTCGTCGGTGCGCGAGCGGATGTCGAAGCCGGGGTTGTTGTGCGGCATCTCCTCCGGGTGCCGGCCGAGGGCCCGCTCGGCGGCGAGCACGGCGGCGACGGCGCGCCGGTCGACCTCGGCCGTGTCCTTGGCGTACGTCGCGACAGGCGCATCGCGGCGCCCTGCCAACCGGTCGAGCAAGCCTTGCGGCAAGACCAGCGCACCGCCTGCGACGACCGGCGGCAGCGGCCGAAGCGCCTCATCGGCAGTGAGTTCTTGCAGCCGCTTGTCCAGCCGGCCCTCCAGGTCGCGGGCCCGTCGTTCCGCGTGCTCCGGCGACCGCTTGAGCTGTCGGCCGGCGGCCTGCTGGTCGAGCAGGTCGGCGTGCCGGGCGTCCCAGTAGTTGATCTCCTGGGTGAGGCGCTGCCGCACCTGCTGCCGGGTGCGCCCGACGGTGGCGCGGACCCGCTCCTGGACTAGGGCGAGGTGCTCGTTGATGCCGTGCTCGATCGCCCAGCTCACCGCGACGTCCTCGACGCCGTGCGCGAGCCACGCCTCGTCCAGCAGCGCGGGGATCAGTGCCTGCTCGTCGTCGTGGACCGGCCGGTAGTCCAGGTACGGCGCGGGGCCGACCGAGGCCGCCGTACCGTTCCGTCCGATCTCGACGAAGTCGAAGCGCTTGGAGACCGTGCGGGCGGGGCTGTGGCCGTCGTTGATCGACTGGGTGAGCGCGACGAGCAGTCGAGGCTCCTCGGCCAGGTCGGCGCCGTCGACGAGCACGGTGCCCTGCTTGAGCAGCGTGCCGTAGCGCTCGACGACGAGGTCGACGACGGCGTCGAGCAGCGGGTGGCCGGGCGCGAGCAGATCGGCTTTCGCCTTGCCGGCGAGGCGGACGTGCTCGCGCTCGAAGCACATCCGCTCGTACCGGCGCAGCACCGGAGCGCCCAGGCCGACGATCCGGTCGCGGTCGCGGATCTCGGCCGGGACGTGGGCGACCTCGTAGCGGCCGGACTCGCGCTCGGCTAGGCGCCCGCCGAGTAGGCGGAAAGCTTCGAGGAAGAAGGCCCGGACGTAGTGAGGCTGCAGGCGGCGGGCGCGCGCCTCCTCCATCCGAAGGCGCAGCTCCTCGACGTCGGCCTCGGCCAGCACCTGCTGGTGCAGCGCCCGCTCCTCGATCAGCCGGTCGAGACCGGCGCCGACCTCGGCATCGATCACCTGATGGAGTCGAGCCCGCACCTCGGGCTGGTCGCCGTACCGGATCGCCTCGATGAGCAGGTCGCGCAGCGGCGTGTCCTCGAAGGCTTCGCCGAGGACGTCGAACACCTTGCCGGCGTAAGCCCGGCGCTGCTCCTCGATCTTGTCGAGCAGCCGGAGGAAGACGGCGCCCTCCCGGGTGTCCTGCGCGACGAGGTTCCATAGGTGGCAGACCTCGGTCTGGCCGATGCGGTGGATGCGGCCGAAGCGCTGCTCGATGCGGTTGGGGTTCCAGGGCAGGTCGTAGTTGACCATCAGGTGGGCACGCTGCAGGTTCAGGCCCTCACCGGCCGCGTCGGTCGCGACCAGGACGACGGTGTCCTTGTCCTGCATGAACAGCTCCTGCGCCGCGCGACGGCCCTCGCGGCCGACGCCGCCGTGGATCGAGACGACGGGGTCGTCGCGGCCGAGCAGCTGGCGGATCTGGTCGACCAAGTAGTTCAGCGTGTCGCGGTGCTCAGTGAAGATGATGATCTTGCGTCGGGAGCCGTCGTCGTCGTACATCGACTCCTCGTCGAGCAGCAGCGCGCGCAACTCGGTCCACTTCTTGTCCTCGCCAGACAGCCGGACCCGCCGGGCGATCTCCTCCAGGTCGGCCAGGATGCGGATCTCGAGGTCGAGCTCCTCGAGCGTGCGGGCGGCGGAGGCCGCATCGACGACGTCCTCCTCGGCGGTCTCGCGCTCCTCGCCGGTCAGCTCGTCGACGTCGTCCTCGCTGATGTCGAGGTCGCGGCCGAGCAGCTCGTCGAGCCGGCGCTGCAGCGCCGCGCCCTGCCCGGTGCGGCTGGCGTGCAGGTCCTGCCGCTTGCCCTCGAGCCGTCGCCGGCGACGCTCCAGCGAGCGCAGGAT
>PPFU01005077.1_pt1 | contig 12420 bp, 6 predicted proteins | sample 1535991 | NCBI WGS metagenome assembly PPFU01 (sample SAMN04901290, study PRJNA319586) | Hypolithon metagenome, whole genome shotgun sequencing project. | isolation source: Antarctic Hypolithon | place: Antarctica: Miers Valley | collected 2014 | reverse complement strand
GGCTGCACGTGTGCAAGCGCCCGCCCGACCGGAGAACCTCCGAGCAGGTTCTCCGGTCGGGTCGTCCGTCACATCGCCAGAAAGGTGTTTGCTGGCCGCTCACTCGCGTCGTCTCGAGTACGACCAAGGGTTTGCAACGGCGCGTCTCAGCCGTACGGTCGAACACCCACCATGAAATTACCCCGTTTGCTTTTCACGTTTGCGCTCGGCCTGGCCTCCTTGTCGGTGGTTGCGGCCGAAAAGATCAAAGTCCTGATCATCGACGGTCAAAACAATCACGTCGTCTGGCCGAAATCTACTGCCATGATGAAGGCCTATCTTGAGGAGAGTGGCCGCTTCCAAGTCGCGCTCGCACGCAGCCAGTTCACCTGGAAAGGCGCGAAGTGGCTTGCTCAATACGCGCTGAAGGACGGGAAAAACTATCAAGAGCTGCCTGACCCCAAAACGGATCCGGACTTCACGCCGAAGTTCTCGGATTACGACGTCGTCGTTTCAAACTTCGGCTGGAAAGCCGCAGACTGGCCGCAAGCGACCCAGAAGGCGCTCGAGGCGTTCGTCTCGGGCGGCGGCGGCCTGGTCACCGTGCACGCCGCGAATAATTCGTTCCCCGAATGGGCAGAGTACAATCGCATGATCGGCTTGGGCGGTTGGGGCGGCCGTACGGAGAAAAACGGGCCGTATGTGTACTTCGACAAGGCGGGCACGTTGCAGCGCGATTCAACCCCAGGTCCAGCGGGTGCACACGGTCCACAGCACTCCTTCGTCCTGGAAATCCGTCAACCCGATCATCCGATCACGAAAGGAATGCCCCTCCGCTGGCTGCATACGCAAGACGAGTGCTACGATCGCCTGCGGGGCCCAGCGGAAAACATGACGGTGCTCGCGACCGCGTACTCCTCGCCGGACTACAAGGGCACGGATCGGCACGAACCGATGCTGATGGTGATCAATTACGGCAAGGGTCGCGTGTTCCACACCGCGTTGGGGCACGAAGATTACTCGTTCGAGGGCGTCGGCTTCATCACTACGCTGCTGCGCGGCACCGAATGGGCCGCTACGGGCAAAGTGACTCTTGCCGTCCCGCAGGATTTTCCCACCGAAACCGACGCTCGTCGCCGTCCGTATACTGATAAATAACGCGTTGTCCTGAATCGCTGACGGCACGGTCGCCGTCAGCGCCGTTGGCGCCGGCGCGAGATTAGACAGAATGCTGAAGGTGCTTCGGCCTAGCGCGACTTCCGCAACTGGAGGCCACCCCGGCCCCTTCATTGTGTCGATTGATGACCAGGGCGGTTTGGGCCGAACTGGTCATCTGAACCGAAGCCTTCTGCTGCAGGCATCACGCTTACGACGGCGACACCGACGCAATGATGGTCGTCCCTTGATCCGGCGAACTCCTGATTTCTAATTTTCCTCCGAGTCGCTTGATGCGCTCCCGCATCCCCTGCAGTCCGAAATTGCCGTCCTTTGGTCCGTTGGCCCGCGCGGGATCGAAGCCCCGGCCGTCGTCCCGAATGCTCAGCTCCATGTCGGCGGACGAAAACTTCAGGCTGAGCTCGATCTGGCTCGGGTGCGCGTGCTTCAGGGCGTTGGTGATGCCCTCTTGGGCGAGCAGTAACAAATTGCCCGATACGATGTCGGGCAGCGGGCGCTCCTCGCCCCGAACGTCGACCAGAATGCGGACAGTCTGCCCCGCGCTGCGATCGGCCGCAACCTCCCGCAGCGCTTCCGCCAGCGTATGCTGCTCCAGCGGCACGGCCCGGAGGTTCCAGATGCTGCGCCGCAAGTCCTCACGACTCCGATCAAGCAACTGTCGGGCGATGGTCATGTGCTGCCGGCTGCGTTCGGGCGCCTTGTGATGCAGCGCCAGGGTGGCTTCCAGCTGAAAGGCCAGGCCGGTGAGCGATTGTTCGGTCGTGTCGTGCAGGTCGGCCGCCAGGCGGTTGCGCTCCCGGAGAGTCGTTTCAAACTCGACGGCGGCGTCACGGCCGGCCCGCATTTCCTCGCTGAGTTGAGCGCTGCGCAGCGCCACGCGCCGGCGCAACAGCGCGACCCAGGCGATGGCCAGGAGCAGCACCAGCGCGGTGATCCCGAGCGCTGCGGTCAGCCGCTCCGGCGTCCACCAGGACGCAGCGACGACGACCCGCACATCGTCGGACCCGCGCAGGAGGAGTTTCATCGCCACCGGCACCGGCCAGTCATTGACCGGCCGCGAAAGACTGTAGGTCAGCGAACAAATGCCGCTCACGAGCAGTTCGCTGCCGGGTCTCAACGCGGCGAGAAAAGCGCTGTCCTGTTGGGTGGTGAACTCGGCCGGAACGAGAATTCCCTCACATTCCAGATTCAACCGCAAGGGGGTGCCCGGCTTGTTGTCCACGCTGACGAGCCGCCCGGTCAGGGCTACCAGCAAATCATCGTAGTCCTCCGGAAACGCGTACATCGCTCGCGGCTCCCGGACAAAGGCCTGCTCCAGCGAAATAAGTTTTGGCACCGGTGGCGTCCGGCGACCGACGCGACGAAAAACCGCCTCGTTCATCTCTGCCCGGTGGTGCTCCATCTGAAAAAAACCCGCCACTTCAACCACTTCGCCGGGCTCCAGCCCTTCCATCTGCCGCGTGTTAATCCGCAAGGCGCGCTGCTGCTCCTGGATGAAAAAGAAATGCCCCGGCTTGCTCAGCGTCACCGTGCCCCGTACCCGGCGACGGTGTATCTCCATCCCCTGCGAGGAGAATCCCATCGCCTCGCCCAACGCGATGATCGGGGCGGAGAACGGATCGCCACCGGCCTGCCGGAGGATCTTCAGGTCGCCCGGATTGTTGGCAAAGATGCGCGCGCCCAGAAATTCGCGGCGCGAATTGAAAAACGAAATGAAAACGCCCGTCACTGAAACCTCCGCGTCCACCAGGCTGGCCGCCGGCTGCGTGAACGGGTGATAGAGCAAAAAGTTAAAGTGCCCCGTGGCGGTCGAAACCTGGAGGTTGAGGCTGGGTTGGCCCGCCATCGACACCCTCTCCGCCGACTGCACCACTCCCCACAGGGTCGCACGCTGGCAGTCGTGCAGGCCGGATTCCAGACCGAGGCGATCGATCTGGCGGCTCTCGGGCAACGGTGCCCGGCCGAGAATTTGCACGTCGCTAAACGCAATCGTCGGGGCGAAGTGTCCGGCGTGAGTACGGCCGACGACTTCGACCAGATCGCCAACCTGCACCTTCAACTGCAGGGCCGGCCCGGCGGACGCGGGCGGCGGTCCAACCCAGATTCCGGTACCGTCATCCACCGTAAAGCTGGCCGGCGAATCCAACGGCAGCATCGTCACCACGCCGCGCACCCTCACCGGAATCCCCTGCATCGCCCGCTCGCGAGGGAGCGCCCGGATCTCCGCACAGCGGGTGAGGATTTCTGCCTCGGATTCCTGCGCGATCGCACGGAAAAATCCGAAAAAGCAGAAGGCAAACATGACGGCGGACACGCGACGCACGCCGTGATGTCGCAGACCGGATGGAACGGTGCAAGCGCATGGAAATCGCTCCTTCGGGCGATTACGTTCCATTCCGCCAAACTGCCATACTCGGCGGAGCATGGCCCCTGTCACCGCGATCCGGATCCTCCTCGTCGACGATCACTCCGTGGTGCGCATGGGGCTCGCCGCCGTCCTGACGCTGGAGGAGGACCTCACGGTCGTGGCCGAAGCGGAAGACGGCGCACAGGCCCTCGAAAGATACCCGGCCTCGCATCCCGATGTTGTGTTGATGGACATCCGGATGCCGGGTGTCGGCGGGCTCGAGGCGCTTCGGCTCCTCCGCGCGTCGTGGCCCAAAGCCCGAGTGTTGATGCTCACCACCTCCGAGTTGGATGAAGACATCCATCGCGCCATGGATGCCGGCGCCGCCGGTTACCTGCAGAAAAACGTGACCCGCGAGGAACTGGTGCGCGCGATCCACCAGGTGCACGCCGGCGGCCGCTACATGCCTGAGGCAACCGAGCGTCGACTGCGCCAGCTGGCGGGCCGGAAGCAGCTTTCCAGTCGGGAAATCGAAGTGCTGGACGGCATGCGCCGCGGACTTTCCAACCGGGATATCGCCGTCGCCCTCTCCATTAGTGAACATACGGTGAAGACCCACGTGAAGGCGGTCCTGCAAAAACTCGAGTCAGCTGACCGGGCCGAAGCCGTGGCGCGCGGCTTCGAACAGGGGCTCCTGCGGGTGGGCGAAGGCTGACGTCAGCCGACCCCAGCACGTTCGTATCGCTCGTTCGGGCGATAGCGATCCTCACGAGAAACCGGCTAAAGTCTCCCGTTCTCTCAAGCGACCCGGCTCCACCCCTGCTAGTCGAGCCTCCCCTCCCCACAACCACATCCCTCCCCGACTTGGCCGCTTCCGCCGCCGTTCTGTCCGGCGACCAAGCTTCTCTGCTACCGCCATCCCTCCCGTCCCGTCCGAACCCAATCCCACCAACCATGAAGATAAGCCTGCAAAACCTTCGAGCGACGACGCTGGCTACGTCGCTTGCCCTCATCAGCCCCTTCGCGTGGAGCCAGCAGGCTCCCGCTCCGTCGGCGGCGAGGGCCAGCGCCGCCAGACCCGCCGCCCCCGGCACGACGACTTCGGCGGGCAACGAAGTCGTCATTCAACTCTCACCCTTCGAAGTTTCCGGCCAGGCAGAGACGGGCTATGGCGCCGCCACCACTCTCGCCGGCAATCGACTGAACACCGATTTGCGCGACCTCGGGAACTCGATCAGCGTGATCACGAGCCAGTTTCTCAAGGACATCGGCGCGACCAACAACGAAACACTCCTTCAGTACACGCTCGGCACCGAGGTCGGAAGCATCCAGGGCAACTTCGCCGGCGTCGGTGACTCCGCAACGCTGAACGAATCGAGCCGTTTCACCAATCCCAACCAGAACACCCGCGTACGGGGTCTGACCAGCGCGGACAACACCCGTGACTATTTCCTCACCGACATCCCTTGGGACGGTTATGCCGTCGACCGGGTCGATCTGCAGCGCGGCCCCAACTCGATCCTGTTCGGACAGGGCAGCCCGGCCGGCATCATCAACACCAGCACGAAGCAGGCGGGGTTCAAAAACGCCCACGAAGCCGAGATCCGCTTCGACGGCTTTGGCACGATTCGCAGTCAGCTCGATCTCAATCGGGTGATTTTCAAGGACCAGCTCGCCGTGCGCTTGATCGGACTCAACGACGAGGAAAAATTCAAGCAGAAGCCCGCCTTCGACAACGATCGCCGGCTGTTTGCTGCCGCGCGCTGGGAACCTGCTTTCCTCAAGAAGACCGACGCCCGCACCATCGTAAAGGCCAACATCGAATGGGGTGAGGTCAGCAGTAACCGGCCGCGTTCCCTTCCGCCCATCGACATGATCACGCCGTGGTTTCTGGCCGGCACGTATCAAGGGCGAAACCTGGATGGAACAGCCCGCACGTTCTCCAACCTCAACCGGGAGACCTTCAATCCGTTCCAGCTGCAGGACGACGGCACCGGCCGACCCAACCACGGCCAGCAGCGCCCGAGTATCAACGGCGGTCCCAACGCCGGCCAGCCCAACCCCGCCTACAATCCCTGGATTGGCAGCTTTGCGCAGAGCTTCGGCGGACCACTCGCCTATTTCTCCGGCTCCGGCGCCCCAAGCTACTGGGTGCAGGAAAACCGCACGACCCGCGGCATCGGGCCCTCCGGCGCCATCGACGGCAACATCAGCTTCGGCTTCCATCGCCCGGGCGGTCTGGCGACGCAGGCCCAATTCGCGCGCAACGCCCGGCTGCCATTCTCCGAATTCGGCGTCTACCGGAACAACAATCTCACCGACCGTTCGGTCTTTGATTTCTACGAAAACCTGATCGACGGCCCGAACAAGAGCGAGTGGCAGAACTTTCGGACCTACAACGTGAGCCTCGCGCAGACGTTTCTGCGCGACAAGATCGGCTTCGAACTCACGTATAACAAGGAGGACTACAAGAACGGCCAGCTCGCACTGCTCAGCGACTCCCGTCAGGCGCTCTACGTCGATCTCAACAACGTCTATTCCGACGGCACCGCCGCCGGCAAGGACGGCGAACCCTACGAGGATGGCACGCCCAATCCCAACGTGGGCCGCGCGTTCGTCAGCGACAGCGGGCAATTCGGCAACAACTCGTATAACAGCGAACGCGAGTCCGGCCGCGCCACCGTCTTTGGCACCCACAACTTTGCCCGCCAGGGTGATAGCAACTGGATCAACCGGCTGCTCGGCCGCCACACCGTCACGGGCCTCTACAGCCAGGATCGCCAGAAGACGGATCGGCGCTCATGGCAGCGCTACGCCATTCTCGATCCCGCCTATCGCACGTTCATCGGTGCGCCGGCGGCCACCAAGTTCACGGACAATCTGCTCGCGGTTAATCCGGTGATTTATCTCGGGCCCTCGCTGCTGAGCCGGAACACCGCCGCCGGAGCCAGCCTCCCCCGTATCAGTGAAACCATCAAGGTGAGCAGCGCCACCGTCCGCGCCTTCGATTCCACCTGGGCCGCCCGGCCTGGAGTTGATCCCGCGGCCGTCTGGATGAACGAATACTACCCCGAGGGTCACGCGAGCCGGTCATCCACCCAGGCGGAGAACCCGGCCAACTACGTCGGGTTCCGCGATGTGCCGTTTACGGTGACCGACTCCGAGGCCGCTCCCGGCAATCGCGACGCGCTCACGACCTCGGCCCGGCTCACCAAGTCCCGCGTCTTTTCCCGCGTCGCGATCTGGCAGGGTCACTTCTGGAACAACGCCGTCGTCGGCACGTATGGCATCCGCAAGGACGTCGCCAAGGCCTGGTCGATCTCCCGCGACTCCAACGGCAGCCCCGGTTTCGGCCAGGTCAATCTCGGCGAGACCTTCCGCCTCCCCGACAATCCCAACAACACCCTCGAGGTGACGTCGAAGAGCTGGAGCATCGTGACCCATCTGAACCAGTTCATCGGCGACAAGCTCCCCGTGCGTGTGAGCCTATTCTACAACAAGTCCGAAAACTTCCAGCCCGCCGCCAGCCGGGTTGACTTCTACGGGGAGCCCATCGGCGCGCCCGAGGGCAACACCGTGGACAAGGGGGTCCTCCTTGAGACGCGCGACGGCCGCTTCTCGCTCCGGGTCAACAAATACGAGACCGCCGCCAAGAACGCCTCCAGCAGCGGCCTCGGCGGCGCGTGGTTCCTCGGCACCTCGCAGGCGTGGGCGGGCAACTGGGCCAACATCTTCGAGTTCGACCTTGGCGGCCAGACTTTGGATACGGCTGGCCAGGGCAGTTCCGGACGCTACACCTACTCTCCCGGTCCCGGTGAAAACCAGGACCAGGCGGGTGCCCGGGAACGTGCGGCGGTGGCGGCGTGGCGCGCCTGGCAGAATCAAATCGATCCGCGATTTTACAAAGCGTGGGGCGTGCAGTACGACCCTCGCGCCTCGCCTGGCTCCCAGGTGCGCAACCTTGGCGCGAGCACGCCGAACGGCTTCGCCCTGACGGAGGATAGTTTCTCGCAGGGCTACGAAGTCGAGTTCAATGCCCAGGCCACCAAGAGCTGGCGCCTGACGTTCAATGCCGCGAAGACCGACGCCACCCGCTCCAACATCGGCGGCGCAGCCCTCGCCGATTTCATTTCCAAGTACGAGACGGCCCTCAAGACGACTGCGGCGGGCGACCTGCGCATCTGGTGGGGCGGCGCCGGCAACGAAACGAGTCTCTTCCAATGGAACGCAAACGTCGGGTCCGAGTTCACCTCCCGCAAGCTGCAGGAAGGCTCCAATGTCCCCGAGCTGCGCGAATGGCGCTTCAACGCCATCAGCAACTACGATTTCTCGGAGGGTTTCCTGAAGGGCGTCAACCTGGGCGCCGGCCTCCGCTGGCAGGACACGATTGTCATCGGTTACAAGCCCCTCCCGGGCGCCACCGCCAGCGACGTCAGCTTCGACATCGCCAATCCCTATCTCGGGCCGGCCGAGACCAACATTGATCTCTGGGTCGGGTACGGCCGCCGCCAGATCTGGCGGGGCGTCGACTGGCGAATCCAGCTCAACGTGCGTAACGTCGGCCAGCAGAACGCGCTCATCCCGATCACGACGCAGCCCGACGGCACCCCAGCCGGCTTCCGTATTGCTCCCGTGCAGACCTGGAGCATTTCAAACATATTCAAATTCTGATGTCGTCATCTTCGGTCTGATGCGCAGCGCCCCGCCTTCCCGGCGGGGCGCTCTTTTTTCCATCGTCAGCGACCGTGCGCCGCTCCCGTCCGGGATTCGATTCGCGTTTGCGCGCCACCAGCGACACTCCATCCTCGCCTTCCGGCCGCCCACCCTCGATGTCAGATACTCCTCCGCTTCGCGCTCTGCGCCCGCTTCTCGGCGCCGCCCTTCTCCTCGCCGCGAGCTGCCGCCGGGCGGACGAGTATCCCGCTCTTCTGCCGGAGCGCACCGCGCCCGTCGAATCCACCTCGCTCTTCCGGACCCAACCGATCGGTCTCCCGGTCGAGGGGTATCCTTGGATCGCGCACGTCCGGGCGGTTGACCTCGATCGCGACGGCCTGGTCGACGTCCTCGTATGCGATGCCCGTAGAAACCAAGTCGCCTGGATCCGCCAGGTCGCACCCGGCCACTTTGAGGAGTCGATCCTGCAGGGGGGCGTACCCGCCCCGGTTCATGCCGAGGCGGTTGACTTCGACGGTGACGGCGACCTCGACGTCCTCGTCGCCGTCATGGGTGAGATTTTTCCCAACAACGATCGGATTGGCGCCATCCTCGTGCTGGAAAACGACGGCCGGCAGAACTTTCGCCAGCGGGTCATCGTCGATCGCATCGCGCGCGTCACCGACGTGCAGGCCGGCGATCTCGATGGTGACGGCAGGCTCGACCTCGCCGTGGCGCAGTTTGGCTACGACCAGGGAGAGATTCGCTGGATGAAAAATCTGGGCGGATAGCGGTTTGAAAGCCAACCGCTGCTCAAGCTCTCCGGCACGATTAATGTGCGCATCGCCGATCTCACCGGGGATGGCAAGCCCGACGTGGTCGCGCTCGTTTCTCAACAATGGGAGGAGGTTCACCTCTTCACCAACCAGGGCGGCGGCCGGTTCAAGGGCCGGGTGCTCTTTGGCTCAACCAACGAGGACTTTGCCTCCAGCGGACTGAGCCTGGCCGACCTCAATCGCGACGGACGCCCCGACATACTTTTCACGAACGGCGACGGCTTCGGACCGACGCCGCAACCCGGCCCCCGGCCTTGGCACGGGGTCCAATGGCTGGAGAACCGGGGTGACGGCATTTTTCGCTTTCAGCGCCTCGCCGACCTGCCCGGCGCCTACAGTCCCCTCGGCGTCGATCTCGACGGCGACGGCGCGATGGATGTCGTGGCCCTGAGCGCTTTCAACGCCTGGGCCAAACCCAAGGCGGTCTCCATCGTCTGGTATCGCAACGACGGCCGGCAGAACTTCACCCCGCACGTACTGGCGTACGAACCCACTCATCTCGTGTCGGTTGACGCCGCCGATTTTGCCGGCACCGGCCGGCCCGTGCTCGTGACGGGCGCGTTTCATGCCTACCCGCCCTTCGCAAAGCTCAGCCGCGTGACCCTGTGGCCCCGGATCACCCCGCCATGAGTTTCCGGCTACTGGGAGTCTTTGGTGCGCTGGCGATTCTCGGGATAACCGCGGCGTGGTGGTGGCGTATTCAGGAAATACACACGACGGTGGCCGCCAGCATCCCGACGCGGCCCGCGCTCACGGATTTCCCGCCCGAACCCACGCGACGCATCGACCGCTGCGAGCAATCCCTGCGAAACGATCCCTCCGATCCGAGTGCGCTCGGCGAACTCGCCCAGCTCTACCAGGCCAACGGGTTTCTGCCCGAAGCAGCCCGATGCTATCGCGGCCTCCTCCGTCTTGACCCGCGGAATCCGCGCTGGGCGCACCGCCTGGCGGGCATTTACGCGGGATTCGGCGAATTGGAGGCCGCGTTGTCGCTGTGGCGACAAGTCCTCGCGCTCCGGCCGGACTATCTGCCGGCGCAGCTTCGCGCCGGCGACACCCTGCTGAAGTTGAACCGCGCCCCCGAGGCCGCGGCCGCCTACGCCGCGGTCGCGCAGCGCGATCCGCTCAACCCCTTCGCGCTCCTCGGGCTCGCCCGCGTCGACCTCGCCATGCAGCGCTGGGAGGCCGCCCGTGAACGATTGGAGCAGGCCGCCGCGCAGAGCCGGGGCCGGATTGGGGCCGATCTTCTCGCGACCGTCTACGAACAGATCGGCGACGCCTCCCGGGCCGTCGCGCTGCGTGCCCGGACCAAGAGTTCCGGTGCATTCCATGATCCTCCCGACCCGTGGCTCGATGAAATTCTCGACGATTGCTTCGACGCGTACCAACTGACGGTTGCCGCCGGATTCGCAAATCATGCTGGCGACACCCGCACCGCCCGGCGTCTGATTGACCGCGCGCTCACGCTCGCCCCGGCCAACGCCCCGGCTCTTTACCAGAGCGGCACGTTCGCGCTGGCTCAGCGCGATTATGACCGGGCGCGCGAATCCTTTACCGCCTGCGTACGGGCCGCGCCCGAATTCGCCGATGCGTGGGCCCGCCTGATCCACCTTTACCGGTTGCTCGGAAACTCATCCGCCGCCGAGTCGGCGCTCGCGGCAGGGTTACGCGCGTCGCCCGCCTCTCCGGTGTTGTTAGTCGAACGGGCGAGCCAGTTGGCGGCAGCCGGTCGCACGACGGAAGCCATGCACGCCTTCGAGGAAGCACTTCGCGCGCAGCCCAACGACGCGGATGCGCTGGTCAAACTCGCTCCCGTGTATTTTCGTCTCGAACGAATCGACGACGGGATCGCCGCCCTGCACCGCGCGCTCGCCGCCGAACCGGATCACCCGGCCGCCCTCACCGCCCTTGCCCTCCACGGCATTGGCAGTGGCAACGAATCCGCCGCCCGCGAGTGGCTCCTGCGGGTTCGCCAGCAAGCGCGGGTGCCTCGGAACATTCTCGACGAAATGATCGCCGATTATCGCAAACAGTTCGGACGCCTCCCCTGGTAGCGCAATCTCCGGGCCGAAACCGTACTTGAACCAAGCGCCAATGGGGTCACGGCTTGTTTTGTTAGTTGGTCCGCGGTTCGCGGGACGTCAGTGGAAGTGGCCATCATGCGAGACCGGTTCTCCTGGATGGGCTCGATCTTCGACCCGGACGAGCAACTAACAATACACGCCTCGACCCTGCTTTTGCGCCCCACCGTCCAGCCGGAACCTGATCGCGCACGCCGGAGCGTCGGCGGATTTTTCATGGGGAGGAAGACCTCAGCTCGAAACGCCGGGCAGAGGGCGGCTACTTCGTGCCGCCGCTGATGTTCGTCTCTGGCTCCACCTCGGTGGAAACGCCCGCGGCGCTCATTGCGGCGCGCAGTGCCGCCGCCGTGGTCGGGGAGGCGCGCAGGTTCATGCCGCGGTGCACGCCGGCCGCAATGCGGAGTGGCGTCCAGCCCTTCTTGTTTTTCCGATCCCAGACTTGGATGTTCGCGCCTTCGGCGACGAGGTAGGGCACGGAGCTGGCGGCCCACTTGTAGGCCACGCCGTGCAGCGCGGTTTCGCCGTTGACGTCGACGGCGTTCACGTCGTTGCCGAGTTCGACGGTGAGTTTTACCGCGGCGAGCACCTCGGCTTCGTTTCCCGGATCCTCACCGGGCGATTGGACCCCGACGCCTGCCGCCGCCATCAGTGGCGTCGTATCATCGTCGTTGGGCAGTTTCGGGTCGGCGCCGAGCTCCACCAAGAGACGCATCAGCTCCACGTCGGCGGTGCGCGCAGCCAGTAGGAAGGGCGTGGCGCCCTTGAGATTGAGCACGGTGCGCGGACCGCCGCGGCCCGTGGCCATGCGGCTATTGACGTCGGCGCCGTGTTTCACGAGTGCGCGCACGAAGGCCACGCGATCCATTGTGCCGGTGCCTTCCGGGGCGGGATCGTTCGAACCCGCGCCGGGCCGGCTCACCCAGGTGACAATGTGCAAAACTGTCCGGCCCTGCCACGCATAATTCGGATCGGCCCCGGCGGCGAGCAGCCGCGCGCCGAGCTCGTAATGCTGGTTCGTCACGGCCAGGGCGAGCGCGCTCGCAGCCCGTGCGCTGCCATTACCGGGCAGCATTTCGTTCGCGCTGGCGCCGGCCTCCAACAGTAACTCCACCACGGCCGTATGCCCATGTCTCACCGCGAACAAGAACGCCGTGAATCCATTTTTCGAACGCGCGCCATCATCCGCGCCGCCGGCCAGCAGCGCCGTTACCGCTTCCGCGTGTCCTTCAACCGCCGCCCACATCAACGCGGTCTGCGCCTGCGCCTGCTCGCGCGCATTCACACTGGCGCCGCGCGCGAGCAACGCGCGCACGGCTTCCGGCCGGCCCGCCTGCGCCGCCATCATCAG
>PPFU01000389.1_pt1 | contig 12432 bp, 13 predicted proteins | sample 1535991 | NCBI WGS metagenome assembly PPFU01 (sample SAMN04901290, study PRJNA319586) | Hypolithon metagenome, whole genome shotgun sequencing project. | isolation source: Antarctic Hypolithon | place: Antarctica: Miers Valley | collected 2014 | reverse complement strand
GATGATGTGGTCAAGGAAAAGAGAATTTCCAGGTCTTATAAAATGAGTAAAGATGTGAAAGTGAGTCTCACAAACCAGTTCGGGAAGGTGCATGTAAATACATGGGATAAGCCGGAACTAACCGTGGATATTACCATAACAGTAGAAAAAACAACCGACGCAAAGGCGCAGGAACTGATCGACAAGATTGGTGTGATTATCGACGATCAGGGCAAGGTAAAGTCTTTCAAGACAGTCATCCAAGGGAGTGTTAACAACAAAAATGGCGAAAAATTTGAGATAAATTATGTGGTAAACATGCCCAAAAACAATCCCCTGGATCTTGAAAATAAGTTTGGTGATGTATATTTGGCAGATATAAGCGGCCCTTTAAATTTGAAAGTATCGTATGGACAATTAAAAGCTGGCCATCTAACAAACACAAATACAACCACCAGTCTCGAGTTTGGCGGAGGACATATTACGGCACAGGAAGATGGAACCCTTACTGTAAAGTATTCCAGCCTTACCGTCGAAAAATTGGGGAATGTATCTCTTGATAACCAATTTTCAGACATAAACGTTAATAGCTCAGGTAATATGGTACTCAATAGCAAATACGGTGATGTGAAAATAGGTAAGTCGCAAAATATATCAGGGAAAGTGTCCTTTTCGGGATTTCAGCTGGCCAACCTCGATGAATCGTTGACACTAAATGCATCCTATGTCAATGCCTTAAAAATAGAAAAAGTGGACAAGGGATTTAGACTCATCAGTATCAATGGTAATTTTAGTTCATGCGAGATATATCTACCGATGGAGATTAATTGTGATACAAACCTAACCACGCGGTTTGGTGACGTGAAGTATAATAAAGATAAGATTAGCTTCAATTACATCAATGTAGGAAATACAAAGTCTGAGTACAAAGGCAAGATCGGGTCTTCAACAAAGGCGCCGTCAAACCTGCAGGTAAATACCAGTTATGGCAATATTAAAATTATAATAGTAGAAAGGTAGGGGGATGGTATTGAAGAAAGGATGTCAATCAGTCTTTCTTCAATACATACTTCCATATTCAAAAGTATCTTTCTTGGAATCCAGCAGCATACCTTTTTCACATTTTAAAACACGGGCTGGATAATTCTTTAGCAATTGATGGTTGTGAGTGGCCATCAAAACGGCAGTTCCCTGGTGGTTAATTTCGAGGAAAAGCTTAAATACGCCTTCAGCGACTTCAGGGTCTAAATTTCCAGTGGGCTCGTCCGCTAAAAGTATAACCGGCTCATTAATTAGTGCCCTCGCTATTACGATCCGTTGCTGCTCTCCACCAGAAAGTTGGTAAGGCATTTTGCCCGCTATAGCTCCCAGTCCTACCCGCATCAGAACTTCTGCCAGCCTCTTTTTCATCGCTGATTTATCTTTCCATCCGGTGGCCTTCATGACGAAAAATAGGTTTTCTGAGACCGAACGATCCTGAAACAACTGGAAATCCTGAAAGACGATGCCTAACTTTCTCCTCAGATAGGGCACTTGAGAACGCTTGATGGTACGTATGTTAAAATCCGAAACAGAAATATCGCCCAGACGAAGGGGAAGATCGGCGTACAACGTTTTCAATAAAGAAGATTTGCCACTACCCGTTCTTCCTATCAGGTATACGAATTCACCTTTCTCTATATCAAAATCGATATCATTTAGAATGGTATTTTGTTCCTGGAAGATACAGGCATTGGAAACTTTTACAACCGGCTCAGAAGAGAATAACATATTTAGATGGTTAGTTTCTTTAATTTACCGAAAGGAAGTTCATGGATAATTTTACTCAATGCTTCTTCTTTTCCATCGAGGCCATACTTTTCGAGATTTTTTAGAGGCCTGTCAGCACGGAAATATGCTATAAGTACGAAGTTATCGTCTCTCAATTGTATATAATCAGGAATTTTAGCCTTTCCCTTTACTTTGATGATATGCATTGATCAGGATTTCTTAGAAGAATGAATCAAGCCTGGCAAGCGAATAAGAATCGACGCTGCCAGGCTATGAAAGATTTACGCATTGGCGCGTTTATGGTCGCTCAAAAATTGCTCGAGCCCTTTGTCTGTCAACGGATGGTTGAGCAGGCCCGTTATTACTTTCAATGGGCACGTCACTACGTCGGCCCCTATCTCTGCACATTGTAAAAGATGGATGGTATGCCTTACCGAAGCAGCTAAGATTTCCGTTTCGAAACCATAGTTGTTGTATATATTCACGATTTGAGCAATCAGCTCCATTCCGTCTGAGCCTACGTCATCAAGGCGGCCAACAAAAGGTGAAACATAACTTGCGCCAGCCTTAGCCGCTAATATGGCTTGGCCTGCAGAAAAAATCAACGTGCAATTGGTTCGAATACCTTCCTGCGAAAAATATTTAATCGCTTTGACACCATCTTTAATCATTGGCACTTTTACTACAATCTTATCATCGATTTTGGCAAGTTCTTTTCCCTCTTTGATAATGGCATCAAAATCAGTAGCAATAACTTCAGCACTCACATTATCATCAACAATTTTACAGATAGCACGGTAGTGCTCCAAAACATTGTCATGCCCCTTGATGCCTTCTTTGGCCATCAGGCTTGGATTTGTCGTAACGCCATCCAGCACCCCTAATTCGTATGCTTCTTGGATTTCTTTAAGATTGGCCGTGTCAATAAAAAATTTCATGGAATAAAGTTTAGATGATTGCAAAAAGATTTCTTCTGTCCCTGCTAAAAAAAGACTTATACAACGGGAAGGTTGTGTAAAGCTAAATATAAAAATGAAAAAGTAATAAAAAGGATAAGAAAACAGGGAAGAAAAAAAGGCAAATCAGATATCGCACCGCTACAACCGTCTACCCTTGCTTCTTTCCAGACCTGGGGGGGTTCGACAGGAGCTGGTCGTACCGATTTGCCGTTGCAAAGTTAGTAACTAATCATTTTAAAAAAAATGATATTGAAAATATAATGTAAAAAACGCTTAATCCTGTTTTTCTACCAGCCCCTTGAGGTGTAGATTGAACTCCAGCGCACCAGATACTACAAATCCATCCACAGCCAACGCATCATAAATTCCCTCATCATATTGCAGTTTCTTTTTAGTTTTTACGGTGTCAGAAATGGTCAGTTGAAATCCCTGGAAAGTTTCTGGATTTACCTGTAGAAGGACAAGCGAACCCTTCTCTTCCTTTTTATAATATGAATGAATGATATTTTTTTGCTGCATGTAATATTTAGAGCGATTTATAGAGTATAGTACCTTAAATTATATCATCATCATCATCATCGAATATATCCTCATCAAGATCAATATCTTCCTCCAGATCAAAGTCGATATAATGATCATCGATCAATTCACTTTCATCATCAAGGTCATAAACCTCAACTTCAAATTCATCTTTCTCGATAAAGTCATCTTCAAATTCGTCTTCATCATCAATATCATCCAGATCATCGAATGCTTTGTCATCGTATAGTGCCATGGTATTTTAGTTTTCTGGTTCAAATACTATAATAATCACCTTAATTTGTAAAATCTACAAATATTTCAAGCATTTTAATTCCACAAAATAAACATTATTTTACATGCACTACTTCGGTTCAAAAGTTTAGAAAAGAAATCCAATTATCACGTTGCTACAGATTCTAAACCAGCCAGTTCGGGAAGTTTGATGCTTGCAACCAATTCTTCCTCCAGTAGCGTTGCCCATGCCATCATATATTTTACAACATCATCCCGCTTATTGTACGACAAATTTGTCCCTTCCTTTCCCAGTGCTTTGATTACGTGGTGGTCACTAAGTTTTTCCAGATTTTTAAAATCCTCAATGTCTAGTCCGGCATCCAGCATTTGGCTGATCATGAGATCCATAGGGTATCCGCTTTGCGGACAATATTCTTCACTTTGCTCGGACCAGTCACCACTTTTTCGCATGGCATGCGCATGAATATCACCTTTGGAGAGGTGGGTGATTTCCTGCGCCAGATGCCCACAATTACAGCTTCCCATGTGGCCCCATTGGTAACTTGTATTTTTAGCAATTTTTTGCGCTGCGCGATGAAGCGTTTGAATTAAAAATAAATTAGCTTTTGCCATATTTAATTTTTTTTTATGCAACAAAATGAACTGACTTTCTGTATAAGTATTCTACTACCTTCTTAATGTAATTTTTAATAAGAAAGTTTACTTTTTATTATACTACACTTTTTTAAACTGATTGATATGAGAGCACAAAATACAAAATATATCGATACCAAAACGGATTTTGGCTTTGATGGAATTGTGAATAGCAATGAAATAAATCCACGACCTCAACACCACTATGAAGATATTACATCGCGGATGGAGCTTATACAGGATGTAATCGATAGAACGGTAGACAGGAACTTTGGAAAGGAATATCTTGAAGATCTGGAAAAACTCAACCGAAAGTATCCGGTAGCTTATAAGCTTGTGCATGGCGTTCGGGTTTATGACATTTAACTTGCCGTCATCATGGCATAATTATTGACTACACATCCCTGGAAATATTTGTTTAGAAGGTTGGCTATCACTAACCTTTTTTTTATGCTGGTTCTCACTTTGGAACTTTCTACATGAAATTATTTTTCTATCCTTGAATTTTAACTTTTTAAATAATCCCAATACAGTGAAACTCAATAATAAATATATTTTAATTTGTAGTATTTTCCTGATCTATGGCTGTCAGAGTAAAAAAAGTCAATTTGATATCCAGTCTGAAAAGGTCACTGAAATTATCAAAGAAAGCTCGGCAGCGATTCAGGTAAAGGAGTATTTTCCTGACAGTGATGTTAGGGAGGAGCTTCATCATGAATTTGAAGCATTCTATGCCGACCGTGGATATTCGCTGGCTTGGCTTTCATTTGATGAGCCCCTTGAACAGACAGATCAATTGCTCAAAGCGATGTCTGAAGCGCATAAAGAGGGTCTGGATCCTAATAGTTATCGTATTGTAGAAATTGAGGAATTGCGTGACAATTTATTTAAGGAAAAAAGTCGGAAGGAAGCAAGGCAGGAAAATAAGGCGAGAGTTAGTAAAAATGAGACAATAGCTACAGAGGCTAAGGCACAGGATACACTACGACTAAACAACCTGGCCAGGCTGGATTTCTTGCTTACATCTACCTATCTCACATATGCATCGCATTTGCTCAATGGGAAGATAAATCCAGGCGAGAAAGAAGAATGGTTTAGCAAACCACGCGAAGCAGACTTTTCCGCACACCTTGCCGATGCCATTCAAGCGAAAAACATAGAAGCTTCACTGATGGACCTGGTGCCTAAGAATAAAGCCTACGCCCAGTTAAAGCAGTCTTTGGCTACCTATCGGGAAATACCAGCGGAGAGTTGGAAGGCGCTACATGGTCAGGTGGATCTAAAGGCTGGCGATAGAGGGAGCGAAGTGCTTACATTGAAAAAAAGACTTGTAGCAACCGGTGACCTCGATGCAGCATTGATAACATCAGCAGATTCTATCGTATTTACACCTGGACTTGTCGACGCGCTGAAGAAATACCAGGTAAGGCATGGCCTTGAAGAAAACGGCAAGCTCAATCCTCAGACCCTGGGGTCATTAACTGTACTATTACAAGCTAGAATGGAGCAAATCATGTTGAACATGGAACGGATGCGTTGGCTTCCTGATAACTTCGGAGAGAAGTATGTCCTTGTTAATATTCCGGATTACAGGCTGAAACTTGTAGAGGGGGAAAAAACGACCTTGGAAATGAAAGTCATTGTGGGCAAGGAATACAATGCCACACCAATTTTCAGTGACACAATGGAATACGTTGTTTTCAGCCCTACATGGACAGTGCCTTTGTCTATTGCCAGTGAAGAGATGCTGCCAAAAATAAAAAAAGATCCTAATTACCTGCAAAAAAATAACCTCACGATATATGACGGATGGGACAAGGATGCAGCCCCATTAGATCCTAAAAAAGTAGACTGGAAGAAGATTGACGCGGAAGAGTTTAATTATAAAATAGTAGAAGCTCCAGGTCGCGCTAATTCTTTGGGAAGAATTAAATTTATGTTTCCCAACAGTCTGGCCATCTATCTTCATGATACACCTGCCGGTCATTTGTTTGAGAGAAGCGACAGGAGCTTTAGTCATGGTTGTATCCGGGTGGAAAAGCCGGTAGCGCTGGCCGAATACTTGCTCAAAGACAAAGGTTGGGATGAACCAAAGATACAGGAGGCCATGCAGCAGGAAGAGCCTGAAGAAGTGCTGCTTTCTGAAAAGCTACCTGTTCACCTGGTTTATTGGACGGCATGGGTAGGTGAAGATGGAAGCTTGCAGTTTAGAGAGGATATTTATAAGCATGACCAGAAACAACAAAGAGCACGAGATGTAAAAGATAAGGAGTTATTGTCGGTGGTGAAATAGCTAAAAGACGATAATCTTTGAAAAATCTTTTGACTTTTTTTGTACATTTGAAATCTTTACATAATTTAGTGCCCATATGAGCGCAATTACAGTTAATACTTTAGGTTGGTGGCAGTTTCTAATTTGAAACAGACAGCGACTTTGTATTAATAATATAATATAACTTTCTAAGCCCGCTGTCGATAGCGGGCTTTTATTTTTAACATGAAAACGAATAAACTTAACATACGTGTTTGGTGGTGGCACTTCGATTATGTGGATTGAACGACACCCCTATATCCTACTCGAAGGCTTGTTGTTCACACTCAAGCCTTTTTTTATTGATTCTAACTAAAATGTATTGAAAAAGTATCAAATAAATTCCAGGTATAAGCAATTGTTGGCAGACACGGTTACACCGGTAAGCATCTACCTCAAATTGCGCGACAAATTCAGCAATTCTTTGCTGTTGGAAAGCTCCGATTATCATGGCAATGAAAATAGTTTTTCATTTATATGCTGTCAGCCCATCGCCTCGTTTAAAGTAACGAAGTCGGAAGTGGAGCAGCAGTATCCCGGACAACCCACTGAGCGATTCACGGCAAAAAATGGAGAGGTTGTCTCCCTGCTGACAAACTTTTCATCATCGTTCGAGACTGTTTCTATGGCCCCTGAGGCACAGCAACAACAAGAAAGAATGTTAGGTGCGCTGGAGAGTCATCCGGCCAATCCTTTCAAGTTTTTATCCAATGGCCTGTTTGGCTATATGTCCTATGACGCCATTTCATATTTTGAAGACATCGATCTGTCAGAAAATGAGAATTTTGCCTATGAGATTCCTGAAATCTATTACCAGGTTTTTCGATTTGTAATTGCGGTAGATCATTTTAAGAATGCGTTATATATTTTCGAACATCTGGGCGAAGAGGAGACCAAGGCTACGGGAATAGACCAGATTGTCGCCCTGATCAACAACAAAAATCACCCATCGTATCAGTTTGAGGCAGCATCTGATGAAGAATCCAACTATACTGATGCGGAATTTCTGAAGATCATTAAGCAAGGTCAGGCGCATTGCTTTCGGGGCGATGTTTTCCAGATTGTCCTTTCCAGAAGGTTTCAGACCGATTTTCGCGGCGACGACTTCAATGTATACCGCGCCTTAAGGTCCATTAATCCCTCTCCCTACCTTTTTTATTTCGACTATGGCAATTTCAGGATCTTTGGCTCTTCCCCCGAAGCGCAGATCGTCATCAAGGACGATAAAGCTAGTATATATCCTATTGCTGGCACCTTTCGTCGTACAGGAAACGACCAGTCAGATGCGCTATTGGCCCAACAACTTTATGATGATGTAAAAGAAAATGCCGAACATGTGATGCTTGTAGACCTGGCTCGCAATGACCTCAGCAGAAATAGTGAGAAGGTTGAAGTGGAAACGTTCAAAGAGATCCAGTACTTTTCCCACGTGATCCATCTTGTCTCTAAAGTCACCGGAAAGCTTTCAAAGGAGGCGTCTCCCATCCAGATGGTTGCCGACACTTTTCCTGCCGGCACCTTATCAGGTGCGCCAAAGCATATGGCTATGAAGTTGATCAACCAGTATGAAATAAGCCGGAGGGGCTACTACGGTGGTGCGATTGGCTTCTTAGGCTTCAACGGTGAATTCAACCACGCCATCATGATCCGATCTTTTTTAAGCCAGAACAATGCGTTGTACTACCAGGCAGGTGCCGGTGTGGTCGCTAAGTCTGTACCAGAAAGTGAAGTGCAGGAAGTGAATAATAAGCTGGCTGCCCTGCGACAGGCCATTAAAATGGCAGAAGGAATTTAAAGTATGCAACAGTCATGAAGATACTGATACTCGACAATTACGATTCATTCACTTATAACCTGGTCTACCTGGTGAGGGACCTGGGCTTTGGAAATCATATGGATATCTACCGCAATGACAAAATCTCATTGGATGTCGTTGCCGATTATGATAAAGTATTGCTGTCGCCAGGGCCTGGCGTCCCCTCGGAGGCAGGCATCATGATGGACCTGATCCGCCGTTATGCCCCCACAAAAAGTATTCTCGGCGTCTGCCTTGGCCACCAGGGTATCGGCGAAGCTTTTGGCGCAACGCTACTAAACATGCCAGAGGTGCTACACGGAGTAGCCGGAAATGTGGTCGTTAGTAATACCAGCGAAAAATTATTTGCAGGTATACCTGCGACTTATAAGGCATGTCGCTATCATTCCTGGACCGTATTGCCAGCATCGGTGCCCGAGGTTCTTGAGATCACGGCTCACGATGAGAAAGGCAATGTCATGGCCCTGGCCCACCGATTGTATGACGTTCGAGGAGTACAATTTCATCCTGAATCTATTCTTACTGAACATGGGAGGAAGCTGCTTCATAATTGGTTGGTAAAGTAGTGCACGTGACAGATTAATTTATAACAGAAATAAAGCATGAAGAAAATTTTAAATGATCTTTTTGAATATAAATCATTAGACAAGGCCACAGCGAAAGAGATATTGATCAACCTGACGTTGGGGAAGTATGCCCAAAGCCAGGTAGCGGCATTCCTTACTGTATATATGATGCGCAGCATTACCGTAGAAGAGCTGGAAGGTTTTCGTGATGCCATGCTCGAACTGTGCATCGCCTTACCTTTAGATGATTACGATGCTATTGACCTCTGTGGGACTGGCGGCGATGGTAAAGATACCTTTAACATATCTACATTAGCATCCTTTTTGGTTGCCGGTGCGGGGCAACCCGTTGCGAAGCACGGCAATAATGGTGTTTCATCCATATGTGGCTCCTCCAACTTATTAGCATATTTCGGCTATACATTCACCAACAATCAGAAATTACTATGCAAAAGCATCGAGGAGGCAGGTATCTGTTTTCTTCACGCGCCCCTTTTTCATCCTGCAATGAAAAATGTAGCGCCGATACGGATGGAGCTAGGTGTTAAAACGTTTTTCAATATGCTGGGTCCCATGGTTAACCCTTCGTTTCCTAAAAAACAATTGGTAGGTGTGTTTAGTCTCGAACTGGCACGGTTGTACGGTTACCTTTACCAAAAGACCGAAAAACAGTTTATGATCATCCACGCACTAGACGGATATGATGAAGTTTCGCTCACGGGCGCATTCAAGCTATTTTCAAATGGCTCAGAAAAGATGATGCAGCCAGAAGATCTTGGAATGGCAACCCTGCATGCGGGGCAGCTGTCCGGCGGCGATACAATTGAAGCATCGGCAAAAATCTTTCTGGATATATTAGAAGGAAACGGTACCAGGGCTCAGAACGACGTCGTAATTGCCAATGCAGCCATGGCGCTTCAATGCGCCAATGCGGGCCGACCTATTGAAGAATCGGTTGCTATGGCTCGGGAATCCCTGACATCAGGCAAGGCCCTGCAGACGTTTAAGAAATTACTAGCAATAAGTGCATCAAAAGGAAGCAAAAACGTATATTAAATATGAATATTTTAAATAAAATCCTGGCCTTTAAGGAAAAGGAAGTAGCAGAAAGAAAAAGTTTGTTTCCTGAAAAGTTGCTCGAGCAGAGTACCTATTTCGCTTGTCAGCCGGTTTCAATGGTGAAATATCTTAACCGTACAGACAAAGCCGGTATTATAGCGGAGATAAAAAGAAAATCTCCTTCTAAAGGAATGATTAATCCGTATGTCTCCATAGAAAGGACGTCCATAGGCTATATGCAGGCAGGTGCTTCAGCTTTATCCATCCTTACAGATAAGGAGTTTTTTGGCGGCAAAAATGATGATCTTACGGTGGCACGGCGGTATAACTTCTGTCCCATCATAAGAAAAGATTTTATCATTGATGAATACCAAATACTGGAAGCCAAGTCTATTGGTGCAGATACAATCTTGCTGATTGCGGCGGCATTGGCACCAATGCGTCTAAAACAATTGGCGCAATTTGCCAGGTCTCTGCGCCTGGAGGTCTTGCTGGAGGTGCACAACGAAAAAGAGCTTACCGATAACCTGGAAGCTGGAGCCGATTTGATTGGCGTAAACAATAGAAATCTGCAGACGTTTGAAGTCAGCATTGAAAATTCTATCAAACTGGGAGCACTCATTCCTTCTGAGTTCGTTAAAGTTTCTGAAAGTGGCATTAACGACCCTCGGACGATTATTGAACTAAAATCCTACGGTTATAAAGGGTTTTTGATAGGTGAACATTTTATGCAAAATAGTAGACCCGAAAAAGCCTGCGCCTCTTTCATTGATGCCCTCGAAAAGCTGCAGCGGCCAGTGGGTGCAAAAATATAAATCGCAGGAAAGCATGGCAAAAAAAAGCCTACAACTCAAAGTGTGTGGCATGATGGAGTTGGAAAACCTTCAGATGGTAGCAGCACTCCATCCTGATTATATAGGATTCATCTTTTACGACCAGTCACCCCGTTATGCAGGCGATAGTCTAACGGCTGAAGCAGCAAAAGGACTGCCATCGGGGATAGCAAAAGTGGGCGTGTTTGTAAATAGTACAACAGCTTTTATCACCGGAAAGGTAAAGGAGTACCAACTGAATTTGGTGCAGCTGCATGGTGGCGAAACCGCCGAACAATGCCAGCAGCTGAGGGAGAAAGGATTGAAGGTCATCAAAGCGTTTGCAATGGATAACGCTTTCGATTTCAATCGGCTTATTCCCTATAAACCTTTTGTCGACTATTTCCTTTTTGACACCAAAGGCAAATCTTTTGGCGGAAACGGACAACTCTTCGATTGGAGAATCCTGGAGGCATATGATCAGGAGATTCCATTTTTTTTAAGCGGGGGCATAGCGCTTGAACATTTGGAGGCCATCGGGGCGTTGGCGGGGATGAATATGCACGCGCTGGATGTAAACAGTAAATTTGAAGTTTATCCTGGTTTTAAGGATATAACAAAGCTGCAGCAATTGAAGAAGCAGCTGGTAGAAAAAGAGATTTAAATACAGAGAAATGGAATATAATGTAAATGATAAAGGGTTTTATGGCAAATTTGGGGGTGCTTACATCCCTGAAATGCTATATCCAAATGTAGCAGAATTGCGTGATACCTATCTTGAAATCATTCAGGAAACGGCATTCCAGGAGCAGTTTTACTACTTGCTCAAACATTACGTAGGCAGGCCTACACCGCTTTACCTAGCTGAGCGACTGTCAGAGAAATATAAGGCCCAGATTTACCTGAAGCGAGAAGACCTCTGCCATACCGGCGCCCATAAGATAAACAACACCATCGGTCAAATATTGGTAGCCAGAAAACTTGGCAAAAAAAGCATCATCGCAGAAACCGGTGCGGGCCAGCATGGTGTAGCGACAGCCACAGTGTGCGCCTTGATGGGGATGGACTGCATCATCTACATGGGAAGCCATGATATGGAAAGGCAAAAGCCCAATGTAGAGCGTATGAAGATCCTTGGTGCTACGGTAATACCGGCCACCAGTGGAAGTAAAACGCTCAAAGATGCCACCAATGAAGCGATGCGCCATTGGATCAACCACCCACAGGAAACCCACTATATCATTGGCTCCGTGGTAGGCCCTCACCCTTACCCCGCTATGGTCGCACTTTTTCAGTCGGTTATCAGCGACGAAATCAAGATGCAGCTGCAGCAGCAGATCGGCCGCGAAAACCCGGATTATATCATCGCCTGCGTAGGAGGAGGAAGCAATGCTGCCGGTGCCTTTTACCATTTTATGGATAATAAGGATGTAAAACTGGTAGCTGTAGAGGCCGCTGGCAAAGGCGTAAACTCAGGCCAGTCGGCTGCGACAACGGCTTTGGGTACCATGGGCATCTTGCATGGCTCCCGAACGCTGCTGATGCAAACAGAAGATGGACAGGTCACAGAACCATACTCCATTTCTGCAGGCCTCGACTACCCCGGTATCGGCCCTTTGCATGCACACTTATTTGATACAAAGAGAGCGACTTTCTATGCCGTTACCGATGAAAACGCCATGAAAGCAGGTATAGCCCTCAGCAGGCTCGAAGGTATTATTCCAGCAATAGAGACTGCCCACGCCCTGGC
>PPFU01001335.1_pt1 | contig 12439 bp, 9 predicted proteins | sample 1535991 | NCBI WGS metagenome assembly PPFU01 (sample SAMN04901290, study PRJNA319586) | Hypolithon metagenome, whole genome shotgun sequencing project. | isolation source: Antarctic Hypolithon | place: Antarctica: Miers Valley | collected 2014 | reverse complement strand
CCAGACTCGCACGTCACAACGCAATAGGGAATCCCCAACAGGACTCTTACGTTCCGTTCAATCCACTAGTCGCTCGCGGCGGCAACGCTAGCTCAACGTCTCAAACAATCATCGTCATTTTCAACCCGGCGCTTCTGCGCCCAAGGAGGTATTATGCCCTCAACCTATACGGCTGCCCGAAGTGCGTTGTTCGATGAACTGCAGCAAATTGTCCCCAAGGTCTTAGAGTTCGGCGCCGGGGAAGAGATCGCCGTCAACGAGAGTGGTTGGGAATTGGTAATCCGGACCGAAACGACAACGACCGGGGGCATCCCGTTCTTGGCGTTGCCCGACAAAGACTATCGGCGCAAAGGACCGGGATCGGCAATCGCGCAGCTTCACCGCATGCTCGGACATCTGGTTCGCGATCGAATGTGGCGCGAGCGAGGTGGTCCTGCGCCTGATGCCGCCCTCTTCAAGACGAACCGGCTCACCGCTATGCTGCTATACGCTAGCAAAACTACGCCGCAGGAATTCATCGATGCGGTGTGGGACCCGGTCGACCTGCATGAAGGTTGGAGCGAAGCGCATGAGTGGCAATCGGATTTCGCCCTGCCTGTGACGATGAAGCAGTCACCAGCTGCCCAACGAGGGACCCGCCACTCACCCCAAACCCTTCAGTGGGTCTCCGGCGTCAGTCTGCACGACGAGGTCTTCGTTGATGCGCTCGCGCTTTACGGCGGCGCCGCGCTATACCGGTTGACCCGCTTCGGCCCAACGGAGTTGCGCCTGCCCGTAGCGTCCGGAGAGGATGTGCAGATGCCAGCAGAAGGTCAGCCGGTCGGACAAATTTACTGGAGGGGCGTCGAGCTGCGGTGTCTCGAACCGCTGCTTGTCGACGATCTTCGTTATGCTGGATCCTCGAGTGGGTTCAAAAGGAGCCTGCGTCTCATGCTCGAGGGGGACTTTCTCTGGCAGTCCACGCACTTCGGAGGCGCCGAAAGCGAGGCAGTTCGAGCGGAATTTAATAGGCGCATACGGCAGCTATTCCTCAAACGTGCGCGCATAGAGGCTACGATAGTGAGGCATCTCGAGCCCTTCACGTAAACATTTCCAATCAGCCAGAGTTTCGCGCCGAACCCAAGGTTTGGAAAAGCGAGGCTTCTATCCTAGAATCAACCGACTGCATGAAGATGCAGCAGACAGGGATCCTTAAAAAATGCCGAACGACACGAATGGCCAGAGTAGCACGCTCGCCTCCTTCATCTGGCGCAATGCCGACGACCTTTGGGGCGACTTCAAGCACACCGACTTCGGCAAGATCATCCTTCCCTTTACCCTACTGCGCCGTCTCGAATGCGTGCTTGAGCCGACGCGAGAGCAGGCGCTCGAAACCGTCGCTGACTTGGCCGATCAGGATATCGACCTTGGTGTCGTGCTGCGTCAGATCACGGGTTATCCCTTCTATAACACCTCGAACTATACGCTGGGGACGCTGGGGGCGACGCGCACCCGTCAGAACCTCGAGGATTACGTCGCTAAGTTCAGCGACAACGCCCGCGTGATCTTCGAGCAGTTCGACTTCGCCAACACCATCGCTCGGATGGACAAACAGGGCGTCCTTTACCGTATCTGCCAGAACTTCGCAGACACCGATCTGCACCCCGACACGGTGCCGGAACGCGTGATGAGCAACATCTACGAGCACCTGATCCGCCGGTTCGGCGCCGAGGTGAACGAAGCGGCCGAGGACTTTATGACGCCGCGCGACGTCGTTCATCTGGCCATCGAACTCTTGCTCGACCCGGACGATGAGCTCTTCGTCAACAACCCCGGTCTGATCCGCACACTCTATGACCCCACCTGCGGCACTGGTGGCTTCCTTTCGGACGGGATGGAGCACGTCCAGAGTCTGCGCGACCGCTACAGCATCGCTCCGGTCGTCGTGCCGCACGGACAGGAACTTGAGCCCGAAACACACGCGGTCTGCCTCGCCGGCATGCTGCTGAAGACCTTGGAATCCGACCCTGGCCGTGACCTGTCGCAGAACATCAAGCTCGGCAGCACGCTTTCTAACGACCAGTATTCGGAAGAACGCTTCCACTACTGCATCTCGAACCCGCCCTTCGGCAAAAAGTGGGACAAGGACCAGGACGCCATCGTCCGTGAACACAGCGAGAAGAAGTTCGAAGGACGCTTCGGTCCCAAGCTTCCGCGCGTAAGCGATGGATCGATGCTGTTCCTGCTTCACCTCATCAGCAAGTTGGAAACGCCGGAGCGCGGCGGGGGACGTGCTGCCATCGTCCTATCCGGATCACCGCTGTTCAACGGCAACGCGGGGCAGGGCGAATCCGAGATCAGACGGTTCCTGCTGGAGAACGATTATGTCGAGGCAATCATTGCGCTGCCGACCGAGATTTTCTTCCGCACGGGCATCGGCACCTACATCTGGATCCTGTCGAACAAGAAGGACGAAGCTCGCCAAGGCAAGGTCCAGCTAATCGACGCCACATCGCTCTACACGCCAATGCGCAAGAGCGAGGGCAACAAGAAGCGTGCCATCAGCGGGGAGCAGACGCGTCAGATCGTCGACACCTATTCGGCCTTCGAACCCACCGACACGTCGAAGATCTTCGATTACGAGGAATTCGGATACCGGCGTGTGAAGGTGCTCCGGCCTCTCCGGATGAAGATCGTGATCACGGAGGACGGATTCGACAGCCTCGACACCGACAAGGCTTGGAACAAGTTGTCCGACGCACAAAAAGAGGCGTGGACTTCCACCCTCATCGCGCATGCTGGACAGGAACACGAATACGACTGGCTTGAGACGTTTGCCAAGTCCGCTGCAAAGAAGAATGCTTCGCTTGGTAAGATTGGAAAGCCGCTGATCAAGGCGTTCGTCGGAGCCTTTGGTGTGCGCGATCCCGATGCCGATCACGTGCTGGACGGAAAGGGCAACATCGTTCCCGATGACGGCCTGACCGACTTCGAGAACGTTCCGCTCGGCACCTCCATCGAGGACTATCTGGATAGCGAGGTGCTGCCTTGGGCGGACGACGCCTATGTCGACCAGGGCTACTGCGATGCTCAGGACGAGGGTGTCGGGATCGTCGGATACGAGATCAATTTCAACCGCTACTTCTATCGATATCAGCCGCCACGGGACCTTGAAGGCATCGACGTTGATCTGAAGGCTGTTGAAGCAGACATCGCAGCGCTTCTGGACGAGGTGACGGAATGACGCTCGCTTCTTACGCCGACTACCAACCGGCTCCTGCGGGTTGGATTGGACAGATACCAGCGCATTGGGACGTAGAGAGAATCAAGTTCAGCTTGTCCGAGAAGGGCAGTGTCATCGCTAATGGACTGCCCGCCGGAGCGATCAGCTATGGACGGGTAGTCGCGAAAGATGGCGAGAAAATCCTGCCGGAAACGCTCGCTTCCTATCAAGAAGTTCGGACCGGTGAATTTTTAATCAATCCCATCAACCTAAATTACGATTTGGTGAGCCTTCGCACAGCCTTGTCCGATATCGACGTGGTAGTCAGTCCCGCATATATTGTTCTTCGTGCCAACTTGGCGAAGTTAAACCCTCGTTACGGGAGTTACCTTCTCCACATCTTCGACATCAGACACATGAAAACACTTGGCGCGGGAATCCGTCAGACGATTGGCTTCCAAGATATTGGTAATTGCCGATGGGTTTTACCACCGCTCGACGAGCAAGCTGTAATTGCAGACTATGTTGACCGAGAAACCCGGCGGATAGACCAGCTCATCAGCCGAAAAATCGATTTCCTGACCCTTCTAAGTGAGAAGTCGCGCGCGATCGCGGCTCATGCTGTCACAGGGGGAATTTCAGGAGCTAACGATATTGATGGCAATGGTCCGGAATGGCTCGGACGCATTCCTGCCCGATGGAAGACCGTCCGTATTGCTGAACTTTTCCGCGAAACCGTTCGGCCAGCAGATCCAGACCTTCCTGTCCTCGCTGTATCAATCCATGACGGCGTATCCGATAAGGAATTGGAAGACGAAGATCGCGCTCGCATGGTCAACCTCAGCGAGGACCGAACCAAGTATCAGCGCGTCCAACCCGGTGATCTCGTCTACAATATGATGCGTGCATGGCAGGGGGCCTTCGGCACCGTAACCGTCAATGGGCTGGTCAGTCCGGCATATGTGGTCGCCGAACCAAAGGCCGAATTCCGGACAAAGTTCATCGAGCTGCAGCTCCGGACGGCCTCGGGCACCGAAGAGGTGCGGCGCTATTCAAAGGGCATCGCCGATTTCCGACAGCGCCTTTACTGGGAGCACTTCCGGAACCTGAAGATTTGCCTCCCGCCGCTGGGCGAGCAGGACGAAATCATCGCCCACATTGAGACCGAACAGGCACGCCTATCTCTATTGAAGACCAAGACCGAGCGCAGCATTGAACTGCTGCGCGAACATCGCACCGCTCTCATTACCGCTGCCGTGACCGGCAAGATCGACGTCAGGAATGCCGCATGAGCGACCTTCACCACGAAAAGCATCTCGAAGCTTATATCGTCGACAAGCTCGACAAGCAGGGCTGGCTCGTTGGCGTTTCGTCCGAATACGACAAGGACTTCGCGCTCTACACCTCGGACCTTGTCGCCTGGATCAAAGAAACGCAGCCGACCAAGTGGGACAAGCTCGTCGCGCTAAACGCAGACAACGCGCTCAAGGTGCTGAAGAACCGGCTCGACCAAGCTTTGGAGAAGCACGGAACCGTCCAGATCTTGCGCCGCGGGTTCGACATCGCCGGCTGTGGCCACATCGACATTAGTGAGGCGGCGCCGGAGGATCAACGCAATCAGGACGTGGTGGCACGCTTTGCAGCAAACCGGATCCGCGTGGTCCCGCAGCTTCGATACCACCATAGCGCCGACTACGAAATTGACCTCGTTTTCTTCATCAACGGCTTGCCGGTCGCCACGGTCGAGTTGAAAACCGACTTTGTCCAGTCCGCAGAAGCTGCCAAGCAGCAGTATCGCGAGGACCGACTTCCGATCGATCCGCGCACGAAGCGCAAGGAGCCGTTGCTCACCTTCAAGCGCGGTGCCGTGGTCCATTTCGCCATGTCAGACAGCGTGATCTGGATGGCGACGAAGCTCGCTGGCGAGAACACTTTATTCCTGCCGTTTAACCAAGGAAACGAAGGACGCGCCGGCAACCCATCGCGTAAAGATGGCGAATACCCCGTGGCCTATTTCTGGGAAAACATCCTTGAGCGGGACGCCTGGCTGCGCATCTTCCACAGCTTCGTCTATGTCGAGAAGAAGGAAGTCGTCGACCTGAAGGGCAACTGGTCGACCAAGGAGACGCTGATCTTCCCGCGCTTCCATCAGTGGGCTGCGGTCAACAAGATGATCGCGGATGCCAAGGAAAACGGGCCAGGTCAGGCGTATCTGTGCGAACACAGTGCGGGATCCGGCAAGACATCGACGATTGCCTGGACGGCACACGACCTCGTCAAGCTCCGGCAAGACGATGGCACGCCCATGTTCGACGCCGCTATTATCGTAACCGATCGCAACGTCCTCGATAGCCAGCTGCAGGATGCGGTCCAGCAGATCGACCACCAGTCCGGTCTCATTGCAGCGATCGATCGGGACAAGAGCTCGAAATCGAAGAGCCAGCAGTTGACAGAAGCCTTGCTCAAGGGCGTGCCAATCATCGTGGTGACGATCCAGACCTTCCCCTATGCGATGGAAGCGATCCTGACGGAGAAGTCGCTCAAGGAGAAGAATTTCGCTGTCATCATCGACGAGGCGCATAACTCGCAGACCGGCACCACTGCCTCGAAACTGCAGGCGACGCTTGCGCTTAGTTCGAAGAAGGCGATGGATCAGATGACGGTTGAGGATCTGCTCACCGAGATTCAGAATTCGCGGTCGCGCCCGAAGAACGTCTCACAGTTCGCCTTCACCGCGACACCCAAGCATTCCACGTTGATGTTGTTCGGCAGGCCTGCCGATCCTTCCAAGCCAGCGTCCGACGAGAACAAGCCGGAGTCCTTCCACCGCTACTCGATGCGCCAAGCGATCGACGAGGGGTTCATCATGGACGTGCTGGAGGGCTACATCCCTTACAAGACCGCGTTCAACCTCGGCAAGGATATGGTCGACGCGAAGCGCGTCGACGGGAAGGCTGCCAAGCGGGCTCTGGCGAAGTGGATGTCGCTCCACCCGACGAACGTGACCCAGAAGGTCCAGTTCATCATGGAGCACTTCGCCAAAAACGTTGTGGATCTGCTGGAAGGCAAGGCGAAGGCGATGGTCGTGACGAGCTCCCGCGCCGCAGCGGTGCGTTACAAGAAGGCCTTCGACGCGTTCATCGAGAAGCATCCGCAATACGCCGACATCCACACGCTGGTCGCTTTCTCGGGGCAGCTGACGGGCAAGGAAGTCATGCATGCGGACGATGTCTCGCAGTCCGCAGAGCCGTTCATCGCCGACGAAGACGCGATCTTTAGCGAGGCCACCATGAACCCGACAATCCGGGGCCAAGACCTGCGCCACGCGTTCGACCGCCCCGAATACCGTGTCATGCTGGTTGCCAACAAATTCCAGACCGGCTTCGATCAGCCGAAGCTCGTCGCCATGTATGTCGACAAGAAAATCGCCAACGAGGTGGAAATCGTGCAGACGTTTTCGCGTCTCAACCGGATGTTCCCAGGAAAGGACCGCACCTTCGTCATCGATTTTGTGAACGACCCCGTCGCAGTGCGTGCGGCCTTCGCCCAATACGACGAAGGAGCTCGGATCGAAGAGATCCAGGATCTCAACGTCATCTACGAGATGCGCGATCAGCTGGATGAAGCCGGCATCTACAATGACGCCCATCTTGCGGCATTCAAGGATGCGCGCTTCCGGACCGCTCAGGCGCTCACGGCCGATGAAGCTGCCCAGCACAAGGTTCTGTTTGCGGCGACTCAAGAGCCGACAGACACCTACAACGGTCTGCTAAAGGGCAACCGGAAAGAGGTTCAGGCGGCAGAGGCCGAATACCAGAGGGCGAAGGAAAAGGGGGATGAAGACGGTCAGAAGGCCGCCGATCATCGTCGCGAACTCGCCTCTACGCAGATCGGTAGCCTGACCGACTTCAAGGCAGGCCTAGCAAGGTTCGCGCGAACCTATGCCTACATATCCCAGCTGGTCGAGCTCGGCGATCCGGAGCTGGAGAACTTCGCAACCTTCGCCAAACTGCTGTCCAAGAGGCTCGATGGGGTAGCACCCGACGCGGTCGATCTCCGCGGCATCACGCTAACGGGCTACGATATCAAGGACAGGGAAGACACAGGTGGCGGTCCCTTCGATCCTGACGATAACCCGGTGCTCAAGCCCGCGGGTGCCGGTGGATCGCCGGCACCCGGAAGCAAGCCGGTCTACCTGCAGGAAATTATAAAGCGGTTGAACAGCCTGTTCGGTGAAGCCGCCCCCCTCCGTGACCAGGCTCATTTCGTCAATCAGATCGCATCGATCGCACAGGAGAACGAAATCGTGATGGCGCAGGTCGGTCAGAGTGACAAGCAGCTCGCCATGAAGGGAAATCTGCCTGGATCCGTTCAGAACGCGGTAGTCCGATCACTCACGTCTAATAAGAGCCTCGCTTCCCTGCTATTGAAGGAAGACCGCCAGGCGATGGGGATTCTGACCAACATCATTTATGACATCCTGAAGTCTGGCGAGAAGCTGGATGTAGACGCGCTTTCAGATGGCATCGTATGAGCATTTCGGACCAAAATTTCGGCCGTAGCAGTCGGCTCGGGCGCCACTTTCTTGATCGCGTCGAAGAGCGAGACGTGGATATCATGCTGCTCGAGGAGATATCCTGCGAGCCGGGTTTTCAAAATCTGGTGGCTTCGCTTACTCTTGATTCCAATACCGCCTGGTCCTTCCTCGAGGCCTGCAACTCCGTTTCTCCGGTTTCGGGCGGTGAGTCGGACCTCATCGCCCTGTTCGAGAACGGCGACCGGGTCGCCGCCGTCATGATCGAAAACAAAATTACAGCTCATTTCATGCCTGAGCAGGCCAGTCGGTATCGCTTGCGCGGTGACAAAGGGATCGAGACAGGGATTTGGTCCGAATACGTGACCGTTCTTGTAGCCCCGCAGCGATATCTGCAAGCCGATCATCAGGGCCATGTTTTCGATCGGTATGTCGCTTATGAGGACCTGCTACAGCACTTCCAGAGAGCCGATGCCGGTTTTCGTGGTATGTGGCGTGCCGGACTACTGGAACGAGCCTTCACCGGAGCCAAGTCGTCCGTCTATAATCGCGTGCCTGACGAGGTTACGACGGCATTCTTCCATGACTATTGGGCGATCGCCTCTTCGGAGTTTCCCGACTTACGGATGAAGCGCGACAAAGATCGACCCGCTAAAAGCACGTGGGTGCGCTTCTATCCAGATGTGGGACTGCCGACGCACGTGACGCTGTGGCACAAGCAAGTCGAGACAGATGCGGCGGACGTAAGCCTCAACTTCGCCCATACTAAGGTCGAGGACCTGCATGCGGCGATCGGACAGTTGGTGGGGTCCGATATGTCGGTCAGACAGAAGGGCGGCTCGGCAGTGATTCAAATCAACGCCGGGCCGCTGTCAATTTCCGCTGGATGCGAAGCGCAGCGTCAAAAAGTAATAGGTCACTTAGCAGCCGCCCGTCGATTAAGTGCATTTTTTGCTGACAACCGCCCGCTGCTGAGCGCAGTGCCACATAATTTATAGAAGAGCGTGGTCATGAAGGTGGATAATTGGGCGCGCTCTGCCCTCCAGGCAAAGGGTTCTTTGTGCACACGTGCTGGTTGGTCAATCGGTCTCGTATTCTTGATTTCAGCGGTTCTTGGATCGGTGGGCCGATCACTCACTTCCAGCAAGTATCTCGTTTCTCTGCTGTTGAAGGAAGGCCGCCAGGCAGAGCGGGTCTCGATACAGATCATCTACAACGTCTTGAAGTCCGGGGAGAAGCTGGATGTGAACGCTATGGCCTACGAGTGAGGCGGGCATCGACATCATGGACAGCAGGACAATAACGGATTCGAACGGGCGCACGCTGGTCTTCAGTGTCGAGGACTTCATAGCGCGCATCTGCGATGGCAACGGATGCTTCGTATGTGGAAAGCCACGCAGCCAGGTCCCCTTCAACGACGAGCATGTGATCCCTCGCTGGCTGCTGAAGCGCTACGGTCTTTTTGGGAAAAGCATCACCCTCCCGAACGGAGAGCAGCATGCGTATGGCACTTACACGATGGACTGCTGCGTTGCCTGCAACAGCCTTTTGGGGAAAAATCTCGAGAACCCTATAAGCGAGATGCTCAACGCCGGTTTCGAAAAGGTCGACCAGCAGCTGATGGACCCAGAATATGGTTTGCTTAGACTGAAGTCCCTCTTCGTCTGGCTATGCCTGCTGTTTATCAAAACGCATTTGAAGGACCGGGAGCTTCGCGAGCATCTCGATCGCCGAAAAGGCGATGCTCGCATATCGGATCAGTATGCCTGGGAAATGCTCCACCACATTCACTGCGTAGCGAGAGCCCCCTACATCGGCGGGGATTTGGCGCCGAGTGTGGTAGGCACCACGCGCTGGTTCCGGATCGAGGACAAGATGCTTGTCGATAAGTTCGATTATTTCGACCTGACTTTCGATCACACCATGGTCCTAAGAATCGGAGATCTCGGTTTGGTCGCGGTCCTGACCGATGGGGGAAAGTGCAGCCGGATGCTGCGAGATGTGCTGTTCGCAGTCGAAGGCGAGGTTCTGACAATGGTCCAGCTTCGTGAACTAGGAGCGCGCCTGGCGCTAGCCAACCGCCAGCTCATCAACCGGCCACGCTTCTACACGGCAATCGATAAGCGATCGGACGATGCGAGGATCATGCTGGGCGCCAAGCCCAATCCGGGACTGAAATGTGAACCCCTTGATCACGACGAGCTAGGCGAGATCATGGTCTTCGCACTGCGATCCTTTCTCGATAATCTCGAGATCGGCGGTGTGTCCGGTGCTAAAAAAATTGCGGCGATTATCAGGAAGGGAAGAAGCAGCTTCTTTCTCGATGAGGAAAAGCGCTTTATGTCGCGCTCAGTAGCGAAGCCGAGCTAAACTCCGTATCGGCTCAGTTCCTGCGGAGCTCGTAGCCATCTGCCGGAATACGCTTGTTCGGTTCCCACCCGTGGAATGAGATGTCGCCAGATTTTCTGAGAGCGGCCGCCATCGACCCAGCGTCCTTTTTCCGGATCGCATGGTCGGCAAGAAGCCTTGGCCAGACTTTGCCCCACTGGATGCCAGCTTCAGCAGAGGCAATGTCCAGTAGCGAAACCTTGGCCGCATCGCGTTGATCTTCGAGAAATTGGCGATGGGACACCGGCGCGGTTTCCCAGCTGCTGTCGAATAATGAGCCTTGTCCGGCAGTTTCACGCTTCTGAAGCGATCGCTGTCCCGAAATCATCGACTGCGCTTCCAACGCCTTGATCTGACAGTCCCTAAAGACGGCGATGCCCGGTGGCTCACGCGTGCCATACACCAAGAAGTAGAAAGTGCGGTTGGTGCCAGGGTAGCGAATATCGACATCGGCCACGTATTTGTAGCCGCCTACCGATTTCACCGCCTCCTTAAAGCACGCGAGGAAGGCAGCCTTGCGCTCGGCCGGCCCCGCCGCCTCGGCGGATGCGATGCGCGGCCGCCAGTCGATTCCGGGGAGCAGGCGATCGTAGGTGTCACTCAAGCTTTCGAGCGTCGTGAACCTGTTGGCGAAGTCGAACATGAAATTGAACACGACTTCACTCTGGGGGCGGGCCAGCAACGAGCGAAGCGCTTCGAGGTCGAGCTTGAAGCCCTTGGGATCAATGAGCGAAAACGTGAATGCCCGGCTCGGAATGCCCGCCGCGATCGTTGGGGCAACGTTGAGGAAGTCGCCGCGATGCGGGTGGACGGTAACTTCAGGAAAAAGGGATCCGATCGTTTCAAGTTCAGCAAATGGCTGTGCCTGCTTCTCGACCAGATGGGCAGTCATCCTAACGCTGCGCCGATGCTGCGGCATGTCCAGCCAGGATTGACGAGCACCGGCCATGCTCTGCAGGGCGATCCCGAACGACGTATCTGCGTAAGCCTCGCCTCCGCTCTTCCACGGGCCTGAATAGCCGTCAACGTAGACGACCTCATCGTAAGCGCTGCCGATCTTATGAACTAGGCGCTCGAGGTAGTTGCGCAGGAAATGATGTTTGACGAAGGCTTGCTCGCGACCGGCATAATGCGGCGGGACTTCGATATCAATCATGCCGCAACAAGGCTCGGCATTTCATTCCATTCCCGGCCATCCAGCTCGCGCCCACCGGTCTTTGGCCTGATGCCGCCCCATTGCTTGAAGAAAAAGGCGACATCCTGCACTTCGCACTGTTGCTGGATATCGCGAACCCATTCAGGATCCATGGGTCGTGCGCCAGGTCCGCTTTCGCCACCGACGATTACCCAGTGAATGCCTGACAAGTCCAATCTACCGACAGGCGCGATCAGCGGCTCTATCGAAAGGAAGCGCACGGATGCCGGCGCCTGGCGAATATGCTGTATTCGCGACTTCGCCTTTCCATCTTCGACGGACGTGCCGAGCCAGATGTGCTCGGGTGCAAAGCGTCCTTCGTAGCGAGACTTTAGGTAGTCTCGCATCAACGAACTGCGCTTCGTCAGGACTTGGAAGGTGTGCCAGTCAGCTGCCTCCATCGTATCGAACACCTGATCGACGAAGGAGCGTGGCACCCCCTTGTGGAACAAGTCGCTCATCGAATTGACGAAAATCATCCGTGGCCGTCGCCAGCTTAAGGGCTGCTCCAGTCTTGCAGGTCGCAAGGTCAAATCGAAGCCATTTTCGAACGGATGTCCAGGGACGCCGCGGAAGCGTTCGGCGAAGCGCAGAGCATAGCAGTTATCGCAGCCACGCGTTATCTGCGTGCAACCCGTGACAGGGTTCCACGTTGCATCAGTCCATTCGATGGCGCTACCGTCCGCCATATCTCTCCCAAGAACACTTCGAGAACAGTGCCACAGTGTGAATCGGCTTGCAACCGCATCTAGGCCAAACTCGAACTACCTTCAAAGGAGGCGGGGTCAGCGTGTAGCCATCCAAACAGCGCAGCGCTGGCCCCGACTGGCATTGCAGCGAATTAGTAAATGGCCCAGGACCCATCGCCTTGCGATGGGCACGTAGGACCGTCCATAACAGTTACTTAGGCGATTTTTAGTGATTGCATAAGGGCCTGAAATTGATGGAAAAAACTATCTGTTACAGGCTTAGTTACAGGGAGAGACCCGTGATTCCCCTTCTGAGGAATTTTGGTGTTTTGCGCCGGGCGCGCGTCCTTGGTGCTAATCTCTCCGCTACGCTGCGGGGCACCTGCGGGCGGCCGTTCGGCCTTGCCTCCGCCTGGTCGGCGTCGGGTATG
>PPFU01010883.1_pt1 | contig 12447 bp, 16 predicted proteins | sample 1535991 | NCBI WGS metagenome assembly PPFU01 (sample SAMN04901290, study PRJNA319586) | Hypolithon metagenome, whole genome shotgun sequencing project. | isolation source: Antarctic Hypolithon | place: Antarctica: Miers Valley | collected 2014 | reverse complement strand
TCGGCTGAAGCCGACAAGCCGGGGGTGGAGTTCAGGGGGTTAGCCGGCGTGGGTGTGGCGTTCGACGAAGCGGCAGGGGAACGGCATTTTGTGAGCAACGCGGGTGAATGCGGAGCGGGCGAGGTCGCGGGGAACGCCCGAAAGCTCGAAAAGCACCGTGCCGGGCTTGACGCGGGCGGCCCAATACTCGGGTTCCGCCTTGCCTTTGCCCATGCGGGTTTCGAGGGGCTTCTTGCTCATGGGCTTGTCGGGAAAGACCCGCACGAACAGTTTTCCCTGGCGGGCGACGTACTGCCGGGCGGCGATGCGGCCGGCCTCGATCTGGCGGGCGGTAAGCAAGCCCCCTTCGGTGACCTGAAGGCCAAAGTCGCCAAAGGCGACGGTGTTGCCGCGGCTGGCGTTGCCGCGGAGCTTGCCCCGCATCTGCTTGCGGTATTTGACTCGTTTGGGCATCAAGGGCATGGCGGGTCTCGGTGAGGGGCGGGGGGTGAAGGAGGGTGAGAAGGCGGCTAAGCCGCAAGCGGCTAACGGCGGCCTCGGGCGCGGGCGGAAGCGCCGGCGGCCTTGGATTCGTAATCTTGGGTGTCATCCTGGCTGTACATGCCGTTGTAGACCCACACCTTCACTCCGATGGAGCCGTAGGTCGTGTGGCTCTCGGCGAAGCCGTAGTCGATGTTGGCTTGCAGCGTGCCCAGCGGGATCGCGCCAAGGCGGATCTCCTCGGACCGGCTCATCTCGTGGCCACCCAAGCGACCCGACAGCATGATTTTGCAGCCCACGGCCCCGGCGTTCATGGCGGCCTCGCCCTTCATCTTCATCACGCGGCGGAAGCTCGCCCGCTTTTTGAGCTGCTCGGCAATCGATTCGGCGACGAGTTGACCATCTTTGTCGGCGTTGGGGACTTCGATCACGTTGATCGAGACGTTCCGGCCGGTGAGGTTCTGCAGGTCGGTGGTGAGCAGGTCGATCTCGCTGCCCTTGGGCCCAATGACCAGGCCGGGCCGGGCGGACTTGATGATGACCTTCAGCTCCTCTCGGGTCCGCTCGATGTGAATGTCCGAGACGGCCGCGAAGGGGGGCCTGCGGTTGAGCCGCTGGTCGAGGTATTCGCGGATCCGCTGGTCCTCAATGAGCAGCTCGCCATAGAGCGCCTTGGGCGCGTACCACCGGCTTTTGTGCGGCTCGGTGATGCCGACGCGGAAGCCGAAGGGGTGTACTTTCTGTCCCATGGGGGGTTCTCAGTTCTGAAAAAAAGGCGGAGACGCTAAGCCGCGAGCGGCTCTAGGCCTCGTCGACGCCGACGGTTAGGTGGCTGGTACGTTTGAGGATCGCGTGCGCTCGGCCGCGGTCCTTGGGTTGGAATCGCTTGATCGTGGGGCCTTCGTCGACGCGGGCGTCGCTGACGACGAGGCGTCGGACATTGGCCTCGTCCTGGTCGGCGTTGGCGATGGCGGCGTTCAGGGCGGTCTTGATCAGCACGGCGGCCCTCTTTTTAGAGAGCTCGAGCGTGATGATCGCCTTGTCGACCGGCATATCGCGGATCAGGTCCATGACCAGCCGCGCCTTCTGCGGGCTGATCCGGGCCATGCGGTGGGTGTTGGTGTAGAGGGCCATGACGCGGGGGTTAGGACGGAGCGGGGTGAGGAGCGCCACCGGCGGTGGCGGCGTGGTAGTGGGTTAGCGGACACCGGTGCGTTGGGCTTTGGTACCGGCGGTGTGGGCTCGGAAGAGTCGGGTGGGGCTGAACTCGCCGAGCTTGTGGCCGACCATGTCTTCAGTGACGAACACGTTGAGGTGTTCCTTGCCGTTGTAGACGAGGAACGTGTGGCCGACGAACTCGGGGACGATGGTCGACGCGCGGGCCCAGGTCTTGATGGGGTCGCGTCGGTCCATTTGGTTCAACTGCTCTACCTTGCGGTAGAGCTTGAAATCCACGTAGGGGCCTTTTTTGAGGGATCGTGCCATATCGGTCTTTCATAGAGCCCGGCCGTCTCGGCCGGGGTTGAAGGCGCTAAGCCGCTAGCGGCGTAGGGGTCAGCGGAGTTTCACCTGGCCATAGCGTTTGGAGATACGGCGGCGGATGATGCGTTTGTTGGAGGCTTTGCCGGGCTTGCGGGTGCGGCCGCCCTTGGCGAGCACGCCGGTTTTGGAGGCGGGGGGTCGGTTGCCCTTAGACCGGCCTTCGCCGCCGCCCATGGGGTGGGAGTGGTGGCTCATCGCGACGCCGCGGGTGTGGGGTCGGCGGCCGAGCTTGCGATTGCGTCCGGCCTTGCCCAGCACGACGCGGTTGTGGTCGGTGTTGCCCACCTGGCCGATGGTGGCGCGGCAGTTGACGCTGACCTGTCGGGTCTCGCCCGACGGGAAGACGAGCGTCGCCCACTTGCCTTCGCGGTTGGTGAGGCGGGCGTAGGTGCCGGCGGAGCGGCAGAGCTGACCGCCCTTACCCGGCTGGAGTTCGATGCAGTGGACGTTGAGGCCGGTGGGGATGAAGGCGAGGGGCACGCAGTTGCCCACGACAGGTTCGATTCGCTCCTTCGAGGAGTTGACCTTCATGCCATCGGTCAGGCCGATGGGCGCAAGGATGTAGCGTCGTTCGCCATCGGCGTACTCCAGCAGGGCGATGTTGGAGGAACGATTGGGGTCATACTCAATGCCGACGACGGTGGCGGGCTCGTCAAGGCGGTTGCGGGTGAAGTCGATGACGCGGTATCGACGCTTGTGGCCTCCGCCGCGGGACTGGACGGTGATCTTGCCCTGGTGGTTGCGGCCGCCGTTCTTGGGGAGCGGGCGGAGGAGCGCCTTCTCGGGCGACTTTTTGGTGACCTCGGAGTGCAGGTTCACCGTGGCGTTGCGTCGGCCGGCGGAGGTCGGGTTGTAGATGCGAATGGCCATGGTGGCTGCTTAGGTAGTCCGACGGTATCGGCGGGGGCATGGGGTCCGGCGGGTAGGGCCGGTAATGTCCGATCCGGGCCGCGACGGCCCGGGTATTTAGAAGAGGTCGATCCTGTCGTCGGGGTGGACCTGCACGGTGGCGGATTTGGTGTCGGGTTGACGGCGTGGTCCGAAGCGGGTGCGAAACTCTTTGCCCTTGTGCACCTGGGTCGAGACCTTATCGACGCGGACGCCGTAGAGCTCCGCGATGGCGCGGCGGACCTGACTCTTGTCGGCCGAGAGGGGAACCTCGAAGCGATAGCGGTTTCGCGTGGAGGCTTCCCAGGTGGACTTCTCGGTGATCAGCGGACGTTTGATGATGTGGGTGGCTTCCATTTAGGTGTTCACCTCGTGCTCCGGGGTATTGGAGGAAGAACCGACCGCTGAAGCCGACTCCGCTGAGGCGGAGGCTTCTTGAGAGAGGCGCTGGGTCTTTTTGACGTTGATGGCCTGCTGGGTGATTCTGGCCAGGTAGGCCTCGAAGGGGGCACGCTCGGCGAGCAGGTAGCGGTGGTTGAGCAGGTCGTAGACGTTAAGGCGGTCGATGTGGGTCAACGTAACGCCGTCGACGTTGCGTGCGGAGGAGGCGTCGTGCCCGCGGGTGTCACCCAGGGCGACCAGGCAGGAGCGGTCGACGCCGATTTTGGAGAGCAGTTCGTGGAACGATTTCGAGGAGGGCTTATCGGCCGATCGGATCGAGTCGAAGGAGTCGACGATTTTGAGCTCGTGGTCGAGGATCTTGCAGAGCAGGGCGTTGCGGTTGGCGAGTCGCCGCATCTTCTTGGGCATGTCCTGGCGGAAGTCGCGAGGCCGTTTGGCGAAGCCGTGCCCGCCGCCGCGGAGGATGTTGGTGCCTCGGTCACCGCGTCGTGCGTTGCCGGTGCCTTTTTGTTTGTAGAGCTTGCGGCTGGAGTAGGCGACCTCGGCGCGGCTTTTGGTGCGGACGGTGCCCAGGCGTCGGTCTGCGTGGTAGCGGACGAACGCCTGCTTGAGCAGCACGGGGTGAACCTCGCCGCCCAGTGGCAACTCGTCGACTTGGAGCGTGTCCACCTGCTCGCCGTTGGGATTGTGGATCGGTACTTCGATCATGTTTTCATCTCGCCGGGGCGTTCGGGGGGGGGCTTCCGATGTGGTGGCAGCAAAGCTCGGCCGTTGGGCCGGGGGGTGGGGTTCGCCGGATGTCGTAGCGACGGGGTATCGGGTGCGGGTGGCGTGGGTGGGCCGACCTGTTCGACGGGCGTCGCAGACGCAGTTCAAATGGCCTTGTTGTTACTTGTTGGCCTTGCGTTTGTAAAGTCGCTTGGACTCCTGGATCATAAGGAGCGAGCCCTTGGCACCGGGCACGGGGCCCTTGACCATGATGAGGCCCTGCTCGCTGTCGATTTTGATGATGGGGAGGGAGCGGACGGTGACCCGCTCGTCGCCCATGTGTCCGGCCATGCGGATGCCCTTTTTGGGCTTGCCGGTGCCGCGGTTGCTGGCTCGGCCGCAGACCGAGCCGGGGGAGCGGTGCTTCCGCTCGACGCCGTGGCTAGCCTCTTGACCGGCGAAGCCGTGGCGCTTCATCGCGCCTTGAAACCCTTTGCCCTTGCTCTGGCCGATGACGTCGACGAACTTAATGTCCGTGAGTGCGTCGGCGGTGAGTTCCTGGCCCAGTTCATACGTCGCCGAGCCCCCGGCGTCAAGCCGAATTTCGCGGTGAGTCCGCTTGGGGGACACGCCTGCCTTGGCGTCGTGGCCGATGAGGGGCATGGTGGAGTTGCGGGGCTTGACGTTGTCAAACGCCAACTGCACCGCCTCGTAGCCGTCGGTCTCCAGGGACTTCACCTGGCTGACGAAGCACGAGCCGACGTGGATGACCGTGACGGGCACGTTGACGCCATCGTCGGTGTACAGCCGGGTCATTCCGATTTTTTTACCAAGCAGTGCGGCGGGCATAGCGTGTTCTCCGGGGCTGGTGAGCGGTCGGCTCGCCTGATCGTGCGGCGGGTGGATTCGCGGCAGGGGATCGTGGCCCTGTTCGAGGCGCGGGGGGTGTGGGTGGGCGAGGGATGAAGAGCTAAGCCGCAAGCGGCTATCAAGCCTTGATCTTGACGAAGACGCCGGCGGGGACGACGAGGCGGTTGAGGGCCTCGACGGTGCGGGCATTGGGTTCTTTGATGTCGATGATGCGTTTGTGGGTGCGGATCTCGAACTGTTCGCGGGACTTCTTGTTGACGAATGGCGAGCGGAGCACGGTGTACCGCTCGATCCGCGTGGGCAGCGGGATCGGGCCGGCCACTTGGGCGTTGGTCCGCTTGGCGGAGTCGACGATGTCCTTGGCGGAAGCGTCGAGGGCTTGGTGGTCGTAGGCCTCCATCCGAATTCTGATCTTGCCGCCGGTCATCTTGAGTAGTCCGTATGAGCGTGTTGTGCTGGATCGATCCGATAAAACCGCCCCACGTGCGGCACGGCTGAACCGTGCATCCCGCGGGGCGAGCCGGGTAGTGTAACAGGGGCATGGGCGGTGTCAACCTGCTCGCGTGAGAAAATGCTTGGGCCGGTCCGGGTCGTGATATTGTGTGGACATGGTGCTGCCCGGAAAGAAGCTGGACGACCGCATGACGCTCCAGGAGTACCTCTCTTTCGAGGAGGCCTCGGACCGCCGCCACGAGTTTCACGCGGGGGAGGTGCTCGAGATGAGCGGGGGGACGTACACGCACTCGCGTGTGACGACGAACCTGGTGATGACGCTCGGTGGAGGGTTACGGGGCGGCCCGTGCCAGGTGCTGGACGCGAACATGAGCGTCGCCACCCAATTCACGCAGCGGTATGTTTACCCCGATGCATCCATTCTCTGCGACGAGCCCGATTTTCTTCCAGGCGACGCGAGCGAGAGGATTCTGGTGAACCCCCGCGTGGTCTTCGAGGTGCTCAGCGACTCGACCGAAGCCTACGACCGGGGCGGCAAGTTTCAGCACTATCAGTTGATCCCGTCGCTTCAGGAGTACATCCTGATCGCTCAGCACGAGGCTCGCATCGAAGGCTTCCTGCGGATGGACGACGGCGGGTGGAGCATGATGTCGTGGGTGGGGGCGGACGCGGTGGCACGGGTCCGGAGCGTCGAGCTGGACCTGCCGCTGTTGGAGGTGTATCGCGGGGTGGAATTTTCTCAGAGGGCTGCGGGTGATGGCATGGGCGTCGGGATTCCCGTTGAGTGAGCGGGGTATGTCGCGGGATCGGCGGTTCAGGGTTGTGAACGCCGGAGGTGACTGCTTTCGTCGCGTGAGGGGCCGACGGGTTGGCACCCGCGGCTACGATCTTCACTCGTGGCGCAACGCGACGATGGGGTCCTGCCTTGACGCCTTGATGGCGGGGTAGAGCCCGAAGACGACGCCCACCCCCGTCGCCACCGCGAACGCGATGCCCACCCACATTGGCGCGACCAGCGGCGGCTCGATCCGCACGAGCGCTTCGCTGATCCGCCCCAGCGACGGGCGGAGCAGGCGGTGCAGCCCGATCCAGCCCACGCCCAGCCCGACGCCGATGAGCCCGCCCAGCCCGGAGAGGGCGGTCGTCTCGATCAGGAACTGCGTCACGATGTCCCGCCGCCTCGCCCCCAGCGCCCTACGGATCCCGATCTCGCGGGTCCGCTCGGTCACGCTGGCGAGCATGATGTTCATGATGCCGATCCCCCCGACCAGCAGCGACAGCCCCGCCACCACGACGCTGAGCACGTTGAACAGGAACTGCGTCCGCTCCGCCTGTCGAAGCAGCTCCAGCGGCACGGTCACGCGGACATCGTCGCCCTTGGCGTGGTCCTTGAGCAGCACCGCCTCGACCTCCCCCGCGACCCCCAGCACCGCCTCTTCCCGGGGCACCTGCACGATCAGCCGCGACAGCTCGACCTGCGTGAGCTCCATCGAACCTTGCGATCGCTTGGCGCGGACGTCGCCGAAGCGGGCGGTCGCCGTGGGCAGCGGGATGTGGACCTCGTGATTGGGATCGCGGTCGTCCAGCGAACCCCCCCCACCCGCCGCCTCCGCGTGCCCGCCGACCCGCTCCAGCACGCCGACCACCATGAAAAGCTGCTCATCCACGCGGAACGTCGCCCCCAGCGGGTCGATCAGCGGGAACAGGTCCGTCGCCACATCATCGCCGATGACGGCCACGTTCCGCAGTTCCGCCGCATCGCCGCGGGTGAGGTATCTGCCCCTGGCGACGCGGAGGAAGGCGGTATCGAGCAGCTCGGGCTCGGTGCCATACACCTCCGCCTGGGAGGTGCGTCGGCCGCGGGCGACTTCGTTGCCGACCTGCTTGAGCACCGCGATCCGCTGGATGGGGCCGACGGTGGCCTCGATGCGTCGCAGGTCGCGGTAGAGGAGCCCGTAGGCCGCGAGACGTTGATTGCCCCCGCCGGTCTGCTCGGCTGTCGCGGGTGGCTGAACGGATTTGATGATAATGTTGGTCGCTCCCAGGCGGCGGATGTCCGCGAGCGCCGCCTGCTTGGTCCCCTCGCCATAGCCCGCGATCGTCACCACCGCCGCCACGCCGATGATGATGCCCAGGGCGGTCAACAGCGACCGCAGCTTGTGCAGGTAAAGGTTCTGCAGGCCAAGGACGAGGGTGGAGAGGAAGAAAGCCATCGAGAGGGCTCACGCAAAGGCGCAAAGGCGGGAAAAAGAACGGATGCAGCGAACGGATCGTATAGCTTTGACCGTGCCACAACCCAACTTCGCCCACGCTCGACGTCGGAAGCGTTGCTGAGCGTCCGCTCGATATCGATGCCCCGCCTCCTCTTCGCGGCTTTGCGGCTTTGCGCCTTTGCGTGAGTCCATTCCCCCGTCGAGGCCGATACCATGCTCCCATGCCCGAGATCGAGATCGGCACCGAGACCGAGCGAGGCACCCACTGGGCTTACGACGTCACCGTCTACGCCGACGGGCGGGCGCACCGTTACGACGTAACGATGTCGTTCCAGGACTACGACCTTTGGTGCCGCGGCCGAACCGCCCCGTCCCGCGTCGTCGAAGCCGCCTTCGAGTACCTGCTCGACCGGGAACCCCCCGACACCATCCTCGCCCGCTTCGACCTCTCGACCATACGAAGATACTTTCCGACGGTGGACAAGGAACTGCCAGGCCGAATCTAAATCTTATATAGCCCGGCCATACTGGCCGGTTTTTTTGTCGGAGTTTTTCAATCGCACCGCGGTCAAAACTCATCGCCCATACGCGGGGCCTCCGGAAAAGGTGGGGCGGGCATGAAGCAGCGGGCCAAGATGGCCCGGTTATATATCAATCAAGGCTCGGCCGGCACCCGCCGCCTCCCATCCCCCGGCTCCACGCCCAGCTCCTCAAACCGCCTCGCCGCCGACATCGCCTTCCCATCCAGCTCCCCCATGAACTGGTCATACGCCTTCACCGCCCTGCCCAGCCCCTTGCCCACCGCCTCCGCGTGCTCCGACAGCACCGCCAGCCGCGCGTACAGCTCACGCCCCAGCCGCTGCACCTCCCGCGCATTCTCCGCCAGCCGCTCCTCACGCCAGCCCAGCGCCACCACCTTCAGCAGTGAGATCAGCGTCGTTGGCGAAGCGATCACCACCCCCTTCGCCATCGCCTCCTCAATCAACCCCGGCTTCACCGACACCGCGGCGTGCAGAAAGCTCTCGCCCGGCACGAAAAGCACCACAAAGTCCGGGCTCCTCTCAAATTGACTCTGATACGCCTTCGTCGACAGGTTCCGCACCTGCGTCTCGATCTGGCCCACATGCCGCTCCATCCCCGCCCGCTGATCGGCCGGGTCCTCCGCCTCCAACGCGGTGAGGTACGCATCGAGGTTCGTCTTCACATCAATGACGATCGTCCGCTGTGATGGCAGCCGCACGATCATGTCCGGCCGACTGCGGCCGCCGTCGCCATCGTCCACCGTCGCCTGCTCATAAAAATCGCAGTGCGGGATCATCCCCGCCAGCTCCGCCACACGCCGAAGCTGCACCTCACCCCACCGCCCCCGCACCTCCGGCCGACGCAGCGCGGTCACCAGCCGGGCCGTCTCCGCCTGCAGCCGCGTCTGCCCATCGATCGCCGCTCGCACCTGCTCACGAAGCTCGCTGTATGCCCCTGCCCGCTTCCGCTCGATCTCGCTCGTCGCCATCGCGTGACGATCCAGCCCGTCGCGGATCGGGCGGAGCATCGCCTCGATCGACGCCTCCCGCTGCTTGAGCGTGCTAACCGCGGCCGCCTGCTCGCGCGCGAACCGCTCACCCGCCAGGTCGAGGAAGCGGCGGCTGGAATCCTCGAGCACATCGCCCGCGATCGCTCCGAACGCTTCGCTCGCGCGGCTCTGGGCCGCCTCGTGCGCCTCGCGGACCTCCCGCAGCCGATCCGCGTGGACCGCCTCCCGCTCCACCGCCGCCGCCAACCGCTCCCGCATCTGCACGCAAGCCGTCCCCAGCGCCACCGCCAGCAGGGCGAGCGCGGTCGCCACCAACGCCAGAATCACGGCCACGGGGTCCATGCCCCCTGTATACCAAACAAAAAGCGGACACGCTCGCCCGGGCGACCGCGGTTGCGGTCACCCCTTCACATCGATGTGCGGCCGACCCTCCCCCCGCTTGCTCGGCTGATCGCTCGGGTGCGGGTCGGCGGGGTGGGGTGAGCGGTGGTCGGTGTACGCCTCGGACGCCGACGAACTCTCGATCGCCTGCGTCAGTTCCACCTCATCGCCCGGCCGGGCGGGGTGCGCCGCCTCATCGTCGTGACGCCGCGCCGCCCGCAGCTTCTTCACCGACTCCTTCACCTGCACCTGCGACGCGGCCACGCTCGAGGCGATGTTGAGCTGGGCGGGAGAGAGGTCCATGCGAGAAGGCGGGGGGGAGGGGGGAGGGAGGAGGGAGGAGGGAGGCGGCTTTATGAGAGAGCGAGTTCTAACGTCTGAGCATTCTGAAAAACGTCGGCTGAGGCCGCTTTAGCGGCCGGCACGGCTTGAGAAAAGAAAGTTGCGGTAAGTTATCCAGAAGTCGCGTTCATAATTTGAGTCTGAAAGCTGAAAGCTGAAAGCTGATTCCGCATTTGCCTTCTCACCTGCCCCCCCCTCCTCATCGGCCCAATCTCCCTCCCGATCCCAACCCCGCCGCGGTTAACACTGTTCGCCTCCCCGCGTCGGCTATCCTATTGAGACCGGCCTCACCCCCGCGGTTCCCCATGCCCCAGCGACCCCCCCTCCTGCGTAACCTCGCCCTTCTGCTTTGCCTCGTGGTGCTGCCGACCGGCTGCAACGTGGTCGGCTACGGGGCGCAGCTGGTCGCGGGGCCCAAGAAGAAGGTCCGCGTGCCCGCCCAGTACACCGACCTGGCGGGGCGGCGGATCGCGGTGCTCGTGAACGCGGACGAGTACATCCTGTTTCGCTACCCCAACGCGACCCTCGACGTGAACAAGGTCGTCGCCAACGCCATCGCTGAGCATGTCCAGCCCGAGCCAACCATCGCCGACCCGCGGAACGTGGTGAAGTATCAAAAGGCCAACCCGCAGTGGGTGATGGTGAGGCGGGGCAAGCTGCTCGAGGCGTTTGGGGTGGATCGGCTGATCGTGGTCGACCTGATCGAGTACCGCACCCACGAGCCGGGCAACCTCGAGTTGTACCAGGGCCTGCTCTCCGCACAGGTCGAGGTGTACGAAGCGGGGGCCGAGGACCCCGACCAGCCCGCCTTCGCCGCCACCGTCGAGAGCCGATACCCCGACAACAGCGACATCGGCCGACCCAACATCGGCGAAGACAAGATGCAGGTGGCGCTGCTGGACAACTTCAGCGTCGCCGGCGGCGGGCTGTTCTTCGACCACGTGATCGAGGTCGACCGATGAGCAACACGCGGATCCATGCCCTAACCGCCGCGATGCCGCTTTTCCTGCTGCCGGTCGGGGTTAGCGTCCTCCCCGGCTGCTCAGTGCTGGGGATCGTCGCATCCGCGGCCGAGCGAGTCCCCGCCGCCCATAAGCTCCGCGATGTCAAGACGCTCGTGCTCGTCGACGACCCCAACGACCGGCTCCCCGACCCCATGCTCCGCGAAGTCGTCGCACGCCATGTGGGCTACCAGCTCCAGCAGCACGGGGTGCTCTCACAAACCATCGTCGATCCCGACCGCCTCCGCGACCTCGCGGATCAACTTGGCGACCGCTACGCCAACACCGCGATGGACGCCCTCGCAAGGCATCTCGACGCGGAGCAGGTCATCCACATCCAGATCGAGACGCTCCTGCTCCGTGCTACCAACGGCCTACTCAACCCCAACGCCACCGTCAGCGTCACCGTCGTCGACCACACCGGCCAACGCCTCTTCCCCTCCCCAGGCCCCCTCCACGACCCCGGCGACCCCACCCCCGGCCAACGCCTCGCCATCGAAGCAGGACCCCCCCGCTACGCCGACACCGACCGCACCGCCCAAGCTACCCTCACCCGCGAACTGGCCGAAAAAATCGGCCTCGACGTCGGCCGCCTCTTCTTCAAACACCAGGCGACGAAGCGGGGCGAGTGAAAATCCAAATGACCAACGAGCAATGACCAATGACCAATGACCAATGACGAATCCGCCGCGAGATGAAGCGCCGCCACTTGTCACGTTCCGCTCGGTGCTCATCCCATTGATCACCAATCCACAATCGCCTCCGCAAAATACGTCACCACCAAATCCGCCCCCGCCCTTAAAATCGCGGCGGTGCTCTCCATCGCCACCGCCTCCAAATCCACCCAGCCCCGCTCCGCCGCCGCGTGAATCATCGCATACTCGCCGCTGACGTGATACGCCACCACCGGCACATCGCACGCCGCCCGCACCCCCGCCACCACATCCAGGCACACCATCGCGGGCTTGACCATCACCATGTCCGCCCCCTCCGCCAGGTCCTGCGCCAGCTCCGTCCGCCACTCCCGCCGACGCCGCGGGTCCATCTGATACCCCCGCCGATCCCCAAACGCCATCCCCCCGCCCCCCGCATCGCGGAACGGCCCATACAGGCTCGACGCGTACTTCACGCTGTAACTCAAAATCGCGGCCTCCTCAAACCCCGCCCCATCCAGCCCCCGCCGCACCGCCGCCACCTGCCCATCCATCATCCCCGACGGCGCGATCACATCCGCACCCGCCTTCGCCTGCGCCGCCGCCAGCACCGCCAACTGCTCCAACGTCGCATCGTTGTCCACCCAAACCGTCCCCGCTGCGTCGTGCTCCTTATGAACCGCCGCGACTTGTCGCGTCTTTGCGGCGATCGGCCCGCAATGCCCATGGTCCGTGTACTCGCAAAAGCACGCGTCCGCGATCAACACCACCTCCAGCCCCGCCCCCTTCGCCTCGCTCATCGCGCGGTTCACCGCCGCATCCGGCGACGCCGCGTGCATCCCCATCCCATCCTTGTGCTCCCGCGACGTCATCCCAAACAGCAAAAACGCCCGCACCCCCCGATCCGACAACCGACGCATCCGCTCCACCGCCCCCCCCGGCCCCCCCACCGGCAACTGCTCCACCCCCGGCATCGACTCCAC
>PPFU01011534.1_pt1 | contig 12457 bp, 11 predicted proteins | sample 1535991 | NCBI WGS metagenome assembly PPFU01 (sample SAMN04901290, study PRJNA319586) | Hypolithon metagenome, whole genome shotgun sequencing project. | isolation source: Antarctic Hypolithon | place: Antarctica: Miers Valley | collected 2014 | reverse complement strand
CTCGGCGGCGCCGGCGGCGGTGCCGGCGGCGGGTCGCTGTCGCTCGGCGAGCGCGAGGGCGGCAACGCCACCGTGCAGCTCGAGGTCGACGGCGCCACGGTGGGCGTGGCCGCGGTCGACGAGACCAACACCATCCTGGTGCGCGCCAAAGGCAACGCGTGGAAGTCGATCCGCGCCGTGATCGACAAGCTCGACGTGATGCCGATGCAGGTGCACATCGAGGCGCAGGTGGTGCGAGTGGCGCTGTCGGGCGAGTTGAGCTACGGCGTCAACTGGTTCTTTGAGCGCGCGGTCACCGACAATGGCCTCCCCGTGTTCGCACCCCCAGCGGCGGGTGGGCCCAGCAGCTGGAGCACGCTCGCGGGCAGCATCGGCGGAATTGGCGGTCCGGGTGCCGCGTGGACGCTGGTCAGGAACGATGCCGCGGCAATTATCAGCGCCCTGGATGCGGTGACCGACATCAACATGCTGTCGACGCCATCAGTCTTCGTGCGTAACAACGCCGAGGCCACGCTGAACGTCGGCACGCGCATCCCGGTGCAGTCGACCTCGTTCAACCCCGGCGTCGGTACCGGCGGCACCATCAGCAACGTGCAGTACATCGATACGGGCACCATCCTCAAGGTGCGGCCGCGCGTGGCGCAGAACGGGCTGGTGTTCCTGGATGTGGTGCAGGAAATCAGCTCCGCGGATCAGATCCTTTCCAGCTGCAACCCCAGCACGAGCAACTGCAACCCGCGCATCGACACCACGCGGCTGAAGACCACCGCGGCGGTTCCCAGCGGCTCCACCGTGCTGATGGCGGGACTGATCGACGACGGCACCACGCGCGGCTCCACCGGACTGCCCGGCCTGAGCCGGATCCCGGTGATCGGCGGGTTGTTCGGGCGGCAGACGTCGTCGACCACGCGCACCGAGACGATCATCTTGCTGACGCCGTCGATCGTGCGCAATCCGCAGGAGGCGATCGACCTGACCGACGAGTACGGCCGCCGCTTCCGCGCGCTGGAACCGCTCAACCGGGCGCATTAGCCCGATGGCCGCAGGCGACGCGACGCGTGGCTGAGCGGCCGCCGGCCGCGGCGCTGCCGGTCGTGCTGCTGCCGGTCGGCGTCGACGACGACGCGCTCGATGCCTGCCTGGCGGGACTCGACGCCGGCACGCCTGCGGGCACGCGGGTCTGGCTGGGCGACGATGCGCAGGCCGGGCCGCGCGCGCTGGCGATCGTCGAGCGCTGGCTGGCGCGCACGCCGCTGCAGGCCCATTACACGCGCCGCGAGCGTCGCGTCGGCGAAGTGGCGCACCTCGACGAGATGCTTCGCGCCTGCGCGGATGCCGACGTGGTGGTGCTGGCGCCGGATGCGATCCCGGCGCCGGGCTGGCTGATGCAGCTGGAGGCCTGCCTGGCGCGCGACGGCGCGATCGCGACCGCGACCCCGTGGTGCAACGCCGGCGAGAGCGCCAGCTGGCCGCGGGTGGGTGAAGTGGGTGAGGCACCCGACGCAGCGCGCATCGCCGCCGCGGCAGCGGCCATGCCGCCGCTGCATCCCGAGCTCCCGGCGGCCGTCGACCATGCGGTTCTGATACGTGGCAGCGCGCGGCGCCGTGCAGGCGGGCTGGACGCGTCCAGCTACGCGTCCTGGTACGCGGCGCTGATCGACCTGTCGCTGCGGCTGTCCGGGCTCGGCTGGCGCAACGCGCTGTGCGAGACCGCGTTCGTCGCGCGCGGCGGCGAAGGCGGCCCGGCCGAGGGCGACCTCGACGCGCTGGCGGTGCGCTGGCCGGCGTGGCATCCGCGCCTGGCGACCTTCCTGATGGACGACCCGCTGCAGGCGATGCGCGCGGCGCTGTCGACGCGCTGGCGGCACGCGGCGGCGGCGCCACCTCAGGGCGAGCTGTTCGCGGGCGTTGCAGCGGATCCGGGAGCCGATGCGCCCCTGGTCCCGCATGACGACGCGGACGTGTTGCCGTGAGCATGCCGGTTGCCGCCGGGGCAGCCATCGCGGTGGTGCCGACCACGGTCGCGGCCGGTGACGGTATCGCGGCGATCGTCGTGACCCACGCCAGCGCGCCGACGATCGACGACTGCCTGTCGCGGCTGCGCGCCAGCGCTGGCGTGGTGGAGATCCGCGTCGTCGACAACGCGTCGGTCGACGGCACGCTGGCCATCGTGCAGCGCCACGCGCTGGCCGACGCGCGCGTGCGCTTTGTCGCCAACCCCGACAATCCCGGATTTTCCGCGGCCTGCAACCAGGGCGCACGCGACAGCGCGGCCCCGTGGCTGGCGTTCGTGAACCCGGACTGCCTGCCCGATGCGGACGCCCTGCTGCGCCTGCTGCGCCATGCGCAGGCACAGCAGCGGCCGTGCCTGCTGGGCGTGGACCTGGTCGACGACCACGGCGTCGGCGACGGTGCGGCACGGCGGCGTGATCCCGATTTCGCGGCGATGCTGTCGCGGCGCGCCGGGCGCGACCTGTCGCTGCCGCTGGATCCCGCGCGTGTGGTGCAGGCGGTCGACGCGGTCTCCGGTGCGCTGATGCTGCTGCCGCGCGCGCTGTTCGACCGCCTCGGCGGGCTCGATGCCGGCTACCGCCTGCACGCCGAGGACCTGGACCTGTGCCGCCGCGCGCGCGACGCCGGGGCGCTGGTGGCGGTCGCCAACGATGTCCACGTGGTGCACCTGCGCGGCGTCTCCAGCCGCGCGCGGCCGATCTTCGTCGAGTGGCACAAGCACCGCGGGCTGTGGCGTTATTTCCGCCGCTTCGAGGCCCCGCGTCGGACGCTGCTCGTCCAGGCGTCGGTGCTGGCAGCGATCGCCGGGCGCTTCGCGCTGTCGGTGCTGCGGCGGGTTCTACCTGACGCAGCGCGAGCACTCGCACCACGCCGGTAGCCGCTGCGGGTTGCGGTCCGGGGGGGCTGGTGCGCAAGCGATGGTTCGCGTGACGCCGCAGCGGCGTGATCGCGGTACCGGCATGTCAGCCCGGCCGGTCGCTCCGGGCGATCGCGAAGTGCTCATGGCCACGCACGTCGGCATGCCACGCCACGCCGTCGGCATCGAAGGCACGCACGCTGTCTCCCTGCCCACGCGCATCGACCACCGTGCCGACGCGGACGATCTGGACGCCGGTGGCTTCGGCGATGGCGGCCACATCGCTGCTGGCAGCAGCCGGTGCGGTAAAGCACAGTTCGTAATCGTCGCCGCCGCCTGCCTGCAGCGCGCGGCGCGCGTCGAGGTCGAAGCGGCTGCGCAGCAGTTCGGTCCACGGCAGCGCGTCGATCGCGAGTTCGACGCCGACCGCGCTCGCGCTGCAGAGGTGTCCGAGGTCGGCCACGACGCCGTCCGAGACATCGATGCACGCGCTGGCGACGCCACGCAGACGCAGGCCCACGTCGACCCGCGGCGTCGGACGGTCGAGCCGCGCACGCAGCGGCGCGTCGACAGGGCCGCTGCCGGCACGCCACTGCGCGAGCGCAGCGGCCGCCTCACCGACGGTCCCGGTGATCCAGACGCCGTCGCCCGGCCGCGCGCCATCGCGGCGCAGTGCCTGTCCCGGTGGCACGAAGCCGTGCGCGGCGACGCAGACCGACAGCGGCCCGCGCGTGGTGTCGCCACCGACCAGCGTCACGCCGTGCACCGCCGCCAGCGCGCCGAAGCCGTCGAGGAACGCATCGACCCACGCCGCATCGGCGCCGGGCAGCGACAGCGACAGCGTGCACCACGCGGGATCCGCGCCCATCGCGGCCAGGTCGGACAGGTTGACCGCCAGCGACTTCCAGCCGATGTCGCCGGGAGCGGTGTCGTCGGGGAAATGCACGCCGACGTTGAGCGTGTCCATCGCGACCACGATCTGCTGGTCGACGGGCGGCTGCAGCAGCGCGGCATCGTCGCCGATCCCGAGCACCACGTCGCCGCGGCGCGGTGCCGCGGCCGCGTGCGCGCGGATGCGCGCGATGAGGTCGAACTCCGCGGTCACCGTCGAACCGCGCTCAGGCGCCGCGCGTGCCCTGGATCTCGACCGCGCGCCAGTCGGCCGCGGCGCGATCGAGCACGCTGTTGACATAGGTGTGGCCGTGCTCGGACCCGAAGCGCTTGACGGTCTTCAGCGCCTCGTCGATCACCACCCGGTACGGCACATCGGGACGGTGCTGCAGCTCGTAGGCGGCGATGCGCAGCATCGCGCGCTCGATCGGGTCGACCTCGTCGATGCCGCGGTCGAGGAACGGCAGCAGCGCCGCGTCGAGCTCGCGGTAACGGGTGCCGACGCCCCGCACCAGCTCCTCGAAATACGGCAGGTCCGCCGCCTCGTGCGCCTGCTCGTGCGCGAACTGCGAGATCGCGTCGTCGGCCTTCGCCCCCGACAGCTGCATCGCATACACCGCCTGCAGCGCGCGCCGGCGCGAGCGCGATCGCGCAACCGGGTCGACGCCGTCGCGGCGCGGGCCGCGTCCCTGGCTCACGGCAGCGACGCCATCAGCGACGCCATTTCGACCACCACAAGCGCGCACTCCTCGCCCTTGTTGCCGTGGCTGCCCCCGGCGCGGTGCTCGGCGTCGATCTGGTCGTCGACCGCCAGCACGCCGTTGGCGACCGGCACGCCGGAGTCCAATGCCACGCGCATCAGGCCGTCGGCGCAGCGGTCCGCGACGTGCTCGAAGTGGCGCGTGTCGCCGCGGACCACGCAGCCCAGCGCGACGATGCCGCTGTAGACGCCAGACGCTGCAACCCGCGCGGCCGCCACCGGGATCTCCCACGCACCGGGCACGCGGATCACGTCGACCGAGGCCTCGCCGACGCCGTTGCCGGCGAAGGTTTCGCGCGCCCCGGCGACCAGCGCATCGGTGATGCGCGGGTTCCAGCGACTGGCGATGATCGCGAAGCGCGCGCCCTCGGGTGCGCGCAGTGCGCCTTCGTGGTGGGTCATCGGCCGGCGCTGTGGGAAGGGGGCGACAGTCTACCGCGCGTGCCGCGGCGCTCAGCCGGCATCGACGTATTCGACGACCTCCAGGTCGAAGCCTGCCAGGCCCACCTGCTTGCGTGGGGTGCCCATCACCCGCAGCCGGCCAAGCCCCAAATCGGCGAGGATCTGGCTGCCGGCACCGTTGCGGCGCCACTCGGCCAGCCCGCCACCCGCCGCGGGCGCGCCAGGCTGCTCACGGATGCGCGCCAGCAGGCGCTCGGGATCCTGCGGTTCGCCCAGCAGCACGAGAGCGCCGCTGCCGACGGCGGCGATCGTCGCCAGCACGTCGCCGACTGCGGGTCCGAAGTCCGCACGCCGCCAGTGCAGCGCGTCGGCCAGCGGGTTCTGCATGTGCACGCGCACCAGCGTGGGGGTGCCGGCGTCGGGAGCGCCGCGCAGCAGCGCGTGGTGCAGCACGTGGCTGATGCGGTCGCGGTAGGTGACCAGGGTGAATCCGCCGTGCTCGGTGTCGATCGCGCGCTCGTCGACGCGCTCGACCGTGTGCTCGGTCGCCACGCGATGGCGGATCAGCGCCTCGATCGAACCCATCTTCAGTCCGTGCTCGCGCGCGAACACCTCCAGCTCCGGCCGCCGCGCCATGCTGCCGTCGGGGTTGAGGATCTCGACCAGCACGCCGGCCGGCTCCAGCCCCGCCAGCCGCGCCAGGTCGCTGGCGGCCTCGGTGTGGCCGGCGCGGTTGAGCACGCCGCCGGGCTGTGCCTGCAGCGGGAAGATGTGGCCGGGCTGTGACAGGTCGCGCGGCGTCGCGTCGGGGCGGACCGCGGTGCGGATGGTGTGCGCCCGGTCGTAGGCGGAGATGCCGGTGGTCACGCCTTCCGCAGCCTCGATGCTGACCGTGAAGTTGGTGCCGTGCGAGGAGGTGTTGTCGCGGACCATCGGCGGCAGGCCCAGCTGCCGGCAGCGCTCGCGGGTCAGCGACAGGCAGACCAGCCCGCGCGCATGCGTGACCATGAAGTTGATGTCGGACGGCCGCACCAGTTCGGCGGGCATGATCAGGTCGCCCTCGTTCTCGCGGTCCTCGTCGTCGACGATGACGACCATGCGGCCGGCGCGGAGTTCCTGCAGCAGTTCGGGGATGGTGGCAAAGGGCATCGGGGCGCCTGGGGGAGGAAGGAGTCGGCGACCGCGCGGCGGTCGCGGTGGAGTCAGGCGGCTGCGGTGCGGGCGTCGCGATCGGGGATCAGCCGTTCAACATAGCGGGCGACAAGGTCGACCTCGAGGTTGACAGCATCCCCGACCGCGGCGCCGCCGAAGGCGGTGTGCGCGAGCGTGTGCGGCACCAGCGCGACCGCGAAGCCGGCGTCGTCGACATCGTTGACGGTAAGGCTGACGCCGTCGACGCAGATCGAGCCTTTCAGCGCGACGTAGCGCAGCAGCGTCGCCGGCGCCGAGAACCGCCAGCGCTGCGCGCGGCCGTCGTCTTCGATTGACGCGACGTGGCCGACGCCGTCGACGTGCCCGCTGACGAGGTGCCCGCCGAGGCGGTCGCCGACGCGCAGCGCGCGCTCGAGGTTGACGGCCGAGCCGACCGGCAGCGTGCCGAGCGTGGTCAGCGACAGCGTCTCGCTGGAGGCGTCGGCGTCGAAGCCATCGGCGTCGAAAGCAACCACCGTCAGGCACACGCCGTTGACCGAAATGCTTTCGCCCAGCACCACGTCGGCGGCCGCGCCGGCAAATCCGGGCAAGGTGCCGGCGGCAATGCGCAGCCGGGAGTCGCCGCCGCGGGGTTCGCGCGTGGCGAGCGTGCCGACGCCTTCAATCAGACCAGTGAACATCGTGCACTCCGGGCTCGGTAGGTCGATGACGCGCACGGGGCAGGCACGCGCAGGCGCCGCGCGTGGCCGTCTTCTTGCATCCGGACTTTCTGGAGGCACTTGCCTCCAACCGTCGGCTCCGGCATCGGACCGGATCTGCTGACCCCGCGCCGCGCCTTGGCGCGACAGCGGGCGCTCGCGGGCTCGCGCACTCCGGTGCCGACATCGCACCGGGGCACGCCTACCGCCGGTGGGGACTCGCACCCCGCCCCGAAGACGTCGCTCGCCGGCTGCTGCATCGCGCAGTCCCGGCGCGCGCAGTTTATCACCCGCCCTCAGGCGGCCGGCTGGCGCCGCGCGTGCACGGACATCGGCCGGCGCAGACGCTGCGTTGCGTCGCGGACGGCAGCGACGCCAGCGGCATCAACGGCATCAGCGACATCCGCGAGCGCAGCGCACGGCCTCAGCCTTCCGACGTTGACGCACTGGCTGGCACGGTCGACACCACCGCAGGCGACGACGCGGGTGTCGGCACGGCTCCGGCCTCCGGCCGCAGCAGCAGACGCAGGTCATCGCCGACGCGCACCGTCTCCATCAGCTGCAGCCGATGCCGCTGCGCCATCGCATCGATTCCGAGGCCCGCGAACAGCGGTCGCGCGCGGTCGCCGAGCAGCACGGGTGCCACGTACAGCAGCAGCTCGTCGACCAGCCCGGCGCGCAGGAATGCGCCGGCCAGCGTGGCCCCGGCTTCGACCTGGACCTCGCCGATGCCGCGCCCGGCGAGCAGTTTTAGGACCGCCTTCAGGTCCAGGCCACCACCGTTCATGGCGATCGCCGCGCGGTCCACGGCCAGGCCGCGCGGCGGCTTCGTATCGGGAGCGTGCAGGTAAAGCGTCGGCGCCGCGCCGTCGCGCACGCGGCCGCGCGCCACCGTCGCCAGCCCCGGATCCAGCACCACCCGCAGGGGCGGCACGAAGCCGATGTCGTCGTCCAGCCGCACCGTCAGCCGCGGGTCGTCGGCCAGCACCGTGCCGGAGCCGGTGAGCAGCGCGCCGCTGCGCGCGCGCCAGTGCATGACGTCGGCGCGGGCGGCGTCGCCGGTGATCCACTGCGAGCTGCCGTCGGACAGCGCGGTGCGGCCGTCCAGGCTCATGCCGAGCTTGATGCGCAGCCACGGCCGGCCGCGTTCGACCCGCGACAGGAACGCGCGGTTCAGCGCCCGCGCCTGCACGGCCATCAGCCCGTCGGTGACCGCGATGCCGGCTTCGCGCAGCCGGTCGAAGCCACGGCCATCCACCTGCGGGAACGGGTCGCGCATCGCCGCGACCACGCGTGCGACGCCGGCTTCGACCAGTGCCGTTGCGCATGGCCCGGTGGCGCCGGTGTGGGCGCAGGGCTCGAGTGTCACGTACGCGGTCGCGCCGCGCGCACGGTCGCCGGCGGTGGCCAGCGCGAGAACCTCCGCGTGCGGTCCGCCCTGCCGTGCGTGCCAGCCTTCGCCGACGACTTCGTCGCCGTGCGCGACGACGCAGCCGACCATCGGGTTGGGTCGCGTCGTGTAGGCGCCCAGCGCCGCGAGCCGCAGCGCGCGCGCCATCATGACGTGGTCGCGGGCGTCGAAGGCGGCGTCGGTCATCGGAGTCATGCGGGGCATCCTTCGCGTGGTGGGGGAGTCATCCGCGCCACGTCGGGCCCCGATCCGGGGCCGCGTGCCGCGCTCAGCGCTTGCGGCCCTTCTCCGGCGCCGCGGGCGCTCTTTCCGCCAGCAGCGGCAGCTGGCCCTCGCCGGGCAGGTCGCGCTCCAGCCGGTCAAGTTCCTCGCGGAAATCCGCCACGTCCTCGAACGACCGGTACACCGACGCAAAGCGCACGTATCCGACGTGGTCGAGCTTGCGCAGCTCAGCCATGACGAACTCGCCAACGCGTCGCGATGCGACCTCACGCTCGGTGGTCATGCGCAGGTGGTGGATCACCGCGCGCACCGCGGCCTCGACGTGCTCCTCGGCCACCGGGCGCTTGTTGAGCGCGCGATCGAAGCCCATGCGCAGCTTGCGTGCGTCGAAGGTGTCGCGCCGGCCGTCGGACTTGATGATCACCGGCAGCTTGAGCTCGATCGTTTCCAGCGTGCTGAAGCGCTCGCCGCAGGCCTCGCATTCGCGGCGCCGGCGGATGGTGGCGCCGTCGTCACTGACGCGCGAGTCGATGACCCGGGTATCGGTGTGCTGGCAGAACGGGCAGTGCATCGGTCCGGCGTCAGCCGTACACCGGGAACCGCCGGCATTGCGCCGTGACCTTGTCGCGCACGGTGGCGATCAAGCCCTCGTCCTTGGGCGCATCGAGCACGTCGCAGATCCAGTGCGCCAGCTCGGTGGACTCGTCGACGCCATAGCCGCGGGTGGTGATCGCCGGCGTGCCGAGGCGCAGGCCGGAGGTGACGAAGGGCTTCTGCGGGTCGTTGGGCACGGCGTTCTTGTTGACGGTGATGTGGGCGCGGCCCAGCGCTTCCTCCGCGGCCTTGCCGGTGATGCCCTTGCCGATCATGTCGACCAGCATCAGGTGGTTCTGCGTACCACCGGACACGATCCGGTAGCCGCGTCCGATGATCACCTGCGCCATCGCCTGCGCGTTGGCGATGACCTGGCGCTGATAGTCGCGGAAGCCGGGCTCGAGCGCCTCGCGAAACGCCACCGCCTTGGCCGCGATCACGTGCATCAGCGGCCCGCCCTGGATGCCCGGGAAGATCAGGCTCTGGAATTTCTTGCGCATCGCCTCGTCGGCGCCGCGCGCGAGGATGATGCCGCCGCGCGGTCCGCGCAGCGTCTTGTGCGTGGTCGAGGTCACCACGTGCGCGTGCGGCAGCGGGCTGGGATAGACGCCCGCGGCGACCAGGCCGGCGACGTGCGCCATGTCGACGAACAGGACCGCGTCGACCGCGTCCGCGATCTGGCGGAAGCGCGCCCAGTCGACTACCTGCGAGTACGCGCTGAAGCCGGCGATGATCATCTTCGGCCGGTGCGCGTGGGCCAGCCGCTCGACCTCGGCGTAGTCGATCAGGCCCTGCTCGTCGACGCCGTACTGCGCGGCGTCGAACAGCTTGCCGCTGAAGTTGACCTTGGCGCCGTGGGTCAGGTGCCCGCCATGCGCCAGCGACATGCCGAGGATCCGGTCGCCCGGCTCAAGCAGCGCCAGGAACACCGCCTGGTTGGCCTGCGACCCCGAGTGCGGCTGCACGTTGGCGTAGTCACAGTCGAACAGCTCGCAGGCGCGGTCGATCGCCAGCTGCTCGGCAATGTCGACATGCTCGCAGCCGCCGTAGTAGCGCTTGCCCGGATAGCCCTCAGCGTACTTGTTGGTCAGCTGGCTGCCCTGCGCCTCCATCACCCGCGGGCTGCAGTAGTTCTCCGAGGCGATCAGCTCGACGTGGTCCTGCTGGCGCTGGACCTCGGCGGCGATGGCGGCGGCGAGTTCGGGGTCGTAGCCTTCGATGCGGCTGTCACGTGGAAACATCGCGGGCTCCGGACTCGGGTGGGCCTGCGATTGTACCGTCGCCGCCGCGGCTGCCGGCCCGGCCGCACGCCCGCGGACACCAGCGTCCGGACACGAAGACGCCGCCCTGGGGCGGCGTCTCCACGCGCGGTGCAGGTGTGGCCGCAGCGTCGCGGCGGCACCCGTCGATCAGCGGCCGAGGATCAGGTCGGCGATGATCCCGGTGGCCGCGGCGACCAGCAGGAAGTCGCCGGCGTCGCTGCGCCGCCAGTAGTGGCCGCGCGGCGGCGCGCGCAGGCCGTAGGGGCGGTAGTCGTGGACCACGTAGGTGGGGCCGTAACCGCCACGGTGGTAGTGCCCGCCGCGGTGCCAGCGCGGCGGCGGCGCGTAGTACGCAGGCTGGCTGTAGTACACGGGCTGGCGGTAATGCACGACGCGCCGCGGCGGTGGCGCGTAGTAGCCGCGCGGCGGCGAGTGGCGGACCACGTAACGCGGTGGTGCGACATGGGCACGGCGGTGGTCGCGTCGATCACGGTCGTGGCGGCGGTCCTGACGGCGGTCGTCGCGACGTGCATGATTCCCACGTCGGTCATGGTCGCGGTCGTACCCGTGGCGCCCGCGGTCGTTGTCCCGCGCCATCGCCGGCGCGGCCACGACGGCCGACAGGCCCGCCAACAGCGCCCCCAACACCAGTGCCTTCGTCGTCTTCATGTCGCCCTCCTTCAGTGGAAGTTCGACTATTGCGCCACGTGCCTGAATCCGGGCGTGCCCCGGGGCAGCGGTCATCCCGCTATTCACGGATTGGCAAGGCAACGACGCCGCAGGGCGCAGGGAGCGAGCCGCTATAATTCGGCCATCCCTTTCGATCCGTTCCGCCCGCGCCTGCGCCGGCGGCGGATGCGCCACACCGGAGCTCCCATGTCGCAATACATCTACACCATGAACGGCGTCAGCAAGACCGTGCCGCCGAAGCGCCAGATCATCAAGGACATCTCGTTGTCGTTCCTGCCCGGCGCCAAGATCGGCCTGCTGGGGCTCAACGGCGCCGGCAAGTCCACGGTGCTGAAGATCATGGCGGGCGTGGATACCGACTTCAACGGCGAGGCGCGCGCGCAGCCCGGCATCAAGGTGGGCTACCTGGCGCAGGAGCCGGAGTTGAACCCGGAGCACACCGTGCGCGAGGCGGTCGAGGTCGGCGTCGGCGACGTGCTCAGCGCGCAGGCCGCGCTCGACCGCATCTACGACGCCTACGCCGAGGAAGGCGCGGACTTCGACAAGCTCGCCACCGAGCAGCAGCGGCTGGAGGCGATCCTCGCCGCGGGCGATGCGCACACGCTGGAGAACCAGCTCGAAATCGCCGCCGACGCGCTGCGCCTGCCGCCGTGGGACGCGGTCATCGGCAAGCTGTCCGGCGGCGAGAAGCGCCGGGTGGCGCTGTGCCAGCTGCTGCTGCAGAAGCCCGACATGCTGCTGCTCGACGAGCCCACCAACCATCTCGACGCGGAGTCTGTCGAGTGGCTTGAGCAGTTCCTCGCGCGATATTCCGGCACCGTCGTGGCGGTGACGCATGACCGCTACTTCCTCGACAACGCCGCGGAGTGGATCCTCGAGCTCGACCGCGGCCGCGGCATCCCGTGGAAGGGCAACTACACCGACTGGCTGACGCAGAAGGACGCGCGCCTGAAGCAGGAGGATTCGCAGGAGAAGGCGCGGCAGAAGGCGATCCAGCGCGAGCTCGAATGGGCGCGCAGCAACGCCAAGGGTGGCCGCAGCAAGGGCAAGGCGCGGCTGTCGCGGATCGAGGAGCTGCAGGCGGTCGACTACCAGAAGCGCAACGAGACCAACGAGATCTTCATCCCGCCCGGCGAGCGCCTGGGACAGTCGGTGGTCGAGTTCAAGGGCGTGTCGAAGAGCTTCGGCGACCGCCTGCTGATCGACGACCTGAGCCTGATCGTGCCGTCGGGCGCGATCGTCGGCATCATCGGCCCCAACGGCGCAGGCAAGTCGACGCTGTTCAAGATGATCACCGGGCAGGAGCAGCCGGACTCCGGCGAGATCGGCATGGGCCCGACGGTCAAGCTGGCCTACGTCGACCAGAGCCGCGATGCGCTGACGGGCAACCACAACGTCTTCCAGGAGATCGCCGGCGGCGCCGACATCCTCAACATCAACGGCATCGAGATCCAGTCGCGCGCCTACATCGGCCGCTTCAACTTCAAGGGCCAGGACCAGCAGAAG
>PPFU01001280.1_pt1 | contig 12457 bp, 9 predicted proteins | sample 1535991 | NCBI WGS metagenome assembly PPFU01 (sample SAMN04901290, study PRJNA319586) | Hypolithon metagenome, whole genome shotgun sequencing project. | isolation source: Antarctic Hypolithon | place: Antarctica: Miers Valley | collected 2014 | reverse complement strand
AGGACGAGATCGTCAACGGCCTGCGCGACCTCTGGACCGCGATGCAAAGCTGCGTGGCGCGCGGCATCCGCGAATCAGGCACCCTACCCGGCGGCCTGCACGTCAAGCGACGCGCGCCTTCGCTGCATGCGGAGTTGTCGTCGCAACCGGAAGCGGCGATGCGCGATCCGTTGACGGTGCTCGACTGGGTGAACCTGTATGCGCTTGCCGTCAACGAGGAAAACGCCGCTGGCGGACGCGTGGTCACGGCGCCGACCAATGGCGCTGCGGGCATCATCCCGTCAGTGCTGCACTACTACGATCGCTTCATCCCCGGCGCGAACGAACAAGGCGTGTTCGACTTCCTGCTGACCGCCTCGGCGATCGGCATCCTCTACAAGGAAAACGCGTCGATTTCCGGCGCGGAAGTCGGGTGCCAGGGCGAAGTCGGGGTCGCCTGTTCGATGGCGGCAGGCGGTCTTGTCGCGGCATTGGGCGGAACGCCCGGGCAGATCGAAAATGCCGCCGAGATCGGCATGGAGCACAACCTCGGCCTCACCTGCGACCCCATCGGCGGCCTGGTGCAGATTCCGTGCATCGAACGCAATGCGATGGGCGCGGTGAAAGCCATCAACGCCGCGCGGATGGCGATGCGTGGCGACGGCAAGCACAAAGTCTCGCTCGACAAAGTCATCAAGACCATGCGCGATACCGGACGCGACATGCAGGACAAGTACAAGGAAACCAGCCGCGGCGGCTTGGCGGTGAATGTGATCGAGTGCTGAGCGGCCTCAAGTAGGAGCGACGGAAGTCGCGACGCAGCGCACCGCCACTCGCGACTTACGTCTTCCCACAGTCACGGCGCTGGATTCAACGTAGTCGGAACTGGACCGCAAGCGGCCAGGGCATTTCCGGCACGTCACCATGCACGTGAAAAACCGGATCGATGCGGCCGGCGCGTCATACGTCAACGATTCCCGATTCGCAACACATCATCCAGCAATGCCGCGGCGGTGACTTCCGCACCCGCGCCGGGGCCCTGGATCACCAAAGGCTGCGCGTCGTAGCGGCAACTGGTGATGGCGACGCGGTTGTCGGTGCCGCTGCCGCCGCACAGCGCATGATCGGCGGGCAACGGACGCAGGCCGACGCTTGCGCCATCGGCGTCGAAGCGACCGACGAAACGCAACCTTGCGTTGTTCCGGTACGCCTGCTGGAAACGTTCGCGCAGCGGCGTGTCGAAGGCGACGAGGCGTGCGTCGAGATCCTGGAGCGTTGCGCCGGCCAGGGATCGCGGCACCAGCGAATCGACTTTGACGTCGTCCGCTTCCAGGGAAACGCCTGCAGCGCGCGCGAGGATCAACAGCTTGCGGCGCACGTCCTCGCCGCTGAGGTCGATGCGCGGATCGGGCTCCGTATAGCCGGCGTCGCGCGCCTCGCGTACGAAACCCGAAAACGGACGCATGCCGTCGTAGTGGTTGAACAGCCAAGCCAGCGATCCGGACAGCACGCCTTCGACGGCGACGATGCGGTCGCCGCCGCGCACCAGTTCCCGGACGCTGCGCAGCAGCGGCAAGCCGGCCCCGACCGTGGCGCTGTCGCCGTAGTCCGCACGTCCAATGATCCGCGCGGCGGCGATGGCATCGGCGCGCGGCAGCGCACCACCGCAGCCGAGCTTGTTGGCCGTGACCACGTGCACGCCGCGTGCAAGCCAGTCCGAATGCCGGGCCGCGACGCCATCGCTGGCGGTCGCGTCGATGACGATGTCGCCGCGCAGGAACGCGTTGGCATCGAACCGTACGGTGTCGCGCTGGCGCGATGACGTGTCCACGCTGCGCAACGCAGCGTCCGCGTCATCGCCGCAGGCCTGCGCATCGCGCGAGTTGGCGATCAGCGCCAGTTCCGGCAACGGCAACCCGGCGCTGCGCAGGCGCTGGTAGCGTGCGACGAAGGCCCGTCCCACAGTGCCTGTTCCCAGCAGCGCCAGCCGCCGCGTCTTCAAGGCGGCGATACCGCGGCGGTGGCGTGATGCACCTGCTCGAACGCCAGCACCGTGCTCATCACGCATCGGCCCGTTGCCGAGCAACGTCTGCCTGCACGTCGCGCTCGCCGACGGCGTGCGCGCGCCCGAGTGCGGCAGCCAGATCCGCGCGCAAATCGTCCAGTGATTCGATGCCGATCGACAACCGCAGCAGGCCATCGGAAATGCCTGCAGCCGCGCGCGCTTCTGGCGACATCGCCGCGTGCGTCATCGTCGCCGGATGCGCGATCAGGCTTTCGACGCCGCCCAGCGACTCGGCCAGCGTGAAACATCGCAGGCCATGTACGAACGCGCGCACTTCTGCCTCGCCGCCATGCAGTTCGACGCTGAGCATCGCGCCGAATCCATTCTGCTGCCGCACCGCCAACGCATGGCCGGGATGCGACAGCAGCCCCGGAAAATGCACCGCAGAAACGGCTGGATGCGCGAGCAGTTGTTCGGCGATGGCGCTGGCGTTTTCCTGGTGCACGCGCAGGCGCGCATCCAGCGTTCGCAGGCCGCGCAGGGTGAGGAAACTGTCGAAGGGCGAGCCGGTGATGCCCAGTGCGTTCGCCCACCACGTGAATTGCTCGTGCAGTTCAGCGTCTTTCGCAATCACCGCGCCGCCGACGACATCGCTGTGGCCGTTGATGTATTTCGTCGTCGAATGCACCACGACATCCGCGCCGAATGCGATCGGTGTCTGCAAGGCGGGCGAGAGGAAGGTGTTGTCGACTACGGCCAATGCGCCGGCGCGATGCGCGGCGTCGATGACGAAACGCAGGTCGGTGATGCGCAGCAGCGGATTCGACGGCGTTTCGATCCAGACCAGTTTGGTCGGCAGGCGTAATGCCTCCGCCAGCGTGCGCGGATCGGTGAGGTCGGCCGTCACCAGCTCAAACTGTCCCTTCGCCGCCAGCGCGTTGAACAAACGCCAGCTGCCGCCGTAGCAATCGTGCGGCACCACCAGGCGCTCGCCCGGCGATAGAAGCGCCTGCAGGACCAGCGTGATGGCGGCCATGCCGGTCGCGGTGACGACGCCGCCCGCGCCGCCTTCGAGCTCGCCCAACGCATCGCCGAGCAGGTCGCGCGTGGGATTGCCGCTGCGCGTGTAGTCGTACTGCCGCTTGTCGTTGAAGCCGGCGAAACTGAAATTACTCGACAGCACGATCGGCGGCGTCACTGCGCCATACGCGGTGTCGCTATCGATACCGGCGCGTACCGCCTGCGTGGCGGCGGACAACTTGCCGTGCTGCGCGATGCTGGTGATGTCGGCGCTCATGCGGCACCTCCGCACACGCCGGCCAGCGCTTCGTTCAACAGGCCGGCGATGGCCTCCTCTTCCTTGAGAAAGGCGTCATGGCCGTAGCGCGAACGCAGTACCCGCAGGCGCGTTTTGCCCCGGATGCTTTCGATCAATGCATACGCGTCATCGACCGGAATCAGCCGGTCCTCGGCGATGGTGACGACGGTCGTCGGCGTGGTGATCCGTGCGGTATCGACGCGATGCAGGTCGATGGATTCCGACAGGCGCAGGTACGCAGTCGCGCTGAAACGCTCGACGAAACGCGAGCCGCAGGCATCGAGATAATCCTCGGCGGCGCAGCGCGCGCGACCACCTTCGATATCCACCTCGGCTTCAAAGCGCTCGCCGAATTCCTCCGGCGTGCGGTAGCTCAGCATCGCCAGTTGCCGCGCCAGCGACAGACCGTGCGTTTCGTCGCATTGCAGCTGCCCCAGCGCAATGATCTTGCGTTGCAATGCACGCCATGCGCTGGCATAAGGATGTGGACGATGACAGCCGCTGATGGCGACCAGCTGCTGCAGACGCGCCGGATGACGCGCCGCGAATTGCAGCCCGACCATCGCACCGTAGGAACAGCCGACGAAGGCCGCCAGCGTGTCGATGTTCAATGCATCGAGTACGGCCGCGATCGCGTCGGCCTGGTCGGCGCTGTCGATCGGCGCATCCAGCGAACCGTCGGCACCGAGCCAGTCGATCGCGATGATGCGGACGCGCTGTGGATCGAGCACGCCGGCCTGCGCCTGCCACCAGCCCGCGTCCGGGAACGCCGCGCTGGCGATGGCATGGCGCGTGGCGGAAATGCCGCCCGCCACGAACACGACCGGCGCATCGGTCGCACCGACCGACTCCCAGGCAATCGACAAGGCACGTTTGCCTGCATGGCGCAGATCGAGTGCGACCTCGGCGACGCCGCGCGTGGCCGGCGTCAGCGCATGCGGCGAGGGGTCACTGGCGAGCGGCGGATGGAGGTAGGACTGCGGAGTGTGGATCGCGGACTGCGGGGCACTATCGACGAAACTCATGGCGCGTTCTCTCTGGCAGGCGTCCGTGCGGACAGGGCCATCGAGGTGCGCGGGAATGCGTCGAAGTCGAACCGCATCGAAGCCGATGCGGCGCAACCATCTTCGCGGCGGACTCAGGTCCCCGCAGGAATTGGCACCACGCCGGAGCTTGCGCTCCGTCAGGTTGCCCCGGCATCAACGGGCCTGTCCCTCCGCCGGTCTCGATGGATGGCCGCAGCTTGCCAGCGGTTTTTTTGAATGTCAATCGCTTCATGCGGATGAAGCGATGGGATGCATGTCCAGCCGTCCTTGCACAGGATTGTGCGCCGCTCTAGTGGCGCCCCGTCGCGCATTCGCTACACATATGTTCGCTTGGGCATCCTGCCTTCGCAGTCCCGCCCGCGAGGTATGACGAACCCGGCTAATCACTCTCCCCTTCCTTCCAACCCACATTCATCGGCCATACTGAAACCATGAGAAACGCTCCCCTCATGCAACAACGCCTGCCCATCGCGCTGATCCTCATGACCATCCTGGCGGCCTGCGCGACCACGCCCCAACCCCCGTTGCGCGATGCCGATTCACCCAGCACGACCGCCGCGCCGGGCATCGGCACCGCAGTGCAGGTTCTCGAGAGTTACATCAGCGAAGCCAATGCGGCCGACGAACTGGATTCGCTCGCGGTGTGGCCCAACGAGCAGGGCGGCGCATGGATCATCGGCACCGCCAAATCCACGCATCGGCTGGTGGTGTTCGACGCCGACAGCGGCGAGCGTCTGCGCGAAGTCGGCGACAAAGGCCGGGCGCCCGGCCAGTTCAACCGGCCCAATGGCGTGGCGGTGTTCGGGGATGTGTTGTTCGTGGTCGAGCGCGACAACCGACGCGTGCAGATGTTGTCGCTGCCCGCGTTCACTCCCATCGGCAGCTTCGGCGAAAGCGAACTGCGTAGCCCCTACGGCGTGTGGCTGCACGAAACCGCGCCGGGCGAAATCGAGACCTACATCACCGACAGTTTCATGCAGGGCGCTAAGTTCGACGTCGTGCCGCCGCTGGCGCAACTCAACCAGCGCGTGCGTCGTTACCGGGTGCGCTTCGACGGCGATGCGAAGCCCGTCGTGCAATCGCTGGGAAGTTTTGGCGAGACGGCGCCTGACGCGGCGCTGCGCATGGTCGAATCGATCAGCGGCGATCCGGCCTACGATCGCCTGCTGATCGCCGAGGAAGACAGGCGAGTCGGCACCACCCTGCACGAATACGACCTGGCCGGACGCTACCTGCAACGCAGCATCCCCAGCGCCTTGTTCCATGCCGAGGCCGAAGGCGTCGTACTGTGGGCATGTTCGGTGGACAGCGGCTACTGGATCGCCACCGACCAGACCGATCCGTTGACCACCTTCCACGTCTTCGACCGCGCCGCGCTCGCATACAAAGGTAGTTTCAGCGGCGGCACCGCCGCGCATACCGATGGCATCGCGCTGCATGCCGCGGCCACGCAGCGCTTCCCGGACGGCGCCCTGTTCGCGGTGCACGACGACAAGGCGGTGACGGCCTTCGACCTGGGCGAGATCGCGCAGGCATTGAAGCTTTCGGATCAGTGCGTACGCTGACATGCGCGCCGGTTTCGCTGCTGCTATCGGGTGGTTCGCCTGCGTCTGTCTCGGCAGCGCCTCGCTGCACGCCGGCGCGATCTATCGCTGGAAGGATCGCAGCGGCGTCGTGCATTACGGCGATCACCGGCCCGATGCGCCGGACAGCCGCGTCGAGCGCATTCCGGTACAGGCCGAAATCGAAGCGATGGTGCGTCTGCGCATCGAAGACGGCGACGGCATGTACCGCGCTTGGGCCGACAACGCGCTGGCGGGCCCCGTCGAAGTGATGTTGCATTTCCGCCGCAACGACAACATGACCGGGCAACCCGCCCTGCCCGCGCGCGCGATGGTGCTTGCCAACGCCACCAGTCTCGTCGCCAACCTGCATGCGATCGACGCCAGCAAGCCGGGACGCTTCGAGGTGTGGATGGAAGGCGTTCCAGGCAACCCCAACGCCAAGCCGGCGCCATTCGACTACCTGGTGCCATTGCTGCGCGAAGGCGTGCGCATAGACCAGGGTTTCAACGGACAGTTCAGCCATCGTGATGCTCAGAACCGCTACGCACTGGATTTCGCCGCCGACACCGGCACGCCGGTACTGGCCGCGCGCGGCGGCGTGGTGATGCAGGTGGCGTCGGATTTCGACAAGGCCGGCCTCAGCGAAAAATACGGCGGTCGCGCCAACTTCGTCCGCATCCTGCACGACGACGGCACGATGGCGCTGTACGCGCACCTGCAGGAGAGCGGCGTGCATGTGCGCGTGGGACAGCGGGTGCGGCAAGGCCAGCGCATCGGCCTGTCCGGCAACACCGGATTCACCAGCGGCCCGCACCTGCATTTCGTGGTGCAGGTGAATCGCGGCATGCGGTTGGAGTCGATTCCGATCCGGATGCGCGGGCCGCAAGGCCTGATCAAGTTCTGACCGCCGGCCTCACATCCTAGCCCCGTATAATTCCGGCCCTCCCGAACCCACACGCGCCCACGGCGCGGCGCCTCCATGTCCGATGTCTCCACCGAAGCCGCGCGCCGCCGCACCTTCGCCATCATTTCGCACCCAGATGCCGGCAAGACCACGCTGACCGAGAAACTGCTGCTGTTCGGCGGCGCGATCCAGATGGCCGGCTCGGTCAAGGGCCGCAAGGCCGCTCGGCATGCGACATCCGACTGGATGGCGATGGAGAAGGAACGCGGCATTTCCGTCACCAGTTCAGTGATGCAGTTCCCCTATGAAGGCTGCGTCGTGAATCTGCTTGACACGCCCGGCCACGCCGACTTCGGCGAGGACACGTACCGCGTGCTGACCGCGGTGGACTCGGCGCTGATGGTGATCGACGTCGCCAAGGGCGTGGAGGAGCGCACCATCAAGCTGATGGAAGTATGCCGCCTGCGCGATACCCCGATCATGACCTTCATCAACAAGCTCGACCGCGAAGGCAAGAACACCATCGACCTGCTGGATGAAGTGGAATCCGTCCTCGGCATCCAGTGCGCGCCGGTGACATGGCCGATCGGCATGGGCTCGCGCTTGAAAGGTGTCGTGCACCTGATCACCGGCGAAGTGCATCTGTACGAACAGGGCCGCAACTTCACCCGGCAGGATTCGACCATCTTCGCTTCGCTAGACGATCCCCGGCTCGAAGCGGCCATCGGCGCGGACATGCTGCACGAACTCCGTGATGAACTCGAACTCGTGCAGGGCGCATCGCATCCATTTGATGCCGCTGCGTATCTCGCAGGCAAACAGACGCCGGTGTTCTTCGGTTCCGCGGTCAACAATTTCGGCGTGCAATTGCTCCTCGATTTCTTCGTCGAACACGCACCCTCGCCGATGCCGCGCGACACCACCACGCGCGAGGTCGGCGCGTACGAACCACAACTCAGCGGCTTCGTGTTCAAGATCCAGGCCAACATGGACCCGCTGCACCGCGACCGCGTCGCGTTCATGCGCATCTGTTCGGGCAAGTTCGAGGCTGGCATGAAGGCGCTGCACGTGCGCAGCGGCAAGGAGGTCAAGTTGGCCAACGCGCTGACCTTCATGGCCAGCGATCGCGAAATCGCTGAAACCGCGTGGCCGGGCGACGTGATCGGCATCCACAACCACGGCACGATCTCCATTGGCGACAGCTTCACCGAAGGCGAGGCGCTGAGCTTCACCGGCATCCCGAATTTCGCCCCGGAACTCTTTCGCCGCGCGCGCTTGCGCGATCCTCTGCGGCTCAAGCAACTGCACAAGGGCCTGGCGCAATTGAGCGAGGAAGGCGCGACGCAGTTCTTTCGCCCGCTGATGAGCAACGACCTGATCCTCGGGGCGGTCGGCACGCTACAGTTCGATGTGGTCGCCTACCGGCTCAAGGACGAATACAGCGTCGACGCATCCTTCGAGCAGGTCGGCGTCGTCACCGCACGCTGGATCCGCTGCGACAATGCGAAGAAACTCGAAGAGTTCCGCGACAAGAATGCGATGAACCTCGGAATCGACGCCGCCGGCGAACTCGTCTACCTCGCCCCCACCCGCGTCAACCTGCAACTCACCGAAGAGCGCTGGCCCGACGTGCGCTTCCTCGCCACGCGCGAGCATGCGCATGCCGTCGATGTCGACTAAGGCAACGGACACAGCCAGCAAGCACGGAGGTTCCCCAAGGTGAGCCGCATCCCGTACTCCGGAACAAAGAACGCCTCGAGCTGGGCGTTCAGGGCATGGCTGGCACTCAAGGAGCAGGGCGTCGACTTCGAGGAGCGCGTCGTCGAAATCCGCAAGCCGCAGCGCTACGACAATCTGGTGCGCATTGCCTCGCGTAAGATCGACCACCTGTCGAAACTCGGAATCGCCATGCGTCCATTCCTGTTCGTCGCAACATTTTTCCTCTCCACGTTGCTGCTTGCAGCGTGCGGCCGTAACGAACCCGAACGTGCCGCCTCGGATGTCGCACCGGCGGAAACGCAAGCACCGCCGGCCCCACGGGCGGATACCGCGCCCGCGCCATCTCCGCCGATTGCCAGTGATTCCGCGCAGCCACCCGCGCCACCCGCTCCCGTCGTCGAAGGCATGTATGTGATCTACTCATGCGACAACGGCACCGAACCGAAGATCACCTTCGCCGGCAATCTGGTGAAGGTCGAACTGACGGTTGAAAGCGAACCCGTCGTGCTGTCCGCACGCGCATCGGCCACCAGCATGAGCGATACATACTCCGACGATGCGTTGACCCTTCATCGCGATGGTCTCGGCATCACGCTGGACCTGGGTGGCGGCAAGACCACGCGTTGCACAGAGTCGGAAGCCAGCGCCTGAAAACGCGGCGGGCATTGAGTTGATGCAAGGCGCAGACTCTGTCCCCACGGACGCTGTTCATCCCGACGCTGCCGCTGCACGTGAAGAATTCGCCAGCGCGCTGACGCACGGCCTCGGCGCGACGGCGGCGCTCGCCGGTGGCGCGGTGTTGATCGTGCTGGCGGCACTGCATGGCGATGCCTGGCAACTGGTCGCCGCCATCGTTTTCGGCATCAGCCTGCTGTTGTTGTACGTCGCGTCCACGCTGTACCACGCCATCCGGCACCCGGTGGCGAAAGCGCGGCTCAAAGTATTGGATCACTGCGCGATCTACCTGCTGATCGCCGGCACCTACACGCCGTTCACGCTGATCGGCTTACGCGGGACGCTGGGCTGGATATTGTTCGCAACCATCTGGCTGCTTGCGGTCGTAGGCGTCGTCTTCAAGTTGTTTTTCACCGGCCGCTTCAAGCTTGTATCGACGCTGATCTACGTGGCGATGGGGTGGCTGGTCCTGATTGCGATCCGGCCCGTGATCGCGGCGCTGGACGACTGGACGTTTGGCTGGCTGCTGGCCGGCGGCGCGGCCTACACGCTGGGCACCGTGTTCTACCACCGGCCAGCGCTGCGCTATTCGCATGCGATCTGGCACCTGTTCGTCATTGCCGGCAGCGTCTGCCATTACATCGCGGTGACGGCGCAGGTACTGCTCCGAACTTGATATCGGTCTTCCGGCTCGCTGAACGAACGCGCGGCGGCTTCACCGGGGTTTTACCTGCGGCTGGCGAAGGTGGCGGAATTCGCATCGAAAGCGACAGCCCATGCAAGCGCCTGCATCCCACCTGGACACACTGCCTGATACGTCAACGCAACACGCCAACCCGTTGCGCCGGCACCCTGTGCTGACGCTGCTGGCCGTAATGGCCGCAGCACTGATCGCACTGTATGTGCTGTGGGACTGGAACTGGTTCAAGAGCCCGATCGAACGCCGCGTGCAGGCGCACACTGGCCGTGTGTTGAAGATCGTCGGCGATCTCGATGTCGATCTCGGCAGGGTCACCACCGTACGCGCGGACGGATTGCGTTTCGGCAATGCCGCATGGTCGAAACAGCCCACGATGGCGGAAACCGAACGCCTCGAAATGCAGTTCGAGTTGTGGCCCGCGCTGTTCAAGGGCGAGTTCAGGATCCCGCAGCTGCGCCTGAGCAAGCCGCGCGTGCAGTTTGAACGCGGACCGGAAGGCGTGGGCAACTGGGTCTTCGGCGAGGAAGACGGAAAGCCGCCGCAGTTCCGTAATCTGTGGATCGACGATGGCCGCCTCGAATACATCGATGCCAAGGCGCGTACCGATATCGATGTCGCTGTGGCAAGCCAAGCGCCAGGCGGCAACGAGGTTTCGCCCACGATTGCTGTCGATGGAGGCGGCCGCTGGGAGGGAAATCGGTTCACCTTGAAAGGCACGGCGGAATCGCCGCTGGAACTTCGCAATACCGATCAGCCGTATCGGATCGACATGCGCGCATCATCGGGCCCCACCAATGCGCATGCGCGCGGCACGCTACTGGATCCCTTGCGCATGCGCGACTTCGATTTGAAACTCGCGCTGTCCGGACAAAATCTGGAAGACCTGTATCCGCTGATCGGCGTCGCCACGCCGCCGACGCCGCCGTACAAGCTTGACGGCCGGCTCACGCGCGATGGCAGGACGTGGAAGTACGACGGGTTCACCGGAATCGTCGGCGACACCGACCTGGCCGGCTACGCGCATGTGACCAATGGCGATCGCACCTTCTTCAAGGCGGACCTGCGCTCAAAGCGGCTCGACTTCGACGATCTTGCCGGTTTCGTCGGTGCCGCCCCGCAAGCCGGCGGCAGCGAAGCGACCAATGCGGAACTGCGGGCGAAGGCTGCCGCACAGACCGCGCGTGCGCGCGTCCTGCCGGACACGCCCTACAAGCTCGACAAGTTGCGTGCGATGGATGCGGATGTCCGCATGCGCGCGGCGCGCGTCAATTCGCCTTCGCTGCCGCTCGACGACATGGATGCGCATCTTTTCCTTGACAACGGCTTGCTACGACTGGAACCGCTTAATTTCGGGGTTGCCGGCGGCGACATCCGCTCGAACATCCGCATGAACGCGCGCGAGGCGACCATTCGCACCAATGCCGACGTCACCGCCCGCGGATTGAACATCGGACAATTGCTGCCCAATGCGGAGTTGATGAAGGACGCCGTGGGCAAGGTCGGCGGCAACATGAAGATCTATGGCACCGGGAACTCGATCGCGCAGATACTTGGAAATTCCGGCGGCGATATTTCCATCGGCATGGGCCGCGGCCAGATCAGCAACCTGCTGATCGAATTCGCCGGCCTGGATATCGCCGAGGCGGTGAAATTCCTGATCACCAAGGATCGCAAGATTCCGATCCGTTGCGCCTTTGGCGATTTCGGCGTGCGCAACGGCGTCATGACCACGCGCGCGATGGCGTTCGATACCACCGACACCATCATCATCGGCGAAGGCGATATCAGCCTGAAGAATGAAACGCTCAACCTGACGCTGAAGCCACGCCCGAAAGACCGCAGTATTTTTTCGTTCCGCTCGCCGTTGCTGGTCAGCGGCACCTTCAAGGATCCGTCGTTCAGGCCAGACCTGAAGCGCGTCGGATTGCGCGGCGCGATCGCATTGGCCCTGGGCAGCATCGCGCCCCCGGCGGCTTTGCTTGCAACAATCGAATTCGGCCCGGGCGAAGACAGCAGCTGCGGCGGCCGCTACGCGAAGTAGTTCAAATTTCCTCGCAGGGTGGGCCTCGGCCCAACATTGTCGAATGGCGCGAAAAAACGGTGGCCAAGCCTCCCTAGGACGCGATGTAGCGCTGCAACTGGTCGAGCTCCAACCGCTGATCCTCGATGACCGCCTTGACCAGGTCGCCAATCGACACGATGCCCACCACCGTATCGCCGTCGCGAACGGGAAGGTGGCGGATGCGGCTGTCGGTCACGATCTGCATGCAGCGGTCAGTGCTGTCGTTCAACCCGATGCAGACGACATCGGCGGTCATGATGTCACGCACCGGCGTCTCCGCGGACGAACGTCCCTGCAGCACCACCTTGCGTGCGTAATCGCGCTCGGACAGGATGCCGACCAGGCGTTCGCCGTGCATCACCAGCACCGCGCCGATGCGTTTGTCGGCCATCAGTTTGACCGCGTCGATCACCGGCGCATCCGGCCCGATGGCATGGATTTCAGGTGTTTTCGACTCGAGCAGCTGGCGTACCGTGCGCATCAC